>C688J18823_10002257_pt1 | contig 12079 bp, 7 predicted proteins | sample HopSoiMetagenom1_FD_18823 | JGI IMG/M metagenome (IMG submission 18823) | reverse complement strand
CTCAATTACCGAGTCCGGTTTTGCTCTTCTCTACCTCGATCGGCTCGAACAGCTGAGAAGCCTTTACCGAGGGGAGAAGTACGAAGACGAGATGGTTCGCTACTACCCGCTCTCTGCTTTCGGAGAGAACCGCGTTGCCGCTTCAATCGACACTCCATTGCATGCATTCTTGCCTTTCTTGCACGTGGACCATTTGCATCCGGACTGGGCGATCGCGATTGCCGCAAGCGCAAATGGCAAGCGCAAACTCGAAGAGTTCAACCGAGCGTTTGATCGGCGAATCGTCTGGGTACCTTGGCAGCGCCCCGGATTCGAACTGGCCCTCCTGATCGAAAGAGCGGTGAAGGAAAACCCGGAAGCGGAAGGACTGATTCTTGGTGGCCATGGATTATTCACGTGGGGTATGACGCAGCGCGAGTGCTACCTGAATAGCGTCCACACGATCGATCAAATGGGCGAGTTCATTCAGACTCATCGGACGAAAAAGGGAGCTTTGTTTGGTGGAATTCAGAACGCGCCAATGCAAGATCGGCAGACAATCGCTGTTCAAATTCTTCCTGCGTTGCGTGGTGCAGTCTCGTCAAATCGCCGAGTCGTTGCCCACTACTCCGACGATCAAGATGCGCTAGAGTTCGCGGGATCAGAATGGGCCAAGGAGTTAAGCGCTCTCGGCACCAGTTGTCCAGACCACTTCTTACGGACCCGCGTATGCCCGTGGTTCGTTGATTGGAACCCCGCAAAAGATGGCGTAGAGACTTTGAAGGCGCGAATTCAAAATGAGGTCACTGGTTATCGTGCAGCCTACAAGAAATATTACGAGGAATGGGCAACCACTGATTCACCCAAGCTTCGTGATTCCAATGCTTCGGTGGTAGTGATTCCAGGGCTCGGTTTGTTCGGCTTCGGAAAGAACAAGAAAGAAGCCCGCATCACGACGGAGTTCTTTATCAATGCTATTCACGTGATGGCCGGAGCAAACGCCCTGGAAGATGGCGAGGTTGCGCACCCCCTTCCACAGGCGCGGACTCCCGGGCAGTCGCAGCAGTTCGCTCAATTGCACAACTACGTCGCACTCCCCCGCTCCGAAGCATTCCGCATCGAGTACTGGGCACTGGAGGAAGCAAAACTCCAGCGCATGCCTCCGGAAGCCGAGTTCAGCCGCAAGATCGCTCTGGTTATCGGTGGGGCGAGCGGCATTGGCCGGGAGGTGGCACTGCTGCTGGGCCGCAGGGGAGCGCATGTTGTGGTTGCCGATTTCGACCTGGAGGGGGCAACGAAGTCGTCGAAAGAGGTTGGGGCGTTATCCTCTGCGGAGTTCGTTGCGGCGACGGCGGTCGATCTCAGCTCTTCGGAATCTCTCTCAAATGCTGTCCGATTCACGATCTCGAAATTTGGGGGTATCGACATCGTCGTCAACACGGCCGCGATCTATCCGGTTCCCGGGGCTGATGGAGAGCTTTCGGAGGCTGAGTGGGCCAAAACATTCCTGGTCAACGTAACCGGGAATTACTTACTGGCTCGCCAAACTGATTGGGTATTCAGGGATCAGAACCTGGCTGCGACCATGGTTTTGACCAGTTCCGCAAACGCGGTTGTCCCCAAGAAAGGCAGTGAAGCCTACGATACCAGCAAGACGGCGCTGAATCATCTGATTCGTGAACTTGCCGTCAAACTTAGCCCACACGTGCGCGTGAATGGAATCGCGCCTGCCACAGTAGTTGCCGGTTCGACCATGTTCCCCCGCGATCGCGTCATCCAGTCGCTGCAGAAGTACAAGATTGATTTTTCTGAATCGGAGTCCAGCGATGAGTTGCGAGGCAAGCTTGCAAATTTCTACGCTCAGCGCACTTTAACCAAGCGTCCGATTCTGCCGCAGGACTGTGCAGCTGCAATCGTGTGGCTGGCCGGAGAGCAGAGCGCCAAGACCACGGGGCATGTAATCCCTGTGGACGGTGGGTTGTCCGAAGCCTACCTGCGTTAAGGAGAGATCAATGCAACGCATCTGCTTTGTCTTGCAGGTTAAGCCGGAGCGCCTCGACGAGTACAAAGAACGCCATCGCCACGTCTGGCCGGAAATGGTAAGCGCGCTGCGTGAAACCGGCTGGGGCAACTATTCCCTATTCTTGCGTGACGATGGACTCCTGGTGGGATACCTGGAAACGGAAGATTTTGACCGCGCCAGGTCTGGTATGACAGGCCGAGAGGTCAATGAGCGATGGCAACGGGAGATGGGCGACTTTTTCCTTCAGCCCGACGGATCATTACCCGATCGCGCGATGCGACCGTTAGAAGAAGTATTCCACTTGTAGCTGAGATTCGAGGAGACGAATGAATCCTAATCCAGCGTTGGGGGTATTGTTTCACTGGCTTGGCGGACTCGCTTCCGCCAGCTTCTATGTCCCTTATCGCGGAGTTAAAAACTGGGCGTGGGAAACCTATTGGCTGGTTGGCGGCTTTTTTAGCTGGATCATCGCGCCTTGGCTATTGGCGCTGACAATGACCCGGGATCTTACTCAGGTACTTCATGAGGCGCCGGACAGCGCACTGTTTTGGGCCTATACCTTTGGCGTGCTTTGGGGATTTGGAGGCCTCACCTTCGGGTTGACCATGCGTTATCTGGGAATGTCTCTGGGCATGGCTGTAGCTCTCGGTTACACGGCTGCCTTTGGCACCCTGATGCCTCCGATCTTTCGAGGGGAGTTCGCCAGCCAAGTCCTGGGAACACGTTCTGGACTCATCATTCTAGGCGGAGTTGCCATTTGTCTGGTTGGGATCGCTGTCGCAGGTGCCGCCGGGGTTTCGAAAGAGCGCGAGATGTCAGACCAGCAGAAACGCGCATCGATCAAAGAATTCGATTTGAAAAAAGGCCTGCTTGTCGCAACCTTTTCCGGAGTCATGAGCGCTTGCTTTGCCTATGGATTGGCAGCAGGAGATCCGATCAAAGCCATTACTCTGCGGCACGGCACTGCGGAACTGTGGCAAGGCCTTCCAGTGTTGGTGGTGGTGCTTGCAGGCGGGTTTACGACCAATTTCATCTGGTGCGTCATTCTGAACGTGCGAAATCACACGGGCCACCAGTATTTCCAATCACAGCTTCGCGGCGAGATTCCGAAGCGTCACCAAGAACACATTCTCGAAGCTGTGACAGACGCACCGGCAGAAGAAATGGCGGTTGCAGTGGTAGTTCAGGAGAAAGCTGCGCTGAGAGCCCCAATGCTTCCCAACTACTTGTTCTCGGCTTTGGCTGGAACAACGTGGTATATGCAGTTCTTCTTCTACACGATGGGCGAAACGCAAATGGGGCTCTTCAAATTCTCCAGTTGGACCCTGCACATGGCAAGCATCATCATCTTCAGCACTTTATGGGGTATCGCGCTGAAAGAATGGAATGGAGCCGGAAGCAGGACGAAGCTGCTTGTGGCCTTGAGCTTATTAGTTTTGGTGGCCTCCACGGTGGTCGTGGGCTACGGGAACTACGCCGGTGGTGCACATTGAGCTCATCGAGACCAAAAATGTCCTCCTATTGCATGCAATCTTAGGTGATTACTGCGGTTAATGAAGCTAAGTAATTGATTTATAGAGCAAGCAATTGTAGACTTGCATGCAATGTCAGCCTCTCCTGTTTCAGCTTCCAATTCGAATACTCATACAGAACGCCTCGTGCTCACTCTGCGGGAGCGGATATTGAAGGGGGAATTCTCTGCGGGCGAGCGCCTGACCGAACTGGGCCTAGTCTCACTGCTGCAAGCCTCGCGCACTCCGATTCGGATTGCGCTCGAACGGCTGGCCAATGAGGGGCTGCTCGATCCGATTCCGACAGGTGGGTTTCGCGTTCGTTCCTTCAGCACGGTGGACATTTGTGACGCGATCGAGATTCGCGGAGTTTTGGAAGGCACGGCGGCCAGATTTGCAGCCGAGCGACTCGAACGCATGGAAGAACTTGGACGAGTGAAGCGACTCCTTCCGAGAGTTATTCTCGATAACCCGATAACGCCGGAAGCATTCGCCCGATTCCTGGACCTGAATCGAACCTTTCACCGCGAAGTGTGGTGCCTGGCCAAAAGTCCGTCTCTTTTTCGTGAACTGGAGCACGCCTGCAAGATTCCATTCGCCGCCCCCGAAGCCCTGGTATTCAGTCCCGCTGATTACGAAGAGAGCACGGCGCACATCGCAGCGGAGCAACATCGCGCGATCGTAGAAGCCATTGAGAATCGTGAGGGATCACGCGCAGAAGCGCTTGCACGAGAACATTCCCGGATTTCTCGGCGCAATCTCGAAGCTGCTTTCCGCAAGAACAAGGAAGGGACCAGTCGCTTGCCTGGGGCAGCGCTCGTCACGCACTAAATATCAAACCCCTTAAGGAGCCAACTTGAAAACGATATTTATCGTTGCGGTAGTCTCACTAACATTCGCCACGACTGCGGTAGCCCAATCGAATGTCTGGCAATTGGACCCGGCGCATTCATCGGCGCAGTTTGCGGTTCGGCATATGGGAATTTCGACTGTACGGGGGACGTTCACGAAACTGAGCGGCACTACGCACTATGATCCTGCAGATGCCAAGAACGACTCCGTTGAGGTAACGATTGAGACGGCGTCCGTTGATACACGGGTCGAAATGCGAGATAACGATCTGCGCAGCGACCATTTCTTTGATGTTCAGAAGTACCCGAGCATGACGTTTCGCTCCACGAAGTTTGAGTCCGTTGCTGCTGACAAGTTGAAGATTACTGGTGACCTCACAATCAGGGGAGTCACTAAACCCATCATTCTCGATGTAGAAGGCCCGACGAAACCTATCAATGATGGCCGCGGGCACCTGCACATGGGCATCTCTGCAAGCGGAACTCTCGATCGAACCGATTTCGGAATGACCGGTTCTCAAGGTGTGGTAGGCAACGAGATTAAGTTGACCATTGATGCGGAACTCGTCCAGGCAACCGCGGCTGCGAAGTAGTTTTGTCTCTCGGCAATCGAATCACCACACGGGCAACATGCGGATCACAGCATTGGAGGGATAACATGCCTAGCGATCGAGATTACCCGCTTCTTGACCGGCGCAGGTTCCTGACCAATAGCTCAATGGCGTTGGCGGCGATCGCTGGTCGTTCAGTGCTCGGTTCGACTGAGCTGGTCAGGGGGCGACCAGCGGCGACCGAAACGGTTGAAGTGGAGACGGCTTATGGGCGTCTGCGAGGTACACGGCAGCGAGACCTGATTACCTTCAAAGGCGTTCCCTACGCGGGTTCGGTTGCCGGCGAGAATCGATTCAAGGCACCACCCCCACTTAAGCCGTGGACTGGAATTCGCGATGCCTTCACACCTGGACCTCCCTCCTTTCAACCCAGCAAGCCCTCCTTCGGCAAGGAAGAGCCCTTCCCTTCTGAGGATTGTCTCGTTCTGAATATTTGGACACCAGCTGTGGATCACCGGCGTCGTCCCGTGATGTTTTACAACCACGGTGGTGGTTTCGTCGTGGGATCGGGGAGCACGTGGTACCAGGACGGCAGCAACATTGCGCGCAAATATGACGTTGTGGTGGTAGCAAGTAACCACCGCTTAGGACTGCTGGGATATCTGTTCCTGGCAGATATCGCGGGGGAGGAATATGCCACTTCCGGTAACCAGGGGATTCTGGACATTGAGGCTGCGCTCAAATGGGTTAATGAGAATATCGAGGCTTTTGGTGGAGATCCGCGCAATGTAATGGTGTTTGGTGAGTCTGGTGGAGGTGCGAAGACTGCCTGCATCTACGCCTTACCCACAGCGAAGGACTGCTTCAACAAGGCGTCGATTGAAAGCGGACCTGGCGTTCACATGTCGCCGCGAGATGTTGCCACGAAAACGACAAAGATGGTTTTGGATGAACTGGGATTGTCCGAAAACGACGTTCTCAAGCTGAGAGAGGTTCCAGCAGAGAAACTGGTCGAAGTTCAAGGTGCTATCGCGCAGAAAAGACCCGGGGGACTGAGCCTGAGCGGAGGACGACAAGGTATGGTCGTTTCGCAGCCAGGTGGATTCATTCCCGTGGTGGACGGGACTTACCTTCCGCATCATCCTTTTGATCCCACTGCTCCTGCAATCTCGCGAGACAAGCCCCTGATCGTGGGAACGAACAAGGACGAGATGGCCTTCTTTTTGCTCGAACGCAAGGACACGGATGCATTCACCCTCACCGACGAGCGCTTGCAGACACGCTTAACAACTGAATTGGGTCCGAATGCAGAGAAGATACTCGCCACGTATCGTAAAAGCCGCCCCACTGCCTCGCCCGCGGATCTCTACGTTGCTATCACCACAGCGCGTGCCATGTGGCTTGGCTCGCTTGAGATTGCGGAGAAGAAATTCTCGCAGAATGCAGCTCCGGTTTATATGTATATGTTCACGCACAGCTCCAACCTGGTTGTTCCTGGGACGAACCATCAACTTGGGGCTGCTCATGCTACAGAGATCTGGTACAAGTTCGACAATGTCGACCTCGAAGCACCGAAGGATCCGAACAATCCATCGCGCCCAGGGCTGATCGGCACGGACGCTGATCGACGAAGAACAGCGTTGAACATGAGCGAAATGTGGACCACTTTCGCAAGGACCGGCCACCCCGGCGCCAAAGGCCAACCGTCGTGGCCGGCCTACACCCTACCGAAGCGTTCGACCATGATGATTGATGCACAATGCAAGGTCGAAGATGATCCGTTCCACCAGGAACGCGCCATGTGGGACGCTCTAAGCTCATAACCGAAGCGCAAAAAGAAACAGTCCAGGGGGAATGATCCATATCCAACCTTTGTCGCAAGCTGTCAAGGCAGGTGAAGTTCTTGATTGCCCGGATGCATAGCCGTAGTCTTGCCCTTCCAAACGAAATCCCCGGATACATTCGGCGGAAGATCAACTTCGGCGTGCAGACCCTTGGCATTCGAAGTCAACTTCAGTTCGATCATTCCCTTCGGCGTTGGCAGTACTGCACTCACATTGTGTAAGGAACCGAGATGCGGCTCAATCATGACGCTGGAAAAACCCGGCGTCTTCGGTCGGATTCCGGCCACGATGGTGAGAAAGTCGAAATTGGGATGAGCACTCCAAGCATGCGAATCAGACCTCGTCGGTTCTGGCTGCTCCGCCCAAGTCGTAAGCCCGAGTGCAACCATATCCTTCCAAGGCTTGAGTAGATCCGGATACCGGTCTCCCAGACCTGCGTGGTTCAGAGCACGCGCCAGATAGAAGCGGAAGTAATAGGTGGCGTTCGTCATATCTGGCACTGGGCTCGAAGCCGTAAAGCCCGGATCAGTGGTCGAAAGAATTTTCGTGAGAACATCTTTCTGCTTTTCGGCTGGGATTACGTCGAGCCACACGCCAAGAATGTTGGCATGCTGGCTGTAGTGTTTCTGGGATGGAGTATCCGCGATTAAGCCATAGGTGTCGTTCCAGCACAGTTTTCGGATTGCTGCTACAGCCCTGGACTCGGCTTCACGATAGCGTTGTACGCGAACCGGGTCCCCAAAGGCGGACTCGAGTTTCGCACCGTAGCGAAGCGCTTCAATGTACTGCAGCGTAATAGGGGAAGATCCTCCGTCCACATCCTGGGGCGGCATACCAAACGCAAAATCCTTTCCCCAGTCAACAAATGGCCACCATGTAATGTTCCCAACGAGTCCATCCGACCTTTGCCTTTCAAGAAACCAGTCCAGGACAGTCCTCGTGCCGGGGAGTTGTGCCTTAACGAATTCGTCGTCCCCGCGATACATCCAGAAATCATGTAGCATTCCGATCCACAACAGCGAGAACGTTGGAATCATCTGCGTTACGGATGAGGGATAGCGGCTTCGGGTAAGGCCATCAGGCACACGGGAATCATTGAAGGCCTGAATCGCTTGCCGGGCGAGGCGATCGTCACCGGCAACCGTATACGAGATCAAAGCTTGGATTCGCGTATCGCCGATATACTGCATCCGCTCGTAATACGGTGTGTCCATGTAGGTATCGTGGGCATCGAGGCGAGCAGTACGCCACCCAATCTGCCAGATTGGCATGAGGGAGGGGTCGTCGGATGAAAAGCGAGCGCGCTCTTCGAACGGAAATGCGGTAAACCAACAACGAAGGTCTTCCAGACGAAGCGGCTGGTCCGAGGTGTCGATGTCGAGTTGCAGATATCGCCACGTGCGCCAAGCCAAGGGCACAAATCGGCGGGGCTGGGACCCATCCGGCAAGAACTCGTCGTAGATGCCCACGATGTGCTTGTCGGCGATTTCGTTTCGATTCCCCTTCAGCCCATTGCTGTCGAAGAGAGCTTCGGCGTAGGTGAGGCGAATTGTGCTATGCGCGCCGCCGGTCACTGTCAATTCCGGGTATGCGGTAATCAAATGGGCTTGGTCCAGCAATAGACTGACTTTGGAGTGAGCCGGTATTTCGAATGCCGAGCCCGGGAACTTTGCTGGCGACTCGATTCCCGTAGCACGCACAACTCGTCCTACAGGCATCAATTCCATTTGCATTGCAGGCAGCGGGTCCGGCATCAACTGCCAGTTGTTATTCTGCAGAACCGCCCCTCGCAACAACGCATTTCCAATGGACGATGGCTTTTCCCATTTCCCGTGTGAGGATGCTGCGTCATTCCACGACCAATCGAGTACCGCACCATCTATCCGCTCCGCTGGTTCTGCCACGTAGTAGGACCGTTGAGTCTCAGGCGGCGTCGGCAGAGTTTGCACGCCCTTTTCTTCTTCGACCTCCCAGCTATCGTCCGTATTAGCAACTGCTTCGTTCGCTGTCTCACCTTGGAGTACGAATGCGGTTCGATCGGTAATCTGAGCTAGCGGCACCACGCCGAAATTCCACACAGTGGCAGAAATCTCGTTTTTCCCCGAGCGCAGAAATTTCGCGAGATCATAAGTCTCGTACTTCCAATGTGCCAGATCGCTTCGCGAAGGTCCCCGCCCTATCTCGTGCTGGTTTACGCAAAAGATGAATTGGGTGTCAGCGCTCACATGAACAACGAAGTGCTCCGGTCTTTGTGGCATCTCGAACACTTTCCGGAAGCGCAGGACGACAGTATCCCTCTGGGGCGCCGTAGGCGAGGTTATCCATTGCGCCTTCCAGAGTCCTTTCAGAGCTTCCGGCGGAAGCTGGGCTGATGCTGTGGTGACTACCGCTATCAGAAGAGTAAGCGACGCAATCGCAAAGAACTTGATTTTCATATTGAGTATTTTGTGCACTGAAAACCGAGATAGCGAACTACGGCTTCTCGGTGAAGATGTTCGGAATTTTGTTTCACCGGCACGCATGGGGCGGATAGTTTCACCCGGCATTAGTGAATGTCAACGAGTGAGCTACTGCCGCTCGCTATTTCGCGCTGTGAAATTGCAGAACAGGGTGGCCGGACTGGCGCTCACGCACTGCGACATGGGACGAAGCCCTGACTTGCAAGCACGAATAGGAAAAGTATGGCGAGTTCTTGCGTTCCTCGGGTCGGGAATCAAGGGGTATGCGGGTTCTTCCTGTACATCAAAAATGCAGCAGGTCTGAAACCGGACGAGGAGAGCCCAAATTGTGAAGCATTTCGTAATGCACAACAACTGCCTTCGGCCCTCAGGCTGTTGATTGTGAATCTCGATTGCCCTTATGCTGACCGCCTTCATTGGAGATGTGCGAACTATGAAACGAACGTGGAGACGGTTCTCGGTTGTGACAGTGACACTGATCTGCATCATTGGAATTGGCGCCGCGCAAACGTCCGAGGACGCACTCAGGAAAGGGTTCGAGCAGCCGCCGAGTACAGCGCGACCGCGCGTATGGTGGCATTGGATGAATGGAAACATCACGCAAGAAGGCATCAAGCTCGATCTTGAATGGATGCACCGGTCAGGGATTGCGGGATTCCAGAATTTCGATGCCGCCCTGCAAACGCCACAGGTTGTTGACAAGCGGCTCGTGTACATGACACCAGAGTGGAAGGATGCCTTCAAGTACGCCGTCGGCCTTGGCGACCAACTCGGAATGGAAATGGCGATCGCAGGGTCGCCAGGTTGGAGCGAAACGGGGGGCCCCTGGGTGCCACCGGCTCAGGGAATGAAGAAGTACGTCTGGACTGAGACCACTTTGGACGGGGGAGTTCGTTTCACCGGTAAGCTGGCCCATCCTCCGACCACGACCGGTGCTTTTCAGAACCTCGGCGTTCGCGAACAATTCGGGCCTCCAGCTCCCCACCTGCCCGAGTTTTATGCGGATGCTGTTGTCATCGCGTTCCGAATCCCCCCAAGCACATCCGCACGAGCTGTAGGACAGGTTCAAACCACCTCCAGCGGGGAAGGCTTGGAACCCGCAGCGTTGAGCGATGGAGATCTGGAAAAGACTACCCAAGTGCCCTTCCCTACCCCCGCTGCGGAGTCCTGGATCCAATTCGAGTATTCGGAACCCCATACAGTTCGTGCGATAACGTTCGTGACGAAAGATCCGGGATTCATTCAGGAATTTGTCAGCGGGATTCCGGAGAAGGCGCTCGAATCCAGCGACGACGGGCACAACTTTCACAAAGTAGTCAGCCTGAGTGGGGGAAGGGCGCCTGAACACACGATTTCATTTGACCCGGTGACGGCAAAGTACTTCCGAGTTACGTTCAAGCACACCCCACCGCCACCGATCCCCGCTTGGGCCGAGGGGATCGACTTCTCGGCATTCGGTCCCCCACCCACCGCACCTACGTCTTACGAAGTCGCAGAGTTGGTTCTTCACTCCGATCCGCGGGTGAACCACTTTGAAGAGAAGGCGGCATTTGTCCCCGAGCCCGATCTGTATCAGTATGCGACCCCGCTGGTCGACGCCTCGTTGGCAATCCGAAAATCGGACGTGATCGACCTGACCTCGAAGATGGGACCCGATGGCACGCTGGATTGGACACCGCCGGAGGGCAAGTGGGTGGTCTTGCGCTTCGGTTATTCGTTACTCGGAATTACCAACCACCCGGCAACGCCCGAGGCCACCGGGCTTGAGGTGGACAAGCTCGATCGTCGCTTCGTAAAGAGTTATTTCGAGAAGTACCTCGACAGCTACAAGGACACCGTCGGGCCGGAGCAGATGGGAAAGAAAGGCATCCATTATGTCATCAACGACAGTTGGGAGGCGGGCTCGCAGAACTGGACCGACAACATCCTCGCGCAATTCAAAGGGCTGCGGGGGTACGACCTGACACCGTGGCTGCCTGTTCTAGCCGGCCGCATCGTTGAAAGCTCGGCAGACAGCGATCGTTTTCTTTGGGACTTCCGCAAGACCATCGCAGACCTCATTGCTACCGAGCACTATGGCCAATTAGAAGAAAGTCTTCACGAACGTAGCATGGCCCACTATGGAGAGTCCCACGAATCAGGGCGCGCATTCGTCGCGGACGGCATGGAAGTGAAGAAGATGAACGAAGTGCCGATGAGCGCAATGTGGACGCAAAAGCCGGGAGTGAATCAGTCGCAGTACGGCTACAACGCCGATGATCGCGAATCCGCCTCGGTAGCCCACATCTATGGCCAAAACATCGCCGCGGCGGAATCATTGACAGCGGCAGCCGCGCCGTGGGCATGGTCTCCTGCCACGCTAAAGGCAACCGCTGATCAGGAATTGCTCAACGGAATCAACCGCTTTGTGATTCACGAATCAGCGCACCAACCGCTCATTGGGAAAGCTCCTGGATTGACGCTTGGCCCATTTGGACAGTGGTTCAACCGCAATGAAACGTGGGCGGACCAAGCTGCGCCGTGGGTCAATTACCTGGCTCGGTCGAGCTACATGCTGCAGCAGGGGCACTTTGGCGCGGACCTTGTCTATTTCTATGGAGAAGATTCGAACCTCACCGCCATTTTCCAACACAAAGCTCCAGAGATCCCGGCTGGCTACGCCTTTGATTACATAAACGCAGACGCATTGATCCACGAGCTGAGTATGTCGGGTGATCAGATCACAACCAAGAGCGGTATGCAGTACCGAGTGCTTGGGCTAGATCCATACAGCCGCCATATGTCACTCCCGGTGCTGCGTGCGATCGCCCAACTCGTCGAGAACGGTGCCGTCGTCGCGGGCCCAAAGCCTGCCGACGAGT
>C688J18823_10002256_pt1 | contig 12079 bp, 12 predicted proteins | sample HopSoiMetagenom1_FD_18823 | JGI IMG/M metagenome (IMG submission 18823) | reverse complement strand
CCGAGCACGACGACATCGGCAGCGCCGTGGTTGCGCTCGACAATCTCGTGAGCGATCCGGGTGAGAGCACGACCGACGTCGGCTTCTTCGAGGACCGGCCGGGCCACTGTGGGGTCTCCGGACACCGGTCTTGGCTGTGCAGGGGTCACCTGCCGCCTCCTTCCCCGCCTCACGGGACGGGTCGTTAAAGGATGGTGCGCAGCAGGGTCACCGTAGCAGCCGACAGCCCGCCCGACCTTGGCAACACGACAGCCCCGGCGTGGGAACACGACGCGCCGCCTACCGTGCTTGACGCCCACACTTGCCCCCCGTACCGTTACGGAGCGTAATCACCGGAGCGAGGCGTCGACGCCGGGGAAACTGACGGTCACCGCACGCAAGCGTGCTCCCCGGCCGAGCTAGTGGTGAGACCGGCGTTCCGGCCGCGAAGGACAGCCCAGTCCCGACCGAGCCGAACCGGAGACACACACCACATGACAGCCGACACGCGTCAGCTCGAGGAATCGACCGCGCCTTATGCCAAGGCGTTGGGTCAGCGACTGCGCGCGATCCGCATGCAGCAGGGACTCTCCCTCCACGGGGTGGAGGAGAAGTCGGAGGGCCGCTGGAAGGCCGTGGTCGTGGGTTCCTACGAGCGCGGTGACCGCGCAGTGACCGTGCAGCGTCTCGCCGAGCTCGCCGACTTCTACAGCGTCCCGATCTCCGAGCTGCTTCCCGACGGCGTCCCCGCAGCTGCTGCGGCCGAGCCTCCCCCGCGGCTGGTCCTCGACCTCGAGAAGCTCCAGCACGTGCCGGCCGAGATGGCCGCGCCGCTGGCGCGCTACACCGCGACGATCCAGAGCCAGCGCGGCGACTACAACGGGCGCGTGCTGTCCATCCGCCAGGAGGACCTGCGCACCCTCGCCGTCATCTACGACGAGACCCCCAGCCAGCTGACCGAGCAGCTCATCACGTGGGGCGTGCTCAGCGCCGAGGCGCGGCACACCATCCACCTGCCCGTCTAGCTGCCCTCGGCCGACGGGGCCGGCCGCATCTCCTTCACCCGTGCGAGCACGCCGTTGACGAACGCCGGCGACTCGTCGGTGGACAACGACTTGGCCAGCTCCACCGCCTCGTCGATCACAACCGCGACAGGCACGTCGTCACGACAGAGAAGCTCGTACGTCGCCAGCCGCAGAATCGTCCGGTCGACGGAAGGCATCCGGTCGAGCGACCACTCGCGCGCGGTCGAGGAGATCGCCTCGTCCAGCCGGGGCAGGTTGCCGGCGACGCCTTCGACAATCTCCCGCGCGTAGTCCTGCACCGGCGGATCGGAGCGACGTACCCAGTCGTTCAGCGTGTCCAGCGGAGCGGTGCCGCGCTGGTCGGCCTCGAACAGCACGTCGAGAGCCCGCTTGCGCGCCTTGCTACGAGCGGTCAACGGTCGCGACGGTTCGACGTCAGTTGGAGCGACCGAGGTAGCGGCCGTCGCGGGTGTCGACCTTGATCTTCTCGCCCTGCGTGATGAACAGCGGTACCGCGACCGTGGCGCCGGTCTCGAGGGTGGCGGGCTTGCTGCCGCCGGTCGAGCGGTCGCCCTGCACACCCGGCTCGGTGTAGGTGATCGTGAGCTCGACCGAGGCCGGCAGCTCGATGTAGAGCACAGTCGACTCGTGCCGCACGACGGTGGCGTTCATGTTCTCGAGCAGGTAGTTCTTCGAGTCGCCGACCGCCTCCGCCGGGACGTGGATCTGGTCGTAGGTCGACGTGTCCATGAACACGTAGTCGTTGCCGTCCTGGTAGAGGTACTGCATCTCGCTCTTGTCGACGGTGGCCGTGTCGACCTTGGTGCCGGCATTGAAGGTGCGCTCGACGACCTGCCCGGTCATCACGTTCTTGAGCTTGGTGCGGACGAACGCTCCGCCCTTACCGGGCTTGACGTGCTGGAACTCCACGACGTTCCACAGCACGCCGTCGATGTCGAGCGTCATGCCGTTCTTGAGGTCGTTGGTGGTGGCCACAGCGGTGGGGCTCCTCGGGACTCAGATGACCAGCAGTTCGCGCGTCGATCGCGTGAGCGGGTCGTTGCCCTCGGCGGTGACGACGACGGTGTCCTCGATCCGGACACCGCCGCGCCCCGGTAGGTAGATCCCGGGCTCGACCGTCACCGGCACGCGCTCGACGAGTGTATCCGCCGGTGAGCGGTCGACCAGGAAAGGCGCTTCGTGGATCTCCAGGCCGACACCGTGGCCGAGGCCATGCGCGACGTCGTGGCCGGTCTCCTCGACGAGCCCGCGGGCGTGCGCGTCCAACTGGGCCGGCACAGCGCCGGGCCGGACCTCCTGTCGGCACGCCTCCTGGATCTGTCTGACCTGCTCATGCAACTCACGCTGCCAGGCGGCGGCGTCACCGACGACGACAGTGCGCGTCATGTCCGCGTGGTAGCCGTCGACGAGCGCGCCGAAGTCCATCTTCACGAGGTCTCCGCGCTCGAGGACGCGGTCGGTCGGTTGGTGGTGCGGTCGCGCGCTGTTGGCCCCGAACGCCACGATGCTCGGGAACGCAGTGGTCGCGCCCCGTGCGTGCATCTGCGCCGACATCGCCCAGCTGACGTCGCGCTCGGTCACACCCGGTCGCAGCTCGCCGAGCACCGAGGTGAACACCTCGTCGGTGACCGCACAGGCCCGGCGCAGCGCCTCGAGCTCGTCGTCGTCCTTGACCGTCCGCAGGTTCTCGATCGCGTCGCCGAGGTCGACGAGCCTCAGCTCGCCCGCTGCCTCGGACAAGCGGTCGCCGATGGTCATGGTGAGGTGGCGACGTTCGATCGCGAGCGCGTCGAGGCCGTCACTGCACGCCTTTCTTACGAGCTCGCCGGCTACGTCGCGGGTGACGACGATCTCTACATCGGGTGCCTCGCCGGCGGCCTGCTCGGCGTACCTGCCGTCCGTCGCGAGAACGGCCGAGCCGTCGGGGCGGATCAGTGCCGCCCCGTTCGAGCCCGTGAAGCCGGTCAGATAGCGCACATTGACCAGGTTTGTCACGAGACAGGCGCCAGCGACATCTGGGACGGTCCTACCGAGACCTGACCTTCGCGCCACAGTCGTCACTCTTCACTCCTTTGACACCATCCGAATGCTCAACTGGACCTACTCCGAATGCCGAGGCACGGGTGACGCGGAGTTCCTACGCGTCACCCGTCGTACTTCTTTGTCTATCTAGTCTGGGGGCCAAAAGTGGCAACCTTCGTGCGCCGCTTCTCAACATTTGCCGTGCTGGCCATATGTGCCGCCGGCGTGCAGCCACTGGTGGCCGGAACCGCCTCCGCGGCTGACCCGGTCAGCGCGGAGGCCGCGCCGATCCTGGTCGCCCCCAGCAACGACCCCAATGGGACGGCACGGTTGAAGGATGTCGTCCTCGACTGGACACCAGTCGAGCACGCGGCGTCGTACCAGGTCCAGGTCAGCCCGAATGGTGACTGGACCAACAACACCGTGACGCTTCCCAACGACGGCATCACCGTGAACGACCTCTACGAGTTGCCGGTCTCGCTGCCGCATACCTCGTACTTCTGGCGCGTGCGCGCCCTTGGCTCCGCTGGCGGCCACACGGCGTACAGCGCCGTCCGGACCTTCCTTCGCGACTGGGACGCTCCCATCACGATGCTCACGACGCCGAGCAGTGCCGACCCGAGCCTGTCCTGGGCGCCGGTGCCGGACGCCTCGGTTTACCGGATCCGGTTCGGCACGAAACGCGACATGACCGGCACCAACTTCACCTGCTCAACCACCGCGACGTCATTCACCCCCTACGCGCTCAAGTCCGTTTCGGAGCCTGCCCCTGGCAGTTGCTTCGACGAGTCCCAGCTGACCGATGGCAAGACCTACTTCTGGGAGCTCATCGCATACGACGACAGCAGCGCCTCCTCCGTTCTCGCTGATACCGCCAACGACCCCACTTGGGAGTGCGCCACAACTCTTCCGGAGTGCGACGCCGATATCGAGAGCGGTTCAAGCTTCACGTTCGTATCGGCGAAGGCCGGCGCGCAGTCGGGAACCGCGGTTACCGGTCTGAAGACGAGCTGGCACACAGCGGTCGCGAACCACGACTGCACAGCGGCCACGTGCCCGGTCACACCGACCTTCTCCTGGGATGCAGTCGCTGGGGCGAACTTCTATCGCGTGCATGTCTACCGGGACCCGATGTTCTCGAACACGTACCGCGTCTACACGACGTCACGACCTGAGCTGACGCCGCGCGGCACGTTCTTTGACGCGCAGGCGGGAACGCCCTACTACTGGACGGTCGAGGCCGGGTCGTGCCGCACCAACAGCACCGACAACCAGTGCTCGACCAAGACTCCGGGAACCGAGCTGAAGAGCCCGTCGTGCCCGGCGAGCACCAACGCCACCCCCGCGCCGAGCATCGACGCGGGCGGCCTGACCCCGACCACGATGAGCGCTGGCGACCTTCAGACGCTGACGATCGATGGCGCAAACTTCGCGCCGAACGCCTGCGTGAAGGCGGACAAGGACGCCGGGCTGATCAGCAACATTGACGTCCTGTCCGCCAACCAGGTCACGTTCGACTACATCGCCCCGGACAGCGAGCAGGGGGTCACGTTTACCGTGGTGAACCCCGACGGCGGCACCAGCAACACGAGCCCGACGCTGGCCGTCAGTGGCGAGTTCGACCAGACGGACTTCTGGGCCGCGAGCGCCGTCGCGACCTTCCAGAAGCAGAGTGGCAGCGTCACGCTCGGGCAGCCGGCGGGTAACTCAACGACCAACAACCGCTCCGTGACCTTCGGCTGGTCGGACTTCCAGGCCACCGGCGGAGCAGCCGCGCTGGACGCGCGCAACTACCGGCTGCAGGTCGCACGGGATGCCGACTTCGATGATGTCGTCTGGGACTTCGACGCCATCGACATGACGCGGTTCACCAATCCCACGGCATTGCTGGGTGACGGTCACTGGTACTGGCGCGTTCAGCCAATCGACGGCAGCGGCAACCACCTCACGTGGAGCTCGGTGCGTCAGTTCAACAAGGACAGCACTCCTCCCGTGTTCAAGCTCACCGATGCTTCGGGCATCGCCGTGACGGCGCCGCTGCACGTGACGGTCAACGACGCTGCCCTGCAGGGCACGGTGTCGCAGTCGACGCTGCACGTCGTGCCGGTCGTCGGCGGTGGCGGCCCGGTCGCGGGCAAGTGGCTCCAGGTCGCCGCCAACAAGTGGACGTTCACGCCGAGTGGGGCGCTCGTCCCGGGCCAGAGCTACGCGCTGTCGGTCGTGCCGTCAACTCTGCGTGACCAGGCGGGTAGCGACGCGATCGCGTCGAGCCGGACGGTCCGGACGTCCGGTCGCGCCGAGGACACGAACCGGGCGTGGCACTATGGCGCCGGCTGGAAGCAGGTTTCGGCCTCCGGCGCTCTGGGTGGCACCTTCCACCGCGGTGCCAAGAGTGCGACGGCGACCGTCAGCGTTGTCGGCAAGACCGTCTCGGTCTACGCCTGCAAGGCGCCGCACTCCGGCAAGCTGACGATCCAGGTCGATGGGGTGACGCGCGCAGCACCTTCGCTCTCGCAGAGTTTCACGAAGTGCGGTCTGCTGGTCTACCGCGGAGCGGTCACCGCCGGCAATGCCCACACACTGCGGGTCACCGCAACCGGTGGACCGGTGGAGCTGGACCGGGCGGCCATCAGCTAACGAGCAGTCCCGCCAGAGCACGAAGCGCGAGGCGGTAGGAGTCCAGGCCGAACCCGGCCACGACTCCTACCGCCTTCGCTGCTGTGTAGGACGTGTGCCGGAACTCCTCCCGGCCCAACGGGTTCGACAAGTGCACCTCGACGTAGGGCACGGACAGTCCCGCTGCCGCGTCGCGCACCGCGACGCTCGTGTGCGTCCACGCCGCCGGGTTCAGCACCAGCGCATCGACCCCGCCATCGGCCGCGTCGTGGATCCAGCGCAGATACGTCGCCTCGTCGTCGGTCTGTCGCACCTCCACTGACAAGCCGAGCTCCGCGCCGGCGGACTCGCAGGCCTCGCTGAGATCGGCGTGGGTCGCCGTGCCGTAGACGTCGGGCTCGCGCTTTCCGAGCCGCCCGAGGTTGGGACCGTTGAGCACCAGCACCCGACGGGTCACGTCGCAACCTCCGTATAGGCCGCTGCAAGGAGGCTCTCCTCCGGTGCGGCGAGAATTCCGGGCTTGGCCAGTCCGTCGAGCACGACGAACCGAAGCGTGTCGCCGCGCGCCTTCTTGTCATGACGCATGGCGTCGAGGAGATCGGTCCACGCATCCGCGCGGTACGACGTCGGCAGACCAATCGCCTCGAGGACAGCGCGATGCCGCGTTGCAGTCACGTTGTCCAGCCGACCGCTCAACCGACCCAACGCGGCGGCGTAGACCATGCCGATGCTCACCGCGTGTCCGTGCGGCAATGCGAACGCTTCGACCCGCTCGATGGCATGACCGAGCGTGTGGCCGTAGTTGAGCATCTCCCGCGGACCGGCTTCTTTGAGGTCAGCGCTGACGACCCCTGCCTTCATCACAATGGAACGCTCGATCAACGTGCGCGCAGACCGCCCGGTCGGGCTCGCAGCGTCGGCCGCGTCTGCCTCGACCAGGTCGAGGATCTCCGGGTCGGCGATGAAGCCGGCCTTCACGACTTCGGCCATGCCGTTGACCCACTCGGCGGCGGGCAGGCTGCCGAGCAGGTCGAGGTCCACGAGGACGGCCGCGGGCGGATGGAACGCGCCGACGAGGTTCTTCCCGGCCGCCGTGTTGATGCCCGTCTTGCCGCCAACTGCTGCATCGACCATGGCCAGCAATGTGGTCGGCACGTGCAGCACACGGATGCCGCGAAGCCAGGTGGCGGCCGCAAAACCAACGACGTCGGTCGTCGCTCCCCCACCCACCGCCACCACGGCGTCTGACCGGGTCAAGCCGGCCGATGCCAGTTGCTCCCAGAGGCTGGCAACGACCTCGGTCGACTTCGCCTGCTCACCTCGCGGGACGGAAAGGACGGCGGTCCGACGACCCGCTGACTCCAGTGCTGCGACGACGGGTTCGGCGAGCGCGCCGAGGGCCTCGTCGTGGACGACAGCGACAGCAGTCGCCCCGGCAAGGAGCCGCGGGACTTCTGCCGACACGCCATGTCCCACGAGGACGTCGTACGGCGCCGGGCCGCCGACATGGATCGTCGTCGTCGACGACGTCTCCGTCACGATGCTGCCACCAGCAGACCGTCGATCTCGGCGACGATGTCGTCGACCTCGCGCCCGTCGGTGTTGACCGTCCATGCCGCCACAGACTCGTACGCCGGTCGACGTTCGGTCAGCATGCGCTGCAGCTCGGCGCGCGGGTTGAGCACCAGCAGCGGACGGCTCTTGTTGAAGCCGACCCGGTCAGCCGCAGCGGCCAGCCCGACATCGAGGAACACCACCGCGTGGTCGGCGAGCGCCGCTCTCGTCCGCTCGTCCTGCACCGCGCCACCACCGAGTGCGAGGACCCCGTCGTGCTCGTCGAGTGCGACCGCCACCGCCTTCCGCTCCAACTCACGGAAGACCGGTTCGCCGTCCTCGACGAAGATGTCACCGACCGTCTTGCCACTGCTCGCCTCGACGTCCGCATCCGTGTCGCGGAAGCCCACCTGCCGGCGTTCCGCGAGCGCGCGACCGACGGACGTCTTGCCCGCTCCGGGCGGGCCGACCAGCACGACGAGTGGTCTCACCGCACATCCAGCGCGGCGAGATATCCCTCGACGTTGCGTCGTGTCTCGCTGACGGAGTCGCCGCCGAACTTCTCCAGCACGGCGTCGGCCAGCACGAGTGCGACCATGGCTTCGGCCACCACGCCGGCGGCCGGCACGGCGCAGACGTCGGACCGCTGGTTGATCGCCTTGGCGGCGTCGCCGGTCGCGACATCGACGGTGTCGAGCGCCCGGGGCACCGTCGAGATGGGCTTCATGGCCGCACGCACCCGAAGCACCTCGCCCGTGGTCATACCGCCCTCGGTCCCGCCGGAGCGCGAGGTCCGACGACGCAGCCGCCCGTCACGCTGCTCGATCTCGTCGTGTGCCTCACTCCCGCGACGGCGGGCAGTGGCGAACCCGTCGCCGACCTCGACTCCTTTGATCGCCTGGATCCCCATCAGCGCACCGGCGAGCCTGGAGTCGAGCCGGCGATCCCAGTGCGTGTGGCTGCCGAGCCCCGGCGGCAGCCCGTAGGCAACGACCTCGACGACACCGCCGAGAGTGTCGCCGTCCTTCCGAGCGCGCTCGATCTCCTCGACCATCGCCGCAGAAGCCTCGGAGTCGGCGCAACGCACCGGGTCAGCGTCGACAGCTTCGGCGCCGGACGCGTCCGGGACAGTTCCGTCGGGCACCGAGACCTGACCGATCGACACGACGTGGCTGAGCAGTCGCGCGTCGAGAGCGTCGAGGAGGAAGGCCTTCGCCACCGTCCCCAGCGCCACCCGGGCCGCGGTCTCTCGCGCGCTCGCCCGTTCGAGCACGGGGCGGGCGTCGCTGAACCCGTACTTCTGCATACCGACCAGGTCGGCATGGCCGGGACGCGGTCGCGTGAGCGGCGCTGCCCGGGCGACGGATTCGAGGACGGCAGGGTCGACCGGGTCGGGAGCCATGACCTGCTCCCATTTCGGCCACTCGGTGTTGCCTACGCGAATCGCGATCGGGGACCCGAGGGTGACGCCGTGACGCAAGCCGCCGAGGACCTCGACCTCGTCCTGCTCGAAGGACATTCGCGCGCCGCGGCCGTGGCCGGCGCGCCGACGGGTCAGCTCAGCGACGACGTCGCTGCTGGTGACATGTACGCCGGCGGGCAGTCCCTCCAGCACAGCGACGAGGGCAGGCCCGTGCGACTCCCCCGCAGTCAGCCAGCGCAGCATGCGCCCATTCTGCCGGTCGAAGACCGGAACACCGTGTTCCGGACACACGAAACGGGCCCGCCCGCATCAGCGGACGAGCCCGGTTCGTGTCAGGGGGTGCTAGTTGACGACGACCTTGTTGGCCGCACCAGGTGCGATGTCGATCGGCGTTCCGTCACCGAACTGGATGGTCGCCTCGCCGTTCTGAACCGACAGGAGCCTGAACTTTGCCCTGGTCAGTCCGAAGGTGGTGCCGGTGTCACCCTTGGGCGCGAGGATGCCGCGGAAGGTCTTCGTGGTCAGCCGCCTGCCGTTGCTGTAGCCGACGACGAAGGTCGCGTCGTGCGTCCCGTTGACCCGGACGAGCTCCACCCAGACGGGGTGACCGAGCGTCGTCGTCGTCGACGGGTGAGACGTCGTCGGGGGGACCAGCGGCACGCCGGAGGCGTCACCGGTGGCGTCCTGACCGCTGGTCGACGGAGAGGTGCTCGGCGCCTCGGAGGCCTGGACCGGGGCGACGTAAAGCGGCTTGAACGGGTCCTTGCCGACGTGGCCCTTGTACGCCTTGGGGAGCTTGAGCGGCTTGGCGGCGTGCGCCTTGGGTGCGGCCTGGGGCGCGGCGGCGGCCGGGTGCGGAAGCACCGGAGCGCCGCTGGAGACCGGGGTGCTGTCCCCGCCCTTGAGCAGGAAGAACGCGGCGACCAGCAGGAGGACGGCCCCGAGGGCGGCGCCGACCATCACGAGCTTGCGGCGGTTGCCGGCGTCCGCGGTGTCGTCGTCGCCGGTTGGGAGAACCGGTGCCGGCGGCTCGGCAAGGGCGGTGCCGCCCATGGGAACGGTGTGCTCAGTCATGGTTGTCGACTCCTACTTCGCCGTGGCCACGGGGGCGGAAGCCGAGGTCACCTGAGGCGACTCGAAAACCACCGCGTTGATCTGACCCTTCAGGGTGCCGTCGGGCAGCGCCTGTGCGCCGCCGCCGGAGCCACTGCCGGTGGAGACCGAGCCGGAGCCCTGAGCGACGCTCAGCTGCCAACCCGGGATGAGGACGGCGCGGGGAAGCTTCTCAACGGCGTCGAAGAAGTTCTCGATGTTGTAGTAGCTGCCCTGCACGACGATGACCACAGGAATCTGGAGAACGCTCGACGTGGCCGTGGAGGCCGTCGCCGGGGTTGCTGCCGTACCGGTTGCCGGCGTCATCGCCGCTGGCTGGGCCGGCGACAGCGACACCAGGTCGACACCTGCGCCGTTGGCCGCCGTGGAGAGCTGGCGGATGAGAGCCGGCAGCGCCGGGTTGTCCGGCACCTTGGCGGCGATCTGGTTCAACCGGCGCTGCTGTGCAGGCAGACCCTTCTTCTGGGCCTCGAGCTGGGCGACGCGGTTCTGCAGGCCCACGTTGGCCGACTCTTGTGCCGTCGCCTTCGAGCGCAGCTCAGCCGCGTGGTGCCGCTGCGGTGACACCGCGAGGAACCACCCCGCCCCCAGAACAGCGACGATGCCAACCACTGTCAGCAACGTCCACTGACGCATCTTGTCCATGTCAGCTCCCCGCCGGCTTGTCGTACCGACCGGACTTGGCCTTGTCGTTCATGTCGGTGGAGGACGAGAAGGTCACGAACGACTTCGGACCGATGAACGTCTCCGTGGAGTTGGTGAAGTAGGCGTTGACGAAACCGCGCTCCTTGGACAGCGTGTCCAGCCAGGTCGCGACGTCGTCGTGCGTGAACGCGACACCGGAGAACTGCAGGTTGCCGATGCTTCCGACGGTCTGCGGAGTTCCCGTGGTCGTGGTCGGGAGTGCCGTTGCGCTCGCGCCGGTCTCGTTGGCGGTGACGTTCGTCAGCCACACGTGGTCGGGCATCCGCAGCGCGAGGTCGTTCAGATAGCGCGACCAGCGGACCTCGCCGCTCATAGCCGTCGACAGCATCGTCTCGCGGCTGGCCACCTGCGTGTAGACGTCCTGAACGCTCTGCAGCCTGGCGAGCTGGCCCTGGAGCGTGGTGCTCCGGGCCTGCGCCTCGTCGACCTGCTTCTGGGCGCCGGCGACACCGCCGTGTGCCTGCATGTACAGCGCAGCCACGACGGCGACGGCCCCGAGCACGGCGCCACCCATTGCCAGCTGGAACCGGCGGAAGCGCGCGGCTTCTGCGATCTCCGGCGGCATCAGGTTGACGCTTGGCAGCACGGGCACGCCAACCGACTGGCTGACCTGTCCCTCGACGTTTGGCATGGTCACGACGCCACCCCCATGGCGAGCCCGACCGGCACGGTCACGAGGGGCTCGACGAAGCTGAGCTGTTCCGGTGAGAGGCCGGTCTTGCCGACCTTCAGGCTTGAGAGCGGCGCGGCCGGCTCGACCGGCATGCGCGTCGACAGTGCGAGGCGCTGCACCAGTCCGCCGAGACGAGCGCCGCCGCCGGAGACGACGACCCGGCGCAGCGGCACGGAGGCCGGCTGAGCGAGGTAGTAGTCCAGCGAACCGCGGATCTCCTCGGCGAATGCGTGCCCGGTGGTCTCGACGACACGCGCGGCGGGGTGGTCGCTCGACGGGATGCCGGGTGTCGGGCCAAGCGGCGTCTGCTGCTTCACGCCCTCGGCCTGGTCGAACGGAACGCCGAGACGCTCGGCGACTGCCTCGGTGACGTTGTCGCCACCCATGAGCAGCACGCGGACGAAGCGCGGGACGCCGTTCTGGTGCACGACGATGTTGGTGACGCGGCTGCCGACGTCGACCAGGGCCTCGGCGTCACCGTGAGCCGGCAGGACGCTCACGCTGTCACCGCCCCAGGCGAGCGACCGCAAGACCGCGAAGGGAGTGAGGTCGACCTGGGCGGCCTTGAGGCCGGCCTTCTTGGTCGCCTGGAGCGCAGTGAGCACCATGTCGCGGGCCGCGGCTACGAGAAGCACCCGCAGCATCCGGCGACCGTCGACGACGTGGTCCTCGACGGCGTGGAAGTCGAGGATCGCCTGCTCGATCGGCATCGGCACGAAGTCCTGCACCTGGAAGGCGAGCGACTGGCGCAGCTCCGCCTCCGGCATCCACGGCAGGTCGACCTGGCGCACGATGACCTTCTGGTTGGCGACGCCGAGCACGACCTTCTTGGTCGAGAACTTCGCCGATGACCAGAGGTGCTTGATCGCCTCAGCCACGATGTCGACGTCGATTACCTCGCCGTCGCGCACCGCGCCGGGCGGCAGAGCCACCTGGCCGAATCGCTCC
>C688J18823_10002255_pt1 | contig 12081 bp, 9 predicted proteins | sample HopSoiMetagenom1_FD_18823 | JGI IMG/M metagenome (IMG submission 18823) | reverse complement strand
TGGAACTGGAGCAGGTCGATGCGCTCAACCCCGAGCGCCTTGCGGATTTTCTCGGCATGCTCGATCACATGTTTGCCGGGGAACACGTCGGCATAGTGATAGTCCGGCGAGGCTGGCCACTTTCGGTTCTTGGGCGGCACCTTCGAGGCAACATAAAGACGCTTGCCGGGATTCTGCTTGAGGATTTTTCCGATCAGCTCGTCGCTGTGTCCCTCGCCGTAAGCCCATGCCGTGTCGAAGAAAGTACATCCCAAGTCGACGGAGAGCTGAAGCGATTCGAGAGACTGCCGGTCCTCTGACCCGCTCCAGCCGCTCATACCCCACAGCCCATGTCCAATCTCGCTGACGTCGAATCCGGTACGACCCAGCTTGCGATATTTCATGCGTATGTCTCCGTGAGAATGATAGAACGCAACATGCTGCGTCTTTACTGGTGCCAGTCTTTAGCGCGAAAAGGGGATATACGCATGGACACTGCGCTGATAATTCCGGAAATCCTCACCAAAGCGGGAGGCCAGCAAATTGTCTTCCACGTGAACGCGGATTTCTGTGCCAATCATGAAAAACGTTGCCGCAACAACGAACAGCAAACGCGGGGTGATCATGAACCCTGTGGCCAGCAGTAAGCACAGCATCGAAGTGTAGATGGGGTGGCGGAGAACGCGATAAACGCCGGAACGGACGAGTTCGTGATCGGCATTCAGGCCCGCATCAATCCGCCATTGCCGGCCAAGGGTGCGGGTGCCGGTCCACGAGAGCATCCCCGCGAAGATGAATAACAATATAGAGAGGACAATCTGCCAGGTGCCGGGCCTTCTTTCCCAAAATCTTCCTTGCCACAACAAGGCGTATCCCACTATTTGCAGCGCAATGCCCCAGCGAGCATTGCGGTTCAGCTTTTCAGCCGTTTGAGCAGTACGTTTGAAAAAGAAGAAGGGCGCGCACCACACGATCCAGCCGGCGGCAAGAATCCCATACGCGTAGAGGGGCACGCGCGAAATCGTAGCACGCGTCTGAGGGACAAAAACGCGCCATCTAAATCACAGTCTGCAGAAGCGTATCTATTCCCGCCGGTACACCCGCACATAATCAATCAGCATGTTCTGCGGGAACTGAGTTGTCGCATCGGGATTGCCGGGCCAGTATCCACCCACTGCGAGATTCAGGAGGAGGAAGAATGGATGGTCATACACCCAGTTTGCGCCCTGCGGAAGATCACTGGGCCGGCGGATCGCGTAAAGATGCTTGTCCACGTAGAAACGGATCTCTTGCGGCTCCCACTCCACGGCGAAAACGTGGAATGCGTCAGCGAAACGTCGGTTCTTCGGAAGCGTAAACGGGCTGCCAATGCCGTGATCGCCTGAGTATCCGGGGCCGTGAATGGTTCCGTGTGCAATCGCGGGTTCGATGCCGATGTTCTCGACGATGTCGATCTCGCCACACTTAGGCCAGCCGACGATGGCGATGTCATCGCCCAGCATCCAAAACGCCGGCCATATGCCTTTGCCTTGCGGCATCTTGATGCGCGCTTCGAAGCGTCCGTAGGTCTGCGAGAACTTGCCTTGGGTCTTGAGTCGAGCCGATGTGTAGTTACGCGTAACTCCATCTGCCTGGGTAACGGGTTCCTGAATGGCTTCGATCACGAGTGCTCCGTGCTCGTGATGTGCGTTACGTGTGCTTGTGGTGTAGTACTCGAGCTCGTTATTACCCCAGCCGTTGCCACCCGTTTGTTGCGTCCATTTTTGGGAATCAACGGGCGTACCGTCGGCCGCATTGAACTCGTCGCTCCACGTCAGCACCCATTTGGCCTTGTGCTGCTTTGCGTAGCCGGTGTGGACTGAGAACAACAGGAGCACAAGAACTGCAATGAGCCTGAAGAAGCTACTCATTGCGCAGAGCTAGTACAGGATCGACGCCTGCAGCGCGGCGCGCCGGAATGTACATCGCCAGCAATGCGACAGCCACAAGTAGCGCGGCAATGGCCAGGAACGTGAGTGGATCGCTCGGCTTCACGCCATACACCAGGCTCACCACCAGCTTGCCCGCGCTGAAGGCAAGGGCAGCGCCTAATACGATTCCTGGAACAACCAGCCAAAGCCCCTGTTGAAGGATGAGTTGCACCACGTCAATTGGCCGCGCTCCTAAGGCCATGCGCACACCAATCTCGTTGCGCCGTTGTGTCACGGAGTAGGACATCACTCCATACAGCCCCGCGACCGCCAGCAGTAGCGCGAGGCCAGCAAACAGCCCGAGCAAACCGCTGCGGAAGCGAGAGGGAGCAAACGCGTCGTCAACCACGTTCGCCAGCGGCTCAACATCCACCGGCACGTCTGGAGCAAGGCGGTGCGCCTCGCTGCGCAGTGCCGCCGCCCCGTTTCCCGTGTCGCGGAAGATGATTTGCATGTTCGTCGCGGGCATCGGGTGCTGCCGGTATGGCATGTAAATGTAGGGATTCGGTGGCCGCTGCAGACTGTCCTGACGCACGCCCGCAACGACGCCAACGATTGTCATGTACACGTTCACGATGTCGTATCCATTTTTGATACGTTTCCCAATCGGGTCTTGTCCGGGAAAGGACTTACGCGCGAGTTCCTGGTTGACGATGCACGTGAGTTGGCCCTCGGCACTGTCGCGGTCATCGAAGTCACGTCCGCCGACAAAACCGATTCCCAGTGTATGGAAGTACCCAGGGCTCACCAGCATAAATCCGGCTGACTGAGTGAAGAAGTCGCCCGGAGGCGGATCGGGTCGGCCCTCGATGGANAAACTGCCGTTGCTGTGCGCCTGTGTAGGAAGCGTGTTGCTTGCTGCAGCGTTCTCAATACCTGGAGTCGAGGCGGCACTCTCGAGCAAAGACGAGTAGAACTTCACCGCCTGCCTCGCATCATTGAGGTTCGCGGCAGGATACGAGGAGTGCATGACAGTGAGGTTCTGAACGCGAAACCCAGGGTCGACGGAATTCAACGCGATGAGACTGCGGATGAGAATGGCAGCTCCCACCAGCAGGGCCATCGACATCGCAATTTCTGCGACGACGATGGACGCGCGCAACTTACCCAAGCCACGCCCGGCGACCGAGTAGCTGCCGGTTGCGTGAAGCGCCCCACGTAAGTCAGTATTCGACGCCTGAAAGGACGGAGCTATTCCAAACACGAGCGTACACAGCAGCGAAACGGCGATCGCGAATGAAGCTACACGCCAGTCCAGCGCGATGTGACTCTTTGCGATCAGCTCAGCCGGAGTTATGTGCGCAAGTGCTTGGGCCGACCACCAGCCGATTAGCAGTCCAATTGCACCCGCGACCACGGCCAGCAATAGAGACTCGGCGAGCAATTGTCGAACGATGCGACCACGCGATGCACCGAGCGCCGTGCGGATCGCGATCTCGCGCCGTCGCACTGCGACTTTCGCCAGCATCAGATTGGCTACGTTAGCGCAAGCGATCAATAAGATCAGCGCCACAGCCGCAAGCAATAAGTACAAGGTGGCTCGAACATTTCGCACGAGCTCGTCTCGGAGCGGCGAAACTGCCACGCTCTTCTGAGAGTCCTCAGCCGGATACTGCTGCGCCAAGCGTGCCCCGATGGTCTTCATCTCAGCTTGAGCAGTTTCCAGGCTGGTTCCTGGTTTCAGCAGCCCGATGGCGCGATAGTTATGTCCGGAGCGAGACTGGCCGTACTGCATGAAATCTTGATAATCAGGAATCCAGAGCTCGCTCTGTTGGGGAAAATCAAATCCTGCCGGCATGACCCCGATGATTGTGAACTGGTGCTGGTCCATCCTGACCGGCTTTCCCAGCACGCCGGGATCCCCGTGAAACATGCGCCGGTAGAGTGCGTCACTGATTACCATGGCCGGCGTAGCACCCTGCTTTGTGTCGCTGTCCACATACACTCGCCCTAATTGCGGCGCGACGCCCAAAACTTTGAAAAACTGCGAATCCGCCAGCGCGGCGTTCACTTCAGCCGCAGTGTTGTTGGCGAAGATGCTGTCTGGCCCATTTTGGTAAAACGCCAGTGCCTCAAAGCTCTGGCTTTGCCTGCGCCAATCGAGGAAGTCGGGAAGCGAGACTTGGCCAGTGTGCTGCGTTTTCATCCAGTAGGTTTGGACTGCGACGATGCGGTCCGGGTTCTTGTACGGGAGCGGCCGCAACAGTACCGCGTCCACGACGCTGAAAATAGCAGTGTTGGCGCCGATCCCGAGCGCAAGAACGGTCAATGAAACAACGGTAAATACCGGACTCTTCCAGAGCGAGCGGGCGGTAGTTCGCAGGTTCATAAACGGACTCCAAAGCGGTCAAGCACTCTTCAGTTGCAGCCAATCTTCCAAAAGCGAGTGTCGTGCACGTGATTAGATTCTCACTGATTGCTTTTGACAACCGAAAGTCGCGCGCGGGAGCTGGAGTTCCACTCCAGCGGAAAAGATGCTATTGCACATGCGCAGAGGGGGGATGAGCCGCCCGCCTTTTCCCCTACATCCGATTAACAGGGACATATAGAGGGAGTATTTCGATTCTTCGTCGAAAATCGTCGAATTCTGCCCAAAATCCGCAAATTCTGCTCAGAGGCAGGGAATTAACAGCGAATTAACAGGGAATTTCCGGAAACCACCTCAACTCCTGAGAGCACAATCACTTCCCCTGGTCCGACCGATGATCGACGAAATTATGAGGGAACGAGGGAGAAGGAGCAGGGAATTTCTTGCGGGGACTCGTATGAATACAGGAAGCCACCCGCCTTGAAGCGGAAGCCCGAATCTAGTCAGCAGGCAACTGGAGCCCGGCAGTAAACGCGAGGGTGTAAACGCTCTCCACGCAACATGCCGGGCTGCCTGGATGCGGACAGCGACCTGTTATCGTGGATGAAAGACGCGGAAGCGAATGGGATCCGGTGATCCTCCCGGTCTTCAAAACCGGCGCTCGGCACCTTCGCGGTGCCGAGGGTGTGTTCGACTCGCACACGCTTCCGCCAAAACTCCGGCCATCACCTCCACTCGGACCTTGCGAATTGAAGCCCGCCTCTGCTTCCGCGTTTCAGGCCAGACGCCCATAAAGTGGAAATTGCCCTTCCCACATTGAAAAGTGTTGCACTTTAGGGAAATGTCCCGAGCACAAGCCCACTTACTTAGACTGTGTGAAAGCTGCCATACGTATCATTACAAAGGAGTTGGTCTGAACCATAATCGTCGCCTTCGCCGGATGCCGTGGGCCCTAGAATTGCTTAGAGTATTGACATTAGGTCCTACGTAATACGTGTAGGCCATCTGATCGTGGCAGCAAAGTGAACGATCAGCGCAAGGACAAGATGAAGAAAGTCTGGCTGGTTGCAAGTCTGGCGGCGATGCTTATGGTTTCCATGGCCGCTTTCCCAGATAGCATCATTTATACAAACACGCTCGTTACGGGCCCTAATCCATCGGGATTGGGCGGCGTATCCGGCTTTACCTTTACCGCTTCAATGAACGCCTACAGTGACAACACCTTCACGCTGGACTTTACGGTACAGAACACTACCAATGTCGATGGGGCTCTCGATGACTTCACTCTGAGTGTGCTGGGTGGTGGCAGCAATGCCTCGATCGACGTTACTAGCATGACTGTCCCTCTGAATTCGAACCTCATCAATCCGACGACGCAATTGAGCAAGTGGGTTGAAATCGATAACGGCAAGATCAACAACAAGCCCGATAGTTTTGGGTGCAAGACGTCCAACGGCTTTGGAGGATGGCTGTGCGCCTCCGGACCACCGGCGCTTATTGTTTCTGCCGGACAAACATATGACTTCTCTTTTTTTGGCAGTTACCAAGGAACGGTCACAAGTCCTTTTGATCTGATGGCTAACGGATCGATTGGCGGGACACACCTGGGCGTCTCTTCCTATATGACACCAGTGGGCGTTCCGGAGCCGTCCAGTATGCTGCTCTTGGGCCTTGGCCTTCCCGGTGTAGGTCTGCTTCGTCGTTTTCGTAACTCAAAGAAACACTAGAACGGGGCAGGACGCGCCGGTCTAACGCCACCGTGCACTGCATAAGATAAAAGGTCCGACCGAGCAGGTCGGGCCTTTTCGCGTTGCAATGGAAAGCAATGCACTGTTATCGATTCCGCATCGCGTCGCCGCTTTTGCACGCGGCTACTCCGCCTGCTGCCTGCGCGAGCGACAACAACTGGAGCACCGGGCCGGAGTCGAACCGGCGATACGAGCTTTGCAGGCTCGTGCCTTAGCCACTTGGCGACCGGTGCTTGAAATCAGCAATAAGCGATAAGCAACTAGCAATAGCTGTGGAGCGGCTTACGCCGCTCCATCCACGAGTGCTCGAGCTTAATCGGCGGCTGCGGCCGCCAATTTCTTCTTGGTGAAGTACCAGTCGGTCACATCCACGCCTGTCCCGTTGGACTGCACGCGCTTCTCGGCGTCAGCCTGNGTGATGGGAGCCGGCACGATGACTGCGTCGCCAGGTTTCCAATTCGCGGGAAGCGCGCAGGCATTCTGATCTGCGGTCTGCAGCGCTTCAAAAACGCGCAACAGCTCGTCAACGCTGCGACCAAGGTTCAGCGGGTAGTACAGCAGGGCGCGAATCGTGTTCTTCGGATCGATGAAGAAGACGGCGCGGACCGTCGCCGTGTCGCTTACAGCTTCGTGCACCATGCCGAATGTTTGCGCGACCTTTTGATCGAGGTCGGCAATCACCGGGAATTGGATCTTTACCTTGAAGTTCTCTTCAATGTTCCGGACCCACGCAATGTGGGCGTAAATACTGTCAACTGCCACTCCAACCGGCTGGACGTTAAGCCGCTCGAAGTCTGCGTGACGACGCGCGAACTCGATGAACTCAGTCGTGCAGACTGGAGTAAAGTCGGCTGGATGCGAGAACAACATCACCCACTTGCCTTTGGCTGTGTAATCGGTCAGGCGGATCATGCCATGCGTCGATTTGGCGTTGATCTCGGGAGCCGGCTCGTTGATACGAGGAATCCGGGAAACGGTCGTCTCTGTGCTCATAAATCTCCTTGTAATTTCACCTCAAAATGGAAAACCCACCTGGCGCTGCCGGGTGGGTTGAGAAAATTCGCGCGAGTTCCCGGTCAGCAGTCTGAGCGCATGCTCTGGCAACAACAGGTGCAAGGCCGAACTGGGATACTCATTCTCATGATTCGATTACCGGCAATTGTAGCGCGATTCAGCGAAATTGGACAATCGGCCCAACAAAAGTGAGCAATTTGGCAGTTTTTTGTCATCCAAGTAGACCCAAATACTTCAAGCACAAATTGCGAAGTAGCCGATCGCCAAATTACCTATGACCGACCTCACTCGCCGTCGTTTGCCCTACGTCGTAATGGATGTATTCACTCAGCGTCCTCTTGAGGGTAACCAGCTCGCAATTTTCAACGATGCTCGCGGACTCTCGACGGAACAGATGCAGGCGCTTGCGCGCGAGATGAATCTGGCGGAGACCACCTTCATTCTGCCGCGCGACATAGAAGAAGAGCGTCGCCTGGGCGCGCGCGTGCGCATCTTCACTGTGCAGGAGGAGCTTCCGTTTGCGGGTCATCCTACACTCGGCACTGCCTACTACCTACATCGCTTCGGCGGCAGCAATGAGATTTGGTTGGACCTGAATGCCGGCAAGATCCCGGTGCACTTTCGCGCAAATGAAAACTCCGAAAAGTCGTTTGGCGAAATGCGGCAGCGAGACGCAGAAGCAGGTGAGATACACAGCAAGGAAGAAGTTGCTCGTGCTGCCGGTCTCGAACTGAACGATATTGTTCCTCATCTTCCCGTACAGACTTTTTCTACCGGACTGCCGTTCACCATCGTTCCAGTGATTTCATTGGAAGCAATTCGCAAAGCCGGTCCGTGGAGCAAGCTCGCCGAGTACCTCAAGCGCAGCGATGGAAAATTTTTTTACTTCGTCACCATGGAAACGGTTGACCAGCATGCCAAGCTGCACGCGCGTATGCCTTTCTACAATGGCGACGATCCTGCGACCGGATCGGCGGCTGGATGTTGCGCTGCATGGATGGCGATGTATGGGGTGATTGAGCGCGGCGAACAGGCGATCATCGAACAAGGACTTGAAGTGCACCGTCCCAGTCGCATTTATGTGAGAGCGGAAAAATCTGGGGACAAGATCATTAATGTGCACGTCGGTGGATATTGTGTGGAAGTCGCGCACGGAGAACTTTGGATCTGAAGCTCGCGTACACGCAGCTCTCATTTTTTGCCGATTTTTGCGGAAATTATTCTTCTCACTCTGCTGCCAAAAAAATTTTCAATTTGAGTGAAAGGCACTTTACATAGGTAAGCCCTCAGCCGTAGGATGCACGAACGTTCTCAGAAACGTTCGCCCTTTCGAAAAAGAAAATCTAAAACAGGCAGGCCGTCCTGGATGAGATTCAGGCGCCGCAAATGCGAGCTGTGCGTCGCGCATCTTAAGAATGATGCTGCGCCTCTGGTCGAGGTTCCATTTGCCGCGCCATCAAGTTCCATCACTGACCTTCCGCTAATCTCCGCTACGAGCGGAGTGAATTGCATGGGAACCAATGCGACCGAAGAAAGTTATTCTCTGTATCGACGACAACGAACAGTCCCTCTCGATCCGAAAATTTATGCTCGAGACCCGTGGGTACCGCGTTCTTTCTGCAAGCAGCGGCCGTGAGGCCATGGACCTCTTCCAGCAGTCGGGAGCAATCGACCTCGTAATCACCGACCTTGTAATGCCCGAGATGGATGGGGCGGAAGTGATTCGCGTTCTCAAAGAGCTTGCTCCAGAAATGCCGATGATCCTCATCAGCGGCAAAGTGAAGATGTATGAGAAGGGGACCTGTGCTGACGTGTTTCTTCCCAAAGGCACGTATCCCGCGATGGAGCTGTTGGACAAGATCCGCTTGTTGCTCGTAAAGAAGCGTGGGCCGAAAAAGATGCAGGCTCAGGAGATCACAAGTATGCGGCCAAATCCTGGTCCGCAGGTCGTTGCCAGCTAGCCCGGAATTCGACTCGTTCTCGTCTGCTCTGAACCTGCCTGCGGCGGCGGACGCTTCCACTACGTACCGTGTACACTGAAAATTCGGCATGCCGCCCATTATCCAGGCAGAGAACGTCAGCAAGGTTTACCACGTGGGCAAAGTTGACGTGCCGGCTCTTCGCGGCGTCACTCTAAGCATCAATCGCGGCGAGTTCGTCAGCATCGTGGGCCCTTCCGGCAGCGGTAAGTCGACTTTGTTTTACATTTTGGGCGGCCTCACGCGCGCAACCACTGGCCGCGTTCTGGTCGACAACGTGGATTTCGCACAACTCTCCGACGCAAAGCGCACTGCCCTGCGCAAGAGCAGGATCGGCTTCGTATTTCAAAAGTTCAATTTGCTGCCGACATTAGACGCAATGACGAACATCGCCATCGCCCATGAGATCGGCGGCAAGAATGGCGACATGGACCATGCCTACTTCGAGAAGCTCGTCGAATTGCTCGGCCTTAAAGGGCGGCTTCACCATCGTCCCAGTGAACTCTCCGGCGGCGAACAACAGCGCGTCGCTCTTGCGCGAGCGCTGATTAACCATCCTGCGCTGATCCTGGCCGACGAACCCACCGGGAATCTTGATACGAAAAACTCTAACGTCGTGCTTAATATGCTGCGCCAATCCAACCAGGAGCTTAAGCAGACGGTATTGATGATCACGCATAACCCTGAAGCCGCGGCTATTGGGGATCGCATCATTCACATGCGCGATGGAGAGATCGTCGATTGACCGGCAAGCGGAAGAAGAATACCGTCCGCCCACATCAGCCCCTGATTCCGCAAAACCGAGAGATGACTCAGCCGGTTCTACCCGGCAGCGCGGCTACTGACTACGAGCGCTATCTCCGAACCGATGAATTGCTCGCGTTGCAGAAGACGCCGGAGCAGCGGTCTCATCCCGACGAGCTGATGTTCCAAGTCATACACCAAGCTTCGGAACTGCTGCTGAAAGGGGCGGCAAACGAACTGGAGCGCGCTCGCGAGTCGATTAACGACGGTGACTACACCCGCGCTGGGAAATTGATGGACCGGTTGTTCCTCATGCTCGACGGCACCGTCGACCTCCTGCATGTTCTCGAGACCCTCACCCCCTACGAATACCACATCATCCGCGCAGGACTCGGGCATGGAAGCGGACTGGACTCGCCAGGGTTCCTTTCGCTGCTCCATTTGGCTCCCAGATTGGGACAAGCATTCTTCGACCAACTCGACAAAGCCGGGATCGGCGTGGAAGAACTGTACCGCCGCAGCAGCGAGTTCTTGCCTTTGCACGAAATCGCGGAGAAGCTGCTCGATTTCGACGAGCGCGTGCAGCTTTTCCGCTTCCATCATATGAAGTTGGCGCACCGCATCATTGGGGGCGACGTGCTCGGCACCACCGGGCGGCCGGTGGATATCCTGCGCCAGCGGCAAGAACATGTGCTCTACAAAGAATTATGGGAAGTGCGCAACGAAATCACAGCGCGCGTGAATGCGAAGACAAAGATGCAAGATCAGGGGCATGGACGGTCTTAATTCCGCACAGAGTACGCCAACCCTGGGGTGAACACGAAGGTCACGAAGGGTGCGTGCCTCCGTGTCTCCGTGGTGAAGTTCACTTCAACCCGACAAAGCCANTCGCGTCCTTCACCAGCTTTGCCGGATCGTAGGCGACACCATCCTTGAAGACGAGCTCGACATTCTCGATGGCGGAGATCTTTGTCGACGGATCGCCTTTCACCACCACGATATCCGCCTGCTTGCCCGCTGCAAGGGTTCCAATTCGGTCCAATTCCCCGAGGTACTGCGCGCCATTGTAGGTAGCAATGTGGATGGCTTCGAGCGGCGTGAATCCCGCCTCGACCAATAACTCGACTTCCCGCTGATCGCCATAACCGGCGACGACAGCTCCGTTTCCGGTCGGGTCCAAGCCCGCCAACAGAAGCCCGCCGGCCTTGGCATAGGCATACTCGAATTCCATTTCTTTCTTCAGCAGCGCGGGCCAGGAGGACTCAGCAGCATTTTTCGTCATGGTATCGCGTGCAGATTGGTACTGCTCACGAGCTTCAGGCAGCATGGCATCGAGGTTCGACTGCCGGAGTGGTGGGCGGTTGGGAACAAAGCCTTCGAAAACCGGCAGTGTTGAGGTCATCGCGACGTGACGCGAGACGAGATCCTTGATCATCGACCGCACCTGCTCGCCGTTGATGTCGAGCTTNANCAANGTATCGCGAATGTCTTTTTGCGGCGGACACTTGTCGGGCTGCTTGCCNGGCGCAAACTCNGAGTCCACCACGATTCCATGCTCGAGATCGTCGATGCCGATCGCCGCTGCCTCGCGAAATCCGAGCGAGCACAAGTGACCTGTGACCTTGAGCTTGTGCTTGTGAGCTTCCTCCACCGCAGCCCGAAGTTCATCGCGCGTAATGTTCATATAAGCCTTAAAGCTAGTCGCGCCTTCTGCAATCCAGTAATTGACCGTGCGGCGGGAATCGTCGGCGTCTTGCAATTCGTGCATCTGCGGGGTGTATGCTCCCTTGCCTTCCAGATACGGACCGGTAACGTGCATCTTCGGTCCCGGTGTCTTGCCGGCGTCAATTTCCTTTTTCAATTGCAAGTCAGTGTAGGGCTCCACCGAACCTGTGGTGCGGATGGTGGTCACTCCTCCGGCAAGGTAAAGGCGAGGAAAGCTCCAGGCGTGCTCGGGATACATAGCAACGTTGCGACCAGGCGCAGGATAGTAAAGATGGTCGTGCATGCCTACGAGTCCGGGAAGCACAGTGTCACCCGCAAGATCGAATACTTGTGCCCCTTGCGGAATCTGTCCACCCGACGGGGCAAGGGTTTGGATCCGGCCATCGGAAATCACGACCATCTGATCGTCTTTCGCCGGCGAGCCGGTTCCGTCGATCACGCGAACGTGATTGATAACGATCACCGGCTGGTCGTATTTGATGTAGGCCTTGGCATCGGTCGCGGGCGTCTGCGCAAAAGCTGCTGCGGAAAGGAGAAGCAAAGCAACGATTCGCATTTGGATTTTCTCGTCGTTCTGAGCGGTGCAACAGGATAAATCTTTTATTGGCACACGC
>C688J18823_10002254_pt1 | contig 12085 bp, 8 predicted proteins | sample HopSoiMetagenom1_FD_18823 | JGI IMG/M metagenome (IMG submission 18823) | reverse complement strand
CCTTACATCGGCGGTCATAGACCGCCGCTAGAATACGGCTGGCAAGCGATGCGCTTGCCCTACAATGGCTGCAACACTCATCGCCGGCACAGCCAACGCGATTGTGCGCCCGCGTCAAAAATTCGACGCCCGAAATGCGTCGATGCGTAGTGAACCGAGATGGCTTTAGCTGGAGACATGAACACCTCCAAATTTCGGTTTGTAGCGCTTCCAACTGCCGTGGCCGAAGACGCGCGCAAGGCCGCTTCGGAAAACCGGCCTGATCACCGTCTCCTGGTGGTCGACGAGCCAGACAGCGCGCCGTGCCGGCATTGCCTGCAATGGGCACAACCCGGCGAGCGAGTGATTCTGTTCCCTTACAACGCGGTGCCGGTAGGCCGACCGTATTCCGAAACCGGCCCAATCTTTGTGCACGCTGAATCATGTCCGCGCTATGAAGAGCCCGGGTACCCTTCGGGGTTTCGCCAAGGCCGCGTCTTTCGTGCCTATGACTCCGAACAGAACCTCATCGACGCCCGCCAGCTAGACGGCGAAGAACCCGAAGCGGTGATTGAAAACCTTTTTAAAAATCCGGAAACTGCGTTCGTGCATGCTCGCAGTGCTACTCGCGGCTGTTATACTTTTGGAGTCGAACGATCATGAACGCGCTGTCCCTTCTTCCGCCGCAGGAGACGATGTATCGCGCCCTGGTGAACAAGGACTCCAGCTTTGAGGGCATTTTCTACGTAGGCGTTCGCACAACTGGGATTTTTTGCCGGCCGACCTGTTCGGCCAGGAAGCCGGCGCGACAAAACGTCGATTTCTTTTCAACCGCGAGTGAAGCGTTGCACGGCGGTTATCGGCCTTGTCTGCGCTGTCACCCGATGGATCCCGACAAACGCCCGCCGAAGTTGATCGAACGATTACGCGCAGAAGTGGAACGGGCGCCGGGCGGGCGGCTCACCGATAAAGAACTCGCAGCACTGTCAATTGATCCTTCCACTGCCCGGCGGCAGTTCAAACGCCATTATGGAATGACATTCCAGGCGTACTATCGCGCCCGGCGGATGGGACTCGCACTGCAGGAGGTGAAACAGGGCGGGCGCGTTGAAGAGGTGCAGAACGGCAGCGGCTTCGAGTCGGCCAGCGGTTTTCGCGACGCGTTTACCCGAATCTTCGGGCAACCGCCCAGCAGTGCAAAGACCCAGGGCGGCTTATTCGCCGAACGCATTGAGACGCCGTTAGGCGCAATGCTGGCGATCGCGGACGACGAAGGCCTGCGTTTGCTTGAATTTGTGGACCGCCGCGCAATGGAACGGGAGCTGTCGATTCTGCGGCAGCGGCTGCAGACCAACGTCGTACCTGGCGAACATCGACATCTCACCGCAACTCGTCGGCAGCTGGAAGAATATTTCGCCGGCAAACGAATGGACTTCGATGTCCCGCTGGCGCCGGTCGGCTCACCCTTTCAACAGCGAGCGTGGAAAATTCTGCAATCAATTGGCCCAGGTGAGACGCGCTCTTACTCGTGGATGGCGGAGCAGCTTGGCGACCCAAACGCGCGTAGGGCAGTCGGTCACGCGAACGGAAGCAACATGCTGTGTATCATTATTCCATGTCATCGCGTGATCCGCGCCGATGGAACGCTGTGTGGCTATGGCGGCGGCTTGTGGCGCAAGAAATGGCTACTCGACCACGAGCAAAAAGCCACCGGCAGAGTTTCACGCTTGAGCTAATTGGTAGCGGCGGTTCACCGAACCGCCATCGGTGCAATCATCAGTGGCGATTGAGGTCGATCGCCGCTACCACCATGGCGTCTGACACAGCCGCCCTACAATAAGCCTTTAACAGCGAACCGGCCGCCGCGGGGTTTCAGCTGTGCGCACTTGGCATAAGGCTGTGAACGTTGTTCTTTCACGTCTCAACGCATGGCCGATACCACACCGCCCAGGATCTCGGTTTGCCTGGATTCGTACAACTATGGGCGTTTCCTACCCCAAGCCATCGAATCGGTCCTTAGCCAAAGCTTCTCCGATTTCGAGTTAATCATCTCCGACGACTGTTCAACGGATGACTCACATGAAATCGCATCTCGTTATGCGTTGAAAGATGAGCGCGTTAAAGTCCATCGAAATGGCGAAAACCTGGGCATGGTCAAAAACCGGAATGCCTGCCTGGTCAGAGCCCGCGGCGAGTACGTGAAGTGGCTGCACGCCGATGACTTTCTTTGTTGCGAGGACGCCATGGCCAGGATGGCTTCAGCTCTGGATCAGAACCCTGTCGTTAGTCTGGTTGCTTCGGCGCGGCGAATCGTCGATGAAGCATCGAAACCGGTCGATACATGGTCGTGTTTCGAACAGCGCGCCCGCCCGATATCAGGAACCGGGGTGATTACCCGGTGCTTGTTCGAACAGCGCAACCTGGTTGGCGGGCCGAGCGCGGTGATATTTCGTCGTTCGCTTGCTAGCCGCGGATTCGATGAGGCGTTCTTCGTGATGGCCGATCTGGAGATGTGGTTTCATCTGCTGGAGCAGGGATGCTTTTTTTACATCGAGGAGCCGCTTTGCGCGATACGCGAGCACTCCCATCAACAGACACAGCGCGACAAGACCTCGCTTGCTCCGGCGCTGGAAAATCGCGAGCTCTTGCGTCGCTATCTGCCAAAACGGTATGTCGAGTTGCGACGCTGGATTCGCAAATATCTCGAGTACGACGCGGTCCGCCGGATTGTGCGCCGCAGCCGGAAAATAGGCACCGGCCGCGAACAAGCGGCCGCAGCAGTTGCCGAACGGGGAGGTTGGGCAGCGTACCGTCGCCAGGCACTGCGTCACGGTTACCACCAGGCGCTTCTGAAAATTCGTCGTCTACACGACCGGCACCTGCGGCGGCCGTTAGGCCGCTCCACGGGTAAAACTCCTTTGCTCGGAATCAACATGGTTGGATTTTCGCAAAGTGTTTATGGAATCGGCGAATCCACGCGCGCGATGTGGCGGGCCGTCCAATCTACCGGAATGCCATGCGTCCTGCTAAACGTGCGCAGCCGGGTACACAGCAATCGGGACGTGACCTTCAAGACATTCGCACGAGACAATCCGTTCGCCGTTAATCTCATGACGTTCTCATTCGATTATTCGCGGCGATTTTATCGTGATATGGGCTCCCGGTTCTTCGTCGCAAGGCTGAATATTGGGCTGTGGTATTGGGAACAGGAGCGCTTCCCGCTGACGTGGCATTCGGCATTCGATTATTACGACGAGATATGGGTTCCGACCGAGTTCACCCGGCGGGCCATCGCCGCCGTTTCGCCCATTCCGGTGCGAAAGATTACTTATCCATTTTATCTTGCTGAAACTGACACCGCGGCTGATCGGCGGCGATTCGGATTCGACCAGCCCGATTATGTGTTTCTGTTTACGTTCGATTTTTTCAGCACGATTCAGCGAAAAAATCCGACAGCCGTGATTGCCGCTTTCCGTGCTGCCTTTGACCGGAAGGAACCGGCCGTGCTTGTGATTAAGTCCATTAATAGTGAGCACCACCGGGCGGCACGAGAGTCGTTACAGCGAGACGCCGAAGGGGCGAACGTCGTGTTTATGGATTCGCATTTGCCCCCGGCTGAGATGAACGCGCTCTTCGCTTCGGCAGATTGCTACGTATCGCTTCATCGCTCCGAGGGATTGGGATTGGGCATGGCGCAGGCGATGTCTCTCGGCAAACCAGTCATTGCCACCAATTACTCAGGCAACCTGGAATTCATGAACGAGCAAAACAGTCTGCTGGTTGATTTCACCATGACTGAGTTGAATGAACACAGCGGTCCGTACGAGCGCGGAACCCGATGGGCAGAACCGAATATTGACCATGCAGCCACGCTGATGCGGTTCGTTTACGATCGGCGGGACGAATCGGAAGCGATCGGCAAAAGAGCTGCTGCCAGTATTCGGTCGATACTCAATCCGGCAGTGACCGCTAGTCAGATCCGAAAACACATCGACGAGTCAGCAGTGCCTAACACAGCCTAGTCCGGACGAAACGTCGGGCGCGGCCGCGTGGGATCCGGCAGATGAGCGAGCGCATCCCTGACGAATCGGGCAAGGTGATGCTCCGGGGAAACGACCCCCGCTTCGGTAATCTCGAGTAATAGGCAATCGGCCGAGAAGACCTCGGCAGCGAAATCGAGTGGTGCAGCCGGTGTTCGGACCGTCTCAAACTCCTTAGTCGGATAAATACGAGACCTTCCCGGCACATTGGATCGTCCGTATCCGCTTCGAGTTTTGTTTAGGGAATAGTAACGGTAAAAAGCGATGTCCGAGAACTGCGCTGATTCGTTAAGAACGCGCAGTAAACTCCAGCTAAAACTGTCGCCGACCACCGCCAGGGTCATCCGTTTTTCTGCGGGACGATTGCTCGGAGCGATGGTGATTCGCTCACATGGATATCTCCAATCGAACAACAGGTTCATTACGTTCACCAGGTCGGCTTCTTCCCCGTACGGCGTGTCCACCACCCAGTCGCCGACTGCTTGGATCTGCTCTGCTGGTTTACCTTGTTGGGAAAAACGTTTTTGAATTTCATTCGCCGCGATGAAAACTCCCCGCCGGCTCCAATGAGCCCCGCCCTTCGGAAAAAGCGGCGCCGGCGGACTTTTGCGCTTCTCGCGCTGCATCAGTTCGTTGCCGTCTATCCACTCGATTTCATTCTCTCGTAACAGGTCCGCCACTACAGCTGGACCGCGTGGCCGCGGGTCGGCGCGTCCTCGCCAATGTTCCGGCACCGCTTCCGGGTAGACCGCTACTTTGCTGGGCGCGATCACCACAGCAAAGCCCATCCCGATGCTGCGGCAGTAGTCCTGAAGCTGCCGGAGTTGTTTGATCCAGGGCTCGAGGACGGCCTTGCTGTTCCGCGCGACGAAATATTCCTGCAAGTAATTGTTCTCAAACAGAACATCCTGCTTTCCGACGGCAATAGTTGAACTGCTGCTGGCCGTGTCGTGAAACAACCGGAACCATAATTCGTTAGTCGCACGGATCATCAACTCGCGACCCGACACCTGTTCGTCGAACTCACGCGCCTTCTCCTTCTGAAATTCTGCCGTCATGATGGAGTTCCAGCTGAGCGGAACGTTGGGATGGCTTTCAGTGACGCCGCTCAAATTCACGCGGCCGATTAGCGCGCTATCGAGAAACCGGCCGAGCTTGTGGCTGCGGGGCAGATTACGAACGCCGGTGAGAATGAGCGGTCCGATCCATGCCAGCAGCAGTGCCGATACGAGCGTTCGCTCGGTAAGGGATTGGAGATTCAGCGCGCGCATCAGAACCGGAAGTAGAGGAACGGTTGGAACGAATTGACCCCCATGCGGCCGGTCGATAACAGCAAGACCAGTAGAGCTGATGCGAGAGCTACAATGCGCCGGGATGGAACAGTCCTTTGCCGGCGAGAAATAACTAACGGCGCCAGTACAAGCGCTGCGGCAACAACAACAGCCACCAGGGTGTCACCACGCACAAACACTGCATCGGAACGCGACGAACTAGCCCCGGCAAGAACTCGGAAAAAAGAGAAGGCGTGTTGAAGAGTATCGCATCGGAAAAATACCCACGTTAGGGCAACTGCAAAGAAGGTCAGCGCAATGTTGACGGGGCGCGGCAGTCTTTCCGAGAACCGCAACCAGAATGCGCGGTCGCAAACCAGCGCCACTCCCTGGATCGCCCCCCAGGTCACGAAGTTCCAGGCTGCTCCATGCCAGAGTCCGCACAATATAAAACAGAGACAGAGATTGAAGTAGTTGCGGGGAGTGGAGCGCCGATTTCCGCCGAGCGGCAGGTAAAGGTATTCCTTGATCCAAGTGGAAAGGGAAATGTGCCACCGCCGCCAGAAATCAGTGAAACTCGTCGCCAGATAAGGATCGCGGAAATTTTCCATGAGACGAAAGCCGAGCATGCGGGCCATCCCGATCGCCATGTCTGAGTAGCCGGAGAAATCGAAATAGATCTGGAATGTGAAACAGGCGAGGCCCAGCCAGGCAGAGCTTGTGTTCAATGACGCCGTGGACAACCCGAACACCTGATTGGCCACCGGCGCCAGCGTGTCCGCGATCAACACCTTCTTTCCAAGGCCCGTGATGAACCGAACGAAGCCTTGTTCGACCTCCGAATGCCGATGGGTCGGATGAGAAAGCTGATCCGCGATGTCGTGATACTTAATGATTGGTCCGGCTAACAACTTCGGAAACAGAAAGACATAGTTGAGGTAATCGAGCAGCGATTTGGCGGGAGGCGCTGCTTTGCGAAAGAGATCGACGACGTAGGTGATCTTCTCGAATACGATGAACGAAACGCCGAGCGGCAGCGCGATCTTTGGCACCGGCCACGTTTTCCAGCCACCAGCCGTGAACAATGTGTTCAGATTAGCGACGGCAAACACCGTATATTTCGCGTAAACGAGCAGAGCGAGGTTAGCCGCGACACCGACCGCCACCCACCAAACGGCGCGCGGTCCTCGCCGGCTGATCTGTTTCCCCAGGATCCAATCGAATAGTGCGGAGGCGAGGACAACGAACAGGAATACCGGCTCACCCCATCCGTAAAAGACAAGGCTGCCGGCGAGCAACACCCAACGGTGCGCCCGAAGAAACCAATAAAAGGCGAAGAATACCGGCAGGAAAAGGAACAGGAAAAAGGGCGTCGAAAACAGCATTCAGCAGGGATTCCTTTGCGCGCGGGTGATTTGCCTTTTGCGCTTGTTCAAATTTGCGGTGATAGAACTCGCTAGGAGCTGAAGATGCAAGCAAACGACGACTCGGCAGCGGTCCGGTTGGAGGAAGTGATGAACCAGCTTTACGATGCGGCCAGCTCTGAGCAGTGGCGGCCGGGGCCACACCCTATGGACAGGCCAATCCCGCTCAGCCTAACATCGAGCTCGCATACAGCGCACGTTCAGCGCGCGCTCGATCGCGCGGCGGGTAAATCGTTTGTTCCGGCAATCAAGCCGCTTCGGCGGTTGTTGCGCAACCAAGGCGCGGTGAACGACAGCGTGATCGAAGCGGTTTATCACCTGTTCGCCCAAAATCAGGAACTGATTAAAGAAATAACCGAGTTGCAACAGCGCCTCTCTTTGCTTGAGCGACGTGTGGAAAGCCGGCGCAAACCGCCGGTTGATCCGGCTGCCCCGCCGCCGACTCGGTAGCTCGGATGCGCGTCGTCGTTGCCACCGTTCGTACGCCATTTGTCTACGGCGGAGCGGAAGTGCTGGCCGAAGAGCTGATTCAAGCGCTGTTAGCCAGCGGCCATGAAGCCGAACTTGTGAGTCTGCCGTTCATCAACGATAAGCCGAATCGGATTCCAGATCAGATGCTGGCGTGCAAGCTGACGCCCCTCGAATTTGTTTCTGGAATCAAGGTAGATCGGCTGATTGCGCTGAAATTTCCGGCTTACCTGATTCCGCACCCGAATAAGATTGTCTGGCTGATGCATCAATACCGACAGGCCTACGACTTGTGGGATCATTCGTTAGGCGACTTGCGTAGCAGCCCGCAGGGGACGGTTCTGCGTGAAATCATTCGGCGCGCCGATAGCCGTATGTGCGGCGAAACCAGAGCGCTGTTCACCCTGTCTCAAAATGTCACTGATCGGGTGCGGCGCTTTTGGAACGTCGACTCGATGCCGCTCCATCATCCTCCGGCAAATGCCAATGCTTTTCACTGCTCCAGCGAACCCGGCGAATACATTTTCTTCCCGAGCCGGATCTGTGGGAATAAGCGACAGGAATTGGCCCTGCGCGCGCTTGCCCTGACGCAAAGCGCCGTTCGACTTAAGTTTGCCGGCGCTCCGGACACGCCGGCATATGGCGAACGAATGATCCGTCTGGCCCGAGATCTTCGCGTTCATTCCAGAGTGGAATGGCTCGGCTTTATTTCGGAGGAAGAAAAGCGCCGTGTCTACGCCGAATCACTTGCGGTGTTATTTCCGCCATTCGACGAGGATTACGGTTACATCACGCTGGAAGCGATGCTGTCGTCGAAGCCAGTAATCACCTGCGAAGATTCGGGTGGTCCGCTGGAATTTATTGTGCCCAACCAGACTGGGTATGTTGTGCCGTCTACGCCTGAGGGCTTGGCCGCGGCCATTGACAGCGTGTGGGACAATCGGGATAAGACGCGGAAAATGGGACTGGCCGGGCGGCGCCACTACGACGGACTTAATCTTTCGTGGTCGAAAGTAGTGAAACGATTACTCGCGTGAAGCTCAACTGGTTTGCTCCTGTTCCACCGACGGCGTCATCGATCGCGATTGATACGGCGGCAATTCTTCCGCGCTTAGCCAAGCACGCAGCCATCACGGTGTGGGCGCACGAACTTTCGTGGGCACCGGAGCTGGAAAAGCACGCCACCGTTCGCCGTTACGATCCTGAGGCAATGCCCTGGGCCGAGGTGAATGCGGCAGACGCGACCATTTACCATCTCGGAAATCATCCCGACTTTCACAGTCCCATTTGGCAGGTGAACCGGCAGCATCCGGGGATCGTGGTTCTGCACGATCCAGGTTTGCAACATTTCTTCGCCGGCCTGGTCGAACGCAAACTTGGCCTCAGCCCGGATGAGTATCGGGACATGATGTCGTACTATCACCCCAACGGAGGCGCGGAACTGGCCAACGCTTTCCTGTTGGGAGCCCGGAGTGCGGGCGATATTTGCGATCACTGCCCGCTTACCAGCGCGGCACTTGAGAATGCTACCGGTGTGATTGTGCATACCGAGGTCGGTTATGCGGCGCTTGTTCGCGAGTTAAACGTGCCGGTTGCGTATGTTCCACTGTTCGCGTTGCCGGGGCCGGACGTTCAATCTGATGCGCGTCGCTCACCGGAACCAGCGCCTAACGGCTGTTATCGGCTCATTATGTTTGGCTTTCTCAATGCCAACCGCCGTCTTTCGTCGGTTCTGAGAGCGTTGCGCGATTTCCCGCAGAAGCAGCGTTTCCACCTGGATATTTACGGCGTTGTCGAAGACGCCAGGACGATCGAACAGTTGATCGCGGCATTCGGCCTAACCGAGTTAGTCCACATGCACGGATTTGTTTCCGCGGACGAGCTAATGGCCGCACTGGAGCGCAGTGATATGGCGATAAATCTTCGAGATCCGACGATGGGTGAAGCGTCAGCCAGTCAGCTCAGAATCTGGCAGCACGGGCTGCCCAGCCTGGTCACCGATGTAGGGTGGTATGCGACTGTGCCGGAAAATACAGTCGCGATGGTGCGGCCGGAGGCGGAGGTGGAAGATATTCAGTATCATCTCGCTGAATTCCTCCGCGGTCCCGAAGCGTATCGGACCCTTGGAGCTAACGGCCGCCGCTACGTTGAAGAACACCACACCGTCGAACGGTATGTGCACGGGGTGCTCGAAATGGTGGAACGAACGTTGGTCGCCAGATCACGACAGGTTGCATCATGGATGACGGCACGAGCCGGTCGAGCGATTCAACCTTGGTTTGCGGAAGACGCCGCCGGGCTGTTGTTGGCGAATCCGGCAGAGGCCATTCAGCAATTGGCCGCCGGACGTGGTCGTTGATATTTCGACCGAGCCCTGCCTAATCCCCCGCGGGCGGTGCGGTAACTCGGTCAAGGCAGCGTGGAACCTCAGCCTCCGCTGGTGCTGAAGGGGTTTCATCGGCTACGTTGGCAGTGTCGGACCCGGTTGCCCCCTCGTATGCGCATAATCGGCTTTCCAGCTCCGCCAGATGCCGCCCCGCCGCGCGAAGCTCTTGTCTAACAAACTGCAGTTCGTCCTCCTGGGCGGCCAAACGTTTGGTCAAAGAATGTCGTTCGTGCTGCCACTCGACGTCGATGTTCTTCAATGTGTCGACGATCGAAATGCCGCGGTTCCGTTGATACTTGTCGTAAGCGCGCACGAATTCTTTCATAGCGCTGCGCGGTCCCCGGAAAATCCAGCTCAACAGCGAGGGTACCGTTCGCCGGATGTCGACCTCGCGGCCCAAATCGGAGCGGACGTTGGTAATGATTGGCCGTTCCACCGGCCCTGTCACGCCGATTGGGCCTGGCTTCGCGGCGCGTAATTCCGTTAGGCGGTCTTCTATGAATTTCCCCGCGACTTTTGGATCATGGCGCTCGAGCAGATCGATTCGCGCCTGCCGGCCGCGACGTGAAGCTTCCTCCGGATCGGAATAGACTAACTGCATCAACTTTGCTGCCTCCGCCGTTTTCGCGTTCGCCCAGCGCGCGTGTGCCGGATAGGGCGGCGATTTTTCGCCAACCGGCTGAAGATCATATCCGCATAAAAAACTGTTGGCGTCTGTCATGAATGCCAGATTGCCGGAGTACCGCGTCGCAATCGTCGGTTTTTCCATCAGCATTGCTTCGGCTAAAGTCAGACCGAAACCTTCTGAACGATGCAGCGAGACATAGCAATCGCATGCAGCCATTAAGCCGTCGCGTTCTGCGGCGGTGACATAACCATCGCGGATGATGATGTCAGACCGGCCGGCAGACGCGTAGCGCAGCCGTTCCAGTTCCGCCTCGTTCCGATCGCCATTGATCGATTTGATCAACAGAACCGCGCCTTCGCCCGGGGTGAACGCTTGTTGGAAGGCCTCGATCACCGCTATTGGATTCTTGCGTTCCACCACGCTGAAAAAGTCGAAGCAAAAAAGGAAAAGAAATCCCGTCGGGAGATCGAAGTGGGTACGGTCGGGTTCTGGCCTAACCGCTTTCTCGGTATCGAGCGGGAACGGAATGGTGAACACCGGAATCGGCGACGCTTTGGCCACAGCGTTCCGCACAAAATCGCTGCTAACCCATACTTCGTGAAGGAACTGGAATGAGTATGCCAGCTCCTCGGGAAAGACTTCTGCTTCCCAAAACCAGAGGCCAATATTTTTGCGGTCGGAAAAGAACTCCGGACCTACTTCGCCGGCAAAAGACGGTAACTGGTCGGCATTGATACAGATCAGGTTTGTGTCGTAACAAGGTCTCTGAGTCTGCGTCTCAGGCCATGGATGATCCTGCCGGCTGGAGGCACGCGTCGAAACCTGCGCACTGAATTTTTCTCCAGCCGCAGCCACTGCCCTTGTCATCAAACGGCCCGCTTCACCGGTGCCCGCTTCGGCGCGCAGATAGCCAATCAGGTTTACGCCGGGTTCGAGCGGCGAGATGTTGCGGGTTAATATGCGTTCGGAAAACGAGGGGAAGAGTTGATCCGGGATCTGCAATTTTCGACGCCCGGCATCACATAACCAAAGATAGTAGGCGCGGGCGTCGGAGCCGGGAACCCGCGGGAACCCGACGCGAACATCTCGCCGGCTGACATGCAGAGCATGAAAGTAACGCGTGATTTCCGGGTGGGTGTCCGGGTAGACCGACTCGTTAAGCCAGCTCACAAATTCCTTGGCATCAGCAAAGGCGCTGGGCGGAGCCGGATCGCCTTTGGTCTCGTGTTGACGAAGTGCCTCACGATAAACACGCCTCATTTCCGGTGTGATTTCCAGCCCACCGGGGATTTGCCCCCACCGGTAAGGCAGCCGTCGCAGTTCGGCATAACCGGCTGAAACCAGCTTTGCGGCATACTCCTCGCACAACCGCGCGACGACCGGGTGCTCGCTTAACAGGGTTCGCGGAGTCCGCAGCTGATGAAGACTGAGAAGATGCGGATTCTCCGGCCGGAAACCGCTGAAATGAAAGAAGCAGAGCGGCGCTCCATTCACTTCATAACGATCGCCCGTCCAGGTGATCGGGCGTGAATCGGCATTCCAATAGGCCACGTTACAGGCCTCGTCCTTTACGATCCAGGTGTCGAAATAACCGGGAGCGAAATCCATCCACCGTTGATCGGTGAAACGCATATTCGCTGGATCAATCACCGCTTCACGGAGAAGTCGCTCGCTCCACCAATCGAGGAAGGAATCGGAGTCCGGATTCAGGCCCAGGAATCCAAGATTATAAACGCCGGCGCGAAGGATATCGGTCTCGTTAGGATTCACGTCTTCGCGACTCAGTGGCCGCGTGGTATGTGGCGTCACAACGAGCCGATGATCATTTGCCAGACGGGCCAGATGATCGAGCGGAGAGAAGATTTCGATGTCAGGATCGAAGTAGAGTA
>C688J18823_10002253_pt1 | contig 12092 bp, 10 predicted proteins | sample HopSoiMetagenom1_FD_18823 | JGI IMG/M metagenome (IMG submission 18823) | reverse complement strand
CGTCCGCCAGCACATACGCGCCGCGCGAGAGTCCACTCGCGGCGGCGTACTTCGACCGGTCGATGAATGAGAGTTTCTGCCGCGTAAGAACGAGAGCGACCGGACCCCTCTTGTGCTTGAGCGCGAACCGCCAGGCTTCAGCGGTCTCCGAAGCGTCGGCAGGGCGGATCAAAGTCATCTCGGGAATCGCGCGCAACGCACTGAGCTGCTCGATGGGCTGGTGGGTCGGCCCGTCTTCACCGAGTCCAATCGAGTCGTGGGTATAGATGTAGATGACGTGGCGATCCATGATGCACGCCAGCCGGACAGGCGGTCTCATGTAATCCGAGAAAATCAGGAAGGTCGCTCCGTACGGAATGATTCCCCCCGTCAGCGACATACCATTCATGATCGAGCCCATTCCATGCTCGCGGATTCCGAAATGGAAATTGCGGCCAGCGTAATTCTCGGCCGAGAAGCTTGGCTCTCCCTTGATGATGGTGTTGGTGGAAGTGGCAAGATCCGCGGAACCGCCCATCAGCTCGGGGATTTTCCCGGCGATAGCGTTGATCACCACACCGGACGCAGCGCGACTGGCGACGTTGCCATCCTTGGCGGTGAAAACCGGAATCGTGTCTTCCCAGCCGTCGGGCAGATCGCCGGCGAGCCGACGCTGAAGCTCTTTCTCCAGACCAGGATTGGCGGTCTTGAATGCTTCGTAGATCCGGTTCCAATCCTGGTGCGCCCTCGCGCGCTGTTTTGCCGTATCGCGCCACGATTTCAATGCTTCAGGCGCGACGTAAAAAGGCTCCTGGGATGGATAACCAAGCGCTGTCTTGGTGAGAGTGATTTCGTCCTGACCGAGCGGCGATCCGTGTGCTTCAGCGGTATCGTGCTTGTGGGGGCTGCCATACCCGATGTGTGAGCGAACGATGATCAGCGACGGTTTCGACGTCTCAGCCTTGGCTGCGTTTATAGCGCGATCCAGACCGGTGAGATCGTTGGCGTCGGCGACGTGTTGAATGTGCCAGCCGTACGCCTCGAAGCGCATGCCGGTGTCATCGCTGAAAGTGAGGGCGGTGTCGCCCTCGATGGTGATGTGATTGTCGTCATAGAACCCAATCAGCTTGCCGAGCTTGGCGTGACCCGCGAATGACGCTGCTTCGTGGGAGACACCTTCCATCATGTCGCCATCGCTGGCGATGAAGTAGGTATGGTGATCAAAGATCTTCTGTTCGCGGTTGAACACAGCGGCCATGTGTGCTTCGCCCACCGCCATTCCAACCGCGTTGCCGATGCCCTGACCGAGCGGACCTGTCGTGGTCTCGACGCCCGGTGTATAACCGTACTCCGGATGCCCGGGTGTCTTGCTCTCCCACTGGCGGAACTGCTTGATGTCGTCCAGCGTGAGATCGTAGCCGGTCAGGTACAGCACGCTGTAGACGAGCATCGAAGCGTGTCCGGCAGACAACACGAAACGATCGCGGTTCAGCCAGTTCGGATCTGACGGATCGTAGCGGAGATGCCTAGTCCAGAGCACGTACGCCAACGGCGCCAGCGCCATCGGAGTGCCGGGATGACCGGAGTCCGCTTTCTGTACCGCATCCATGGAAAGAACTCTGATCGCGTTGATGCAGAGGTCGTCGAGGGACTGACCAGGTCCGGACGACGATGAAGGGGCTGCCGCTCGTGGAGCAGTCGCGGTATCTGTGGAATCTGCCATGTGTGTTTAGAAGCTAGCTCAAAGGAGCGGCGCGTTGCAGGGCGAGCCACTCCGTCGCTTCGCGCACCTCGCTCGGCACGAGATTATGGCCGGCGAGCTGCCACTTGAGGGTGACGGCGGCGCGCGCTGATTCGAAAAGCGAGACGAGTTTCTCGACACTCTCTGCCGGGACAATCGGATCCATGCGGCCGGCGGAGATCAACACCGACGAACCGCCGAGATCGCTCTTTTCGGATGGCTCGTACACCAGCATTGGCCGCAAGAGAATCGATGCGCGGAGAATTCCCGGCTCAACAAGCATTACAGTCGACGCGACGTTGGCGCCGTTGGAGTAACCGAGGCTATAGATTCGCGTGGGGTCGAGCCGATAAGTGACCGTTGCAGCGCGGATGAATCGAGCCAGCTCCTCGGCGCGGGTTCTAACCTCCTTCGGATCGAAGACACCCTCGGCGAGGCGTCTGAAGAATCGAGGAGCACCGTTCTCAAGTACGTTGCCACGCGGGCTGAGAATCGCGGCACCGGGTGCGACGGACTGGCCGATACCGATAAGATCATCCTCGTCGCCGCCGGTGCCGTGAAGGAGTAGCAGTGTGTCGGCACCGGAATCTTCCGCGGGTACGAACCGGTGAATGAAGCCGAGGTCTTCGGTCACGCGTTCGGTCCGCGGAGCTCGAGGGGGACGTGAATGTTGGGCAGTAGCGCTTCGATCTCGAAGCGCCGGGGCTCGAGCCAATCAGGAAGCTTGAGTGACTGGCCAAGCGCATCAGCCGGCTCGTCGACAGCGAACCCGGGCGCGTCGGTGGCAATTTCGAAGAGCACACCGCCCGGCTCGCGGAAATAGATCGACTTGAAATAGTCGCGATCCAACTGTGGCGTAACGTTGTACCCGAGCGACGTCAGCTCGGACCGAACTTTCATCTGCTCTGCGTCGCTGCCACTGCGGAATGCGACGTGATGGACAGTACCCGCTCCCATGACGCCGGCCCAGATGCCGGGAACGACGCGAAGATCGACAATCGTTCCCGGTCCACCCTTGCCGGCTGCGTAGCGAAAAATGCTTCCCTGCTCGCGGATCAACTCGAAGCCGAGGGTATTGGTGAGCAACTGGCCGGTGAGCTCGTTGGCGTCCAGCCATAGCGTTACGGAGTAGATGCCGCGGATGGCGTGCTCGGCGGGTACGCCCTCGCCCGACCAGCCGGGTTGCGAATCGACCGTCGGATGGGCGACGAGCTCGCCCATGAATCCTTCGTGATCCTTGAACGCGATGACGCGCTCGTCGTCGTATCGTGCGACGGGCTGCTCGAACTCAACGCGCCTCTTGATGAGACGCTCTATCCAGAAACCGACTGAGCTGGGAAGAATCGAGAACGAAGTGACGGCGACCTGGCCTCCGCCTTGCCGGCCACGCCGAGCGTCAGGCCATGGGAAGAACGTGAGAATGCTGCCAGGGCTTCCGGTCTCGTTGCCGAAATAAAAATGATAGGTTGTGGGATCGTCGAAATTCACGGTCCGCTTTACCAGGCGCAGCCCGAGAGTGCCGGCGTAGAAATCGAGATTTCGCTGTGGGTTACTGGCGATTCCGGTTACGTGATGAATCCCGGCCGTGCGAAACGTCATCAGGCAACCCTTGAGCGAAGTTCTTGCAATCTGGAAGCGCTGAGTCCGGAACTAGCTCTTTTCCGGCTTCTCGCGTTTTTCGGTGCTGGTCTTGGGGGAGCCGAGCTCACCGCCGTAACCGCTTTTGTGCTCGTTGGGATGTGACGGAACGTCCTGCGGGTTGGGTTGGCCGGAACGCGTCCCGGGATCTCCGTCACCCTGTCTTTTGGTCGAGGACGACAATTGTTCCTGCTCTGGTCTGGAAGGCATAGATTCTCCAAATCTGTGCCCCTTTGTTAAAGCAACGGACATGCCGCTAGCTGAGGCACCTGATGTGAGCCGTACCCAGCCATCCAGAAAACCGAAATCCCGGAAGCAGAAACGCTTTCGCAGCCTGAGCGATCCACGGACGCTGAGCGAGCTCGCTTTGCGCCTGCAGGAGGGAATTTACATCACGACGCTCGATGGAGAGATCGTGGATGCGAATCCCGCATTTCTCGAGATGTTCGGCGTCGAGTCGCTTGAAGAACTGAAAGGCTATCACACCAGTGATTTCGTACGGCCTGAGATTCGTGCCCGCGAGATGGCGATGCTGGAGCGCGAAGGATCGGTACGAGACGTCGAGTTTCAGCTGACTCGCCGTGATGGCCAGACGAGGACGGTCGTAGACAGCGCGTTTCTGTCTATCGATCCGGACACCGGCGAGAAATACTGTCATGGGATTCTCGTCGACATCACTCACCGGAAGGAGCTGCAGACCCAGCTCCTCGAGCTGAGTATCCGCGATCCGCTCACCGGGTGCTACAACCGCCGGTATCTGCACACGGTGATGCGCCAATGTGAGGCGCAGCCGAGGGGCGAGTGGGGATGCATCTATCTCGACATCGACCACTTCAAGCAGTACAACGACAGAAACGGTCACGCTGAAGGCGATGCGATTCTGGTGAAGATGGCGCGATTCCTAATGCGGCACGTCCGCGCTGAAGAAGCGGTGGTGCGCGTCGGTGGAGACGAGTTCCTCGTCGCACTTTGCGACTCGGACGAAGATCAGACCGAGCACGTCGTATCGCGTCTGCGAGCCGCGGCAAAGGAGTCAGCGCCGGTACCGTTCTCGATGGGCTGGGCGGCGCGCCGGGGAAGCGAGTCGTTTGAGAACACTATGGTTCGCGCCGATCAGCAATTGTTGGCGGTGCGGGTCGACGAACGCAAGGACCTGGTAAAGCGGCGTAAGCCCAAGCGGCGCGCTTAGGCTGATTTAACCCCCTCCAGAGCGGCCCGACAAGCGTTTCTCAGGCAGTCGCCCGAGAGGTTGTGCAAGCCAGGTAATGACGCACGTCCCACTGTAGAACCCATTCCTACGGTGTGTCATGCGCTCATTTCTGTTGGCAATAACTNTCGGCATTCCCCAGGTCCTCGTTGCGCAAATAATCGAGGCTCCTCCGCGTCCTTTCCCGTGTCCTGTACCGCCACCGTGCCGACAGGGCGAAGCATGCGTCATGCGGTCGTGCGGAATCGTAAGCCCGGATGTCGTTCGCCAGAGTAGCGATGTGCGGGTCAACCTCGTTGACCGGGTATTGCGGTACGAAATCACTGAGACGTTCGTAAATCGCGGCGGCCGAGTTGGCGAAGCGGATTTCATGTTTCCGTTGCCGAAAGGCGCGGCGTTCCAGGATCTCAAGCTTTCGATCAACGGCGAGCTCGTCTCTGGCGAGACGATGAGTGCTGATCGCGCCAGGCAGATATATGAAGACATCGTTCGCCGCCAACGGGATCCGGCGTTGCTGGAGTGGATGGGCTATGGATTGTTGCGCGCTAGAATTTTTCCAATCGCCCCAGGCGAGGAGAAGAAAGTCGTAGTGCGCTTTCAAACGGTCGCTGAGCGCGAGGGAGATGCGTTGCGCATCGACTACTTCCGTGGACTGCGGACGAACCAGGTGGCAAGTGGCCAGCAACCCGAAGGCCGTGTGTCGTTCGTGCTGACCTATCCCAACGATGCGATGTACGGGACGGCGTATTCGCCGACGCATTCGATCTTCGAGCAGCGCTACGGATCGAATGGCTNCGACGATGGCTATGGCCCGGGTGATAACGACCGGTCGTTCGCGAACAACTNGCGCGGGTCGACGCGCCGGTTCGAGGTGAGGGACGCNCGTGGAGAGGTCACGCTCCTCATCCCGGTCCGGCGCTCGACCAGTGCGGCTATAACGTTGCTCGCGAACGCGCCTGGGAATGATGATGGATTCGCGTTGATAACGTTATCGCCGCCGGCGGTTCGTCCGCGCGCAGTGCCCCGTGACGTCACGTTCGTAATCGACGTCTCGGGTTCGATGAGTGGTCAGAAGATCGAGCAGGCACGATCGGCGGGGAAACAACTTCTGCAGACGCTTTCGCCGATGGATCGATTCAGGCTGATCGATTTCTCGAGCGATGTGCGGACTTTCCGCGACGATTTCTCGACGGCGACGCGCGACAACATCCGCGCGGCGGAGAGATATCTGGATGATCTCGATGCGCAGGGGTCGACGAACATTTCGGGCGCGCTGAAGGAAGCCCTGTCGGCAAGAGTACAATCCGGCAGGTTGCCGATAATTCTGTTCCTTACTGATGGTCAACCGACGGTCGGTGAGCGTGATGGGACGGTGATAGCGGCCGATGTCGCGAAGGGCCTTGGATCACGCCGGCTCTTCACTTTCGGGGTCGGCGCGGATCTCAACGTCTCGCTCATTGAGCAGCTGGCGTTGGGAGGACGCGGCACGGCTAGCTTCGTGCGGCCCGACGAATCGGTGGAACGCGCGGTGGGAATCGTCGCGAGCCGCCTCACGAGTCCTCTCGTCACCGACGTCCGCGTTCACGCCGACGGCGTCCGACTCCTCAAGATGCATCCGTCGGGACCCGTAGACATATTTGCGGGCGAAGACCTTGTACTGCTGGCGCGCTACGATGGGAGCGGGAATGCAACCATACGCTTCGATGGCCAGACGACGAGTGGACCCGTGAGCTGGACGACTCGTGCGTATTTCCCCGAGCGCTCCCGCGAGAACCCTTTCGTCGCGCGCCTCTGGGCGACGCAGCGCGTGGGATACCTGAGCGCGGAGAAGCGCAAGAATGGCGGTTCCCGCGAGATCGACGATGAGATTCGCGACCTGGGTGACCGCTTCGGAATTCCGACTGAATTCTCTTCCTATCTGGTGGTCGAGCCTGGCATGAATCGTCGCCAGGCTGCTATCGGGAGTGGTCAGCTCAGCCAGGTCGTTGTGACCGGGGCGACGACGGCACGTACAGCGGCTCCCGCGGCCGTCCCCTTCGAGGCAGCAAAGGCCGCTGCCGCTCAACGCTCGGCGACCAACATGTCGATGGCTGATGCAGCAGTGGGTGCGAGAGACGATGCGAACGTGCAGCGAGCCGGGAACGTTACCTTCGTTCTGCGCGACAGCGTCTGGACGGATGTCAAATACAAGAGAACCGGCGAAGTGCTGCGGGTTAAAGCGTATTCCGATGCCTACTTCAAGCTGCTCGAGCTCCAGCCCGATCTGCGTGACGCGTTCTCGGTTGGCGAGCGAGTGATCGTTGCCGGGCGCGGCATGGCGATCGAGCTGACCTCGTCAGGTGTAGATCGCCTGAGTGATCGAGATCTGGCAATGTTGCGGGATCGTTGGTGACCGGGTGACGGACGTCGAGCGACTCTTCCGAACCTACAACGCCGCGTTGGTGCGATATCTGACGCGGCGTTTGGGAGATCGCGACTGGGCCGAAGAAGTGGCTCAGGAGACGTTCGTACGCGCGTTGAGGCAGACGTCGATTCAGAATGAGAGAGCGTGGCTATTTGCTGTGGCGACCAATCTCGTGCGCGATGAAGCAAGGAAGGATATGAGGCGGCGAAAGCATCTGGCGCTCCTGGCCGAACAGGAGCGCGATGAGATGGTCGAGCCGGCGGAGACGACGCTGGAGCGCGCACAGGAAGCGGCGATGGCGCGGAAGGCGGTCGACGCTCTGGCGGAGCGTGACAGGCTGGCGTTGCTGATGCGCGAAGAAGGTTTGGATTATAGCGAGATTGCGGAAGCGCTGGAGCTTTCGCCGGGATCAGTCGGCACGACTCTGTCGCGTGCGCGCCGGCGGCTCGTAGAGAGCTACGAAGCGTTGCAGAAGAGCCAGGAAGAGAGAGAGAAGAATGCAGCATCCTGACGAAGGGACCATTCACGCGTGGCTGGACGGCGCGTTGACTGCGGACGAAGCCGTGGGTGTAGAGGCGCACGTCAAGCAGTGTGCGCAATGCCAGGCAGCGGTAGCCGAAGCGCGGGGATTCATCGCGGCGTCATCGCGGATTCTAACCGCGCTCGATAACGCCCCGCGCGGGGTGATACCTGTAACGCAGCCGAAGAGGCGAGCTGCGCCGTGGGTGTGGCGTGTAGCAGCGACGATATTGGTCGTCGCCGCGGGGACACTGGTGGTCGTTCGCAGAACGGGGGTGAACCAATCGCTGTCGGCGAACGCTCCCTTTCAGGCGGTCCAGCGCACTAACGACTCTTCGCGGAATCCGGAGTCTGCTCCATCAACTATTGTGCTGTCGCCTGCGTCGCCTGCGTCGCGAGTAGCGCCTTTAAATCAAAGAACGCAATCACCTAAAGACTCTCGCGCCGTTCCGCGTGCTAGTTCGCCGATGGCGGCGAATGAAGCGGCCGAGGCGGGGGCAGTCCGTTCCGGTTTGCGAACGGACCGGCAGCAGAATAACAAAATCGCAGCTGTCGCAGAAAACGCTCGCATCGCTCAGCCGAGCGCAACTGCGCCATCGCCTGCGCCGGCAATGGCACCGACTCTTTCAGCAGCGGCTCCGCAACGATTCGGGGGAGGGATGGGCAAGACTGCCACTGGCGCTGCCAGCGCAGCGGACATGGCTATTGCCGCCGAGCAACCTGGTGTGCGACCTGTGGGCAATCGCAGAGCGATTGGGCAGAAGATCACTCTGTACGAGGTCGCACCGGGCGACACAGTGGAGCTCGCGGAGCCAACGCAGCTTCAGCTCGAAAGCGTCGTCGTAACCGGAATGAGCACCATGCGAACTACGACCGGACAAGAGAATGTGCCGGCCGCTTCGCGTGCCGCTGCGAAGGTCATGGCACCTAGCGCTGATACCTCCGCACTGCCCGCGACGTCGGTGGCGGGTGTGAATACGATAAGCTGGACGGATTCAGCGGGGCGACTGATAAAGCTTTCGGGCCGACACACGACCTCGGAGCTCGCGCAGATCAGGCAGAGAATCGAGCAGTCACGCGCGGCTGCCCGTGCGGATTCGTTGAAGAAAAATCGCTAGGCCCTTAGCCCCCGCTACCGAGCGGTAACGGGAAGCCTTACGGAGTCTTCGATTCCTGTAATGCCATTCCCATCGAGTGGTAACCCTTGTCGACGTAGATCACCGTGCCGGTGATCCCCGCCGCCAATGGGCTCGAAAGGAACGCAGCCGCCGTTCCGACTTCTTCCGCCTGCAAAGGATCCGTGAGCGGCGAATTCTCGGCGCAGTACTCCACCATCTTCTCGATGATGCCGATAGCGCTCGCGGCGCGCGATGCGAGAGGACCTGCGGAGATCGCGTTCACACGTACGCCGAACTTACGGCCAGCCTCGAAAGCAAGCACACGCGTGTCGCTCTCCAGCGCCGCCTTCGCCGACGACATTCCGCCGCCATAGCCGGGAATCACCCGCTCACTGGCCATGTAGGTCAACGACAGGAACGATCCGCCTTTTCGCATCAGCGGCCCGAGTCGCGCGACCATCGAGGTGAGTGAATACGCGCTCACGCTCAGCGCGGTGAGATAGCCGGCGCGACTCGTCTCCAGCAAAGGCTTTTTGACTTCCGGTCCGTTGGCGAGCGAGTGGATCACGATATCCAGAGAATTCTGACCGAAATCGGACTCCATATTCTTCACCAGACCATCGATGCTGAAATCGCCGGTGTCCTTATAACGCTTGTTGTTGCGGATATCCTCTGGCGCATCGGTCAGGGTATCGAAGGATGCGTCGAGGGGATAGATCTTCTCGAACTGAAGCAGCTGGCCGTTCGACAATTTCCGCGAAGCGTCCATCTTCCGCTCCAAAAGGTTCATGAAGATGTTGAGCGCTGGAGGCCAGGTTCCGACCGACACGCTCGCACCCGCTTCGACCAGCGCCTTGGCGATGGCGAACCCGAAACCCGCGTCGTCAGCGACGCCCGCGACCAGCGCCCGCTTGCCGGTAAGGTCGATGTTCAGCATTCGATTGATATCGCCGTTAAGAACCCGATTTACAAGGGGGTAAGAGTCTTGCATTTGGGTGTCCGAATCTTCACTCGTTGAACCTTAGCCGGAGACCGTCCGTTGTTCCGCAAGCCGCTCCACGTTGCTCTTCTCCTGTTGTTGTTCGGCGCCAGTGCAAATGCCCAGGTCCAGGACACCATCAACAAGAAGACTCCCCTTTTTACCGGAAAGGATGCGCTGCTCATCGGCGTGTTCGCGGTCGGCACCGCCGCCGTCGCTCCGATCGACATGCAGATCGCGTCCCGCCTTCAGGACTCCGCGACGCAGGAGAACAGATTCCTGCACACGGCAGCAACCGGATTTCGCCTTCTTGGAGATCCCGGTTCCATCGTTACCGGATCGCTCATCTATGTCGTCGGCCGACTCGATGGGAATGCGCGAGTACAATCACTCGGGTTACACAGCGTAGAGTCGATCGTGTTCGCCGACATGCTCGCCGGAGTAATCAAGTACACGGCGGGGCGACAGCGTCCATATGCCGACATCAAGAACCCGTATAACTTCCAGCTGTGGCGGGGTTTTTCCGACGATAAATATCGGTCCTTTCCATCCGGCCACACCACCACTGCCTTTGCATTCGCTTCGACGGTAACCCGGGAGACGCAATTCTTTTGGCCGCACGCGGGATTTCTGGTCGGGACAGTCTTCTACGGCGGTGCGAGCCTGGTCGGTATCTCGCGTATCTACAACAACATGCACTGGGCGAGCGATGTGGTGGCGGGCGCCGCAATCGGGACCATTATGGGCCTCCACGTGGTGAAATACACCCACTCGCATCCGGACAATGCCATCGACAGCAAGCTCATAAAAGGCAAGAAGTCACAGATACAAATCAATCCGGTTCTGTTCTCGATTCAATTCTGATCTTCTGCGGCGGCTTCACGCCGGAGCATAGTTGCCGCCGCTGAACGGAATCTTCATTCTCGCGGAGCTGCCCGCGGAAATCGCTGACCGCATTCGAGCGATAAACGAGCGGTACGATCAGAAGCTGGCGCGATACAAGCCGCCGCATATCACGCTGACCGGCTCTTCTGGAGCAGGTCCCATCCCGCCGTCAGCCGACATCGATGAGATACGCGCAAAGCTGCAACCAATAACCGCTTCAACGGCGCCGATCACACTGTCGTTCGGGCCCCCGCAACACTTCATGCAAACCAATATCCTGGTGCTGCCCATAGATCCGCACGGGCCGATACGGATACTGCACGATCGCTTGGTGACGAGCGGGCTGCCATTCACGAGGGCGCGGTACACTTTTAGCCCTCATGCGACCCTGAGTCTCTATCCCACGCTGGATCCGAAATCGATTCGTGAGTTGCTCAAAACCCGCATGCCTGAGCCGTTCGTGATAAGCGCAATACAGCTCTATCACACGCGCGACCCGCAACCTTCGAGAAAGCTGCTCGAGCTTCCGTTGACCGGTGGATCCCCGAAAGCTTGAGGTGGCCCTGCGCGCATTCTGGATGCGGCTTCTGGGTCGACTGCTTCCCGGGCCCGACGAGGCAACTCTACCGCGCCCGTCCGACTCCGATTTCCGCGTGCTGTTTCTGCGATATGAGCGGATCGCTGACATGATCATGGCGACATCGGTGATCCGAAACATTGCTTCGGCGCTGCCTGGCAAAAAGGTGGACGTGCTGGCGACACCGACCACGGCGCCGGTGCTGGAAGGAAATCCTTACGTCGGACAGGTGCTCACTCTGGAGAGAAAATCTTTCCGGAGCTACGGCGACCTCTTGCGGCGGCTGAGACGCGAGCGATACACGGTGATGGTCGATGGGAGAATCAACAACGCGCCGATTTCTACATCGACACCGTTGTTGATGTACGCGGGTCGCGCGCCGTTCAGGGTCGGCGCGCGAGGCGACACCGCACCGCGCATCTACAACGTGCGCGTGCCGGAGTGGAACCGCGTCGATCACTACATGGAGGGCTCGAAGCATCTCACGGTTCCATTTGGCGTCGATCCGGCGTTGGTCGACTGGCAGCCGGAGATTTTTCTTTCCGATGAAGAACGGTCACGCGCCGAGGGTAAATGGAAAGAGGCCGCCGCGCTTGTCGGTGCCAATGAAGGGAGCGCTGAGTCGCGATCAAAACGATTGCTGGTCAATCTCTCCGCTTCGGAGCCGAAGCGGAGATGGCCAGACGGGAAATTCATCGCGACGCTGCAAGGTGCACGAAAGCGGTGGCCGAAGATGCCGGTCGTCGTCATCGGACTACCCGCCGAGTGGGAGAGCGTGAGCAAAGTCGCGACCGAAGTGAAGGCGCTAGCGGTACAGACACCGTCCCTGCGTGATGCGTTCGCGCTGGTCGGGACTTCGGACATTGTCTTCACGCCGGACACCAGTATTTCGCACGCTGCCTCCGCGTTCAGAAAACCTTCACTGGTGCTGCTAAAGCGCGAGCACAAACCGTACGCTCCGTGGAATACACCGGGCGAGATCATCTCCTGGGGCGAAGATCAGATCCAGCAGCTGCCCCACGAGCGGGTCCGCGAAGCTCTCGAA
>C688J18823_10002251_pt1 | contig 12094 bp, 10 predicted proteins | sample HopSoiMetagenom1_FD_18823 | JGI IMG/M metagenome (IMG submission 18823) | reverse complement strand
CAGCCGCCGCTCCTGCCTCCGTCAGCGACAAGGCCGATCCTGGTGACCTTGGGGTCGCGATTTATCCCGGCTCGCAGTTCATCACGTCGTACGACGCCGGTCGCGGGCAGCGCTATTTCTTGTACGGGACCGAGTCGGACTTCACGCAGATCGTGGCCTGGTACAGGACGGCGCTGAAAGAGAAGGGTGAGCTGGTATTCGATGAGCCGCCGGTTCACATGTTCGACATNGGCCGGTATAAGGAAGAGACGATGGCCTTTACGCCGAGCGTGACGGTCAAGGATTACACGTGGGCGGGATCGGCGGGCTACATCAATCCAAAACCGGGCGCGACCCCCGCGCGCTTTAAAACGATCATTCAGATCGTCCCCAACCCTCCAGGCAACCCGAAGTAGCCCGTCCCGCAGCAATCCCCCGCTTACAGAAACGTGTTTCGCCCACGCATGTTGTAAGCGCTTCACCACGCATTTGCACAGAACTTCGCCGGAATGCCGGCTGGGCGCGCGGCTTTGAGCTTGCAGAATTGGAGCGCCTTTCCTGTATGGAGTTCACTGCCCTAGCGGCCAAAGAGACGTCTGCGTTGTTGACGCGGGTCCTCGAAACTGCGTCCAAGACGTCGGTCAAACACGTCGAGGCCCTTCGGGCCGCGATCGACACGGCTTCAAAGGCTCTCGCCGAGTCCTCGACGCCGGACCTCGAACGCGACATCGACGAGGTCGTCAAACGCATCGCCAAGGCCGCCGCCGCCGACGCCGACGCGAAGCTCAAACACCTTTCGGCAGAAGCGAGGAAAATCACCGACGCACTGCGCGGCGAGCTTGCCGACGTGATCGGCGAGAAAGAAGCGCTGGCCATTTCGTTGAAGGACACGCGCGCGCAGCTGGAAGGCGCACGCGCCGAACTGCAGGCCGAACAGAAGCAGTCGCAAGCCGTTCAGAAACAGCTTGCGGACCTGAACGGATCGATCAAGAAGCTGGAATCGGCCAGGGCCGATGCGGTTGCCGCGCGGGACAAGGAAGCAACCGCGCGCGCCACTGCGGAAAGCGAGCTGCAAACAATCCGCTCCCAGGTGGAGACGGCGAGAAAAGAGGCCAAGCGCGCGACGGCCGAACTGGAAGCCGCGGTGGCCGACAAGCGCAAGGCGGAGTCGGCGGCGAGCGCGGCAAACAGCCAGGCCCAGGCGGCGGACGCCAAGCTCAGCGCGGTGACCACCTTGTTCAAGACGAGCGCCGCGCGGGTCCAGGCACTGGAGCGCGAGCAGGAGCAGCACCTCGCGACGATCCGTGAACTCGAAGGGCGGGAGCACGGATCCACCAACGTCGAAGCCGCCGATCCGGAACTCGCGGCACCAACGGCCGGAATCCTCGATGGACTGCTTGGCGCATTCGAAGCGCTCGCCACCGCCACGACAATGAGTGACGTGCTGGCAACACTCGGAGAACAGCTGGCGGCGGAATTCCCGCGCGTCGCGCTGTTCCGCGTCAAAGGCAATCGCCTGGAAGGGGCGCACCAGATCGGCTTCGATCTGGCGAACGATATCGGCAAGGTGATCATTCCCCTGGCCATGGACTCGCTGTTGACGCGTGCGGTCACGTCGGGGATGACGGAACGACTCAGTGGCGAAGCGCTCGATGCGAGCGGCCTGCCCTTCGGCGGCTCGCCCACCTTCGGCCTGGCCATGCCGATCGTCGTCGATGGCGAGACGATCGCCCTCGTCTACGCTGACGACTTCTCAGAATCCGGGCACGGCGCACGCGGCGCCGACGATCTCAACGTCAAGTTTGCCGAAGCGCTGCGTCACCACACCGTGGCGTTGCTGATGCGGCTCACCGCGGAACTGAAGACGATGGCGGAGCTGCGAGCCTATGCGACGTCGTTGCTGACGGAAATCGAGCAGATGTATCACTCCGACGTGGAGGCGGGTAAGGAAGGCGAGGAACTGAAAAAGCGGCTGCTCGCCAACCTCGACTACGCGCGGAGCATCTACAGCAACCGGGCGCAGTTCGAGTCACCTTCGGCGGCGGCGCTGCTCGACACGCAAGTGCTCGCGCTGGTCGACACGCACCAGGACAGCGCGTTCGGCCGCGATCTCGCGACCGTCGTGCAATGGTCGGCAGGTTCTCGCGCCGCCGAGGCGTCGTAAAGCCCGTCAGTCCTGTCGTAGATACAGGACGCTGCCCTTCTCTCGAAACTCGCGGGATTTCTCGTCCATCCCCTCACGCGCTTCACTCGCCGCGAGGTCGCGCACCTGCTGCGTCAGCTCCATCGAGCAGAACTTCGGACCGCACATCGAGCAGAAATGCGCGAGCTTGGCTCCGTCGGCGGGCAACGTCGCATCGTGGAAGGCTCGAGCGGTCACCGGATCGAGCGCAAGGTTGAACTGATCGTCCCACCGGAACTCGAATCGCGCCTTTGACAGGGCGTCGTCCCACGCCTGCGCACGCGGATGTCCCTTCGCGAGATCGGCAGCGTGTGCGGCAATCTTGTAGGCGATCACGCCGGCCTTGACGTCGTTGCGGTCCGGCAAGCCGAGGTGCTCTTTCGGCGTGACGTAGCAGAGCATCGCCGTGCCGTACCAGCCAATCTGTGCGGCGCCGATCGCCGACGTGATGTGATCGTATCCGGGGGCGATATCGGTGGTCAGAGGACCCAGCGTGTAGAAGGGCGCTTCACCGCACCATTCCAACTGCTTCTCCATGTTCTCTTTGATGAGATGCATGGGAACGTGCCCGGGCCCTTCGTTCATCACTTGAACGCCGTGGTCCCAGGCGATGCGCGTCAGTTCCCCCTGCGTCTTGAGTTCGGCAAATTGCGCATCATCATTGGCGTCGGCGATCGAGCCGGGGCGCAGGCCGTCACCCAGCGAGAACGACACGTCATACGCGCGCATGATCTCGCAGATCTCCGGGAAGTGCGTGTAGGTGAAATTCTCCTGATGATGCGCCAGGCACCATTTGGCGAGGATCGATCCGCCGCGCGAGACGATCCCGGTCATCCGCCGCGCCGTCATCGGGATGTAGCGCAGCAGCACTCCGGCGTGCACGGTAAAGTAATCGACCCCTTGTTCGGCCTGTTCGATCAGCGTGTCGCGGTAAATCTCCCACGTCAGATCTTCCGGCCGTCCTCCTGCTTTCTCGAGCGCCTGATAGATCGGTACCGTGCCGATGGGCACGGGTGAGTTTCTGAGGATCCACTCGCGCGTCTGGTGGATTTCGCGGCCAGTCGACAGATCCATGACGGTGTCCGCGCCCCAGAGCGTCGACCAGCGCAGCTTCTCCACTTCTTCCTCGATCGATGAGGACACCGCGGAGTTTCCAATGTTGGCGTTGATCTTGACCGCGAAGTTGCGGCCGATAATCATCGGCTCGAGCTCGGGATGATTGATGTTCGCCGGGATGATCGCGCGTCCGCGCGCAACTTCAGAGCGAACGAAGTCCGGGTCGAATCCCTCTCGAATCGCGACGAACTTCATTTCGTCCGTGATTATGCCGGCGCGCGCAAACTGGAGCTGCGTGATCATTCCCGAACTGCGTCGTGCGGCAATCCACCGCTCACGCAATTTCGGCAGGCCCGCCCGGACGTCACAGCCCTGCGGTCCGCTCGTGTCGTAGACCCGCAAGGTCTCGCCGTTGGTCAGAGCGATCTCGCGCACCGGCACGCGGACGCCGCTCTCCTCGACGTACACCTTGGACGAATTCGGGAAAGCGGAGGCAAAGTCAGCAGTCTGCAGCGGCGGCAGTGAGGCGCGAGTTGTCATGGGAGTCCTTCGGATGAATATAGCACTGCGGCTCAGGGTTCACGGCTCAAGGCTCAGGGCTAAGGCTTAGGGCTCCTTCGAAGATCGTCAAAATCAGGCATGTACGTGCGAAGCGCGTGGTCGGGTGTGTTTTTCGAGTAGCCGGCCACCAGCTGCTCGTTGTAGTGCGCAGGGGAAAAGTCAAACGGATCGCGGGGATCCATATCGATGAGCTTCAGGTCCGTATCGGACATGGTCAGCCGGCCAAACCGAATCATCGCGCCGCGGAACCAGACGTAATTGCCGCTCGTTCGCGCCGCGGCTCCCGCTCCCTTTCCGAACACCTGGACGAGCCTGTTGTCCCGGATGAATGCATTCGACAGCTTCCCCGTCGTCTGCGGCGCGGGAAGCATTTTCGCGGGCTCGAGAAACAGGTCGTTGTCGCGAAACGTCATGCCGCGATCGGGACGGCTTTTCAGGATTTCATCCAGCTCGACGCCGAAGAGTGACATGAGTTTCGTTGTCGGGACGCCGGCTGTTTTCACCTTCAGTGGGTGAATCGCCAGGCGGCCATCAGGGGTTGTGGCGATCGACGCCTCGATGACGAAGGGAACGCTGATGCCCTTTTTCAGCATGCCGCGCTGCACGAGACGGCCGTTGGCAAACGTGATGCTCAGGTTGGATAACGCCGACCCCTGATAATCGAATGCGCGGTTGACAAGAGCCGTCAGGCTCTTCGCATCAACCGCCATCTCCCCGTCGTCTATCTCCATGGTGTAAGAGTTCTGATCATCGAAGACCGGCGGATTCGTCGCGGTACTTCGAAGCCGTCCTTTCAACCATTTGACGTCGAGGACTACGTCAGGCGAAACGTGCAGTCTGACGTTGCGCATCTCGATGCCGACGGGCGGGGGCGCTGGATGCGATTGCGTCACCAGCGCGAAGGCCAGCAGGGCTACGGAAAGCCTCATCGTGTCCAACTCCGCAACCTTCGTTCCAGTTCGCCTCCAGATTTACGCCGTTACTGAGGCGCGATTGTCGCGGCGTTACGCTGGCAGTAAAAGGCTTACCTCGCGAGAAACCAGCCCGTCAGCCGAGCCTACGAAGGATGAAGCACTTCAGGTAGAACGTCTCGGGCACGGTGATCAAGACCGGATGATCGCGTCCCTGCATTCGCTTCTCGACAACCGACACGTCCGCATGCGCGTCGGCTGCCGCGGCGGCAAGGAGGTCGGCAAAGTCGCCTTCATTCACGTTGTACGAACAGCTGCAGGTGATCAGGTAGCCTCCAGGCGAAAGAATCTTCAAAGCGCGGAGGTTGATCTCCTTGTAGCCGGCGAGCGCCTTTTCGACCGACGCCTTGTTTTTTGCGAACGCGGGCGGGTCCAGGACGATCGTGTCGAATCGCTCGCCGCGTCTCTCGAGCTCGCGTAATTCGTCGAACACGTTCATCGCCCGAGCCTCGACGTTCTTCACGCCATTCCGCTCGGCATTTGCCCGGATTCGCGCCACCGCGTCTTCGGAGATGTCGATGGCGATCACGTGGTCGCAACGCGGCGCCAGCGCCAGCGCGAACCCCCCGTTGTAGCTGAAGGCGTCAAGCAGGCGTCCGCGCGCATACTTCGCCGCGGCCAGGCGGTTCTCCCGCTGATCGAGGAACAAACCGGTCTTCTGCCCGCGATAGGGATCCACGACGTAGGAGACCGTGCCTTCGCGCACGTCGATGTGATCGGGAACCGTTCCGTGCAGCACTTCGACTCGTTGTTCGAGTCCTTCAAGCAGGCGGACCCGCGGATCGTTTCGCGCGAGAATGCCGGCGGGATGGGCCAGCTCGACGAGCAGTTCCGTCAGCACGGGCACCAGGCGATCGACGCCCTGCGACAGCGCCTGCAGAACGAGGTAGTCGCCGTACCGATCGACGATCAGGGACGGAAGGAGATCAGCCTCGCCGTGGACGATGCGGTAGGCGGTCGCGTCGAGATCCAGCGTCTCGCGAAACTGAATCGCCTGTGCCAGCCGGCGCCGCCACAGGCTGTTGTCGATCGGCGTGTGATCGCGAGTGATGAACCGCAGGGCAATTTCCGATCGATCGCTATACAGGGCATGGCCCAGCACCCGATTGCGTGAGCCGATGACGCGTACGGTATCGCCGCCGCGCGCGTCGATTTTCGCGACATCCGATTTGTAGATCCACGGATGACCCGACTGAACGCGGTCCTCACCTCGAGGTTTAATCGTCACGGCTGGCATGTAGGGTGTCTCTCTCGTTCCGTTTCCCACTCTCGGGTGACGTGTTTCCGTTCGCGTTTCATCGCCGCTGGATCCCGGGGCGGTGCGTGCCGGCCCCTGTATAATCCCATCGTATGCTGATCGCTATCGGCTCGGATCACGCCGGATTCGCGCTGAAACAGCACTTGATCGCGACGCTGCATCGTCTCGGGCACACCGTCGACGACCGCGGCACGTTCACCGAGGCGACGGTCGACTACCCGCCAATCTGCGCGGACGTCGCCCGGCAAGTGACCGAGCGACGCGCCGATCGGGGCATCGTCCTCGGGGGAAGCGGCCAGGGCGAGCAGATGGCTGCCAACAAGGTTCCCGGCGCGCGCGCGGCGCTGTGCAATGATTTGTACACGGCGCGGTTGTCACGCGAGCACAACGATGCCAACGTGCTCGCCATCGGCGCTCGGATCGTGGCACCGACTCTTGCCGATGAAATTCTCACGGTGTGGCTGACGACCGGATTCGTCGGCGGCCGGCACCAGCGGCGCGTCGATCTGATTGCGGAAATTGAGCGATCGGCCCGCGCCGGCGCGTCCTGAGGGCGCCGCTCGCATCCCGACGGTCTTTTCTTAGCATTCGACAAGGACATCATGACGACGAAGACTGAAACTCCCCTCCGCTGGCGATCGCTGGCGGAATCCGATCCGGAGATCGCCTCCGCCGTTCGTAACGAACGGCATCGTCAGAACAGCGGACTGGAACTGATCGCATCGGAGAACTTCGTGAGTGAGGCGGTGCTCGAAGCCGCCGGTTCCGTGCTGACGAATAAGTACGCCGAAGGATATCCGGGGAAGCGGTACTACGGCGGGTGTGAATTCGTTGACGTTGCCGAATCCCTGGCCATTTCGCGAGCGAAGGAACTCTTTGGCGCCGAGCACGCCAACGTGCAGCCACACTCAGGGGCGCAGGCCAACATGTCGGTGTATTTCACATTGCTCAAGCCGGGCGACACCGTCCTGGGCATGAACCTGGCACATGGCGGTCACCTCACGCACGGCCACCCGCTGAATTTTTCCGGCAAGCTCTACACGATCGTTCCCTACGGTGTGCGACAGGACGACGAGCGGATCGACTATGAGGAGTTCGAGCGGCTGGCGCACGAGCACAAACCAAAGATGATCATGGTCGGTGCCAGCGCGTATCCGCGCGTCTTCGATTTCGAACGGATCGGCCGGATCGGTCGGGACGTCGGGGCGCCGGTCGTTACCGACATGGCCCACATCGCGGGACTCGTCGCGGCGAAGGTCCACCCGAGCCCGGTTCCACATTCCGATTTCGTGACCACGACAACACACAAGACGCTTCGCGGACCGCGCGGCGGCATGGTGTTGTGCCGAGCGCAGTACGCCAAGGATCTCGATCGCGCGTTGTTTCCCGGTGTCCAGGGCGGACCGTTGATGCACATCATTGCGGCCAAAGCTGTCTGCTTCAAGGAAGCGATGGAGCCGGGGTTCGTCGAATATCAGCGACAGATCGTCGCCAATGCGCAGCGCCTTGCGCGTGGGCTGTCGAGCGCTGGATTCCGGCTGGTCAGCGGGGGCACAGATAATCATTTGATGCTGGTCGACGTGTTCTCCAAAGGTCTGACGGGAAAGGTGGCGGAAGCAGCCCTCGGCAAGGCGGGGATCACCGTCAACAAGAACGCTATTCCTTTCGACCAGAATCCGCCGATGGTGGCGAGCGGCGTTCGCATCGGCACCCCGGCGGTGACCAGTCGCGGAATGCGCGAACCCGAGATGGACGTGATTGCCGACTACATCGCGCGTGCGCTGGCTGCGCCGGAAGACGACCGGGTTTTGGGATCCATTCGGGTCGAGGTCGAGGGCCTGTGCCGGAAGTTCCCGCTGTATCCGGAAAACTAACCGCCGCGGCGGCCACGCTGCAGGCAGCGGTTGCCGCCGCTTTCGCTGAAACGGGCCCGATCGCGCGAGCGCTGCCCGGTTTCGAGGCGCGGCGCGGCCAGCTCGCCATGGCCGACCGCGCCGCGGATGTATTCGCCGATGGCGGCATCCTGCTCGCCGAGGCGGGCACCGGCACGGGCAAGACGCTCGCCTATCTCATCCCCGCCATCCTGAGCCGGCGCCGCGTGCTGATCTCGACCGGAACCAAGAACCTGCAGGAGCAGATCTTCTATAAGGACCTGCCGGTTCTCCGCGAGTCACTCGGGGTCCCTTTCACCGCAACCTACATGAAGGGCCGAAGCAATTACCTGTGTCTGCACCGCTTCGAGTCGTTCAAGGAGGGCGGCACCGCCCAATCGCTGGGGTTCACACGCGACGAATCGATCTACGTCCGCCTCATTGACGAATGGCGAACCCAGACCGACACCGGCGATCGCGCCGAACTCGACGATCTGCCGGAGGACCTGCCCTTCTGGAAGGACATCGCCGCGAGCAGCGAAAACTGCATCGGCGCGGAATGCCCCAGCTACAACGACTGCTTCATCACTCGCATGCGTCAGCGTGCGGCCGAGTCAGATCTCGTGGTGGTGAATCATCACCTGCTGTGTGCGGATGCGGCGGTGCGTCAAGGCGCTTACGGTGAGGTGATCCCGACGTGCCATTACGCCGTGGTCGACGAAGCGCACCAGCTCGAAGACGTCGCGACGCAGTACTTCGGCATCGCGGTGAGCAACTATCGTCTCGACGATCTCGCCGCAGACGTTGATCGTGCCGTGGCCGCGAAACTCGTGGCTGACCAGGACGCGGCGGACAATCTGCGCGATCGAGCGGAGCGCGTTCGCGATCATGCGCGGGCGTTTTTCTCGGTCGTGCAGATGATGCGGTTCGATGGCCCCGGTGTCACCGGCAACGACACGCGCATGCGGATTGGGTCGACGCAGTTGAACCGTGTGGCCGACGAGGGCCTGTCGCTGGTTCGGGCCCTCGAGGCGCTGGAAGCCGAAATCGCGCTCACCCGCGAGGCACCGCCCGACGTGCTGGCGGTGGCGACGCGGACCGCCGAGTTGAGAAAGGATCTGGATTTCCTGCTGCGCGCCGATGACACCGGTTTTGTCTACTACCTGGACGTCCGTGGGCGCGGCGTGTTCCTGCGGGCCTCGCCGATCGACGTCTCATCGATCGTCGCGGATCTGCTGCTCGATCGAATGAACGGGACGGTGTTGACATCCGCCACATTGACCGTCGACGGCTCGTTCGAGTACGTGCGCAGCCGCCTCGGTATCCGCCGGGCGCAGGAGATCCGGTTGCCCTCCGAATTCGATTATTCGANNCAGGCGATCCTGTATCTGCCGAAGCGAATGCCGGATCCGCGCTCCCGGGAGTTCGCCGCCGCCGTCGCACGTGAAGTGATCGAGATCGTCAAGCGTACCCAGGGGCGCGCGTTCGTCCTGTTTACCAGCTATGCCAACCTGCGCGAGGTGCAGGCCAGAGCCTCGGCCGAAATCGAGTATCCCATCCTGGTGCAGGGGACGGCGCCGCGTTCGGCGTTGCTTCGCGATTTCAAAACGACGCCGAATGCGGTCCTGCTCGCCACCTCGAGCTTCTGGCAAGGGGTTGATGTCGTCGGCGAAGCATTGAGTTGCGTGATCATTGATAAGTTGCCGTTCGCCTCACCGGGTGACCCGATCACCTCGGCGCGGATTGAACAGATCAACGCGGCGGGCGGCTCCGCCTTCGGTGAGTACCAGATTCCGCTGGCGATCCTTGCCCTGCAACAGGGACTCGGACGCCTGATTCGGCATCGCGAGGATCGTGGCGTGCTCGCGGTGCTCGATCCTCGGCTGCGCTCGATGGGGTATGGGCGGCGGTTCCTGAACTCGCTGCCGCCGGCCCCGGTGACGACCGAACTCGCTGATATCAATCGATTCTTTGACCGCGAACAGTTGGGCTTGGCGTAAAGAGGCCCGCCCGGAAGCTGATACACTACCTTTCACCCGTTTTCGTTTTCAGTACTACGGAGGATTCGACATGGTGGGCACACACATCGTCACCCGTACGCTTGCCATCTGCGCGATCGTGCTGGGTCTCGCGAGCTTCGCGACACCGGCGGCCGCTCAGACGGGCCAGGTCAGAGGCAAAGTGACCGACGCCGAGAACAAGCCGGTGGAAGGCGCCAAGGTCACCATTCAACTGATCGACAACAACAGCAAGTTCGAGGTGAAGACGAAGAAGAACGGCGAGTTCATGCAGATCGGGTTGCCGCCGGGCAATACAAGATCACTGCAGAGAAGGACGGCCTTTCCGCATCGAGAAACAGCCGCATCAGCCTGGACATGACCGAGGTCAACCTGACACTCACCAAGGGCGGCGCGGCGAGCGCCGACATGTCCAAGGAAGATCGCGCCAAGGCGGAAGCAAAAATGGCGGGCGTCAAGGCCGCCTATGCGGAAGCCGCGGCGCTGACCAACGCCGGAAAAAATGACGAGGCGATCGCGAAATTCAACGAAGTGCTGAAAGACGTACCGAAATGCACCGAGTGCTACATCGGCATCGCCGTCGCGAATTCGAACAAGAAAGACTATGCCGCAGCCGAAGCGGCGTACAAGCAAGCGATCGGGATCGATCCCAACTCCGCCGACGCCTACAACGGGCTCGCGACGATCTACAACGATCAGAAGAAATTTGCCGAAGCGAAGGAAATGAGCGCAGAGGCGATGAAGCGGTCCGGCGCTGCCGGCGGCACCGGAAGCGCCGATTCCATGTACAACGCGGGCGTCATTTCATGGAACGCCAACGACTTCGCGAAGGCGCAGGAGCAGTTCGCAGCGGCCGCCGCGGCCAACCCGAACCACGCCGAAGCGCATTTCATGCTCGGACAGGTGGACTTGAATCTCGGCAAATTGCCTGAAGCGGCCAAGGAGTTCGAGACTTACCTGAAGCTTGCGCCGAGCGGCCCGAACGCTGAAAAGGCCAAGGCGAATGCCGAGATGTTGAAGGCGTATATCAAGTAGCGCTGGCGCCCGCCGTGGACGCCACCATCGCACGAAACCTCCAGTCTGTCAGGTCCCGGCTCGATGCGGCCGCCCGCCGCGCCGGCCGGGATCCTTCGGCCATCCGCCTCATTGCGGTCTCCAAGACATTCGGCTCCGACGCGGTTCGCGCCGCCAACGCCGCAGGCCAGCAGGACTTCGGGGAAAACAAAGTCCAGGAAGGACTGCAGAAAATCGGCGACACGGCCGACATCACGATCAGGTGGCATCTCATCGGCCACCTGCAGTCGAACAAGGCCAGGAAAGCCGCGACCAGCTTTCATTGCATCCATTCGATCGACTCGGTCGAATTGCTTCGAAAGGTCGACACCGCGGCGTCAGAGGGGGAGGCTGCGCCAGAGGTCCTGATTCAAGTCGATCTGGCGGGAGAAACGACGAAGTTCGGCGCGGCCGCCGACCAGGCCCGGCGCATTCTCGATGCCGCGCAGGCGCTCCGTGCGGCTCGCCTGACCGGCCTGATGCTGATTCCTCCATGGAACGAGGATCAGGAACAGACCCGACCGTGGTTCGTGCGGTTGCGGGAATTGCGCGATGCGTGGGTCTCGGAAGGGGTCGCGCGTGCCCAGCTGGCTGAGCTCTCGATGGGAATGAGCCACGATTTCGAAGCGGCCATCGAAGAAGGCGCTACTATGGTGCGCGTCGGCACCGCCATATTCGGCAAGCGAACGTATCCGACGACTGCGTAGGCGCGGCGACCCGCGCCTCCAGCCATCCAGGAGACCACCATGTTCGATCGTCAACCGGGATCGTCAGCGACTCCATCGTCCACTTCTGCCGCTCAGGCCGGATCGCTACCGCCCGAGCGCGTCATGCGCATCGCACCGCTCGATCTACGGCAGCAGCGGTTTCGCACGGCGCTTCGCGGGTTCGACCGCACGGAAGTCGTGGCCTTCTTGACCGAGGCGGCCGACGACTACGAGCACGCGCTGCGGGAAATCGATCGGCTCCGGCAGGATCTGATGCGCATGGAAGCGCTGCTCGCCGAGCATCGCGAGCGCGAGGCGAATCTGCGCAACACACTGTTGACGGCGCAGCGGCTCGCCGACGAGGTGAAGACGGCGGCAGAGAACGAAGGCAAGATGATCGTTCGCGAAGCACAGGGACGCGCCGACCTGCTGCTGCAG
>C688J18823_10002250_pt1 | contig 12094 bp, 14 predicted proteins | sample HopSoiMetagenom1_FD_18823 | JGI IMG/M metagenome (IMG submission 18823) | reverse complement strand
CGGCAGACGGCCGCGATCGTGGTCGTCCTCCTTTGGTTGCTCGTCGGCGAGCCACTGATCGCGATCGCGGGGGCCGAGCGCTACGCCCCCGGTCACGTGATCGCGTCGGTGGTCGAGACCGGGCATCAGGGCGCGGACTTGCTCTCGTTCGGCCGCGGTCTCGTCGTCTCCCTTGTTTACGTGGTCGTCGTGGCGACGCTTGGCGCGCTCGCGCTGAACCGTTCTGACGTGAGCTGAACCGAACACGCGTTCGCGTCCACAGGCGCCGCTAAAATGCTTCGGTTATGGCCCAGGAAGAACTCGTCGTCCACGGCGCTCGCGAGCACAACCTCAAGGACATCACCGTCCGCCTGCCGCGGCACGCGCTGATCTGCGTGACCGGACTCAGCGGCTCCGGCAAGTCCAGCCTCGCCTTCGACACGATCTACGCCGAGGGCCAGCGCCGCTACGTCGAGAGTCTGTCCGCGTACGCACGCCAGTTCCTGCAGATGATGGAAAAGCCCGACGTCGACTCGATCGACGGCCTCAGCCCCGCGATCTCGATCGACCAGAAGACGACGAGCCGCAACCCGCGTTCCACGGTCGGCACCGTCACCGAGATCTACGACTACCTGCGCCTGCTCTATGCGCGGATCGGCAAGCCGCACTGCCCCGTTTGCGGCCGACCGATCGCCGGCCAGAGCCAGGAGGCGATCGTCGATCAGATCCTGCAGCTTTCCGAGGGCACGAAGTTCACCGTCAACGCGCCGGTCGTCCGCGACCGCAAGGGCGAGTTCAAGGACGTCTTCGAGGAGCTGCGCGCAGAAGGCTTCACGCGCGTGAAGGTCGATGACGAGGTGCACCTGCTCGAAGACGAGATCGTGCTCGACAAGAAGTTCAAGCACACGATCGAGGTGGTCGTCGACCGGCTCGTGATGAAGGAGGACCTGCGGCAGCGGCTCGCTCAGTCGGTCGAGACCGCCGCGGCGCTCGCCGACGGTCTGGTCGCGATCGACGTGGTCGACGGCGACTCGATGCTCTTCTCCGAGAACTTCGCCTGCCCCGAGCACGGCGTCGGGCTGCCCGAGCTCGAGCCGCGCATCTTCAGCTTCAACTCGCCGCATGGCGCCTGCCCGCGCTGCACCGGGCTCGGTGCCCAGCAGGAGATCGATCCCGACCTGCTCGTGCCCGACCCGGCGCTGTCGATCAGCGAGGGGGCGCTCGTGCCGTGGTCGCTCGGCAACTCGAGCTTCTATGAGTCGGTCATCCAGGCGATCGCCGACCGCTACGAGATCGACCTCGAGTTGCCGTGGCAAGAGCTGAGCGAGGAGCAGCAGAACCTGTTCCTGTTCGGCACGGGCGGCGACAAGGTCTACGTCCAGTACCGCAACCGGATGGGCCGCAAGCGCTCCTACATGCTCGCCTTCGAGGGGATCGTCGCGAGCCTCGAGCGGCGCTACCGCGAGACGGACTCGAGCCAGCAGCGCGAGCGGATCGAGGAGTACATGAGCTTCCGCCCATGCCCGGTCTGCGGCGGCGCCCGGCTGAAGCCGGAGGTGCTCGCGGTCACGGTCGGCGGCAAGAACATCCACGAGTTCACGCGCATGTCCGTGCAGCGGGCGATCGGGTTCGTCGACGGCCTCGAGCTGACCGAGACCGAGCAGCTGATCGGCGCGCGGATCCTGAAGGAGATCCGCGAGCGGCTGACGTTCCTCGAGAACGTCGGCGTCGGCTACCTGCAGCTCGATCGCGCCGCCTCGACCCTCAGCGGCGGCGAGGCGCAGCGGCTCCGGCTCGCGACGCAGATCGGCTCGCAGCTCGTGGGTGTGCTCTACATCCTCGACGAGCCGTCGATCGGGCTCCACCAGCGCGACAACGGCAAGCTGATCACGACGCTCGAGCGGCTGCGCGACCTCGGCAACACCGTCCTGGTGGTCGAGCACGACGAGCAGATGATGCGCGCGGCCGACCATCTCGTCGACATGGGCCCCGGCGCGGGCGTGCACGGCGGTCACGTCGTCGCGGAGGGCACGGCGAAACAGGTCGAGCGCAACCCGAAGTCCGTCACGGGCCAGTTCCTCTCAGGTAAGCGCGAGATCGCCGTCCCGCCGCGTCGCGAGGAGGATCTCGGCTCCTTCTCGATCCGCGGCGCCACGATGCACAACCTGAAGAACATCGACGTCGAGTTTCCGGTCGGCAAGTTCGTCTGCGTCTCCGGCGTCTCCGGCTCCGGCAAGTCCACCCTCGTGAACGAGATCGTCTACAAGTCGCTCGCGAACCGGCTGCACCGGATGCGCGTCAAGCCCGGCGACCACGCCGGCTGCGAGGGCATCGAGTGCTACGACAAGGTGATCGACATCGACCAGTCGCCGATCGGCCGCACGCCGCGCTCGAACCCGGCGACCTACACCGACATCTTCACGCCGATCCGCGAGCTCTACTCACTCACGCCCGAGGCGAAGGTGCGCGGGTACAAGCCCGGGCGCTTCTCGTTCAACGTCCGCGGCGGCCGCTGCGAGACCTGTAAGGGCGACGGGACGATCAAGATCGAGATGCACTTCCTGCCCGACGTCTACGTGCCGTGCGAGACCTGCGGCGGCAAGCGGTACAACCGCGAGACGCTCGAGGTGCGCTTCAAGGGCAAGTCGATCGCGGACGTGCTCGAAATGTCCGTCGAGGAGGCACTGGCGTTCTTCGCCAAGATCCCGAAGCTGCGGCGACGGCTGCAGACGCTGCACGACGTCGGGCTCGACTACGTCAAGCTCGGCCAGCCGGCGACGACGCTCTCGGGCGGCGAGGCCCAGCGCGTGAAGCTGGCGAAGGAGCTGGGCAAGATCGCGACGGGGCGGACGCTCTACATCCTCGACGAGCCCACCACCGGCTTGCACTTCGCCGACATCGAGAAGCTCCTCGAGGTGCTCCAGCGGCTCGTCGACACCGGCAACACGGTGCTCGTGATCGAGCACAACCTCGACGTGATCAAGCAGGCCGACTGGATCGTCGAGCTCGGCCCCGAGGGCGGCGAGGCCGGGGGCGAGGTGATCGCGACGGGCACGCCGGAGCAGGTGGCCGAGGTGGTGGGCTCGGCGACCGGTGAGTTCCTGCGCGAGATCCTGCCCGCGCGCGAGCCGGCAGCGGCATGAGCGTGCCGGCGATCGCTGCACCCGCCGACGAACGGCTCTGGCTGAAGCGCGCCGTGCTCGTCCTCGTGCGACCGCACGAGGTGCTCGCCGACCTTCGCGACGACTCCGACACCGCCGCCCGCGCGCGGAGCGAGGCCGTCCTCGCGCTCGTGCTGCTCGGGGGCATCGCCGGCGTCATCTGGACCCCGGTGGCGGGAACCGTGCTGAACGACGTCCAGCTCGACTGGCTGGACGTGCTTGTCTGGGCGTTCATCGGCGGCGGCGTCTACGGCGCGGCCGCCTACTTTGTCGGCGGCCTCGTGCTCTACGCCCTGACGCGGGCGGTCGGCGGCGTCACCTACCGGCAGGCGCGTCACCTGCTCGCGTTCGCCGCTGCGCCGCTCGTGCTGTCGCTCCTGCTCGTCGTGCCCGTGCGCCTGGCGGTCTACGGCGAGGACGTTTTCCGCAGCGGCGGCTCCGACCACGGCGCGGGCAACGCAACGTTCGCCGTGCTCGAGCTGGCGTGCATCGCCTGGTCGCTGGCGCTACTCGCGGTGGGCCTGCGCGCTCTGCTCCGCCGCTAGCCAGCCCTCGAACTCGACGAGCTCCTCGTCGGGGATGCCGTACGTGTGCTGCTCCTCCGGGAAACGGCCCTCACGCACGTCGCCGACGTAGGCCTCGAGCGCCCGCTTCGCCTCGCTCGCGAGGTCGGCGTAGCGCTTGACGAAGCGTGGCGCCTTGCCCTCGTAGAGGCCGAGCAGGTCGTGCCAGACGAGCACCTGCCCGTCGCAGCCGGCCCCGGCGCCGATGCCGATCGTCGGCACTCCCAGCGCCCGAGTCACGATGGTGGCGATCGGTGCGGGAACGGCTTCGAGCACGACCGCGAAGCAACCCGCGGCCTCGAGTGCAAGCGCATCCTCGTACAGCCGCTCGGCCTTCTCCGCCGTCCGTCCCTGCGCCTTGAAGCCGCCCAGCATCGTCGCCGACTGCGGCGTCAGCCCGACGTGGCCCATCACCGGGACGCCGGCGCCGACGATCGCCTGCACGCGCGAGAGCGTCGGGCCCGCGCCCTCGACCTTGACGGCGTCCGCACCCGCCTCCTTGACGAAGCGGACCGCGTTGTCCACGGCGGCCTCGTCGGAGACCTGGAAGGAGCCGAACGGCATGTCGGCGATCACGAGCGGTCGCTTGGCCCCGCGCGTGACCGCGCGCGTGAGCATCAGCAGCTCGTCCATCGTGACCGGCACGGTCGACTCGTTGCCGAGCACGACCATGCCGGCCGAGTCGCCGACGAGCACGAGCTCGACGCCGGCCTCGTCCGCGATGCGGCCGCTCGGGAAGTCGTACGCCGTCACCATCGTCAGCTTCTGGCCGCGGCGCTTGAGCTCGACGAGCTCGGGCAGCGGCAGCTTGCCGTGGGTCCAGGACGCGTACTTGCTCATGTCTCTCCTTCGGCGATGACGTTGTCGATCAAACGGGTGCTGCCGACGCGCACGGCGGCGGCGAGGACGCGCGGCTCGAAGTCGGCCTCCTCGAAGTAGTCGACCTCGAGCCCGTCGAGCAGGCTCCGGTCACGCGCTGCCAGGGCTCGGTGCAGTGAGAGCGCCCGCTCGCGCTCCTCCGGCGAGAGGCGGGCGTTGCGCGAGGACAGGGCGAGCCCGTCCGCGTCGCGGACGGTGGGGAGGACGCGGATCTCCACCGGCACGGCCAGGTCGCGCACCATTCGCCTCAGGACGGCGACCTGTTGCGCGTCCTTCTGGCCGAAGTAGGCGCGGCGGGGACGGACGAGGTTGAAGAGCTTCAGGCAGATGGTCGCGACGCCGCGGAAGTGGCCCGGCCGGTGCTCGCCTTCGAGCATGGCGCCGAGCTGCTCGACCTCCACCCAGGTCTGGAAGCCGGGCGGGTAGATCTCCTCCGCGCTCGGCGCGAAGACGACGTCGACGCCGGCCTCCTCGGCCAGGTGCAGGTCACGCTCCTCGTGCCGCGGGTACGCGGCGAGGTCCTCGCCCTCCGCAAACTGCGCCGGGTTGACGAACAGGCTGGCGACGACGACCTCGCTTTCGGCACGTGCGGCGCGGAAGAGCGAGAGGTGGCCTTCGTGGAAGGCGCCCATCGTCGGCACGAGGCCGATCTCGCCGCTGACATCGAGCGCGGCAGCAGTGCGCGCGACCCTCATCGCGCGGTCGCCTCGGCGAGCACGTCGTAGAGCGGCTCCAGGTCGGGCCGCGCCTCGCGGATCGCCTCGCGGTGCGCCTCGACGGTCTCCCAGTCGCCGCGCTCGATCGGACCGGTCAGCTCGAACCCGTTCTCGATCGTCCGGCGCATCAGCGGTTCGAGCGACTCCGGCGGCGCGCCGGCGGCGGCGACGAGCGATGCCGCGGCCTCGTGCAGCGTGACCAGGTAGTTCGAAGCCACGACCGCGCCGGCGTGGTAGAGCGGGCGATCCTCGTCGTCGAGCGCGAACGGCTCCAGGCCGAGGGTCCGTGCCAGCTCGAAGCCGAGCTCGCGCGCCTCGTCGGTCTCGGCCGTGACCGCGGCCCAGGCGCCGTCGAGCTGCTCCGGCCCGCGCGCGCGGGTGAACGTCTGCAGCGGGTGGAGCGAGAAGCGCCGCTCGTGCGGGTCGAGCGCCGCGAGCGGGGTCGCGCCGCTCACGTGTGCGACCCAGCCGCCCGGGGCCAATTCGCCTGCGACCTCAGCGATCGCCGAGTCCGGCACGCAGACGAGCGCGAGCTCCGCGTCCTCGCGCAGCTCGACGCCGCGCTCCTCCAGGCGCGCGGCGATCGCCGACCCGACCCGGCCGCGACCGATCACGTTCACGCTTTTCACCATCGAAAGCTCCAGTTCCGTTGCGGATACCGGGCGCGGCGGAGTCTAGCTCGCGAGCCGTTGTTCCAGCGCGCGCCGCACGGCGGGCCAGTCGTCATCGATCACGGCGTACCAGGCGGAATCGCGTCGCTCATCCCCGCGGACGACCATGTGCTTGCGGTGGATGCCCTCGAACTCCGAGGGCAGGGCGGCGAGCGCGCGCCGGGCCCGCTCGTTCAACGCGTCCGTCTTGAACTCGACGCGCCGGCAGCCGAGCACCTCGAACGCGTGCCGCAGCAGCAGGTACTTCACCTCGGCGTTCGCGCCGGTGTTCCAGGTCGACGGGTTCATCCACGTCGCGCCGATCTCGAGCCGCCGGTGCTCGGGTGCGAGAGCGAGGTAGCTCGACGAGCCGACGACCGCTCCCTCCTGCAGCACCGCGAACGGCTGCCGGTCGTCGTTCTCGCGCAGCGCGTCCTCGATCCACTCGTCGGCGTCGAGCGTGACCATCCAGGTCCAGATCCGCTCGTCTGCGGCGGCAACGCGCAGCCCTTCGCGATGCTGCTCGCCGAGGGGCTCGACCACGACGCGGCGGCCTTCGAGACGGGGCGCGAGGTCTTCGAACATCGGTGGCATGATGAAGCAGACGTGGGCCGGCACACGGGGGCTGAGAAAGCGGAGCTGCTGCTCGCGGCCGCGCGCTACCTGAACGAGACGCTCGACCTCGAGCGCGTCTATGACCGGTTTCGCGAGCTGCTCGCCGAGCCGATCCCCCACAACGGCGTGATCGTCTCCTCGTTCGACGCCGACACTGAGACGATCACCTGCGACTACGCCTGGGTCGACGGGGAGCGGCTTGACCCGTCGATTTTCCCCTCGCTGCCGCTCAACCGTCGGGGCGGCGGGATGCAGAGCCGCGTGATCGTGAGCGGCGAGCCGTTGCTCGCGAACGACGTCCCCGAGCGCGTCAAGGACCCGTCCGGCGTCTACTACGACGTCGACCGCGAAGGCCACCTGCGCAAGCTTCCGGACGACGGGCCACCCGGCGTGCAGTCCGCGATGATGCTGCCGGTCAAGCACGAGGGCGACGTCGTCGGGGTGGTGCAGCTGATGCACGAGACGTCGGCCTACGACGAGGAGCAGCTCGACCTCGCGCAGGGGCTGATCGGCCTGATGGCCGCGGCGGGGCGGAACGCGCGGCTGTACGAGCAGGGGCAGGTGGAGGCGGCGGCGCGTGCGGCGGCCGAGGCGACCGCGGCCGAGCGGGAGCGCGCGGCGCGGGTGCTCGAGGCGGTCGGTGACGGCGTCCTCTACGTCCGCGACGGCGGCACGATCCGCTTCTGGAACCGGGCGGCCGAGCTCGTCACCGGCCGTCGTCGCGACGAGGTGCTCGACCGCGACGTCACCGACGTGTTCGGTGGCTGGGCGGCGATTGCGCCCGAGATCCCTGTCTCCGAAGGGTCCGAGCCGGCCCGGCCGGTGACACTGCCGCTTGAGGTCGACGGCAACGAGCTCTGGCTGTCGTTCGTGGCCGTGCGCAGCCCCGGCGGCGTCGTCTACGCCTTCCGCGACCTGACCGTCGACCGCGGGCTCGAGGCGGCCAAGAGCGACTTCATCGCGACCGTCTCCCACGAGCTGCGCACACCGATGACGGCCGTGCTCGGCGCGGCGAAGACGCTCCTGCGCGACGACATCGAGCTCCCGCCCGAGCGGCGCCAACAGCTGCTCGAGATGATCGGCGCCCAGGGCACGCGCCTGACGCAGATCACGGAGGAGGTGCTGCTTGCCAACCGGCTCGATCGCGGCGACCTGCGCCTCGACAGCGAGCGCGTCGATCTCGCGCAGCTCGCGCGGGATGCGGTCGATACGATGCGCCAGCACGCGCCGGAGTCGATCGAGCTGACGGCTGCGCCCAACGGCTCGTGCGCCGCGATCGGCGACCGAGACCGGATCGAGCAGGTGCTCGTCAACCTGATCGACAACGCGGTCAAGTATTCGCCTGAAGGCGGTGAGGTCGTCGTCACCACCGCGGCGTCGCCCGCGACCGTCCGCGTGGAGGTCGCCGACCACGGCATGGGCGTGCCGCCGGCCGAGCAGGAGGCGATCTTCGAGAAGTTCTACCGCGGTGACCCGCAGCATCGCGCCGTGCCGAGCGGCACAGGCCTCGGCCTCTACATCTCGCGCGAGCTGATGCGCCGCATGGGCGGAACGATCGGCGTCCGCTCTCGGCCCGGCGACGGCTCGACTTTCTTCTTCGAGCTGCCTCGGGCGTAGCCCGGGCGTTGCTAGGGTCCTGCTGCAGTGCCGATCTACGAATACGTCTGCATGGAGTGCGAGTCGCATTTCGAGGAGCTCGTGCGCAACGGCGACGAGCCCGACTGCCCCGACTGCGCCTCGGCGAACGTGCGCAAGCAGTTCTCGGTCTTCGCCACGAGCGGTGCCGCAGAACAGCCGAGCTACCGCGGCCCCTCGGCCGGCGGCGGCGGTTGCTGCGGCGGCGGCTGCGGCTGCGGCTGAGCCGAGCGTTGTAACGCCTTGGCGGCGTCGCGCCATCTCTTGGCGATGACGACCGACGCCGAGCTGCTGTTCGCCGCCCACACCGAGGCATCGGCCTTCCGCGGGCTCTACGAGCGGTACGCGGGCCGGGTGTATGGGTTCCACCTCGCGCGCGCACGAGATCTGGAGGCCGCGCACGACCTCACCGCGGAGACGTTCGCGCAGGCCTGGCTCGCGCGGCGCAGGTTCCGCGACGAGGCGGGTGGCTCGGCGGGGCCGTGGCTCTTCGGGATTGCGCGTCACGTGCTCTCGGCCTCGGTTCGCCGCGGGCGAATCGAGCGTTCGGCGTGCGCGCGCCTGGGCGTCCTCCTGCCTCGCGAGGGTGAGCCGGCGGAACCGGCCGAGGTCTGGCTCGAAGGGCTCGACGAGGCGCTCGCCGAGCTGACCGACGGCGAGCAGGCCGCGATCCGGCTGCGTGTCCTCGGCGAGCTCGACTACGGCGCGGTGGCGAACGAGCTCGGGACGACGCCCGCGGCCGCTCGGGTGCGGGTCCACCGGGGCCTCGCCAAGCTTCGAAACCGACTGACACATCGAACGGAGGGAGCACGATGACCGACCTTTCTCCGCGGCTGGCGCGGCTCGGCGACGAGTTGCAGCGGGCCGCTTCCGCAGAGCTCGACCGAGGCACGCGCCGCCGTCTGACGCCGCGCGTGGCGCTCGTTGCGGCAGTGACGGCCGTCGTGCTCGGAAGCGGTATCGCCGTCGCCGCCGAGCATCTGATCGACACGACCTCGGTGGCGAACAGCCTGCCGGCGGGGACGGCCGCGCTGATCGGAACGCACCCGACGTGCACGGCGGTCGAAGAAGGCGTCGAGTACCACTGCACGTTGCGGAGCGCGCCGTCGAACGAGGTTTCCGACTGGAGGGGCACCGTCGAGCCGACGGTCGACGCGACCAAACACGTCAACGGCGGCTGCCGTTCGCTCGCGTCGGACGGCCTGACGTGGACGTGCTACCTCGGCCGGGCCGCGGTCGAACAACGGATCATCGGCGCCGACTTCCTCGGTGAGTACGCACCGGCGCCCGGACACGGGTAGCCCCACGCTCGCCGGCCGGTGCACATCCATCCGCGCACCGGCCTAGACTCGGGCTCGTGCACGAGTTGGCCGTCGTCCCCGCGCCACTCGCCGAGCTCGAACGCGAAGCTGCCGGCTGTACCCGTTGTCGCCTCGCCGAGGGTCGCACGCAGGTCGTCTTCGGCGTCGGCGACCCCGACGCCGACCTGATGCTCGTCGGCGAGGCGCCGGGCTTCCACGAGGACAAGCAGGGCTACCCGTTCGTCGGCCAGGCCGGCAAGCTGCTCGACAAGCTGCTCGCCGGGATCGGCCTTGCGCGCGACGACGTCTACATCGCCAACACGGTCAAGTGCCGCCCGCCGGGGAATCGCGATCCGCAGCCGGACGAGAAGCAGGCGTGCGAGCCGTACCTCTTCCGCCAGGTCGAGCTGATTCGGCCGAAGGTGATTGCAACGCTCGGCAACCACGCGACGAAGCAGCTGAGCGGCAAGGAGACCGGCATCACGCGCGTCCACGGGCAGCCGCAGGAGCTGAAGGTCGGCGCGCTGAGCGTCCTCCTCTACCCGCTCTACCACCCGGCGGCGGCGCTCTATACGCCCGCGATGTTCCAGGTGCTGGAGGAGGACTTCGCGCGGCTACCGCAGCTGCTCGGGGAGCCGGTGCCGGCGCCGGTCGTGCCGCAACCCGTGCCGATCGCCGTCGAGCCCGTGGTTCAGCTCGGCCTCTTCTGAGCCGTGGTGGAGCTCGACTCCGCCTCCCCGGCGGAGACGGAAGCCGCGGCGGGAGCGCTGGCACGCGAATTGCGGGTCGGCGACGTCGTGACCGTCTCCGGCGAGCTCGGCAGCGGCAAGACGACGTTCGTCCGCGGCGCCTGTCGCGCGCTCGGCGTGACCGTGCCGGTCACGAGCCCGACCTTCACGATCGGCCACCGCTATCCGGCCGTGCCCGACGTCTCGCACCTCGACCTCTATCGCTTCCAAGGCGTCTCGGCCGCGGAATGGGGCGATCTGGAGCCGTACTTCGACGATGCGATCTGCTTCGTCGAGTGGCCGGAGGCGGCGGGCGGTTCCCTCCCGCCCGTGCGCGTCACGGTACGTTTGTCCCACGTCGATCCCGACCATAGGAAGCTCACGCTGGAGAGTCCGGAGAATGCCCTGCTCGACCGCCTTTTCGGGGGTGCTGACACTCGCGTTTGACACCGCGACGAGCGCAGCCACGGCCGCGCTCGTCCGGGACGGTGACGTGCTCGGGGAGAGCGTCTCCCGCGCCGTCTCCGTGCTCGAGGACGTGGACCGCCTGCTCGCCGAGAGCGGCACGGCAAGGGGCGACCTGACCGGCATCGCGGTGGGGACGGGGCCCGGGAGCTTCACCGGCCTACGCATCGGCCTCGCCGCCGCGCGCGGGCTCGCCGCGGCGCTCGACCTGCCGCTCGCGGGCGTCTCGACACTTGCCGCGCTCGCCAAGGGCGCGCCGGGGGCCGTGCCGGTGATCGACGCGGGGCGGCGCGAGGTCTTCACGCTCGTCGACGGCGAGCCGGTCGTGTGCGCGCCACAGGACGTGCGCGGCGCGGTCTGTGTGGGGGACGGCGCCCTGCGCTACCGCGACGTGCTGGAGGAGCACGGCATCGAGGTTCCGCCCGCCGACGACGAGCGGCACCTCCCGCGCGCCCGCCTCCACGCGGAGCTCGCGCGCGACTTCGGCCCGCCCGACGCGGTCGAGCCGCTCTACCTGCGCATTCCCGACGCGGAGCAGGCGTGAGCGAGCTCGAGCTGCGTCGCCTCGAGCTGCGCGACCTGAACGCGATCGAGGAGATCGAGCGCAGCTCCTACCCGACGCCGTGGTCGCGCTCGATGTTCGCGAGCGAGCTCGCGAAGCCGTCGTCGCTCTGCCTCGGCGCCTTCGACGGCGAGCCGCCGCGCCTCGTCGGCTACCTGATCATCTCCCGCTACGTCGACGCCTGGCACGTGATGAACGTGGCCGTCGCACCGAGCCACCGGCGCCAGGGCATCGCCTCGCTGCTCTTGAACCGGCTCTTCGAGCTGACCGCGGGCCGCTCGCGGCGCGGCTACACGCTCGAGGTGCGCGTCTCGAACGCCGGCGCGATCAAGCTCTACGAGGAGCTCGGCTTCCGCCCGCGCGGGGTGCGCCGGGGCTACTACACCGACAACCGCGAGGACGCGCTGATCATGTGGAAGGACCCGGTCTCCGAGCCGGCGACCCACTCCTGATCCTCGCTCTCGAGACCTCCTGCGACGAGACCGCGGCGGCGCTGCTGGACGGCGGCCGCATCGTCTCGAACGTCGTCTCCTCGCAGGCCGACCTGCACGCGCGCTTCGGCGGGGTCGTCCCCGAGATCGCGTCGCGGCGGCACCTCGAGCTGGTCCTGCCGGTGGTGCGCGAGGCGCTCGGCGCCTCTTCCCTCGACGACGTCGACGCGATCGCCGTCACGCAGGGACCCGGGCTGATCGGCGCGCTGCTCGTCGGGCTCTCCGCGGCCAAGGCGCTCGCGTGGGCGCGGGAGCTGCCGCTCGTCCCCGTCGACCACCTGCACGGGCACGTCGCCTCGCTCTACCTCGAGCCGGACCCGCTCGAGCCGCCGTTTCTCTGCCTGCTCGC
>C688J18823_10002249_pt1 | contig 12094 bp, 10 predicted proteins | sample HopSoiMetagenom1_FD_18823 | JGI IMG/M metagenome (IMG submission 18823) | reverse complement strand
TGCCGGCGCGGCTGGCCCGGCCGGCCCGGCTGGCGCAACCGGTCCTCAGGGAGCGACCGGGGCGACGGGTCCGCAAGGCCCGGCCGGTCCGGCGGGTTCAACCACGGTCACCGTCGTCACAAGCGGTGGCAATGCGACGGCGAAGACCGCGACCTGCGCGGCCGGGAGCCACGCAATCGCCGGCGGCGGCAGCAGCGCTAACCAGGCTGTGACCGGCAGCTTCCCGTCAACTTCTGCGGGCGTTGCAGTCACGAGCGGGACGAACCCGACGTCGTGGACGGCAACGTTCGCGGGTGCGACCGGTTCGAACACGGCCTACGTGGTCTGCGCGCCGAACTAACGCTGAGCTAGATCGCAGCGAGAGCACGACGAGGGAGCTCCGGACGGAGCTCCCTCGTCGTTTGTGCCGGGCTGTCTGGTGTTACCGAACGGGCCCGACGCGCCCGGCCCTGACCAGTTCCAGAGCGCGCCGCGGAACGGGGTCGAAGACCTCCACCTGAAGATCGACGTCGGGGTACGCGACGTACACGCTCGTCGGCGACTTCCTGTCGACGAATGCGAGCCCGCCGTTGTCGAGCGCGATCGTAGGAACGCGATTCTTCGCGGCCGTCGCCTTGAGTGCCGCAAACGCGTTGCTGTGCGGGTACGTGCCGATCGTCAGGTAACGGTGCGTGCGATCGCCGACGCGGACGCCGCGCGGCAAGTAGCGGACATACACACTGCCGTCTTTCGTCCGCGTCAACTCGTACGTGTCGCCCGTCCGTGCGCCCACCCAGAAGATCGGATGCGCCAACGAGGCGGCGAGTGACCGCAGCTGCCGGACGGACGCCGCTCTCGACGCCGCAACCGTTGGTGCTGCAACGAGCGGCCTGACGGCCCCCGAGGTGACGAGCCGGAGGGCGCGTGCCGGCGACGGGTCGAACACCTCGATCTGGTAGTCGGATCCCGGGTAGGCGAGATAAACGCTCGTCGGCCGTCGCTTGTATTGGAACGCGAGCCCATCCGCCGGCAGCTGAATCGTGCGCGCGCCCTGCGTCTTCGCCGTCGCCTGGAGTGTCGAGAAGGCATTGCGCTGCGGGTACGTGCCGATCGTGAGGTAGTTCGAGCTCGAGCTGCCGAGCTTGACCCCCGGCGGGAGATAGCGGACGTACAGGCGGCCGTCCTTCGTGCGGCTGAGCTCGTAGGTGTAGCTCGGCTGTGGTCCGGCCCAGTAGACCGGATGACCGACAGAGCTCGCGACGGCCTGGAGCCGCTGGATCGACGCGGCAGACGGAGCCGCCCGCGATGCCGGCTTCCCGCCACCGCCACGCAGGGCCAGCCAGAGGACAAGGCCCAGCACGATCGCGAGCCCGACGGCGAGGCCGCCGAGGAAGACCGGCCGCCGTACGTAGTCCGCGACGCCACGACGGCGCGCGCCTGTGGGCGCTCCTCTGACCTCGTGATCCATGGCCGCTCCACCTCGCATTCCCGGCATACGGAATCTCCAACCGCTCCCGCGGAACCGAGCGGTTCCTCGGCACCATTCCGATAGCGTCCGAAGCGGTGGAAGCGAAGCACGATGTGCTGGTGATCGGCGCCGGCTGCGCAGGGATGCGCGCTGCGATCGAGGCACACGATGCGGGCGCCGACGTCGCACTGCTCTCGAAGATCCATCCGGTTCGCAGCCACTCCGGCGCAGCCGAGGGCGGGATCAACGCCGCGCTCGGGAACGCCTCCGACGACAGCCCCGAGGAGCATGCGTTCGACACCGTCAAGGGGTCCGACTATCTCGGCGACCAAGACGCGATCCAGATCCTTTGCGACGAGGCACCAGGCGACGTCTACGAGCTCGAGAACTGGGGCGCCGTCTTCTCGCGGACCGAGGACGGCCGAATCGCCCAGCGCCCGTTCGGCGCGGCCGGCGAGCCGCGCACCGCATACGCCGCCGACATCACAGGCCACGTGCTGGTGCACGTTCTTTACGAGCAGGTGATGAAGCGGAGCATCCCCACGTACGAGGAGTACTTCGCCTGGCGGCTCGTCATGAACGACGAGCGCTGCCAGGGCGTGATCGCGTGGGATCTGCTCAACGGCGGCCTGAAGTCGATCGGCGCGAAGACCGTGATCCTCGCGACCGGCGGGGCCGGCCGCCTCTACGTCGGGACGACGAATGCGTATGCCTGCACGGGCGACGGGATGGCGATGGCGCTCCACGTGGGTGTGCCGCTGAAGGACATGGAGATGATGCAATTCCACCCGACGACGCTGGCGCCGACGGGTGTGCTGATCACGGAAGGCTGCCGCGGGGAGGGCGCGTACCTTCTCAACTCCGACAACGACCGCTTCCTGAAGCGGTACGCCCCGAACGCGATGGAGCTGGCGTCGCGCGACGTGATCTCACGCGCGGAGCAGACGGAGATCGACGAGGGTCGCGGCGTGCAGGGGAACGTGTTGCTCGACCTCCGTCACCTAGGCGCCGATCGCATCCTCGAGCGCTTGCACGGAACGCGCGAACTGTCGATGACGTTCGCAGGCGTCGATCCCATCTACGAACCGATCCCGGTTCGACCGGGCGCGCACTACCACATGGGCGGCGTCGATACGGATGTCTGGGGTCAGACGTCGGTGACCGGGCTGTACGCAGCAGGCGAATGCGCGTGCGTCTCGGTCCACGGTGCGAACCGGCTCGGCGGCAACGCGCTCATGGAAACGATCACGTTCGGAAAGCGCGCCGGGCGCCACGCTGCCGACTGGGCCATGTCTCACACCACGGTCGAGGTACCACGCTCGATCGAGACGGACGCAGAGCGCGATCTGAAGCAGCTGCTCGACCGCAGCGACGGCGAACGGCCCTGGTCGATCCGCGACGAGCTGGCGACGACGATGCACGAGAACTTCGGCGTCTTCCGTCGCGAGGAGCAGATGCAGCGGCAGGCCGAGATCGTCGCCCGGCTGCGCGAACGCTATGAGCGCGTCGTCGTCGACGACAAGGGCGACGTCTTCAACAGCGACCTGACGCAGGCACTCGAGCTCGGCTTCCTGCTCGAGCTCGCCGACTGCATGATCGTCTCCGGGATCGCGCGCAAGGAGAGCCGCGGCGCGCACGCCCGTCCCGACGACTTTCCCGATCGCGACGACGAGAACTTCATGAAGCACACGATCGCGCGGCTCGACGACGGCCGTCCGCAGCTCGAGTGGCGTGACGTGACGATGACGAAATGGCAACCCCAGGAGAGGAAGTACTAGTGCACTCGATCGCACCGGCACCGGGCTCGACGACGATGGAGTTGGCGCTGAAGATCTGGCGGTACAACGCCGAGACGGGCGAGAAGGAGCTGCGCCGGTACGAGGTCGAGGCGCCTGACTGGGCGACCCTGCTCGACGTCCTCGACATCGTCAAGGACAAGCAGGACGGGACGCTGGCGTACCGCAAGAGCTGCCGGATGATGATCTGCGGCTCCTGCGGGATGCGGATGGACGGCGCTGCCGTCCTCGCGTGCAAGACGCGGATGTGGGACATCGCGCAGTCCGGCCACGAGCCTGTGATCTCGCCGATGGGCAACTTGCCCGTGATCAAGGACCTCGTCGTCGACATGTCGCCGTTCTGGGGCAAGATCCGCGCCGTCAAGCCGTGGCTCGACCCAGGCTACGACGAAGTCGCCGAGAAGGAGCGCATCGTCTCGCAGCAGCAGATGAACGTGATCCACAAGGAGGCGCTCTGCATCATGTGCGGCTGCTGCGTGTCGGAATGCAACTCGATGGAGTCCGATCCCGACTTCCTCGGGCCGGCCGCGCTGGCGAAAGGCTTCCGGTTCGTCGGAGACGCGCGTGACCAGACGTCGCCCGAGCGGTTGAGCGACCTCAACAGCGAGCACGGGATCTGGGACTGCACGCGCTGCTACTTCTGCAATGAGCGCTGCCCGAAGGGAGTCGATCCACGCGACGCAATCGCGAAGCTCGGCGCGGAGTCGATCAAGGAAGGGATCGACCACGACATGGGCGCGAAGCACGCCAAGTGGTTCGTGACCTCTGCGAAGACGACGGGGTGGCTACGCGAGACCGAGCTCGTGCCGAAGACGCAGGGGATCGTGTCGGCGATCAAGCAGACGAAGTTCGCGCTTGGGCTCGCGCGACGCGGGAAGGTGCCTCCGCCTGTTCCGCCGCACGTCGCCGATCGCGTCAGCGAGTCGCGCGCGCTCTACAACCTCGTCAAGGAACAGGGCCGCGACGGCGCGCTCGGGATCGTTCAGGGCGAGCACGCCCTCGGCCGGATCGAGTTCACGGAGGAGAGCGGCGTCCGCGAGCTTGCCCCGGAGATCCAGCCCGGCGTCGAGCCGCCACACGCCGAAGGATGAAGAAGGTCGCGTACTACAAGGGTTGCCTCGCGTCGCTGTCTGCGAAGGAGCTCGACTCGTCGACGCAGGCGCTCGCCCCGAAGGTCGGCCTCGAGCTCGTCGAGCTCGAAGCGGTCACCTGCTGCGGCGCGGGCGACATCCACGAGGCGGAACCGGACTACTACCTCCACCTGAACGCGCGGATCCTCGCGTACGCGGAGGCGACCGGAGCGGAGACGCTGCTGACGATCTGCAACGTCTGCACGCTGAACCTCAGGCAGGCGAATTGGCAGCTGAAGAACGACGAGGCGCTTCGCGACCGCGTCAGCACGAACCTCCAGCGCGTCGGCGTGCCGCCCTACAACGGCACTGTCGACGTGCGCCACCTTCTGTGGGAGATCGCCGAGGGCGACGGCTACGAGCTGCTCAAAGCGGCGGCGCATCGCGGCCTCAAGGGGCTGAAGATCGCGCCGTTCTACGGGTGCCAGATCCTCCGACCCTCGAAGATCCTCGGGTTCGAGGACCCGGACCGGCCCTGGTCGCTCGAGCGGATCATCGAGGCCTGCGGGGGCGAGGCGGTGGACTACCCGGCGAAGGTCAAGTGCTGCGGGTTCCCGATCATCCAGGCGCGCGAGGAAACGGCGCTCGGTGAGCTGATCCAGCCGATCGAGCAGGCGAAGGAGGCGGGCGCCGACGCGATCGTGACGCCGTGCCCCCTCTGCCATCTGTCACTCGACGCGTGGCAGTCGAAGCTTCGTGCGGCCACGGGCAAGGACTTCCAGATGCCGATCATCCACCTGTCGCAGCTCGTCGGGGTCGCCGCAGGGCTCGAGGAGTCGGAGCTGAAGTTCAAGCGGCACGTCGTCCCGGTGACGCCGGTCCTCGAGAAGCTCGAGGTCTGACGCCCGCGTCGCAAGATCGCGCGCCCTCCGGCATCTACCAACTATCGGAGGGGCGGTTTCCGGCGCGGTGACCTCGAAGAGGTCTCGCGCCGGAGCCATTTTGCGGGGTGCTGCCGCGGCCGGCGCGACAGGGATCGCGTGGGGCTGGTACGAGGCCGGATGGGTGCGGCTACGGACGATCGAGCTCCCGCTCGAGGGGCTGCGCGCGGAGGTGCGGGTCATGCACCTCTCGGATTTCCACCTCGGACTCCCGTCGCGGGGCCGGCGCGCCGTCGAGCGCGCGATCGAGTGGACCGCCGAGCGCGATCCGGATCTCGTCTGCGTCACCGGCGATCTCGTATCGCGTCCGCGCGGAGAGACAGTCCTTCGCCGGCTGCTCGAGCGGCTCGGCCCGAAGACGTACGTCGTCCTCGGCAACCACGACGTCGAGCACAGCCGCGACCCGTTCTCCCGGGCGGCCGGGCTCACCGATCTGACGCCGGCGCACCTGCTCGTCGACGAGAGCGCAAGCGTCGACGTCCGCGGGCAGCGCGTGCAGCTCGTCGGCGTCGACCCGCGCACGTACCGCAGGTGGCAGTCCCGTCCGTCACGCCTCGTCGACGACGCGGCCGACGTCCGGATCCTGCTCTGCCACTTCCCGCTCGTGCTCGACCGCCTCGCCGACGCCGCGTTCGATCTCGTGCTCGCGGGCCACATGCACGACGGGCAGATCTCGGTGCCGCTGCCGCGCGACAAGCTGCGGCTCGCGCATCCACGCACCCGCTACACGGTCGGCCTCTACACGCGCGGGAGGACCGTGATGCACGTGTCGCCGGGCCTCGGCACGACGTTCGTGCCGTTCCGCTTCTATGCGCGGCCCGAGGCCACGGAGCTGGTGCTACAACCCACACGATGAGCGGGCCGACGATCGCCGGCTTGACCGGCGTGACGCTGCAGGACGCGCCGTCCGTGTGTCACGGATGCGTCTGGTGGCAATCGCGCCCGGGCAAGCACGCCGACAAACGGCGCTGGATCGAGAAGGCCGAGACGGACTGGGGGCCCTGGGGCACCGTCTACTACGACGCAGACGGCCGGGTGGTCGGATCGATGCAGTACGGGCCGGCGGAGTTGTTCCCGCGTGCCGCCGAACTGCCGGCTGGGCCGCCCTCGCCCGACGCGGTCCTCGTCACGTGCGCCTATCTCGTCGACGTGTCCAGTCCCTGGGTGATGCAGTCGCTGTTCCTCGCGGCGATCGGCGACGCACGCGACAAGGGGGCGAAGGCGCTCGAGACGTTCTCCTACCGGTATGCCGAGCAGGAGTCGGCCTACGAGCGCTTTCAGGTGCACAAGACGATCTTCCCGGCCGACTTCCTCGGCGACTTCGGATTCGTGGCCGTCCGGACCGTCGGCCGCGTCGAGCTCGCCCGGCTCGACTTCGGCGGGCTCGTGCCGGTGGAGGAGGGCAAGCGCGAGAAGGTGCTGCGCGTCGTCAAGGAGGCGCTCGTGCCGGCGCCCGTGCCGCAGCGGCCGTAGGCCCGCTGAGCCGCGTCAAATGGGTCATTCGGCCCATTGACGGATGTCCGCGAGAACGCAAGGCTTACACGAGTGCGGGGGTCGCGAACGGCGCGTCGCCCTATGGGGATGAGAGAAAGAGGAGGAGGGCCAGCCTTCGATGCGGCACATCGAGTCTGCGGCGACTCGGCGCTCCCTGGCAACCGATCGTGAAGGACGTGCGGGTTCCATGGAGTTGAACGACGCTCTTCGCCGGATCTTCCGGCAACACTGGCCACTCATCGCGTGGTTCGTCGCGCTCGGCCTCGGCGTCGCCGCGATCCATTCGCACAACCCCTCCACGTACACCGCGACGACACGCTTCGTCCTTGGCACGGACGATCCGAAGTCGCGCACCGAAGCGGTTGCGCTGGCGGACGCCGCGACGGCGATCGCGACGAGCCCCACGCAGGTCCGCGATGCGCTCACGGCCGTCCGCGTGACGAGTCGGGATCCCGTCGACCTCGCAAAGCACCACATCACGGTGAAGTCGCTCGGCACCTCGGGCGTCATGCAGCTGTCCGTCAGCGACAAGAACGCGTCGCTCGCATCGACGATCGCCAATGCGCTCGCAAAGCGCGTCCTCACCGTGCGCCAGGACGTCGCCGACGGCGACCTCCAGTCCGTCATGAGCGATCTCGAGTCGCGAATCGACGGGCTCAACCACAAGATTTCGGTCGCCGACCAGCAGATCGACTCGCTGAACGTCGCCGTCGCCACGTCCGGCTCGCCGTCCACGGCGAACAACCTGCGCGCGAAGCGGGACGAGCAATCGCGGTTGCGGGACTTCCTCGCGCAGCAGCGTGGCGTCCTCGAGTCGGAGCGAATCGCGATCATCTCGTCGGCAGCGTTGCGGCCGAAGCCGGCAGTGATCAGCTCGGCGACGAGGCCGTTTCGGGCTGACGCCTCGCGCCAGACGCAGGAGCTCGTTCTCGGCGCGCTCCTCGGTCTGATCCTCGGCGTCGGCGCGGCCGGTCTGCTCGAGACGCTGCGTCCGACGTTCGTCGGCAGCGACGCGCTCGCGCGCGTCTTCGACACGCCGCTTCTCGGCGCCGTCCCTCCCGAGGGCGAAGCCGCGCGACGCGCGGCAATGACGCGAATTGCGCGGCGACTGTGCCTCGCGGCCGACACCGAGAACGTTCGCAGCATCGGGTTGATCGCGGCAGGCCCGGACATCGATCTCGAGGCGCTCGCGGCAGAGCTCGACGAGTATGCGGCCGGCGTCGAGGTCTCCGAGGCCCAGCCGGAGTTGGCGGCAGTCGAGGCGCTGGCCGGTGGGCGTGCGCGCACAACCGGAGCGGCATCTGCCGAGGTCGACAACGTGCCGCGTTCGCGCGGAGGCGGCACGCGTGTCCGGATCAGGTCATTCGGCCTCGCCGACGGGACGTCTGACGGACGCAGCGCTGCGGCGCTCGCGCTCGTGTCACCGGACGTCCTCAAGAAAGCGGAGCTGGAGGAGGTCGACCACCTCCTGCGCGTGACGCGACTCCCCGTCGTCGGGCTGATCACGTACACGCGGCCGCGGGTTCTCCGGCGTGGACGCAAGCCGGTCGACTCCGAAGAGTCGTGATCGAGCCGGCACCCGTTGTCGACGCGCCCGAGCGCGCTGTTCCGGTCGCCGCGTTCACGGTCGACGTGGAGGACTGGTATCAGTCGTGCATCGACTACGACGCGCCGATCACGGACCGCGTCGTCCGCAACGTCGATCGAATTCTCGCCGTCCTCGACGACTTCAGGGTCAAAGGGACGTTCTTCGTCCAGGGACGCGTCGCAGAGACGTTCCCGGAGCTCCTGCAGCAGCTGGTGTCGGAGGGTCACGAGGTCCAGTCGCACGGCTACAGCCACAGGCCGCTGTACGCGATGAACCGGCGCGAGCTCCGCGACGAGCTCGAGCGCGCGCATCACACCGTCGAGGACGCTGCCGGAACGCCGGTCACGGCCTTCCGCGCACAGGACTTTTCGATCCGATCCGAGAATCTCTGGGCGCTCGACGTGCTCAGTGACGTCGGCTTCACGGTCGACTCTTCGATCTTCCCGATGCGGACGCGGCGGTACGGCATCTCGGAGTGGCCGGTGGGGCCGCACCACGTAGACCTCGCGTCCGGCGCGGACCTGCTCGAGGTGCCGGTTGCCGTCTGGGACCGGGGCAAGATGCGCGTGCCGGTCGGCGGCGGCGGCTACTTCCGCGTGGCGCCGGCGAAGCTGCTGGAGCGCGCGCTCCGTGCGATCTCCGAGCGGCGGCCCGCGATCGTCTACTGCCATCCGTACGAGTTCAACGCCACGGAGCTCGAGGAGTACCGCGGCGACATTCCGACCAAGCTTCGTCTTTCGCAGGGACTCGGCCGCGGGTCGTTCGTCGACCGCGTCCGTCATCTACTCGCGAAGCTCGAATTCGGGCGGTTCGACGCCGTTCTTGCCGGCTGGGGGCACACATGAACATCGTCTTCCTGACGACCGACGACCCGATCTACCTGCCGGCGTTCTACGACCGCGTGCTCGCGGCGTACGGAGCGCAGACACGGGAGGTCGCGATCGTTCCGCCGCTCTACAAGAACCAGACGACCTCGCGCGCCGCGTGGCGGTACTACCGCACGTTCGGCCTCGAAGGCGTGCGCGGGCTCGTCTCGCGCGTCGCCCACGCAAAGACGCGGCGCCGGTCGATCGCGTCTGCATGTCGTCGTCACGGCGTCGCATGCAACTTCGTCGCGGACGTCAACGCGCCGGAGTTCCTCGAGCACCTCCGCGACATCGGAGCGGACCTCCTGATCTCCGTGAGCTGCCCGCAGATCTTCAAGCGCGACCTGATCGACCTGCCGGCGCTCGGCTGCCTCAACATCCACGGGGCGGCGCTGCCGCTCTACCGCGGCGTGATGCCGAGCTTCTGGATGCTCGCGAACGGCGAGGACGACGCCGGCGTCTCGATCTACTTCGTGAACGAGCAGATCGATGCCGGGGAGCTGTGCGGGCAGCGGATCTTCGCGATCGAGCCGCACGAGACACTTGACGAGTTCCTCCGCCGGTCGAAGGCGATCGCCGCCGACCTGTTGATCGAGGTGCTCGAAAGCCTCGAACGTGGTGATTTGACACGCACGCAACTCGACCTGTCCCAGGGCTCGTACTACTCGTGGCCCGACAAGGACGCGGTCCGGCGTTTCCGGGCAGCCGGCCGACGGCTCTGGTGATGCGCTCGAGCGACTACGCCGTTGTCGGCGGCGGCCTGATCGGTCTGTCGACCGCGCTTGCGCTCAAACGCGCCGAGCCGGATGCCGATGTCGTCGTGCTCGAGAAGGAAGCGGGCACCGCGAGGCACCAGAGCGGTCGCAACAGCGGCGTCATCCATTCGGGCATCTACTACAAGCCGGGCAGCCTCAAGGCGCAGTTCTCGGTTGCGGGTGCGGCACGACTCGTCGCGTTTTGCAACGAGCACGACATCGACCACGAGATCTGCGGCAAGGTCGTCGTCGCGACGCATGAGAGCGAGCTCCCACGGATGCTCGAGCTCGAGCGGCGCGGCCGCGCGAACGGCGCGGACGTGACTCGGCTGACGATGGAGGAGCTGCGCGAGCGCGAGCCTGCGGTGCGGGCGATCGCTGCGTTGCTCGTCCGCGGCACCGGGATCGTCTCGTATCCGCAAGTCGCTGCGACGGTGCAGCGGCTGCTCGAGGAAGCCGGGGGACAAGTGGTGCTCGATGCCCGCGTGCTCGGCATCCACAAGCGCGGTCGCGAGGTCGTCCTCGACACGACGCGCGGAGAGGTCCAGACACGGTTCCTGATCAACTGCGCCGGCCTTCACTCCGACCGCGTGGCGCAACTCGACGGCGTCGTCCCACCGGCACGGATCGTGCCGTTCCGCGGCGAGTACTACGAGTTGCGGCCCGGCGCGCGGCACCTCGTGCGCGGGCTCATCTATCCGGTCCCGGATCCCGCGTTCCCGTTTCTCGGCGTGCACCTGACACGCATGATCGACGGGTCGGTGCACGCCGGCCCGAACGCGGTCTTGAGCCTCAAGCGCGAGGGGTACCGAAAGCGCGACTTCGCGATGAAGGATGCCGTCTCGGTCGCGACGTATCGCGGCTTCTGGCGCCTCGCTGCGCGGCACGGTGTCGAGGGAATGCGCGAGCTGCACCGGTCGCTGAGCCGTCGGGCGTTCGTGCGCTCGCTTCAGCGGCTCGTTCCCGACGTCGGCACGGACGATGTGGAGCCGGCGACTGCGGGCGTCCGCGCGCAGGCGCTTCTTCGGGACGGCAGCCTCGTCGACGACTTTCTGATCGTCGAGGGCGCCCGTTCGCTCCACGTGCTCAACGCACCGTCGCCGGGCGCGACGTCGTCGCTCGTGATCGGCGAGACGCTCGCGGGACGCGTCGTTGCGGCCGCGGGCCGCCCCGCCGAACGTCTAGATGTCATCAGCGTCTCTTAACAGCAACGCGAAAACGTCGTAAAAAGGAGAAGGGAATCACCATGCGGCCATGGACACTTGTTACCGGAGGGGCCGGCTACGTCGGCTCGATCGTCGTCGACGAGCTTCTCGAGCGCGGGCATCGCGTCCGCGTCCTCGATTCGCTCCTGCACGGTCCCGTGCCCTCGTTGCTCCGGGCCTGGGGCAAGGAGGATTTCGAGTTCGTCCACGGGGACGTTCGTGACCCGGACGCGCGGCGTGCCGCGCTTCGCGATGTCGACCGTGTCGTGCACCTCGCGGCGATCGTCGGCGATCCCGCGTGCGGGCGCGAGCCGGACGAAGCGAGGTCGGTGAACCTCGAGGGGACGCGCGCACTTCTCGACGACGCAACCGACGCCGGCGTGACCCGACTCGTCTTCGCCTCCACGTGCAGCAACTACGGCAAGATGGCCGACAGCAGCGTTCACGCGACCGAGGACTTCGACCTGCGGCCCGTCTCGCTGTACGCGGAAACGAAGGTCGCGGCCGAGCTGGACGTCCTCTCCCGCAGCACGAACGGGCTGAAGACGACGTGCCTCCGCTTTGCGACGGTCTACGGCGCGTCGCCGCGGATGCGGTTCGACCTGACCGTGAACGAGTTCGCTCGAGACGTTTGCCTGTCACGCGAGCTCGTCGTCTTCGGCGAGCAGTTCTGGCGCCCCTACGTCCATGTTCGCGATGCGGCACTGTCGGTCGTCACGGCGCTCGAGGCGCCGCTCGAGGTCGTCAACGGCGAGGTGTTCAACGTCGGCCTGACGTCGGAGAACTACCGCAAGCTCGACCTCGTCGAGTTGCTGCGGGAACGGGTTCCGACGATGCAGGTCGAGTTCGTCCACCGCGACGAGGACCCGCGCGACTACAAGGTCAGCTTCGAGAAGGTCAAGGACCGGCTCGGCTTCACGCCGCAGCGATCC
>C688J18823_10002248_pt1 | contig 12097 bp, 12 predicted proteins | sample HopSoiMetagenom1_FD_18823 | JGI IMG/M metagenome (IMG submission 18823) | reverse complement strand
ATGATCGACTGTGCCGAGGATCGGGAACGATTTCAAAAAATGTTGCAAACGCTCGGTTTGCGGCAACCATCAAATCGTACCGCACGCAATCCGGAAGCCGCGCTTGTGCTAGCGCAGGAGATTGGCTATCCGTTGGTGGTGCGGCCGTCCTACGTGCTGGGTGGGCGGGCCATGGAGATCGTGCATGAACAGCGCGATCTGGAACGCTACATGCGCGAGGCGGTGAAGGTTTCCAACGATTCTCCGGTGTTGCTAGACCATTTCCTGAATGATGCGTGCGAGGTTGACGTGGATGCCATTTGCGATGGTGAGCACGTGCTGATCGGCGGCATCATGGAGCATATCGAGCAGGCAGGCGTACATTCCGGCGATTCGGCATGCTCTCTGCCGCCGTTCGGCTTGTCGCCAGCCGTACAGGATGAGCTGCGGCGGCAAACCGTTTTGATGGCCAAGGCGCTGCAGGTTACGGGACTGATGAATGTGCAATTCGCCATTCAGAATGACGTGGTGTTCGTGCTGGAAGTCAATCCGCGCGCGTCGCGTACCGTACCGTATGTCTCCAAAGCTACCGGCCTTGCGTTGGCCAAAATTGCGGCGCGCTGCATGGTTGGACAGACCTTGAAAGACCAGGGTGTTGGTGTTGAAATCATTCCGCCGTATTACTGCGTCAAAGAGGCGGTATTTCCATTCATAAAATTTCCCGGCGTCGACACCATTCTGGGACCGGAAATGAAATCAACGGGTGAAGTCATGGGGGTAGGCACCACATTCGCGGAGGCCTTCGTCAAATCCCAGCTTGCTGCGGGCGTCAAGTTGCCGTCCAGCGGCAACGTCTTCATCAGCGTACGCAATTCCGATAAGCCGAAAGTGGTCGAAATCGCACGCACACTGGTGAAGCTCGGCTTCAGTCTGCTCGCGACGCGAGGGACGGCGAGCGCATTGGCAGAAGGCGGATTGCAGGTGGCACCGGTGAACAAAGTGGCCGAAGGCCGCCCGCATATTGTCGATATGATTAAGAACGGGGAGGTCGCAATGATCGTGAACACGGTGGAAGACCGCCGCAGTGCCATTCAGGACTCCTATTCGATCAGGCGCTCCGCCTTGCAGGCGCGGGTGACTTATTTCACAACCATCGCCGGCGCGCGCGCCGCCTGCACCGGCATGCAACATATGCAGGAACTTAATGTTTATTCGGTGCAGGGCCTGCACGCCCGGCTGCACTGAAGCCACGTCGTCCGCCATGGGCAGACGATCCATCAACTCTCAAGGGCACGAACCATGACAAAAGTTCCATTGACCGTGAAAGGCGCCGAATTGCTGCGCAGCGAATTGCATCAACTCAAGACGGTGGAAAGGCCAAAGGTAATTGCAGCAATCCAGGAGGCACGGTCGCACGGCGACTTGTCGGAAAACGCCGAATACGATGCCGCCAAAGAAAAGCAAAGCTTCATTGAGGGGCGCATTGTTGAAGTGGAAAGCAAACTTGCCAACGCGCAGATTATCGATCCGGCTCACTTGGACGCGGATGGACGATGCGTATTCGGCGCTACTGTGGATCTCGAAGAGGTAGACAGCCGGGAGGCCGTGACTTACCAGATCGTCGGAGATGATGAGGCAGACATTAAGAGCAACAAGATCTCCATCAGTTCACCCATTGCGCGTGCGCTGATCGGCAAATATTCCGGCGACGTCGCGGAAGTAAAAGCACCCGGAGGCATCAAGGAATACGAAATTCTGGATGTCAAATACTTGTGAGTTGTAAGTGGCCGCAAACGCTACGCTGCGCAACAGCTTTTTGAAATCGACGTAGCCTAACTCAGCTGTACCCGTGAGAACCATCACCGAAGCGCTGCAGTCCATCGCCATTACCTTTTGGGTCGGCGGCCTCTGGGTACTCGGACTCATTGTGGCGCCCGCACTATTCCATACCCTGAGTGACCGCTCCCAGGCTGGCCTGCTTGCGAGTCACTTTTTTACCGTTCTTGGTTACATCGGACTCGGTTGTGGTGTGTATTTGCTTTTGTTCAGACTGGCACGCTTCGGGACGGAGGTTTTCGGTCAATTGTTTTTTTGGGCGGTATTGCTGACGACGGCATTGGCCGCCGCAGGTCAGTTCGGTATTCAGCCGCTCATGGCAAGTTTGAAGCAACAGGCGCTGCCAACCGAGGTCATGCAGAGTATCTTTCGCGACCGCTTTGCGGCTTGGCACGGGGTCTCAAGTGTGCTGTACCTGATCCAGTGCTTCCTCGGCCTGGTCATGGTGCTGCAACATGGGCGTGGACGCTAGCCGTTAGGGGCGATTCTGGAAAGTTCGCTTGAGTGCTCTGGGCGCCTTTCTTTTTGTTTTGGTCTTCTTCGCTTTTGATTTTTCTTCCGGCTTGGGCCTGTAAACGACAAGGATTTTGCCAATATGCTGAATCAACGCAGCGCTTAGATGCTCGCAGACTCGTTTCACAATGGCGTCGCGCGCTGCGCGATCGTCGTCCAGGACACGTACCTTGATCAGTTCGTGGGCACTAAGACTGCGTTCCATTTCGGCTTGCACCGCTGGTGTCATGCCGCCACGCCCCACCAATACAGTTGGTTGCAGGGCATGCGCGCGGGCTTTCAGGCTTCGACGATCTGCGGGCGACAATTGTGGCGACACCGTACGCTCCTCAAAAAGGCATTCTAGGCAATGGCACGTACCAAGACCAGCAAGGCCTGGATGCGCGAGCATGTGAACGATGTTTACGTGCAACGGGCAAAGCAGGCGGGTTACCGTTCCCGTTCGGCATACAAGCTGGTCGAAATACAGGAGAAGGACAAACTAGTGCGGCCTGGCATGACCGTGGTCGACCTTGGCGCTGCGCCCGGCGGCTGGTCTCAGGTCCTCGCCCCGCTGGTCGGGACCCACGGCCGCGTGATCGCCGTGGATATCCTGGAAATGCAACCGGTGCGAGGCGTCCAGGTGATTCGCGGAGATTTTTTGGAAAGCTCCACTTTGACACTGATTGAGCAGCAGCTGCAGGATCGTCAGATAGACCTTGTTGTTTCGGACATGGCGCCCAATATCAGCGGAGTAGGCCTCGTGGATCAGGCGCGTTCCATTTACCTCGCAGAGCTGGCGTTGGAATTTGCCCGCGTGCGGCTGAAACCAGGGGGTGACCTGCTAGTCAAAGTCTTTCAGGGCTCGGGTCTGGACGAATTTCGCAAGCTGCTTTCCAGTGTTTTCCGCTCGGTGGCGGTGCGCAAGCCCAAAGCTTCACGAGACCGGTCCAGTGAATTTTACCTTCTCGCTCGCGGCAAGACGGTTGAAGTGCATTCACAGGGCTAGGGCGCAGGAATGGGTTTAGAATGACCTCATGGATTGGCGGCTCGACAGTCGCCGCTGCAAGGAGAAACCTTGAATAACCTTATCAAGAACGTAGCGATCTGGCTTGTCATCGCCTTGGTACTGATGACGGTGTTTAACCAGTTCAGTGCCCGCCAGCAACAGAACGCCTCCGTGGAATATTCTCAATTCATCGAGGAGGTGAAGCAGGGCAATGTGGCCAAGGTTACGATCGAAGGCCGCGTGCTGAAGGGCGTGAAGAGCAACGGAACCAAGTTCACGACCTATTCGCCCTCTGACCCATGGCTCGTGTCCGATTTGCTCAAGGCCGGCGTAATCATCGAGGCCAAGCCAGAGGAAGAGCCGTCCCTGCTGATGAATATCTTTGTGTCCTGGTTCCCGATGCTGTTGTTGATCGGGGTATGGATTTTCTTCATGCGCCAGATGCAAGGGGGGGGCCGTGGCGGGGCATTTTCATTTGGCAAAAGCCGGGCCCGCATGTTGGACGAATCGACCAATCCGGTAACCTTCGCAGACGTGGCTGGCTGCGAAGAAGCCAAGGAGGAAGTCTCTGAACTGGTCGATTTCCTGCGCGACCCGAGCAAATTCCAGAAGCTCGGCGGTCGCATTCCGCGCGGCGTACTGATGGTCGGCTCACCGGGTACCGGCAAGACCTTGCTGGCGCGGGCGATCGCTGGAGAGGCGAAAGTGCCGTTTTTTTCGATTTCCGGTTCAGATTTTGTCGAAATGTTCGTTGGCGTGGGAGCCGCGCGCGTGCGCGACATGTTCGAACAAGCCAAAAAGCACGCGCCTTGCATTGTGTTCATTGACGAAATTGACGCGGTGGGTCGCCAGCGTGGGGCCGGCTTGGGCGGTGGCAATGACGAACGTGAACAAACGCTTAACCAGTTGCTGGTGGAGATGGACGGGTTCGAAACCGGCGTGGGCGTTATCGTGATCGCTGCGACAAACCGCCCCGACGTCCTGGATCCGGCTTTGCTGCGACCGGGCCGCTTCGATCGTCAGGTCGTAGTTCCGTTGCCTGATATCCGGGGACGCGAGCAAATCCTCATGGTGCACATGCGTAAGGTTCCGCTCGCGCCTGATGTGCGTCCGGATATCCTGGCCCGTGGCACGCCGGGCTTTTCCGGTGCCGATCTTGCCAATCTCGTGAACGAGGCTGCGCTATTCGCGGCACGCGGCAATAAGCGCCTGGTGGACATGGACGATTTTGAACGCGCGAAAGACAAAATAATGATGGGCGCCGAGCGCAAGTCCATGGTCATGCCGGAGCATGAGCGCCGTAATACTGCTTATCACGAATCCGGCCACGCGGTCGTTGCAAGGTTGCTGCCGCGGACCGACCCGGTACACAAGGTCACGATCATTCCGCGTGGTAGAGCACTTGGCGTGACCATGCAGCTGCCGGCAGAGGATCGCTACAGCATGGATCGTGAACAGATTCTGCAGAATATTTCGGTGTTGTTCGGCGGACGTATTGCTGAAGAGATTTTCATGAAGCAGATGACTACAGGCGCCTCCAACGATTTTGAGCGAGCCACCGAAATGGCGCGGCGCATGGTTACCCAGTGGGGGATGAGCGACCACCTGGGGCCGATGATTTACGGTGAAAACGAAGGAGAAGTATTTCTCGGCCGATCGATCACCACGCACAAAAACGTTTCCGAGGCGACCATGCAACAGGTCGATGCGGAAATTCGGCGCATCATCGACAGTCAATACGCGCTGGCCCGCAAGCTGATTGAAGATAACCGCGAAAAGGTCGAAACCATGGCAAAAGCGCTGATGGAGTGGGAAACCATCGACGCTGATCAAGTGGGCGATATTATGGAAGGCCGTCCGCCGCGTGCCCCCAAGCCACCCACTAACACGCAAGTGCCCCCACCGTCCCAGGGCAGCGCACCGGCGCCGGTTACCGCGACGCCGGCGCGGGAAGCGAAATGAAAATCGGGGTCAACTGACGCGCCAATTACTAGCACCAGCACGCATGCGGATTGGGAAAACAGCGAAAGGGTGAGGCTTAGACCTCGCCCTTTCCTTTTTCTAAAGCGTTAGCACGCAATGACCGCCTCGTCTGCCTCACGGCTTGCGCCGCTCAAGGTGCTTAAAGCCGGCCGCTTTTCCCTATCGCTGGAGCGGCCTCTCATTATGGGCATCGTCAATGTAACGCCCGATTCTTTTTCTGATGGCGGTCAGTTTGTCTCTCCCGCACGTGCGTTGGAACATGCAACACGATTGCTTGAAGAAGGCGCAGATATCCTGGACCTGGGCGGGGAATCTTCACGCCCCGGCGCCCAACCCATCGACACGCAGGAAGAATTGAGGCGTGTGCTGCCGGTATTGGAACGCGTCGTTGAATTGCCGGTGCCGATTTCCGTGGATACGTGCAAACCCGAAGTCATGAGCCGGGCGATTGCCACTGGAGCGGCGATGATCAATGACATTCGTGCATTGCGCGCACCAGGGGCGCTTGATGCGGTAGTGGGCTCCGACGTGGCGGTGTGCCTGATGCACATGCAGGGCGAACCGGCGACCATGCAGACGTCGCCGTATTACGCGGATGTGGTCAGCGAAGTAGAGCAGTTTTTGCTTGAACGAGCCACCGCGGTGCTGAATCATGGCATCCGGCACGAATGCATCGTTCTGGATCCGGGATTCGGGTTCGGCAAGACGCCGCAGCACAATCTCGAGTTGATCAGGGCGTTGTCCCGGCTGCGTGCTACCGGATTTCCGATATTGGCAGGCCTGTCACGTAAGGGTCTATTCGGTAAAATCGTCGGGCGCGAGGCCGCGCAGCGGGTACATGCGAGCGCCGCGGGGGCGCTATTGGCAGCCCAGAGAGGTGCATCTATTGTCCGCGTGCACGATGTCGCCGCGACGCGCGATAGTCTGCTGGTGTTGCGGGCGATAGAAGACTTGACGTTTTCACTGAAATGAATAAACCCAGAAAATATTTTGGTACGGATGGCGTGCGCGGGCGGGTTGGTGAATCACCGATCACGCCAGAGTTTGTCATGCGCCTCGGTTACGCTGCCGGCAAGGTGCTCGCGGGGGAGCAGGATCTGCCGGGTGGCGATCATGCTTCCGTTCTGATCGGCAAGGACACGCGCATTTCCGGCTACATGCTGGAATCTGCTTTGCAGGCGGGCCTGTCGGCAGCTGGTGTGGACATCTATCTCGCCGGCCCAATGCCTACGCCCGCGGTCGCGTATCTCACCCGAGCGCTTCGCCTGCAGGCCGGCATTGTCATATCGGCTTCGCACAATCCGTTTGAAGACAATGGCATCAAGTTCTTCTCTGCTGACGGAAACAAGTTACCCGATACCGTGGAGCACGCCATCGAAGCGCGTCTGGACCAGCCGATCGAGACCATGCCTTCTGCCCTGCTCGGCAAGGCGCGCCGGTTGAACGATGCTGCGGGACGTTACATCGAATTTTGCAAAAGTACTTTCCCCAACAATCTGGATCTTCGCGGGCTCAAGCTGGTGGTGGATTGTGCCCACGGCGCGACCTACCACGTTGCGACACATGTGTTCCATGAACTGGGTGCAGAAGTGGTCGCCATAGGTGTGCAACCGGACGGCCTAAACATAAACCTGCAATGCGGCGCTACGCACCCGCAGACACTGGCACGTGCGGTGGCTGAGCATCATGCGCATCTTGGCGTGGCGTTCGACGGCGATGGCGACCGAGTGACGATGGCGGATCAGCAGGGCAAGCTATATGACGGCGACCAGTTGTTGTTTGTCATCGCTCAATTTCGCAGAAAACTCAAGTTACTCAAGGGCGGTGTGGTGGGCACGTTAATGACGAACTTGGGAATGGAGCAGGCGCTCGGCACGCTCGGTATCCCATTCGCACGTGCGGCAGTGGGTGACCGCTACGTGCTGGAGCAGTTGCTCGAGCGGAGTTGGCAGATCGGAGGAGAAAACTCTGGCCACATTATCTGCCTCGACAAACATACAACCGGTGACGGCATTGTGTCCGCATTGCAAGTGCTGCACGCGCTAAAGGCGGAAGGCCAGGGACTCGCCCAGCTGTGCGCCGACATGAGGCTATACCCGCAAGTCCTGGTGAATGTCAAAACGATGCCAAACTTCAACTTCGAGACGAACGACAAAGTCGCTGCTGCACTCAAGGCCACCCGGGCACATCTCGGGGATCGGGGCCGGGTGCTGTTGCGAGCATCGGGCACTGAACCCGTCATCCGTGTCATGGTGGAGGGGGAGGGACAGGGGCTGATCGCGGAATTGGCGCAGTCGCTGGCGAATACCATTCGACAGCAAACGCAAGGCTGAGCAGGCAGCGGCGGGCCGTGGCAGCCCGCTGCCGTGCAATGAAAATGTCACATCGCTTCCATAGAATAGCGGTCGACCCGAAAACCCTATCGTAGGAGATCGACCTGATGCTCATATCCCAACGCACCGCCTTCATCGCTGCACTGGCCATCGCTTCTAGCATAGCTGTCCCCGCGCACGCTCAATTGGTGAAGATTGATGGCTCCAGCACCGTATTTCCTATCACCGAGGCCATCGCGGAGGACTTTCAGAAATCGACAAAAGGCAAAGTCAAGGTCACTGTCGGGATTTCCGGAACGGGAGGGGGATTCAAGAAATTTTGCCGCGGGGAGACTGATGTCTCGGACGCCTCACGTCCAATCCTGAAAAAGGAAATGGACGATTGCAAAGCCGCCGGGGTGCAATACATCGAACTGCCGATCGCCTATGACGCGCTCACCGTAGTTATCCATCCTGACAACAAGTGGGCGCAGACCCTCACCCTAGACGAACTCAAGAAAATGTGGGAGCCGGCCGCGCAAGGCAAAGTGAAGACCTGGAAACAGGTCAATTCCGCATGGCCGGATCAACCGATCAAGCTGTTCGGTCCCGGCGCAGACTCGGGTACTTTTGACTACTTCACAGAAGCCGTAACGGGCAAGGCGAAATCCAGTCGCGGGGACTTCACGGCTTCCGAAGACGATAACGTGCTGGTGCAGGGTGTATCGCGCGATATCAATGCGCTGGGCTATTTCGGGTTCGCCTACTACACCGAAAACCGGGACAAGCTGCAGGCGGTAAAGATCTCCAACAAGTCCGGACAAGCGGTGGAGCCTTCATTCGAAACCGTCATCAACGGCAAATATCAGCCATTGGCGCGCCCCATATTCATCTATATCAACGCCAAGGCGCTGGACAGGCCGGAAGTTAAGGAATTTGTCGAGTTCTATATGAAAAATGCGGAGGCGCTGGTGCGCGAAGTAAAGTACGTACCGCTTCCGGCGAAGGCTTACGCTTACAATATGGACCATGCCAGCAAGAAAGTGCTGGGTACCAAATTCGCAGGCGAGAACAAGGTAGGCCTGACCATCGAACAGTTGATGCAGCTCGAAGCCAAGCTCTGAGCTGTGCTGGATTGGCTGTGAACGGAACAGGAGGGGCATTGCCCCTCCTGTTTTTTGCCGGCTGTGGCCGTTGTGTTTACGCTGTAATATTACTTTCCGGTTCTAAAACCGATGAGCTCCGTAGCAAATACCCCACTGAATTCCTTGACGGACCACATCGTCAGCGCGCGGCTTGCAAAGAAAAAAACCCGACATGTTCGCGAGAGGTTGATCGAAGGCGTGTTGTTTCTTTGTGCCTTCGTTTCAGTGGCTATTACCGTGGGCATTGTTGTGGTCCTGGTGAGCGAGTCTTATCAATTCTTTCAGCACATTTCACTAGTCGATTTCCTTACCGACAAACAATGGACGCCGCTATTCGACGATGCGCATTACGGCATCATGGTATTGCTCTCCGGAACCCTGGTAAGTTCTTTTGTCGCGCTCGCGGTTGCAATACCGCTCGGTACCATGATCGCGATCTATTTGTCCGAGTTTGCACCCTTCGCGGTGCGGGAAATTGCCAAGCCGTTTCTTGAACTGTTGGGGGGTGTGCCGACCATCGTCTATGGCTATTTTGCGTTGCTTTATGTGACCCCGGCCCTGCAATTTTTTTTCCCGGCTCTTCCCGGCTTCAATCTTCTGTCAGCCGGCCTGGTCATGGGGATCATGATCATTCCTTACATCAGTTCTGTTTCTGAAGATGCGATGCGTTCGGTCCCGATGGCGATGCGAGAGGGCTCCTATGCCATGGGCGCCACACGNTTCCAGACCGCGATCCGCGTTGTCACGCCTGCTGCATTCTCTGGCATTGCAGCGGCGTACATACTCGGTATCTCGCGCGCAGTCGGCGAAACCATGATCGTAGCCGTTGCTGCAGGCATGCAGCCGAATCTCACCTGGAATCCGGCAGAGCCGGCGGCGACCATTACGGCCTATATCGTGCAAGTTGCGCTGGGCGATCTTCCTCATGGCAGCATCGGCTACCAGACTATCTTCGCGGCTGGACTGAGTTTGATGCTGCTGACGTTGTTCTTCAACGTGGTTGGTCATTTCATGAAGCGACGTTACCGGCAGGTCTACTGACATGGCAGACATGACGGTTGCGCAGATCCGTTCGCTTATCATTAAGCATAAGCGGTGGGACCTGATATTCGGGATAGTCGGGATTTTGGCTCTGATGGTCGGCGTGCTGACGTTCGTCACACTCTTTGCCGGGATGGTTCTGGATGGAGCACACCGCCTTTCGTGGGATTTTTTTGCCAACTTTCCTTCGCGTCGCGCAGAGCATGCCGGGATTTTGTCCGCCTGGGTCGGCAGCACGCTGGTCATGCTGGTGACCGCCGTAACCGCCATTCCGGTCGGGGTCGGAGGCGCGGTTTACCTGGAGGAATACGCGGCCAAAAACTGGTTAACCGATATCATCGAAATAAATGTGACCAACCTTGCCGGGGTGCCGTCCATTATTTACGGTCTGCTCGCGCTGGGTTTGTTCGTTTACAAGTTCGGCTTCGGGCAGAGTATTCTGTCCGCTGGTCTCACCTTGGCACTTTTGATCCTGCCAGTCGTAATTGTCGCCACGCGCGAGGCGATTCGCTCGATTCCGTCAGTCATTCGGGAGGGCGCCTATGCGCTCGGTGCCACCAAATGGCAGACCACTGCAGATCACATTCTTCCGTACTCTGTCCCCGGCATTCTGACCGGCGTGATCATCGGACTTGCACGCGCCATTGGTGAGACAGCACCGATCATCACGATAGGCGCGCTGACGTTCATTGCCTTTCTTCCTCCGGCCCCTTTCAGTGGCGATCCGCCAGCCGGATTGTTCGATTGGTTGTTCGCGCCATTTACGGTCATGCCTATCCAGATGTTCAACTGGACTTCGCGTCCGGAATCGGCTTTCCATCAAAATGCTGCCGCTGCCGGGCTGGTGCTGGTCGTAATGACACTGTCGATGAATGCGCTGGCGATTTATATCCGCTACCGACTGCGGAAAAACATTAAATGGTGACAGCCGGAATGCCAAAGATGACTGAGGGACTTGGTGCGCAAGCCGCGCTCGCGCTCAAAGCAGAATCTCGCGGGCTGAATTTTTTTTACGGCGCCTTCCAGGCATTGAAAAGCATAAGCATGCCGATTTACGACAAAAAGGTTACTGCGCTGATTGGGCCTTCCGGATGCGGCAAATCGACGTTTTTGCGCTGCTTCAATCGCATGCATGATCTGTATCCCGGCAACCGCTATGAGGGCGAGATCCGACTGCACCCTGACAATACCAATTTGCTGAATCCGCACGTCGATCCCATCGAGGTTCGGATGCGCATCAGCATGGTGTTCCAGAAGCCGAATCCGTTCCCCAAGTCCATCTACGAGAATGTGGCTTATGGGCTGCGCGTGCGTGGCGTACGCGGGGTGGCAACGGTCGACGAAAAGGTAGAGCAGGCGTTGCGGGGAGCTGCGTTGTGGGATGAGGTCAAAGACCGCCTCAACGACCTGGCGTTCAATTTGTCCGGCGGCCAGCAGCAGAGAATGTGCATTGCACGTGCGTTGGCGACCGAGCCGGAAATTTTGTTGTTCGATGAACCGACATCCGCGCTTGACCCGATCGCGACGGCAAGCATCGAAGAGCTGATCGCCGATCTGAAGCACAAGGTCACGATCCTGATTGTGACGCATAACATGCAACAGGCTGCTCGTGTATCCGACTTCACGGCCTACATGTACCTGGGCGAGATGATCGAATTCGATGCCACCGACACCATTTTCATCAAGCCCAAGCAGAAAGCCACCGAGGACTATATTACCGGCCGTTTTGGCTAACCCGAAGCGGCAATAGTCGAATTGCAGTCGACATTGACCCTGCCTCGCCCTCGCGGGTAAAATCCCACAGTTTTTTCGGCGGGATAGAGCATGCGGCAGCGGCTGGCGGTGGGCAACTGGAAGATGCACGGCAGTCTTCCGGAAAATCAAGTCCTCCTCAGCAAGATTGTCGCAGCGGCGGGCAGTCTCAGCAGGGCGCTCGCCGTGGTTTGCGTCCCTTTTCCTTTTTTGGCGCAAGCCCAATCACTATTGGCGGGGTCGAAAGTGGCTTGGGGCGCGCAAAACGTCAGCCAACATCCCAAAGGAGCTTTCACCGGCGAAGTTTCCGCCGGCATGCTGCGTGAGCAGGGCTGTCGCTATGTCATCGTCGGGCATTCCGAGCGCCGCCAGATATTCGGTGAAGACGACGCCACCGTGGCGCTGAAAGCCAAGGCGGTGCTGGCTGCAAACATGGTTCCGATCATTTGTGTCGGTGAAACGCTCCCGCAGCGTGAACAGGGAGTCACCGAAGAAGTCGTGGGAAAGCAGCTCGGTGTTATAGCGGACCGGCTTGGAGAAGACGGCCT
>C688J18823_10002247_pt1 | contig 12099 bp, 7 predicted proteins | sample HopSoiMetagenom1_FD_18823 | JGI IMG/M metagenome (IMG submission 18823) | reverse complement strand
CCCTCCCCGCTCCCGCCGAGGGTGGCGAGGCTTCCGCCGAGGCCCGCCGCATGCGCGGCCGCGGCCGCGGCCGGGTCGTGCACGATGCCAACGATTGCCCGTTCGGCGCCCTGGCGCAGGAGTTCGGCGATAAGGCCGGTCGTATTCGAGGGCGCGCCGGCGCCGGGATTGTCCTGCGTGTCGGCGAGAACGACCGGTCGCGTCGCGGTTCCTGCGACGCGAAGGGCCTCGCCCACGGCGTCATCGACCGGCAGCGGGCGATGGGCGGCAAAGCCCGGCTCGGCCGCGACGAGCGCCGCGAACAGACGATCGGCGGCGGCGTCGACCGCCGGCTGATCCGCGTCATAGGCCGTGACGCTCGGGCCGACGTCGCGGATGTCGGCCGGCGGGAAGCCCATGTTGAGGGAGAGATGCACGCCGGTCTCCGCCTCGATGCGCTTCAGTTCCTCGTAGAGCTCCTTCGCCGGCTCGACATAGGTGCAGCCGGTGGTGACCGGCACGAGGAACGGCGCCTGCCGGAGCGCGCGCGCCGGCCGCTTCCAGGCGAGCACGCGGTCGAGCCATTCGGCGCAGCGTCCGCCGGAGGCGCCCCAGTCGACATGGGGATAGGTGCGGTAGGAGGAAATGAAGTCCGCCGCCGCGACCATCGCCGGCGAGACGTTGGCGTGCAGGTCGAGCGACATCAGGATCGGCACGTCGGAGCCGACGGTGTCGCGCACGCGGGCGAGCAGCTCGCCCTCGCCGTCGTCGTGGTGTTCCGCCACCATCGCGCCGTGCAGCTCGAGGAAGACCGCGTCCGGGCGCTCGCGGCGCAGCCCGTCGACCATGATCCCGGCCATGCGCTCGAAGGCGTCGCGCGCGACCTTGCCGCCCGGCATCGCCCCGCCCCAGGCGAGCGGGACCATGACGTGCCCGGCCTTCTCGGCCGCATCCATGAAATAGGCGATCGCGAGATTGATGCCCCGGAAGGTCGAAAGCACGCCTTCGCCGATGGTCAGCGTCGGCCACGGCCCGGCCTCCACGAAGTCGTTCCAGGTCGTCGGTTTCGCGACGAAAGTATTAGTCTCGTGCATGAACCCGCCGACCGCGATCCTCAGACCCATTCGCCCTCTCCCAAGCGCGCGCGGCCGCGAGCCCACGGCCGGACGAGCCTCTAGCGTGAGCGAGCCAGGAGGACCAGCCGGCCTCGTTGCGCAAGCCTGTGCCGTAATGAAAGATACGGCTGCGGCGCGTTCGATCCCCATTCCGTCATGCTCTATCCCTCGTTACGGAAGCTCCCGACGCGCGCTCTCGAGGACGGTCATGGCCATGCAACGCGAACGGATCGGCTTTATCGGGCTCGGCAGCATGGGCCGGCCCATGGCGACGTCGCTCGTCCGCAAGGGATTTGACGTCGCGGCTTTCGATACGGATGCGGCTCATATCGCGGTGCTGGTCGAGAGAGGGGCCAGCCGCGCCAGCAGCCTCGCCGCGCTGATCCCGACCGCGGACGTCGTCATCACCATGCTGCCGAATACCCCCGACGTCGCCGGCGTGGTCAGCGGCCCGGGAGGGCTCCTGGAGACCGGCCGCGCCGGGATGATGATGATCGACATGAGCACCATCGATCCGGCGGCAAGCCGCTCCTTCGGCGCCGTGCTCGCCGACAAGGGCATTCGTTTCGTCGACGCCGCCGTCGGACGCTCGCCGGCCCACGCCGAGCGCGGCGAGAGCCTGTTCATGGTCGGCGCCGCGGCCGGCGATCTCGAGCGTGCGCGCCCGATCCTTGAAGCGATGGGCAACAAGATCATCCATTGCGGACCGCAGGGCAGCGGCATCTCCATGAAGATCGTCAACAATTTTCTCGCCATGGCGACGTGCCAGCTCTCGGCGGAAGCGCTAACGCTCGGCAGCAAGCTCGGGCTTTCGGCGGCGACGATGTACGAGGTGATCACGAACTCGCTGGCGAGCAACGACCATCTCAAGACCTATTGGCCGACCAAGGTGCTCAAGGGCGACGTCGAGCCGGGATTCGCGGTCGATCTTGCCTATAAGGACCTCTCGATCGGGGTGAGCGCGGCGGCGCAAGCGGGGGTGCCGGTCCCGACAGGCGCGGCGGCGCGGGATTGTTTGGCCGAGGCGCGCACCGGCCACGGGCTCGGTGGCAAGGACATCACCGCCGTCCTGCTCGCGGCAGCGGCGAATGCCGGCATCGAGCCGCCGCGGCTTTAGACCGAGGTCGAAGCCGGCGCCTTCACCCCTTGACCGCGCCCGCGGCGAGCCCCTCGACCACATAGCGCTGCAGCAACGCGACGAGGATCACGGTCGGCAGCAGGGACAGGAGGCAGATCGCCATCAGCAGGTTGAAGAACACATGCACGTCGCCGACGAGGCTGGCGACGATCACAGGCAGCGTCATGAATTCCGGCCGCGAGTTGAGGATCAGGGGGATCAGCAGCTCGTGCCAGGAGATGATGAACATGATCACGGCACAGGCGGCAAGCCCAGGCGCCGACAGCGGCAATATGATCCGCCAGAACGCCTGGAAATGCGTGCAGCCGTCGATCCGCGCCGCGTCCTCGAGATCGGCCGGTATGTTGGCGAAGAACGGCACCAGGATCACGATGGCATAGGGCAAGAGGAAGCCGGTCTCGGTCAGGACGACGGCGTGCAGCGTGTTGAGCTGCCCGAGCGAGCGCACGACGACGTAGAGCGGAATCATGAGCACGATCGCCGGCAGAAACCGCGCCACGACATTCGCCTGCATCAGCCAGAGCGCCCAACGCAGCTCCAGGCGCGCGACGGTATAGGCCGACAGCGCACCGAACCCGACCGTCAGCAAGGTCACGCCGAGCGCGACGATGAGCGAGTTGGCGAAGGCCCGGTAGAAGCTCTTGATGTTGTCGGGGAGATAGGTCGCCTGCTCGAAGATCCGGCCCTTCTGCTGACCCTGGGTGAGGATGACCGTGAAGTTGTCGAGCGTCCACTCGGAGGGGATGACGCGCCGCGACTCTCCTTGCAGCGTCCTCTCGGGTTGCAGGCTGCCGAGCACGACGGCGACGATCGGCAGCATGATGAACAGGATCACCAGGCCGTTGGCGAGGTGCATCAGCAGACGGGGCAGCCCTCTTGGCTCCATGGTTACGCGATCCGCCGATAGAGGAGCCGGACATAGGCAATCGCGAAAAGGCCGACGAGGAGCGCCAGCACATAGGCGGAGGCGGCGCCCATCCCGATGTTGTTGGGCGGGGAGAAGGTGAGCTTGTAGGTGTACCAGGCGGCGACGTACGAGGCGTCGCCCGGCCCGCCCTGCGTGATCGCCAGGATCTCCTCGAACACCGCGAACGCAAACGAGGTCCTGAGAATCAGGATGATGATGATGACCGGCATCAGCAGCGGCAGCGTGATCGACCGGAAGCGCTGCCACGCGCTCGCGCCGTCGACGGTCGCCGCCTCGTGGAGCTCGCGCGGAATGCCCTGCAGGGCGGCATGGACGATCAGGACCGCGAACGGCAGCGTGCGCCAGATGTAGGCGACGGCAACGGCATAGAGCGCGGTGTTGGGGTTGCCGGCCCAATTCACCGGTTCATTGATCAGTCCCGACGAGAACAGCACACGATTCAGGAAACCGAACTGAAAGCTGTACATGAAGGACCAGATGAGGCCGTTGGTGATCGGCGGCACGCCATAGGGAATGAGGATCAGCAGCCGGGCGAGGCGCGAGGTCCACAGGCTTGCCTGGTTGAGGAGCAGCGCGATGGCGATCGCGAGAACGACCTCGACCCCCACGACCAGCAGCGTGAAAAGGATGGTGTTCTTGAGCGCCAGCGCGAACAGCGGATCCTCGAGCAGGCGCGCGTAGTTGTCGCCGTTGTTCCACGGGAAGACGCCCCGCCTCAGCTGCGCGATGCCGACCTGGTGGAGCGAGAGATAGCCCGCATAGACGACGGGATAGGCGAGCACCAGGAGCAGCAGGCCGATCGTCGGCAGGTTCATCGCGACCCCGAGCGCGCCCCGCGACAGCTCGCCGGTGCCGCGGCGGGCGTCCTTGCCGGCCCTGTTTGCATCGCCGAGGCTCTCGGGCGCGAGAAGAGCCATGTGCTACTTCCGCGCGGGCGCAGGCCTCGTCATGTCTTCCGCTTGGCGTCGGCTATTCCCTTGATCAGGTTGTCGCAGCACTGGTCGGCGGTGATCTGGCCGGTCAGGCACTTCTGGACCTCGATGTTGAGCTGATCGGTCCAGGGGAAGTGCCAGGGCTGGTAGAGCGAGGGCACGACGGTGCCGATGTAGGTCGCCTTNTCCCACATCTTGAGGATGGCATCGACATCGCCCCACGGCGCCCACCCNGTCTTGACCGCATCGCTNTGCATCACCGAGTTATAGCCGGAGCCGAGCATCGCGTCCTTGGCGAGGTTGACGGCCTGTGTGTATTCGCCGTCCTTGGTTCTGCCTCCGAGATACTGCAGCAGCTTCCACGCCCATTCCTTGTCGCGATGCGCGCTTGAGAGGAAGTAGACGTGCGCGACGCCGATCGTGCGTCCGTCGCCAGGGAAACCGTGCACCTTCACCTTTCCGGCGATCGAGGATTGCGCCTTGTCGTTGGCGACGTTCAGCCCGTAGTGGTGGTTCGGACCGCGGTAGAGGTTCTTGCCGGCGCCGAAAGCCTTCGCCGAGGTCGTGAACTGCACCTTGAGTGACTCGGGATCGGAGATGTCCAGCCCCTTCTCGAACGTGTTCGCCCACCACTTCAAGGCCTCGCGCGCGACGGAGCCGGCGCCAAGCTGGTGATTGCCCTGCTTGTCGAAGAACGTCCCGCCGCGGTTCCAGGTGAGCGCGTACCACGTGCCCGGGAGCTGCTCGAGGCCGACGCCGGCGACCCACAGCACCGGGTAGCGGCTGTGGCCGTCCTTCTTGGCCTTGAGGCAGTGCTCGATGAACTCCTCGTAAGTCGAGAACGGCCTCGCGATGCCGGCCTTCTGCAACATCTCATCGTTGTAGTTCCACACCCAAATCGCCGCGAAGTAGGGAAGCCCCATGAGCTTGCCGTCGACGACGGCGACCTCCTTCGTGAAGCCCGAGTAGTCCTTGACGTAGTCGGCGGCGCCGGCGAGCCCATCGAGCGGCTCGACCATGCCTTCCTTGATGAAGTTCGGGAACGAGAAGGGCGAGGACTGCGAGACGTCGATCTTCTCGCCGCCGGCAAACATCGTCGCCAGCTTGGTCGGATGGTCGTTGAAGGAGGAGATCGTGCTCTCGACCTTCACGCCCCAGTCGGCCTCGAACTGCCTGGCGATGCGGGCGTAGATGTCGCCATAGGTCCAGGCCACGAAATTGAGCTTGTCGACCTTGGAACGGGGCGCCATGGACCATGGTTGCGCCGCCTGCGCGAATGCGTCTCCCGGCCTCATGAGCCCGCCGCCGGCGGCCGCCAGCCCCAGTAACGCATCCCTGCGGGTAATGGCTTCCAATCGGCGCATCCGAGCGTTCATGGTCGTCCCCTCAAGTTTAGATTTCTACGCCGTTGTCGAAGACTCCCAAAGTGGGCTCCGGTCGCATTCCCGCCGAGACGGGCCGAAATTGTGCCGACGCGGAGCCAGGCTCGCTCGGAGCCTACCAGGACATGAGACGCCATCAAGGGCCGCGTGCGCGCCGAGATTGGCGGCGGCTCGACACGGTTCCGGCCCTCGCCGACGCCTTGAGCTGCGACTCGCCGCCGTCGCTCAAACGATCTCGTTGCGAAGGGTTGTCTCGCCGCGCCACAGCCGCTCGAGATTTTCGATAAGAATGTCGACGACGTTCTTCTCATAATGCCGGGTCTCGCCGGCCGTATGCGGCGTGATGAAGACGTTCGGCATGTCCCACAGGGGCGATGTGGGCGCGAGCGGCTCCTCGACGGTGACATCCAGTGCTGCGCCATTGATCTCGCCCCGCTGCAAGGCTGCGATCAGCGCCGCCTCGTCGACGCATCGCCCGCGGGCGGCGTTGACGAGCACGGCCGAGGGCTTCATGCGGGCGAGCGCGCCGGCGTCGATGATGTTCTGCGTTTCAGCCGTGAGCGGGCAGGTCAGAGCCACGAAATCCGCCTCGGGCAAGAGCTGCGGCAGCCGGTCGAACCGGTGCACGCTGTCGGCGCCATTGGCGCCGGCGTCCGGATCGCGCCGGACTCCGATCACCGTCATCCCGAATGCCTTCGCGAGACCGGCGAGGCGCCCGCCGATGCGGCCAAGACCGATGATCAGGAGCGTCTTGCCGGTCAATTCGTCCTCGCGTTGATCGAGATCGGAGATCATCCCGCGCCACACGTGCTTCGCCTGATTGTCGCGTGCTTCCGGGAGCCGGCGCGCCATCGCCAGGATGAGGGCCATCGCATGCTGCGACACCGCCCGCTCATTGACTCCCTGGGCGCTTGCGAGCCGGACACCCCTTTGGCGCAGGAGATCGCGGTCGAACTGATCCGTGCCGGCACCGATCGACTGGATGAACTTCAGCCGCGGCGCGGATTGCAGAAGGTCGTTGCGCCAGAATCCCGAGACGACCAGGACATCCGCTTCCGCCAAGCGCTGCGTCAGTTCTTCGCGGGTTTGAACCTGGAAGCTCTGGATGCCGAGGTTTCGAGCCGAAAGCTCGCTGTGAAGCTGATAGGCCGGATGGGCGCAGCAGATCGTGAGCTCATTCTTCCCACGGAGCATGTCGGGACCCTTTTGACGGTGAGGAAACGAAACGATGGGAGTAGCGAATTCCGGAAATAGCAGACGGCCGCCATATAGCGAACGGGGAGTCTTCGATCGTTCTCAGGGACCTGTGCGGCTGGCGTGGACCAGAAGATGCCGCCGGGGTGGCTTGCGTCCGCGAAGCTCGGCAAAACGCCGAGCGGCGTCAGGCAGCCATCAAGGTGCCCTCTGTGATCATGTCCAGGATCTGGGCAGCGGGTCGCGGACGGCTGATCAGGAATCCTTGAATCTCGTTGCAGCCGAGCGCGCACACCCAATCATATTGGTCCTTGGTCTCCACCCCCTCCACGCAGACCGGCATGCCGAGCGTCGCGCCCAGGCTGACGATCGTGCGGATGAAGGCGAGCGACTCGGGATCCTCGGCGAGCTCGCGCACAAACGAGCGATCGATCTTGATCTTGTCGAATGAGAACAGACGCAAGTAGCTCAGGCTCGAGTACCCGGTACCGAAATCATCGAGCGCGATCCGGACTCCGAGTGCCCGCAGCTCGCCGAACACTTTGTTGGCGGCCTCGGGATCATGCATCAGCACCGTCTCGGTGATTTCGAGCTGGAGGCGCCCGGCAGGCAGGCCCGATTGAGCGAGGGCGTCCTTGACCATCTGGACGACGCCGCGGCTCGCGAACTGCGCTGCGGAGACGTTCACGGTGACGTCGATCGGCTGGCTCCAGCCGACCGCCTCGCGACAGGCTTGGCGCAAGACCCATTGCCCGAGCTCGACGATCAATCGGGTTTCTTCCAAAAGCGGGATGAACTCCGCAGGCCCGATAAGCCCACGTTCGGGATGACGCCAGCGGACGAGCGCCTCCAAGGCCACCACCCTGCCGGCGCCGGTCTCTACGATCGGCTGGTAGTGAAGCTCGAATTGCTCGCCAGCGAGCGCCGTGCGCAATTCCAGCTCCAGGCCGCGACGGGCTCGGACCTGCTCGTCCATCTCCGGCATGAAGAAGCGGAATACGCCTCGGCCATCCGCTTTGGCACGATAAAGGGCCAGATCCGCATTCTTCAGCAGTTCATCCGCATCGGCGCCGTCAGCCGGCCAAAGCGCGATCCCGACGCTGGCTCCGACATGGATTTGATGGTGCTGGACGTCGAACGGCCTCGAGAGCTCCTCGACCAGCCGTGCGGCGAGACTCGCCGCTGCCGCAGGCTGCTCCCCGGCGAGCTCGAGGATCGCGAACTCGTCGCCGCCAAGGCGTGCAACGACATCGCCGTTTCTGAGACACTGGCGGATTCGCTGCGCCACGCCGACAAGCAGGGCGTCGCCGACGATATGGCCCAAAGCATCATTGACGGCCTTGAAGCGGTCCAGGTCGAGCCACAGCACCGCGAAGGATTGCCGGGACCGCTCTGCGCCCGCGAGGGCTTCTTGGAGCCGTTCCCGCAAGAGGAGCCGGTTTGGAAGGTCCGTCAGGACATCGTGTCGGGCGGTGAAGGATGCGCGACTCGGCCGATTTCCGCTCCGTCACGTCGGAGTACGTCCGAACGGCGCCCCCGCCAGGCAGCGGCGTCGTGCGGATCTCAAGGACTCTGCCGTTTGGGCGCTGCCGCTCATAAACATGATCGATCGGCTCGAAGCCGAAGTTCTTGACCCAGTCCTTGAATTCCTCCGAGCACTTCCCGAACTCGTTGCGTTCGAACTGATAGCGGGTCACGTCCTGGAAGTTCGGCCGAGAAAGCATGAGCGCGGCGGGCAGCTCGAGAAGCTCCATCGCGCGTCGATTGCACACCTGAACGGTCGCGGCGTCATCGAACATGATGAGCCCCTGGTCCATGTGCTCGAGCGTGCCTTCAAGGAACGCGGTCTTCTCCCCGAGGATCAGCTTGCTGTGCCGAAGCTCGGCATCTCGGGCCGCCAATTGCTCGGCCATTCCGTTCAGCGCGTCAGCGAGCATGTGAAACTCGCCCGCGGACGGCGGCAGGTCCGGCCGGACGAGCAGATTACCCTTGCCGATTTGGTTTGCCGCATCGGCGAGCGCTCGGATGTTGCGCAACAAGAGAAACTCGGCCCCGAACCATACGGCGAGGGCGGCGAGGGCGCCGATGAGCAGGAGCACGCCGATGCTCCGGAGCATCGCCCAGCGCGCTCCCGCCAGCACATCCGCCTTGGCGACGCCCACGGCGATGACTCCCTCCGGTTGGGAGAGCCGCGCAAAACCCCAGATCCTTTCCACGCCGTCGGGACCTACCGCCTCCCCCTGTCGCGCCGCGCTGTCCTTGAGGAGCGAGGAAAGCGGCCCCTCCGGAATGCGCTTGCCGACGACCGCCTCCGGGCTGTGCTCGCCAGCGCCTTGCCAGGAAATGGTGACGTTCGCGCTATCCACCATGAGGATCGCGTGCGAGCCCTGATCGAGCGCCTTCATCGGGTGTTCCGCGGCCTCGACATTCAATGTGACGAGCGCGACCATCTCGACGTCGCCGTAATCGTCGAGCGCCGGCAGCGCCGCGATGATCGCCGGCTGGTTCCGAACGCGCGTCTTCACGTAGTCGCTGACGACGAACTGTTTGGTTTGAAGTGCCCGCTGGAAGTAGTCGCGATCGGCGATGTCCAGGTCGGCTCGCGGCGAGTGGCTGCCGCATCGGGCTCTGCCGTCCGTGCCGACGACCCAGATCCGGCGTTGCCATGCCGCGCCGCGCGCGAGGTCCCGCAGCAGGATGTGGCATTGGTCGACCAGACCGGCTCGGACAGCCGGAACCCGAACGAGGATGTTCAAGAGCGTGCGGGTTTTGGAGATCAGCTCCTGATGCTGGGTTGTTGCCAGATCGGCGAGGGCCGCGACCTGCTCGCGCGCGGCAGCGACGGAGTGATCCGCTTCGCGCGTGATCTGCCAAAACCGGCCGGCGAGGAGAGGTCCGATCGCGAGAAAAATCAGCAGGAGTATGGGTAAGCGTAAGCTTCGACGCGACCTCGACGGCCGTCCGGTCCCATCGTCAACTCGTCGCGCCGCAAACACTCAAGATATTCCCCGCCGACCTGCGAGTGTGCGGAACTTCGCTTAATTTTCAGTGGCCGAGGGAGGGGGCGTTAAGCATTCCAATTCCGGGAGAGCCGCTTCGCTTGGAGCCGGCTGTGGGGAAGGTGAGCGACCGGTCTGCGCATGCGCGAAACGGACCCGAGCGGGCGCTAAACCTTCTAACCAGGGCTAAGCCTCTGGTTTCTCTCCCGTTCGGGAGGATTGACCGCAAATGCGATGGCCTCACGGTGACATTGGTGGGCCCGGCAGGACTCGAACCTGCAACCAGACCGTTATGAGCGGCCGGCTCTGACCATTGAGCTACGGGCCCGGGCCGCGGCCAAGGGGCGCCGCGGGCGTCCTGATTAGCGGAAAAGGCGCCGGCGCCGCAAATCCAAGCGCGGCGCGGGCCGGGGAGCGCGCGGACCACCCGCTATTGGGTAAGCCTCAGGCCGCCGATGCTCTTCGCGATCTCCTCGAACACCGTGACGATGGTCGATGAATCGTTTGCCACATAGGCCATCTGCGGCGAGGAGGCGCATTTCTTCAGGAGGTCGAGCCCGGCGGCGTCGATGGGGTCGATCGAGACCGAGAAGCCGACCGTATAGACCGTCACGCCGGCCGCCTTGGCATTGCCGCAGGCCGAAAGAGTCTTTGCTTCCATCTGGGCCCGGGCCGCGGCCGAGGTCGTCGGGTTCGCGCCGCCGGGGTCGGTGAGGCGGCCGGCGCCGTAGTAGCCAAACGAGGAGTAGACCGACTTGTTGTGGTTGCTGGCGCTCGACCAGGCGTTCATGCCGTCGGTCAGGAGGATGATGATCTTCTCGTTGTCGACCGTCTTGTAGGGCTTGGCGTCGGCGAAGGGGGCGTTCGGCGAGATCGTGCGCCAGCCCCACATCAGTCCTTCGAGGAGGTTGGTGTTGCCGTTCGCCGCCATGGCGTTGACTGATGCGTGGAGCGCCGTCGCGTCGGCGGTGAGCCGCAGCAGCGGCTTGGCGTTGCAGTTGTAGTTCGGGCCGCGCCCGCCGCTCGTCGTCAAGCTCGACTGGTTCTGGTACTTGCAGAGTTTGGTCTGTGCCTCGGCGTACTCGTTGGGGTTCGACTTCACGTCCTTGCATTCTTTCTTGGGGTTGTCGTTGAGGTAGCTGTTTGCATAGGACCACCAGGTCGAGCCGTCCGGCTGATACGAAGTGTCGCCGGCGTCGCCCGGCTCGTCCGGCGCGAACATCGGCACGAACAGGCTGTCCGGCGTAGCGAGCCCCGGGCTGCCGTCGGTGAGCGCCCAAGCACCGGGGCGGGTCTCGACGCAACCCGCCCAGCCGATGCCGAGTTCGGCGAAGATGGCGAAGCGCGAGGCCGGCTTCCAGTCGGAGTTGGCCTTGTCGAGATTCTGCCAATGGATCGAGGACACGCCGGCGGTGTCCATCCAGCTCGCATTGGCGTAGCTCGACCCGACGTTCACGGCGAGCGTGAACGGCACGACCGAAAACTTGGTCTTGTTCGCCGCCTGCTGCGCACCCATCATCGCGTCGATGAGCTTGTTCGCGGCGTCCTTCGCCGATTGCATCTTCGAGGCACCGCCGGCGCTCGAGGCCATCGAGCCCGAATTGTCGATGACGAGCGCGATCTCGTAGTTGTTGTCGGCGGTGACCGAGGCCGCGAAGGCGCCGATCGACTGCTGGCTGAGGCCGGCGAAGCCCATGAACATGTTGTTGGCGACCGCCGAGGTCGTGAGCTCGACCTTGCGGCGCCCGTTCGACACCTTGAGGCTGTCGATCTTCGCCGACGGATCGTTGACGTTCGCCTTGAAGGCCTTCGTCGTCGCGGCCAGGAGGTCGCTGTCGTTCATGGCCGGCGCCGACTTCGCGGCGACGAGCACGGCGGCGTCGGAGGCATCCTGAAGCCGCGTCTTGAGCGCCCCGGCGCGGGAGTAGTCGACCGCGGCGCCGATCGCCAGCATCATGATCGGGATCGACAGCGCGGCGAGCGCCACGACGGCACCCTCCTCGTCGCGGAGGAACGAGCGGCTGAGAATGCGCATCGGGTGCCCTAACTAGGTTTGACCGTTCGATGCGCAATCTAGCGCGAATTTCCCTAAAAATTGTAACGGCCCCGTCCCGGAACCAAGCTGCTCTTCTTTCCTTTCCGTTAAGCAAACCCGCATTGGCAAGCCAAAGCCCGTTTGGTAACCTGTCGCTAACCTTACGGCAGGCGAGCGCTCATCCGGCGCGCCGAAGCGCCGCGTCCTCGCTCCGCGGGCGATACACCGCGACGGCCTCGTCGAAGCCGTTGACGTCGTGCGAGCCGAGCGGCTCGGGATCGCCCCACAGGAACTCGACGAAGCTTTGCGACATCAAAAGCGGCTCGCCCAGCACCTTGTTGAGCTGGGCGATCCGGCTCGCGAGGTTCACGTCGCGGCCGATGATGGTGAAGTCGAG
>C688J18823_10002246_pt1 | contig 12100 bp, 13 predicted proteins | sample HopSoiMetagenom1_FD_18823 | JGI IMG/M metagenome (IMG submission 18823) | reverse complement strand
ACGCGTTGGCCGCCAACCTCGATGTCGGAGACCGGCTCCGCGGCGGGCCGGAGCCACGGCGGCGTCTCCGCGTGCTCACCGACGAGCCGACCGTCCGGCGTATAAACAGCCAGCTGTGTTGCAGCGTCGGACGGGACGTCGGAGTCGGGCGGCGGAACGGGCCCCCCGGCCTCGGCGATCCGCTCGGCGACGCCGTCGGCCGATGTCCGGAGCTGATCGGTGACGGACGCATCGAGCGTGCGTCCGAGCACGTATTGGAGCATGACACCGAGCGCGACCAAGATCACGAGCAGGACGATCGCGTGGGACAACGCGATGCGGACACGAAGCGAGCGGAACATCAGCGCCCGACCACGTAGCCGACGCCGCGAACGGTCTCGATGATGTCGCCCGCGGCGCCGAGCTTGCGGCGGAGGTAATGGACGTACAGGTCGACGACCTTCGTCTGCGCATCGAACGAGAAGTCCCACACGAGCTCCTTGAGCTCGACGCGCGACAACACGCGCCCGCGGTGGTCCATCAGACACGCGAGCAGGTCGAACTCCTTGGCGGTGAGTTCGACCGTGTCGTCGTGGACGGTCACGCGCCGCGCACGTGGATCGAGCCTGACATCTCCGACGGCCATCACGCCGCCGTCAGTGCGCGGCGCACGCCGTGCGAGCGCATCGATCCGTGCGACGAGCTCGGCGAAGGCGAACGGTTTGACCAGGTAGTCGTCGGCGCCGGCGCGGAGGCCCGCCACACGGTCGTCCACCGTGTCGCGCGCCGTCAGCATCAGGATCGGTGTCGTCACGCCCCGTTCGCGGAGGGCGCTCGCCAAGTGCAACCCGTCTAAGCCGGGCAACATGACATCGACCAGGGCGAGGTCGAAGCGGCCCGAGCTCGCGAGGCGGAGGCCTTCAACACCGTCGGCCGCGGTCTGGGCCGTATGGCCTTCGCCGCGCAGACGATCGGAAACGAGCGCCGAAAGCCGGGTGTCGTCCTCGATCAGAAGGATCCGCACGGTTCTCATCGTCCCAGGTCATGGCAGGTATGCCGAGCATCCTTACCGATCTCAAATCGCAGACCGAACGTCGTCCAACCATCGGCGTCGAACATCTCCCGACATGCAACGCACGCCACGTCGTCCCGACGGACACCGTCCCTTGCACCGGACCAAGCCGGTGCCGTTCGAGACGTCGTGGGGCGAGATGCCGTGGTCGCTGCGGATCCTCCGTGCGTTCCTCGGGGTGACCTTCGTCTACGCCGGTTTACAGAAGTTCCTGGACCCGGGCTTCCTGCATGCGGGAAGCCCGACATACATCGGGACGCAGCTCCAAGGGTTCGCCCGCGCGACACCTGCCGCGCCGCTGATGCAGGCGCTCTCGCATGCCCCCGTGCTCGTCGGGATCGGCGTGGCGGTGACCGAGCTCGCCGTCGGGTTCGCGGTGCTCGCCGGGATCGGCTTGATCACCGCGTCCGTGGTCGGTCTCCTCATCAACCTCGTGTTGTGGCTGTCGGCCACGTGGCACGTGCATCCGTACTTCCTCGGCTCGGACTCGGTCTACGCCGTCGCCTGGATCTCCTTGATCGTCGGTTCATGGCAGGTGACGACGGCCCGGCCAACGCCACATATATCGCGTCGTGAACCGGACGGAGCGGTCGCGCGGCGCGCGATACTTCGCGGGGGCCTCGTGGCCGGTATCGCGCTCGCGCTCGCCGGGATCGCGAACGCGCTCGCCGGGCCACCGACTGTCGCATCGTCGGGCATCACGATCGCCGGTGGCTCGGGCCGCGCCCCGGGCGATGCCGCACGCACCCCCGAGCCGCCGTCGGCGACGGGGTCCCCGTCGCCCAGCGCCACTCCATCGATCGCCGGACGCCGTCTCGCGAACATCGACTCGTTGCATGTCGGGCAGGCGGTCGGGTTCACCGCGCCGGGCGTCGGGCCCGCCGCCCTCGTTCGGTTGGCGGACGGGAACGTCGTCGCCTACAGCCGCGTGTGCACGCACGCCGGGTGTCTCGTCGGGTACGACGCGAGCAGAAGCCTGCTCGTCTGCCCCTGCCACGGCGCGGAGTTCGATCCAGCGCAGCATGCTGATCCGGTCCCGGGCAGCCCGACCTCCACGCCCCTGCAGATGATCCGGGTGGTGGTCGATAAGGCGACGGGCGACGTGATCCTTCCCTCCTGACGCGGCGTCGAGCCGAGCCGGGCCTGGGATGATGCTCGGACCGTGCGCTACGACTCGATCCTGGACGCGATCGGCGACACGCCGCTCGTCGGCATCCCGCGGATGTCGCCCAAGCCGGCCGTGCGCCTGTGGGCGAAGCTCGAAGGACAGAACCCAACCGGTTCGACGAAGGACCGGATCGCGCTCGCGATGATCGAGGCGGCCGAGGCCAGCGGGGCGCTCACGCCCGACCGGACGATCCTCGAACCGACGAGCGGGAACACCGGGATCGCGCTCGCGATGGTCGCGCGGCGCAAGGGCTACGAGCTCACCGTGGTGATCCCCGACAACGCGAGCGAGGAGCGGATCGGGCTGCTTCGGCTGTTCGGCGCGGACATCGTCTATTCGGACGGCGCGAAAGGGACGAACGGATCGATCGAGGTCGCCCGCGCGCTCGCGCAGGACGACCGCTACTTCATGCCGTTCCAGTACGGGAACCCCGCGAACCCACAGGCGCACGAGCGGGGGACCGCCCGAGAGATCGTCCGAGACCTTCCACAGGTGACGCATTTCGTCGCGGGGATGGGCACCGGCGGCACGCTGACCGGCACGGGCCGGGGACTGCACGGGCATCGGGCGGACATCCAGGTCATCGCCGCCGAACCGGAGCTCGGCGACCTCGTCTACGGCCTCCGCTCGCTGGACGAAGGGTTCATCCCGCCGATCTTCGACCCGGCGCAGATCGATCGGAAGTTCCTCGTGAACGCCGTCGACTCGTTGCGCGCGACCCGTGCGCTAACGGAGCGGGAAGGCATCTTCGCCGGGATCTCGAGCGGCGCGGTCATCCACGTCGGCCAGCGCGTCGCACACGAGCTCGATGCCGGTGACATCGTGTGCCTGTTGCCCGACGGCGGATGGAAGTACCTGTCGACCGACGCCTGGCATGAGGACGCGACGGCGGCCGAGAAGGGGATCGAGGGGTCGTTGTGGTGGTAGCGCGTGGGCGATGACCGGCCGATCGGCGTCTTCGACTCCGGCGTCGGCGGCCTTACCGTCGCCCGCGCGATCTGGGAGCTGCTTCCGAACGAATCCGTGACCTACGTCGGGGACGGCGCGCATTTCCCGTACGGCCCTCGGCCGGTGAACGAGATCCGCCACTTCGCGATGCGGATCGCCGAGCACCTCGTCGCGCGGGGCGTCAAGCTGCTCGTCGTCGCGTGCAACTCGATCGAGGTCTCGGCGATCGGCGACATCGCGGCGGCCGCGGACGTGCCGGTCGTCGGGGTGATCGGGCCCGGGGTCCGTGCAGCCTTGCGGGCGACGCGTAACGGCGTGATCGGTGTGATCGGGACCGAGGCGACGATCCGGACGGGCAGCTACCAGCGCGCCGTCGGCTCCGGCGCCACGCTGGTCGCGGCGGCCTGCCCCGTGTTCGTCGAGCACGTCGAACGGGGCGACACCACGAGCGCCGCGCTCCGAGCGGCCGCGGCAGGGTATCTTGCACCGCTGGAACAGGAGGGCGTGGACACGGTGATCATGGGCTGCACGCACTATCCGCTGCTGTCGGGGTTGCTTCAGCTCGAGCTCGGTCCCGATGTCGTGCTGGTGTCGTCCGCAGACGAAACCGCGAAGGACGTGTACGCCGAGCTCGTCCGGGCTGACGCCCTCCGCGATGCCGCTGCGGCCCCGGCGCACACGTTCGCGACCACGGGCGACGCGGGGGCGTTCCGGCATCTGGCCGAGCAGGTCCTCGGCCTGGAGGTCGGCGACGTCGAGCGCGCCGTCATCGCCGAGGACGCCGCGTGAGGCTGACGGTCCTGGGCTCCCAGGGCACATGGCCCGGCGCCTCGCGTGAGTGCTGCGGATACCTGCTTACCGCGGACGGGTTCAACCTCTGGCTCGACGCCGGGACCGGCACCTTCGCCCGGCTGCAAGAGCATCTGTCCGTCGGGGATCTCGGGGGTCTGTTGATCTCACACGGCCATGCGGACCATTTCCTCGACATCATCCCCGCCTTCTACGCTCGGCACTACGGCGGCCTCGGCACGCCGGGTCTGCCGTTCCACTCGCCGCCGGGGTTCACCGACCTCGCCGCCTTGCTGGTGTCCGAGGCGGGCCGGAACGTCATGGGCGAGACCTACGACTTCACGAAGGCGACCCCGGGCGGCATCTTCGAGGTCGGCCCGTTCCGCGTGACCCCGTACGAGATGACGCATATCGGCGTGCCTTCGCTCGGCTACCGGATCGAGGCCGACGGCAAGGTGCTCGCCTACACCGGCGACACGGGGCCATGCGACGAGGCGGTCGCGCTCGCGGAGGACGCCGACCTGTTCCTATGCGAGGCGACGTATCAGAACGACTCGGAGCTCTCGTTCTTCCACCTGAGCGCACTCCAAGCAGCGCAGCACGCGGCCGTGAGCGGCGTCGCCCGCCTCGTCCTGACGCACATCACGCCGAACCTCGACCCGGGCGTGTCGCTCGAACAGGCGGCGGTCGGCTACGCGGGATCGATCGACGTCGCGGTCCCCGACATGGTGATCGAGGTGGGCGCGTGACCCGTCCCGACGGACGGGATGCCCGGACGCTTCGACCGGTCGCCTACGAGCTCGGCTATCAGGAATGGGCTGCCGGCTCGATCCTGTTCTCGATGGGCAAGACACGCGTGCTGTGCGCCGCGTCCGTCTCCGACGACACGCCGCGATGGCTCCGCGGCACCGGCAAGGGGTGGGTCACCGGGGAGTACTCGATGCTCCCGGCCGCGACCACGGAACGGTCGGCGCGCGAGGTGACCCGCGGCAGGCCGGGCGGCCGCACGCAGGAGATCCAACGGCTGATCGGTCGCGCCCTGCGGAGCGTCACCGACCTCCGCGCGATCGGTGAGCGGATGGTCACGATCGACTGCGACGTGCTGCAGGCCGACGCCGGGACACGCACCGCGTCCATCACCGGGGGCTACGTCGCCCTCGCGATGGCGTTGCGCAGCGCCGGTGTCGAGGCGGCCCTCCGCGACTCGGTCGCGGCCGTGAGCGTCGGGCTGGTCGACGGCGAACCGCGCCTGGATCTCTGCTACGAGGAGGATGCCGGCGCCGAGGTCGACTGCAACATCGTCATGACGGGCGAGGGCCGTCTCGTCGAGGTGCAGGGGACCGCCGAAGGGGCGCCGTTCGATCGCGCCGAGCTCGACGCGCTGTTGGATCTGGCCGCCGGCGGCATCGCCGAGCTCACCGAGATCCAGCGCGGCGCGCTCGCCACCTCGTGAGCGACCTGCCGCCGAGGATCGCTCTGGCAACGCGGAACCCTCACAAACTCCGCGAGCTCGCGCGCATCTGCGCCGGCTGGCCGACGGAGTGGGTGAGCGTCGAGACGCACGACCCGTCGACCTTCCCCGATGTCGAGGAGACGGGCGCGACCTATCTCGACAACGCCCGGCTCAAGGCGGAGGCGGTCGCCGCAGCGCTCGGGCTGCCGGCCCTCGCCGACGACTCAGGGATCGAGGTGGACGCCCTCGGCGGGGCGCCCGGTCCGCGAAGCGCGCGGTACGCAGGGGAACATGCGTCGGAGGAGGAGAACCTGCGTGCGCTGATCCAGGCGATCCGCGGGGTCCCTTCGTCGGGCCGATCTGCTCGATACCGGTGCGTCGCCGCACTCGCATGGCCCGACGGACAGTTCGAGCACGCCGAAGGCACGTGCGAGGGGATGCTCCGGACGACGCCGGCGGGCGCCGGCGGCTTCGGGTACGACCCGATCTTCGTTCCGGTCGGCCGGGAGCACACCATGGCCGAGTTGACCGACGCGGAGAAGGATCGGATCAGCCACCGCGGCCGGGCGTTCCGAGCGCTGGCTGCGTTGCTCGCGCCCGAGGGCGGTCCGCGCGGGCTACCGAACTCAAGGTAGCCCTGCCAGACGCCGACGTTCCAAGCCATGAAGGCGAACACGGCCGCGCCCAGCCGTGCCGCGGAACCGCCGTTGGCGAGATTCCTCGGCGTTGCGCCCGGGCCTTTCGGCATCGTCTTGAGCCTGGTCTTCGTGCTCGCCGTGGGCGTCGTCGATCACTTCACCGGGACCGGCGTGTCGCTTGCGCCGTTCTATGTGATGCCGGTCGTCCTCGCGACGCGGTCGGGCGGCCGCGCGTGGGGTCTCGGCGTCGCCGGCCTCGCCGCCCTTGCGACGCGGTTCGCCGATCCGCTCGACGTCTCCAACGTCTTGGTCCACTCATGGAACGCGCTGGTGTGGTTCCTGGTGTTCGGCGCGATCGTGTGGCTCGTGGACGCGCTCGACGCGACCGTCCGGAGCCAGGGTCGGCAGCTCGCACAGGAGACCGAGCGTGTCGATGACCTTCGGCTGCAGAACGCGGTACAGAACACGTTGCTGCATGCGGTGTCGCACGATCTGAAGGGCCCACTGGCCGGCGTGCTCGGCGCGATGCAGACGATCCGCCGCGCCGAGAAGCTGCACCTCACGGACAGGGAGATGAACGACCTGTACGGCGTGATCGAGCAAGCGGGTGCGAAAGCCGCGCGTTTGGTCGAGGACCTTCTCGACCTTGACCGTCTCGACCGTGGTCAGCTCGAGCCGCAGCGCGAGCCGACCGACGTCGTCGTGATCGCGGACAAGCTTGCGGCCGAGCTGCCGACGCTTGCCGGGCATCCCGTCCGCGTCGATGGGCCGCGCCTGTGTGTCGAGGTCGACCCGACGATGACGGAGCGGATCATCGAGAACCTGATGAACAACGCGGCGCGGCACACGTCGCCCGGCACCCCGATCCATGTCGAGCTCGTCGAGCAGAAGGGCGGCGTCATCGTCGTCGTCGAGGACGAGGGGCCCGGCGTCGACGACGTGCTGAAGCCGACGATCTTCGAGCCGTTCCAGCAGGGCGAGAACGCGCGCGGCGGCGTCGGCATCGGGCTGTCGCTCGTCGGGCGCTTCGCCGATCTGCACGGCGGGTCGGCGCACGTCGAGGACCGCGACGGCGGCGGTGCCCGCTTCATCGTCGTCCTGCCGGGAAGGATCTCTGCGGCGCCGCAGCTCGAGTCGCCGGCCGACCTCCAGGCCGTCTGAGTCTTACCGCTCCGGCGGCGACACTCGGTCGTGGAAGGACACCACGTCGGCCGGCGGCCGCAGGCAATGATTGCTCGCCATCGACAGGTTGTACGCGCCGACGTTCGGGATCGCGAGCACATCGCCCTCTCGCACCTCGGGCAGCGCGACATCGGTCGCCCACAGGTCGTCGCCCTCGTTGATGTGGCCGGCGACCGTGTACGTCCGGTCCGGCGATGTGTCCGCGGCACGGGACACGATCGGATGGAACGGGATCTCGTACACGAACGATTCGTTCGCCGTGCTCCATCCGGCATCGATCCCGACGAACACCGCCCCGCCGCCGCGGTCCTCGACCGTGACGACCTCCGCGAGCAGCGTCGCCACCTGTTTGGCGATGAATTCGCCGGGCTCGGTGGCGACGACGACGTCCAGACCGGCGAAGGCTCGAGCGAGCGCCTCGGACCACGAGACCACGTCGAGCCCCGTCGCCGACTCGCGGAACCGCACCCCGAGGCCGCCGCCGGTGTTGACCTCGCGGATCGGGCAGCCCCGATCGCGGAGCGTCCGCACGATCCCGGCGACGCGCGTGGCGGCTTCTTCCACGACCGGGATCGATTCGGTCATGTAGAGGTACCCGGTGTGATAGTGGACGGTGTCGATCGTGAGTCCGTGCTCCGCGGCGATCGCCACGGCCTCGTCCAGTCGCTCCGGCAGGATGCCGAACTTCGTGGGTTTCGCGCCGGCGTACTTCGTCTCGGCGCCACCATGGATCGACGCGCCGATGCCCGGATTCACGCGGATGCCGACCGCGCTGCCGGGCGCCGCGCGCCCGATCCGCTCGAGCTGCGAGAGCAGGTCGACGTTGATGTGGACGCCTGTCGGCACGATCGTCGCGAGGTCGCGGTCGGAGACGTTCGTGCCGGTGTAGCTGATCTCCTCGGGCTGCCAGCCGTGCTCGCGCGCCCACAGCACCTCGCCGGGCGAGCAGACGTCCATCCCCACGTACGGCGCCTCGGCGCGAAGGAAACGCAGGAACTCCGGATCGCGCTGCGCTTTCAGCGCGAACCGGATCCGGAACGTAAGTCCGGCGGCCGCCATCGCGTCTCGGAGCGCGGCGGCCTGGTCGCGGGCAGAGACGAGATCGTGCACGAACACCGGCGTGCCGTTGGTCCGGGCGAGCTGCTCGGCGTCGCGGCCGGCGATGCGCAGGCGCCCGTCGCGGACGTCCAGGCCGGGCCGCTCCCACCATGTCCGGCGCTCGGTCTGCATCGCGGCGAGCGTAGCAGCGGGCGGTTCACCGCCGGACGAGGCGCCTTGCTACGCTCCGGCGACCGACCGAAGGAGCGCCCGATCAACCCGTTCCGTACCGAGGGGGAGTGGCTCAAGGCGCAGTTCCACGCGCATTCCCTCCGCTCCGACGGAGACCTCGCGCCGGAGGTGATGGCGGCGCGCTACCGCGAACTCGGCTTCGACATCCTGACGATCTCCGACCACTGGACCCTCACGAAGATCGATGCGCCGGATGGCTTGGTGCTCGTGCCTGGGGCGGAGCTGATGATCGACCCGGTGGCCGGGCCGATGTGCCCCGAGTTCCTCGCGATCGGGATCGACGACGTCCCGGAGGACCCGAGCGGCGACCCCGCGAACTGGTACCCCTACGAGCACAGCACGATCCGCACGTTCGCGACGTTCGAGGACGGCATCGCGTTCGTCGAGGGTTACGGCGGTGCGACGGTTCTGTGCCACCCGGCGTGGAGCGGCCTGCCGGAGGCGACCGTCGGCGCCGCGCGCGGCATGCACGGCATCGAGCTATGGAACGCTTCGGCGCATCGCGAGAACGATCGCGCAGACAGCGCCTACGTGTGGGACCGCCAGTTGGACGAGGGCGCGTCGTTCGTCCCGTTCGCCACGGACGACGCGCACTACGGGGCGACCGACCTCGGCGATGCTTGGACGATGGTCCGCGCCACCGATCGTTCGCGCGAGGCGGTCGTCGGCGCGCTTCGTGCCGGACATGTGTACGCGTCGAACGGACCGTCGATCGTGGATGTCCAGCGCGACGGCGATGTGGTCGAGGTGCGATGTTCACCGGCGCGCGACGTGTGGCTGCACGGCTCGTGGGAAACCGGTCTCGCCGTTTCGACGGGAGCGCGCGCCGTCGGAAGGCGGCGGCGAGATCCTCGAGCGCGATGACGCCGGGGCGATCACCCGCGCACGGTTCACGCCCGGACCCGATGAGTGGCCGGCGAAGCGCGACGCGCGATGGTGGCGGGTCGTCGTCGAGGACGCCGCCGGCAAGCGCGCGTGGAGCGGCGTGGTCTGACCTCGCCCGGCCTCGACCCTCAGGCGGTCGCCGGTTCGAGCTCCGCGGCGATCGAGCCCGGGGGTGGCGTCTTCCGCATCCAGCTCTTCTTCCGGCGCCAGATCACGTAGGTGAACGCGCCGAGCGGGATCTGGATCCCGTAGGTCAGCAGCCGGAAGATCAGCACCGCCGCGACGATCTGGGCCTTCTCCGCGCTGTCGAACGCGGTCAAGCCTGCGATGTACCCGATGTCGATGATGCCGACGCCACCGGGCGTGATCGGCACAGCCGAGAGCAGCCGGCTGAACGTGTAGACGGCGAAGATCTCGACCGCGGGGAGCTCCGCCTCCGACACGCCCATATGCCGGAGCGACAGGATCAGGACCATGCAGAGCGCGATCTGGCTCAGCAACGTCGTCCACGTCAGCATGAACCAGCGCCGGCTGGCTAGGATGATCGTCTCTCGCCGGAACTTCACGAGCTTGTCGCCGACGTTCTCGGCAGGGCCCTTGCGGAAGAGCTTGCGGAACCAGCTGAGGACCCGGCCGAAGAAGTCGCCGATCCTGCGGGCCATCGCTTCGCTCCGGAACACGAGGACCAAGATCGCGACCGCGATCGCCAGCGTGATGACGCCGACCACCGCAGCGGTCACGAGCTTGGGGTCGACGTGGCCGCTCAGCACCAGGAGGGCGAGCGCGATCACCGGCAGCCCCAGCTTCGCGAAGATGTTCCAGATCCCCGTGACGCCGACGAACAACGTGATCTCGCCGGCGGTGAATCCCCACGAGTTGAGCATCGCCGCGGTCACGCCGATCCCGAGCGCGCCTCCGGCGGGCAACGTGTTCGCGACGGAGGTGCTCGTCTGGGTGACGACGGCCGATTGCCATAGCCCCAACCCGATGAGACCTGCTTGGTTGGCGATCCAGTACGTCCACAGGTTGAAGATCATCACCGCGATCAGCGACCACAACTCGAGCGGCGTCAGGGTCTGCATCGCCGCCCAGACCGCGCCGTAGTCGGCGAACTTCGGGATCGCGAACACGAAGATCCCAACGACGACCACGATGCCGAAGACGAATATGGCGATCTGGCCGGCGCTGATCCGTCGCTTTTGGTGGATCTGATCGGTTGCCGGAGCCGCCATCCACCCTCCCCGAAGGCTGCTCGCCGGTTGTCTCACGGCGCCTTGCCTCGGGCGCCGTGCCCCGGATGGTCACACGGATGCCAGCACCGCGTCCAACGGAGGCGGAACGCGATGGAGGTCGAGCGCACGGACGAGGGCCGGCGCGGCGCCGATCTTGCGTCCGCTGTGGGTCCCGAGGAACCGGCGGAGCTGGTCGGCCTCGGGCCTACCTCGCCAAGGGGGTTGTCGCTGGAACGTTCGGAACGCGGTGAGCTCACCACGCCGGGCGAGTACTCCCTCGACGGCCTCCACGCCGAGCGCCCCGATCAACTCGCCTTCGAGGTCGGGCTCGCAGACGAAGAACCGATGCGCCTCGAGATCGCCGCGGCCGCTGACGGTTCCGAACCCGGCACCTTCCAGCCCGCGGCGATAGTCGCGCTCTTCGCGCGCATCGCAGAGACCCGCGAGCCGGCGGCCGACCCCGACCACGCCGAGCGCCCGGGCGATGTTCTTCGATCCGCCGATCGCGACGATCGCGACACCGTCGTCGGCAAGCATGCGTCCGCGGCGGATGGCGAGGGCCTCGAGCGCATCGCGGTCGCTCGCGCCTTCGACCAGGATCACTGCGCGGGCTCGATCCGCGCGTCGAAGACGCTCGCCGAGCAGGTCCCCGGCCATCGCCTCGTCAGTGAACGGGCGCCGACTCGAGCCGCCGCACCCGCGATGCGAGCTCAGCCATGATGCCCCGCGCGATCTCGGGGTTGTCGTCGATCGCCTTGGAGAACTCGCTGCGCATCAGCCGCACGGTCACGAGCGGAGCGGACGCCACGACGCTCGCCGAGCGTGGCTGCCCGTCGAGCAGGGCCATCTCACCGAAGAAGTCGCCGGGTCCCAAGCGGCCGATCGTCCGGGTCCCCCGCTTGACTGCGGCGGTCCCCTCGGCGATCACGAAGAAGGAGTCGCCCCGCGCATCTTGGCGTACGACCGTCCGGTTCGTCGGGTAGCGCACCACCTCACAGCGCGAGGCAAGCTTGCGGAGATGGCGTGCCGACAGGCTCGCGAACAACGGAACCTGCTTCAACAACGCTGGGCCGCCGCGACCCAGGCCGTGGCGCCGCGCGGGGGCAACCTCGGCGACCGTGTCGCCGACGATGCTCGTGAGCGTGACCTTTCCCGTCTTCGGCATCTGGCGTCTCCAGCACATCGTTCCACACGGGCGACGTCCTGTCGCTCTACGCGGTCCGCGTCAAGCTCCGGATGATACGGTGCCGCGATGGCGCAGCCGCTCATGCGCGACGCGTTCGATCATCACATCTGGGCGTCGATCCGACTGATGGACGTGTGTCTCGACCTCACGCCTGCCCAGCTCGAGACGTCGGTGCCGGGTACGTACGGCACGATCCTTCGGACGTTCCAGCACCTCGTCGGAGCCGACGCGTCCTACCTGTTCGTCCTTGGCGGTGGGACGTTCCCACCGATCGACGA
>C688J18823_10002245_pt1 | contig 12101 bp, 11 predicted proteins | sample HopSoiMetagenom1_FD_18823 | JGI IMG/M metagenome (IMG submission 18823) | reverse complement strand
AGAGATCCCTTCTCCCTCGACTGCTCCTCCAGATCCTTCACATCACAATAAAAAAGGTCACGATAACAAAAGTAGAAAAGTTAAAAAATATACTTCCGACGGAAAGCCAGTTTATGAGGACTAAAAAGAAAAATGATAAACAACGATATATCCATGTCGTACAAATATAGGATTAGAAAATGCTAATCTTTTTCATATATGCTGCTGAGGAGACATCAGCTAAATCTGAATATCGCGCTCTAAAATAAAAAGACATTATTTTTTACTATTTTATTTTTATTTTTGTTACTCGTCAATGTAATACGCCTACACTAATCCAAAGCAGAAGTATGAAACTATAAAATACTTTTTTACACTTAATAATGGATAATGAGAAAAACAACCTCGTTAGTAATTGTCATAACACTTGCTCTTGGTATTATGCTAACATCATCTGCTGCTTTGTCTGGAGCTTCAGTTGTAGTGTTTGCACAAAAGAACCAAACAAAAACAAATGTAACACCAGCTGGCAAACAGGCAACAAAAATAATCAACCAAACAAGCATACCTGCTAATAAAACCACTACTACAATTCAAAAAAAGACGCAAGCAGTTGGAAAGGTACCTCTTCCTAGTAATCAAACAAAGTTATCACCCCCGGGCAGTCAAGCAAAATTGCCGCCTGTGAGCAATAAAACCACTACTACTCCGACTGGAAAGGCAACAACCACTATAATCAATAAAACAAGTACCCCAATTAATGTGACTTCAACTAATGCAAGTACAGCAGCTAAACAACCACCAACATCACAACCTGCAGGAAACCAAACCGCAGCTAAACAAAGTACCAGTAATCAAACAGCAGCTAAACAACAACAACAACAATCAGCCAAGCCAAAACCCGCTAATAACAGCTCCGCAAATCCACTAGCCAAAGTTCCAGTAATAGGAAAGATATTTGGTGGTAAATAATAGCAATACCATAAGTTGCATTCTAGTCTGATGAGTGGGAGCTATAAAGTTCCCCCTGTTTACGTTCTCCTTAGTTGATAAGGGGAACATATTTTTTATTTATTTTGATTAATTAATCAACTTATTAATGGTGGGATTTGTATATCAAATTGTCTTGAGACTAATTTCACAAATTTTGGATATTAGTTCATTCATATCAGTCACACTCAGTAAATGTAGAAGAAAATATCTAACACTCAATTCTAAAACTAACTAACAGAAAGAAACAAAGAAGACAGGGGTTTTCTATTGACTTCTGATAATACCTGTTGGCTATAATTGACCCAGTTAAAATACCAATATTTTCTTTTTTGTCAGCTATTGGATAATAGAAACTGTCTAATAGTGCAGCGACAATTAATGATTCACAAAAGTAAAATCTTAGTCATTACTGTTTTTCACTTCTTCTATTACTTTATCCCCATTGGCGTTTATAACACTGATTTCTTCACTTATTATCTGTTCAGTAATTGTTTTAGTCTCAGTAACAGGTTTCTTCTTTATTATTATTTCCTCTTTTACAAATGGCTTCTTTGAAACTACTGCCTCTTCTTTTTTTAATGGAATACTAATTTCTATTTTAGACTGAGTTATTTCCCGGGGTGATGGCGATGTTTGGGGTGTTGTGGTTGATGTTGGTGATGGTAATGTAGTTGCCGTATCCCCTTCTCCTACTGATCTCTTTTCAATAATTAACTCTTCATGTACTAATTCTACTTCAACTGTCTTTGTTTCCTTTATTGGTTTCTTTATTACCTTTGCTTCCATTATAGTTTCTTTTTTAGATATCTCTAGCCTTTCTTCAATTACGGGAATAGGACGTTCAGGGTCTTGTCTTTGAAAGTCTGACTTTTCTTTTCCTTCTGAGGCTGATGACGCGGACTTGTCAATAATAAATTTCTCTTTTGCTTCTTCCTCTGTGATATCAAAAAGTAATGTGCGACCATTATATCCGTGCGTAATAGACTTGGGAAGATAGAATTTTTCTTTGTTTAAAGTACCTCTTTGTGTAATAACATAATTTTCATTTACCCCCTGTACCTCTCCGAAGTCTGCATCATTAAGACCTTTAACTTCTTTTTTTATAACTTCATTCCAATCTGTAACTGGACCAAATGTACTAGTTTCCATTATTGAGGTAACATCATACTATATTATCTTGTATACAATATAATGCTTATAGTTTTCATTAGCTGTGATGAAATATTTCAACTGTTATTACCATTATTGTCATTACTATAATAGGTTGTTCATGAAAAATGGATGACGAAGATAAAACGATAGGTCAGAACCAAAATGTTGAGGAAGAACAAGTGCAACAACAAAAAATAATTCCAGTGCTGCAAGAGGATTATTCAATATCAAAAGAGACCAGTATTAAGGAGGCAAAAATAGAAAAAAGATTAGTCACTAAAGTAAAAACCGTTAGAGTACCCATTGTCTACGAAGAACTATATATTAACGACAAGAAGCTCAAATCAGTGAAAGAATCTCAGATATTTGCTGCGTTTAAAGATAAAATTACTAGTGTTGCTGGAAGGAGTAATACTAGTACATCAATTGAACAATCTATAAAAAAGAAGAACAATATCGAAAAAAGGGGTGAATTAATTCCTCTGCTTTCTTCTTCTAGCGAAGATAGTTCTGAAACCCAAAGTGAAAAAGAAAAGGAAAAAGAAAGAATAATACCTCTTTATGAGGAGCAATTTGAGATTATTAAGAAAATGGTCAAAGTAGCCGAAATATTATTAACAAAACGAAGAGTTACTGAAAAGAAGAAAATCGATATTGATATCAGTACAGAAGAAGTAACATTGGAATATCCGGATGGAAGGTCGGAGAGATTATCATAGATTATATATTAACTGCAAAGCTAATCTATAACTCAATCTAATTTTCAGAAGTTTTAGAAATACAGCAAAAGCATTAGATCCATTTGTGGAAAAGAGAAGTCATGTCGTACATGGAATTGGGTACAGCTATCTAACCCAAACAAGTTCTATTTGAAAACAAGGGTTACGTCGTTTATACTCGATGAAACTATGCTAAAGATTGGTTCAGATTATGCGTGTGATTATGGGTCGCTGTGGAATCAGTACATAAGCAAATTCTTGGAGTCTATTTCTCAAGACATAAGAATAAGCCAGTTGCCAAAGTATTCCTAAGAACATTAATCAAGATTTATGGCATACATATTGTATATTCAGATGGAGGCACATGGTATCCAGAGGCATGTTCTTCTCTTGGTCTTTGACACTTATTGCACATCATTTTGAGAAAGGTATCATAGAAAGAACTATAGAATACTTTAAGGATAGAACAGAGAATTTTGATAATTATTATCCTTGCAGTCCAAGGTATAGCATCATATGGTTGTGTATACAATTGGATGAGTCTATTTGTATGTATGCATAATTCAGACATTGAGCATATCAGATTTATGGCTCTAGCACAATTGTTGGGAGGTGATGAAGCTTAAATTAAAAGCCACGGTATCTATTTAGACATATTTAACAATACTGAGAATTCAGTAGCAATACTTTCATCTCCGTAACAGACTTACAACACAAACTATGATTAGATCTCAACTTGGAACCTATGTATTTTAAAAAAATTGGATAGGCTATCGGTAGGGTGAGTTATGACGGTAGCAACAAAAGAAGGGATTATGAATATAGAATTCACGACAGCACATTATTAAACTTTCTTCATGATGGGCCGTCTGGCGTTGCAGCAATAAATAAAGCCTTCGTATTCGAGTTGCGCTGCTTTATTTAATAGCTCATCAGCTAGTTCGTTTTCCATTTCTCGCTTCATAGATTGGGCCAATCTTTTATAGAATTTTGCTTTAATCGTGGGTATTTCCTCAGGCTTTAGGATATCTCTTGCAAGCGCAATTTCAATTGCCTTGGAAAACCCATCAGTATCAACTCTTGCTTTTATTTGATTAAAATTGCTCTGACCTATTCTGGTTCTTGAAGCTTGATATTTCATAAAACTTGGTATTCTGTATTTAGTCGGGATTGATGAAGTATATTTAAAGTTGGCTCCAAAAGCTGACATTCTCATCCAAGAATGAAAGTCTTCTGACGCTTTCTCATCCGGGAAAGGGCAGTGATATGCAAATTTTGTACGTACAGCTGTAGAGGAGGTTATATTAGTAATCCCAGTTTCTGTTCCCATTTTTATCCAGATGTTATTGCCTTCCAAGGGGTTCTGCATATGAGATTCCAATATTTCTAAAATTGGTGAAGAAATTTTTTCAGCAGGTGTTAATCTATTATTCTCATCTATTACTTCAAAGGTAGAATATACTACATCGATTTGAGGCTGTTCCAAAAATATTTTCTTGACCACTTCCAGCCGCTTTGGATGAGATATGTCATCTGAATCATTAAAAAGTATTATACTATGATTACGTTCTAATGCTGCGAGAATCCCTACATTTCTACTTACTCCAGGACCCACATTTCGCTCCAAAAAAATGATGTCAATCTTTGGATAGTAATTTTGCTTTAATTTCATCAAGTAATCGTGGTTTTCTTTACTAAGATGCATATCGACTACAATAATTGCACTCCAGTCTTCATCAGTTTGTAAAAACAATCCTTCGATTGTATCAGCAATTACTAGCTTTTTTCCGCCATGTTGATCATCATATCCATTTGCATGATATGGAATAATAAATGCACTTGAAAGCTCTTTACTATTGCTTGTTTTTATCATTTTGAGCTTGTTACTCCTCCTCATCCTCCATTTTTTCAGCTAACTATAATCTATAATTCCGTAACTACCCTACTTTCTAACCTCTAACCTGGGGAATTACCTCTTTTGAAAGCAGCCTTACCAAATTGTTTCTGTCAGGGCTGGAGTTAATTAATACTATATCAGTAAATCCTATCTCAGTATATTGTTTTATTTTCTTTATACCTTCTTCTGCATTTGATACGACAAATGCCATTTGCTGCATTGTATCATCCCCTACTACCTGACCATTTTCCTGTATTTCTCTGGGGTCATGGACATCTACTTCGAAAAATGCCTTTATCATTGCACCTTTCCAAAAGGCAATTGACTTGATCGCCTTCTCTTTATCTTGGTCATAGGAGGCCGGTATAAATACTGCTTTTGTTAATAAATTATAATCTTTTCCGGATTTCTCTGCACCTTTTCTGAATGCTGGTAAGACTTTATTCTTTAGATTTTCCAAATCAAGCTCATTTGTTACTAGCCCATCACCTTCTTCACCAGCTAGCATAGCTGACTGTGGTTTCATGGCTGCCACAAACAAGGGAATTGGCTTCTGAGGCTTGGTATATAGATTAGAATTCTTAACCCAATAGTACTTGCCATAAAAATTAACCCATTCTTCTGTCCATAGCTTTTTAATAAGAGCTATTGCTTCTTTTAATCTTTCGAATCTTTCCATATTTGATGGCCAATTGTTTCCGGAGGGAATTTCATTTACTGCTTCTCCTGTTCCAACAGTTAAAAACACCCTATTAGGAAACATGTATCCTAACGTAGAAAATGCTTGAGCTACAATTGCAGGATGATATCTTAGTATTGGTGCTGTTACGGAAGTTCCAACATGTATCTTATTCGTCTTGGCTAGCGCTGCTCCTAACCATGGCCAAGTGGCGCCAGCAAACCCTCCATCATGCCACCAAGGCATATAATGGTCACTAACCCAACATCTTTCTAAACCGCCTTCTTCCATTGTTATGACATCAGATAACAGATCAATTGCATTCACTTGTTCCTGAGATGCCATAATACCAATTCTTTTAGCCAAATTACATTATCAATGCTAATAGCATATTGCACTGTCCTCACTTCCCTAAGTATACAATATTATATAAATTACTTGTAGTATATACAAAATGATAATAATATCATGATTACTATTTTTTAGTTCTCCGCCATTAATGTTATAGAAACTGATTCTAATTACGCTAAATTTACCTCCAGTCCATCTCATTAAGAGCAAAGTATACACATACCAATCTTGATATTAAAAAATATAGCCCCTGCATTAATTGTGATCCCGTCAAGACAGCCTGGATGAAATAGTGAGGAAAATGAATAGCATGATTGAGCTAAGTCCTAATAATAATGCTGTAAACTATGTTAGCTGATCACTGGCTAATCCACCTAATACAAGTTAGAAAATGAACGTATAGGAGAAGGATGTACCATACCTCTTTAATATTGGTAAGAGTCACAAATTAATGGTTAATTCTAGTTGATAGTTTTAATTGACTTACGGTAGTAAGGACTAAAGATATATCTTATGATAACCAATCTCGGACCATACATACCCCGATTTTACTCTATTCAATAAATAAGTGATGGTATTTTATGTCTACTGCGTCAATTTCTCTTGTTTTGCTTCTTTTGCTAATGCCTCTCGCAACATCTGCAAATGTCTAGTCCGATCTTGCTTTATCGTGTTCCACATATCTACAAGATCCGATCTGTTTTCTTTTTCTGCATCAGACTTGTAGGTATCCACAGTAGAGTAGAGAAACTGAGCCTCTTTACCAAGAGCTATTAGTATATTAAATGTCGTATTTTCTAATCCTGTTGTTTGATGTTTTGTATCCATAGTGGGTGTCTGTATTCAAGACAATAAGACTAAAAACAGTTATAGTAAGGTCATTGTTCTTTACAATAGACCTATTGGTTTATAACATCATTATACTGATAGAATATGATTTATATGTTAATCCATATTCAATTATTTAAACACAAATAACTAGAACATAATTATTTATCTGTGTATGCGTGGCTCACAACTTCCAATCAGTCTTCAGTCATTATTTGTTTGAAGATGAATATCAAATTCAGTAGGATCTTTATATTCATGCTTTCTATACCTATCCGGTTATCATTAGAGTTTGTCTAATCTTATCCTCAGTTTCATAGTAAGCGTACAATACTATCCCATTATCCTCAAATGACACCTCACAATAATTAGAATAACTCTCTATGGGCGAACATAGATCTGTGTAAAGGAGGATATTGTGCTATCCATGTTCTGTCATATTGAATAAGTATAGTAATCATCTAGTCCTCGTCTCTTACTGATATCTCATAATCTAAGGTAACATGAGTACAGACTTTAGTCAAAAAAAAATCCAATTTCTAAATTTCTTAGATACGTTATCTTTTTATGCAGTAGACACAAATCTGTTACAAACAGCAAAGTTCGTACAAATGTATCTGTTCTCAATATACTAATAGTTACACTATAAGCACTTGTTTTACTGTACTTGCTTTAATATCCCTGATTGCTTGAGTCAGTATCGAATTACAGCAAGGGCAGCGTAATATGTCGGTCTTGGTAGCAGTGATAAATTCACATATCCTACAGCGCTTCAGGCCAAGATCTTTGTGTTTAATCGTATAACGTTTGGCTAGGCTTGATTTCATCCTTGATTTGACTGTATATAGTTTATTCATGCTACTGCGCCAGAATGTATAGTTCTCTTTGTTTTGTAGTAACTTGATTGAGAAGCATTCGCTCCTACATAAACCGTTACATTGTCTTGGACCCATAAGGTATTAATTATAACATGGATTACTTAGTAAATAAAAGCATCATTACCCACTTACCTATCTATTGTTGTATTACAATTATCTTAAACATGTACTGACCAAGCAGTGACAGTTGTTTCTCTACACTTATTAATAGTAAGAATAATATGGAAGAAACCGTATGCAATTTTCAAATACTGCCAGTTCGATTCTCGGAAAAAAAGACATTTACAATTGTGTAATAGACGGACTAAAGACTGCTATGTAGTAAGACATTTACATTCTTATTAATCTGTATAATAGTTGATGGCTGAAAGCGCCATTTATCATAATTATCCAATAGAAAAGCAATTAACTAGCCCGTCTACCTTGTCGTAGTTCTACTAAATTCATCTGAGAAAACGGAACTTATATGAAATCCAGTGACAGTATAATATCCAATCTCCATAATAATATAGATTATGAAATAGATTACGAATTGTTAGCTTACTATAGATTTGATATCAATAGTCGATAGGAGATTACTATTGGTATAATAGTTACAAGATATCTATACAGGTGTAATATGCATTGTAACATTCACTGTAACACTTTGTTCATGTTATCCTATCTTCGACCTTTTTATTTTTTCCTGTAGCAGCATTGTGCCTTGAATCAATGTTTCTGGTCTAGGAGGGCAGCCAGGAACATATACATCTACTGGGATGATTCCATCAATTCCAGGAAGAACATTGTATGAATCAATATACAAACCCCCAGTAATTGCACAGGCGCCCATAGCGATTACGTATTTGGGGTCAGGCATCTGATCATAAACCATTCTAAGTCTTGGTGCCATTTTTCTAGTAACAGTTCCCTGAACGACAACCAAATCACATTGTCGTAAAGAGCCAAAAGCTTCTATAATGCCAAACCTTTCGACATCGTATCTTGGTCCAGAAGCAGCACCAAATTCTACACTACAACAGGCGGTTTCTAGATGAACAGGCCACAAAGACCAAATTCTACCCCAGTTAATGGCGTAGCCAAGTGGCTGATCAAGTGCTTTTACCAATACGTCACCCAGCTTACCTACTAATACATTAAAGTTAGTAGGATTAATCAAGTCCTTTAACATAACCCTTCATATAATTGTCCACATTTTAGTTATTTAATATTATCCGATGCTGTACTTTAATTGACTTGCAGAATAGGTTGGCTTGGTATGGGCTTATTTTAATATTTATCTCCAATATAAATAACGATTTTTGACGCCACTGGCAGCAGATCTTTAGCAAATTCTCAAAAATTAGTTATTATCTCTCCTAAAATTTATTGCTTGGCACAGCTTATCTAGACTTGTTGTGTATCTTTCCAGCACCCATCTGTGTTAGAGTTATCACTGCTACAACTACCAAATCTATCTACCAATTTATCATATGTCTGTGAAACCTTTTTGTTTTCTATAGGTGATCCATCGTTATAATGAGATGAAGTAAGAATTTCTGCTTTATCTTATATTTACTGTCTAAAATAGGATCTATTTGAAAGCGGATTAGCTGGAAGTTTTACTCCTATCATTTTGGGCGATATAATAGAATCCTTACTAATAGAGTATCTGACCTATTGGTGACATGTGAAAAAACATACAGTAATAAATAATACAATTTTTCTTTTTTTGTAGGAAACGATCAAGTGTCCCTAAACCATATATCTCTACTACTCCGATCCTCCCTCTCCCCGAATGGTGTTATAATTGTTATAAATTATTCAGACTAAATTAGACAATATGGCTCATTTAGATACTAACAAGGTTCAAAGTAGTCAGCACCAACAAAATCAAACTGAAATTCTAGAGTATGGAGACATTTACTTCTTCTATAGACCAAAAGTTAGATCTGAAAAAGTAAAAAGTATTGAAGATGTTCGACGCTTTTTTATGATCACTGCATCTGAGCAGCGAGCGAATAATAGTAATAGTGATAACCAAATCTACAGACTTTTTGTCGTAGGTAAGAAATCACTTCCGACTATTAGAAAGAGTGAAGCTAGAGCATCCGAACGATTTTGGGCAAGAATAGGCGGCGTTTTTAAGAATACAAATGAGCTTACTAAAGAACTTTTGTCGGATGAATTTAGGAGAGGTGATGCCGCAAGACCTGTTGGAGAAGGAAAGTATGCATTAGTGAGGTATCAAAATCATGCCGAGATTGCATATATACTTGAACTACCAAAAGAACCAGGGGAAGCGCAAAAAGAATTAGGTATAGAAAAAGAAGCAAGTTATATAATATCAGTTATTAATCCTAAGACAAGACCATCGAAAGAAGGGTATCCTAGTACAGAAGAACCCGCAAAATATCCGCCTGAAGTGCTAAATGAGTTCAATGAAAATGAGAACTTTATTTCATTAACAAAGGATATGAAATTGATCGATTACAAAAATGCGCAGATAATTCTTATTGGCGCAAGAGAAGGAAAAGACATAATAAAGAACGACATTGGAATAGAAATAGAAGCAGAAGAAGAGGTGGATGGTCAGACCCAGCGACAGCAGTTTTCAGATATATTTAGTAAGCTCAAATTACGAAAAGATCAAGTTCCAATAAGACCACTTATAGAAGGAACGTTAGAATAACTGGTAACTATTTTCACAGGGAGCATCTCGAAGCGATACTTACGTAAGAAAATAGACATAGATAAATTGGTATGCTAGAATAGATCTCTTATTGGCAATATAATTGGAGGCATTGGAGTAGCTTGGAATTAGCCTATTTTTATTGGGCCAAGAATGTGTTAACGATTACGAGCCCAGTATTTTCATCGCCTACTATATATTAATACAGACTGATAATAAAGTGAAAAAGTTTCATAATTCTAGCCGGATATTTGTTTAGTATAGACTTTTTAAGCATTATAAAGATCTTATATTATTAATGAGCTAGCATAGTGATTTCCAAATATAGAAACTATTATAATTACGTCTCTACTACGCCAGTCCTTTTCTTCTATTTGTTGTATCCATCATTAATGAATATATTGTACTCTAGTCCTTTCTTCTCTATATAAGTTTATTTTTATAATCCACTACTAGGCTTTTCCTTTTTCAAAATTCTGATGATGTACTAGATCATCCCTAGTTTGAAAGGGTTTGCCACACATATCACAAATATAATTAGACATAGCAGTCGGTGTAACTTCAGGATAGTCTTTTCTTTCTTCATCTAAATTTACAGCTTCTTTCTCTTTTGTACTACTGTCAATTGTTATGTCACGTGTCCTAACGTCAGGGTTCTTGCGTGTACTATCTGTTATCTGATGTTTTGTTTTATTTACAGGATTATTTTCTTCAAGTGCTTTTCGTACGTGATACATATCTTTGAATCTAATATAGCCATCTAAGCTTTGAAATAATGATATTACATCAGTGTCATTACTTACACGTGAAATATAATCTAAAATTTCTTCTTTAATAGCTGGGAATTGCATTTGTTGTTTATTGTCAAGTAATTTTATTGCAGAGTCTAGAAACTTTTGGTCTTCGTTAGCTCTTGTCAATGCATGGTTTATTGCACTTGTATTATATGCTGGTTTGTGTGTAGAGGAGTCTATATCAATATTTTCTGTAGTATCTTCTGCTTGTCTTTCTACCATAATGCTTTATTATATGACAACAACTTTCATAATAGTTTCATAAACTCGCCTCATCGATCTGGATAGATGGATTTTGTTCCTTTTTACATACAATACATCGTCGTCATCCTCCTCCTCCACCCTCCAACAGGTATAAAAAAAGACGTACATGTGTCCAGTATACCTACTAGAAGCACTTATTACATTACGATATACTTTTTAAGTACATATAATCAGGCTAAAGTCGGATAATCAAGAATCTAGTTGATTCTTTTACTAACCACTTCCAATTTGCTTGTCTGTGTTAGTAAAGTCTACTCCAGTTTTTCTTCTTCTTGCATATTATATTTTCTAATATAGTTATTACTAGCTAGAGAGCTAATTCAACTGAGGAATGTAATGATGGATCATCTGCTGTGGACTCTCTTTGTATGCTCATTAAACTCATCAGCATTACGGAGAATTTTATAACATGACTGACACTGATACAATTTGTCAACATGGACGTTAATTTCATGCATAGTAAGCTCTATAGAGTTTAAAAATAGCATGACATAGATTTTATATTTGTATGATTTTTGACTTCATTTCAAATTCAAGTTTTCTATTCTTCATGCTAATTATGCGTAATATCGTATTTGAGAATTCATTGTTTTTTAGCAGCACTAATATATTTTGATCTGAAAGATAATCAACATAAATATAATTAAATATTTTATTTTCCACAGATCTTAATATGTCATCATCATCAACTGAATTAACAGATACAGCATATGATATACTAAAAGTAATGGGTAAGGATGCGGATTTTTTGTATGATACCATTGAAACTTATATTCAGGATGCACAGAAAGCCAATAAGTCAGAGTTAGTTGAAATTTGGAGAAAAATCAAAAAGGATAGAAAAGATCATATGCACTTGCTTAAAGAAGCTTTAGAAAAGGAGATTCATGGATGAG
>C688J18823_10002244_pt1 | contig 12102 bp, 10 predicted proteins | sample HopSoiMetagenom1_FD_18823 | JGI IMG/M metagenome (IMG submission 18823) | reverse complement strand
CGCCGCGCGCCGAACTTCGTGACGTGACATTGCGCGACGGGCTGCAACTCACCGCGAAGATGCTGCCAACCGAGCGCAAGGTGCAGATCGTCCGTGAGCTGCTGGCCCTGGGTGTACCCTCGCTGGAAGTCGGTTCCATGGCACGGCCGGATCTCGTTCCGCCGCTTGCCGATACGCTCGACGTCATCGCGGCCCTAGATGCCGATGAGCTGAAGCACTGCTGGATCTGGGTAGCAACGCCACGGCACGTCGAGAAAGCGGCGGCGGCCGGCGCACGGAATTTCCAGTACTGCTTCTCGGCGTCGGACTCGCACAACAAGGCCAACATCGGGCGCAGCACCGAGGACAGCGTCGCAGCGATGCCCGACGCAGTCAGGATCGCGCAGGAAGTCGGCGGCGCCATCCAGCTGTGCATCGCCACGGCGTTCACATGTCCGTTCGAGGGCCTGACAGACCCCGAGCGGGTGATCGGCATCGCCGCCGACCCACGCACTGCGGGAGCCGACGACGTGGTCGTGTGCGACACCATCGGGCAGGCCGTCCCGACGCAGGTGACCGACCTGATCGCGGGCCTGAAGGCAGGAAGCCCCCAGCGGCGCATCGTCTTTCACGGCCACGACACCTGGGGACTGGGCGTCGCCAACACGCTCGGCGCGATCGACGCCGGAGCCACGATGGTCGACGGATCACTGGGCGGCCTCGGTGGCTGCCCGTTCGCGCCGGGCGCCAGCGGCAATACCTCCAGCGAGGACCTGTTGTTCGCGACCCGGCCGGACTGGTTCACACCGGCCACCCTGGAATCGATGGTGCACATCACCGACCAGCTCCTCGCCGAACTGGGCGAGCCGAACCGCTCCCGGACCGCTCAGGGCGCGCGGTCCAAGTCCAAGGCGTTCGATTGGATTATCGGCAGTGATCGGACCGCGTGACCGCAGGTAGATTCGCATCATGACAACCGAGGACGCCGCCGCCTCATCCAAGCAGCAGCCACTGCTGGTGCTCGGCAAGATCACGGAGATCCTCGACGCGTTTTCCCTGACGCACCCCGATATGACGCTCGGCGAGATCCAGCAGGCAACCGGGCTTCCCACCTCCACCGTGCAGCGGCTCGTGAGCAACATGGTGGCCCAGGGCCTGCTGGACCGGGCGGGTGATCGCATTCGAGTCGGGGTGCGGATGTCCTACTGGGCCGCCACCGCCCTCAAGGACCTCGATGTGTTGGCGGTCGTCAATCCGGTGCTCAAGGAGATCCGTGACAAGACCGGTGAGACGGCCTGCTTCTTCAAGGTCGAACAGAACTTCAGGGTCTGCGTCGCGGTCGCCGAGACTCACCACGCACTGCGTCGAGACATGTACGTGGGCAAGGTCATCCCGCTGCATGTGGGTTCCGCGTCACGAGTCCTGCTCGCCTGGAGTCCAGACCTGGCGGACCAAATCCTCGCCGCCCCGCTCGAACCGCTGACCGACGGAACGGTCACCATTCCAGATGAGTTGCGCAGGCTTATCGCGCAGGCAAAAGCCGACGGTTATGCGATCACGGCCGGCGAACGCGAGGACTCGGCATCCGGGCTTTCCGCACCGGTATTCGATGCCGCCGGCGACATCCTTGGGGCGATCACGATCAGCGGCCCGACGGTGCGCATGCCACAGGCGCAGTGCGAGGCTTGGATCGACCTGCTTGTCGGCTATGCCGAGCAAGTCACCCGCACAATCGGCGGCCGCCTTCCGCACTGAGCCCGCCGAGGAACCGCTCCGACACTGCCTCGATCTCCGGCTGGGCCGGCATCGTCTCGGTCCACACCCACTCCTGCTGAATCTCCTCGGAGAAGCTGTAGGAGTACTCGATGCTCTCGATGTCACACCGCGCGCCGGGATACCGGTTGAACAGCCATGTCCCGCCGACGTTCTCGGCCATTTCGACGACATGCGCTTGGACGCCGAGTTCGCGCAGCCGGTGCAGCGCGTAGAGGCCGGAGAATCCGGCGCCAATCACGATCGCGTCGAAGCGAGCAGGCGTGGTCACAAGTCGGCACCTCACGTTCTCGGCTGCAGCCTGATACTGTAACGGTTACAGTATCAGGGCCAGCTCGCGAGTGATCGCGAAATCTACCGCGAGCTACCGAGCCGAAGTGGCCATTCGTTCTTCGCGACGCTGGTCGTAGTACGACGCCTTTTCTTCCACCAGATCGAGGAATGCCGCCAGTTCGTCGCGAGCGCGAGCTCCGTCACCGTCGAAATCGTCGCGCTCGAACACTCCCCAGAACCGCAACACCGGACGCACGACATCGTCCAAATGCGATCGCAGGTCATAGATGCCGGCCTTGGCGATCGTCAGAGCATTCTCCGCGAAACCAGGCATGGTGCTTCCCGGCATCTGGAAGTTGATGACTTCGCGAGCGATCGCCTGCATTGTCGCGTTCGGTGCGATATCGAGCGCGGCGTTCACCAGGTTCCGATAAAAGACCATGTGCAGGTTCTCGTCGGTGGCCACCCGCGTCAGGAGTTGTTCGGCGACAGGACATCCGGATGCCCGGCCAGTGTTGCGGTGGCTGATCCGCGTCGCCAGTTCCTGGAAGGACACGTAGGCCAACGCCTCAAGCATCGATTTGTCGCCCGAGTCGTAGCCGGCCGCCATGTGCACCATCCGGCCACGCTCAAGCGCCACGGGGTCGACTCCACGGGTGACGACCAGATAGTCGCGTATCGCGATGCTGTGACGCCCCTCTTCGGCCGTCCACTGCCCGACCCACTGTCCCCAGGCACCATCAGGGCCGAACCGCGTAGCGATTTCGCGATGATAGGACGGCAGATTGTCCTCGGTCAGCAGGTTCACGATCATGGCCGCCTTGGACACCTCGTCGAGCTGGGAATCCTCCGGAGTCCAGTCCTGGCCACCCAACAACGCGAAGTCACGCCCACGGCTCCACGGAACGTAATCGTGCGGATTCCAGGGCTTCGCCTTCGCGAGATGGCGCTTGAGGTTTTCCTCCACCACTGGCTCCAGCTCAGTGAGTAAATCGACTTGCATGGTCGTCATCGAGACCTCCCGACTTCTCTAGTCTCTTACCTACGGCTGCGTAACCTACGCTACCGTAGGTCCAGCGGAAATCAAGTGCTGAATGACGGTCTGGGCTCTGGCACGCTACAGCGCCGCAGCGAGTTCAAAACGACTGCCGGACAGTTTGTTTCGCGTCAGTTGTAGCCCCACAGCGGTAGACCGGGCCAGATCGCGCCATCGCATTACACATGGCGAAAGCGCCCAGACTGCGGATCTTGCCCTTTGCGGAAATCTATACTGTAATCGATTTAGTATCCATCGACTCAAGAAGCGGCTGGTGTGAAAGTCCCGTTCACCTGGAAGGTCACCGGCTGGTTCATGATCGGCTGGTCGGCCGAGTTCCCCGCGAGCGAAGTGCGCGCACTGCGGTACTTCGACGAGGATCTCGTGGCCTACCGCGACGAGTCGGGCGAATTGCATCTCCTCGACGGACACTGCAAACATCTCGGCGCGCACATCGGCCACGGCGGCAAGGTGGTGGGCGACTGCGTCGAGTGTCCGTTTCACGGCTGGCGCTGGGGTCCCGACGGCACCAACCGCTACATTCCGTATCAGCCGGACCGGCCGAACAAGGCCTTGATGTTGCGGGTGTACCCCGTGGTCGAGCAGTACGGCTGCGTCTTCATGTGGCACCACCCCGCCGGGAAGGAACCGCAATGGGAGATGCCCGATATTTTCAAGTCGTTCCCACAGTTCGACACCAACCCCGACGCGTACTACCGGCCGTTCCCGGAGTTCTCCCGGCTCGCCGAGCAGGAGCCGGTACACCCGCAGATCGTCGCAGAGAACGGGCCCGACAGCGCGCACTTCCAATATGTCCACCGGGCCACCGTCACGCCGAAACTGCTCGAGTGGAACATCGTCGACCAGGAGTGGCGCTTCCTCACGGGGTGGCCCGACGCCGTCAGCGACGATCCCGACAAGATGGCGCTGCGGATTCACAGCCACATGTTCGGGCTTGGCGGCCCGATCAGCGCATTCGAAGGTTCGTCAAACCATCGCCTGATCTTCGCGTGCACGCCGATCGACGACGCGAACTCCAACATGTTCTATTCGATCTGGTGGCCAAAGAAGCCGGGCGAAACCTCAGACATACCTCCCGACGATGTCCGGGCGCGGGTGGAGAAGCAGTACCTGGGCACCGTTTGGGACGACCTCGACATCTGGCGTTACCAGAAGTACGTCGAACGGCCGGCACTGTCGAAGGTCGACGCGAAACCGTATATGTCGCTGCGAAAATGGGCGACACAGTTCTACGAGGTGCCGCCGACTGACACGGTCGTGTCCGCGTGAAACCGGATCTCACACAGATCGCGGCGCCCGGGCACACCGCGATCGTCACGCAGGAATGCCAGGGCGCCGTCGTCGGCCCCAACGCCGGGCTGGCGGTGCTCGCGAAGGAGGCACGTCGCGAGGCGCTGCCCAATATCGAACGCCTTCTTCCGGCGGCCCGCGATGCGGGGGTAAAGATCGTGCACTGCCTCGTGCAGCGGCGACCCGACGGCCTCGGCGGCAACCACAACGCGAAGATCTTCGCGGTCGGCAGCGGCGTCGACCTCGCTCCCGGCAGTCCTGGCACATCGCTGCTCCCCGAATTGGGGCCTGCCCCAACGGATGTGGTGCTACGTCGGTCGCACGGCATCGGCCCGATGGGTGGCACCGACCTCGACATCAACCTGCGCAACCTCGGGGTCTCGACGATCGTGGCCGTCGGCGTATCGGTGAACGTGGCGATCACCAACCTCGTCATGGACGCCGTCAACCTGGCCTACCGCGTTGTCGTGCCGCGGGATGCGGTCGCAGGCATCCCGACCGAGTACGCCACGTCGATCATCGACAACATGCTGTCGCTGCTCGCCACCCTGACCACCACCGACGATCTCATCGAGGCTTGGAAGTGACGGACACCGAGGACGGTATCCGCGAATTCGCAAGGGTCACACCGGCTGAGGTGACACCGGAGCTTGCCCGATTCATGGCGGCGATGCGGCGGCTGCAGGACATCGCGGTGTCCACGAGCCCCGACGAGACGGTGTGGAACGATACGGCCGCGCTCATCGAGGACGTCTGCGCCCGGCTGGAGCAGTCACAGGGCGCCGGAAGGGGTAGCGCCCGGCGGGCGCGCTCCGGGCCTTCCGGGAAACGGCCATCCGCTGATGCCGCCGTGGCAGGTGGTGGAGTCAGGATCCGACGAGGTGACGATGCGCGGGCACTTCACCCGCTTCCACGTCGGAGGCAACGGCGCGGTGCACGGTGGCGTGATCCCGCTGTTCTACGACTGGCATTTCGGCATGGTGGTCTCCGCTGCTGGCGGCGCGACAGCCGAACCGCTTACCTGCATGTGGATTACCGAAAGGTCACCCCCACCGACGAGCCGTTGCTGTCGCGGGCATGGATCGACTACGTCGACGGGCGAAAGCTGTTTGTCAGGGCGGCCATGACTGACGCGGATGGCAACGTACTATCCGAGGCCAGCGGTCTAATGCTCAAACTGCTCCCGCACCAGCCCTGAGAGGCACGATGACTGACTCCACGACACAATTCACCGTCCCGGCGGCTGCGGACACCGTCGCGGCCGTGATCGGCGACCGGGAATTCATCATCCAAGGCAACCGCCGCTATACGTACTCCCAGGTCATCGAGCGATCCAACCGCCTCGCGGCATACCTGCACTCCCGCGGATTGGGCGCCAAGACCGAGCGGTCAACACTGGCCGGTCACGAAGTCGGCCAGGATCTGCTGGGCATCTACGCCTACAACGGGCCCGAATACGTCGAGGCGATGCTCGGATGCTGGCGAGCCCGGGTCGCGCCGTTCAACGTCAACTATCGCTACGTCAAGAACGAACTGCACTACCTGCTCGCCGACTCGGGTGCCACCGCACTGATCTACCACGCATCATTCGCGCCACGCGTCGCCGACGTGCTGCCCCAGCTTCCACACCTTCGCGTGCTCATCCAGATCGCCGACGGATCGGGCAACGATCTGGTGCACGGTGCCGTCGACTACGAGTCGATCGTGAAGTCGGGCGTGCCTGTGTTGCCGCCCGACGAGCCGTCGCCCGACGACCTGTACGTGCTGTACACCGGCGGAACGACAGGCATGCCGAAGGGGGTGCTCTGGCGTCAGCACGACATCTTCATGACGTCGTTCGGCGGCCGAAGCCTCTACACCGGCGAGCTTGCCCACTCCTACGAAGACATCGCCAAACGCGTTGCGGACGCGCCGGAATCCCGGCTGATGATCTTGCCGCCATTGATGCACGGTGCGGCGCAATGGGCGGTCATGACGGCAATGACCACAGGTCAGTCGGTGGTGTTCTCTACAGTCACCGACCGGTTCGACGCCGACGAGGTGGTCCGCACGGTCGAGCGCGAAAAGGTCATGGCCGTGACGGTCGTCGGCGATGCGATGGCCCGACCGCTCGCGGCGGCTATCGAGAGCGGCGCCGCCGACCTATCGTCCCTCGCGGTGGTGGCCAACGGCGGCGCGCTGCTGACCCCGACGGCAAAACAGCTCCTCATCGATGCCAAACCAGGCCTCATCGTCGCCGATGGTGTGGGGTCCTCGGAGACCGGCGCGCAGATGACCCATATGTCGGCGTCGGGCGCTGTGGCGACCGGAAAGTTCAACGCGGGACCCGACACGTTCGTGGCGGCCGAGGACCTCAACGCGATCCTGGCGCCGGGCCACGACGGCATCGGCTGGCTTGCCCAACGAGGTTATGTGCCACTGGGTTACAAGGGCGACGCGGCCAAGACCGCCGCCACCTTCCCGGTGATCGACGGCGTGCGGTACTCCGTGCCCGGTGACCGTGCGCGTCACCTCGAGGACGGCTCGATCGAGTTGCTCGGCCGCGATTCGGTGACCATCAACTCCGGCGGCGAGAAGATCTTCGTCGAGGAGGTCGAGACGGCGATCGCATCGCATCCGGCGGTGGCCGACGTGGTGGTCTCGGGCAGGCCCAGCGAGAGGTGGGGCCAGGAAGTCGTGGCGATCGTCGCGCTCGCCGACGGCGCCAGCGCAGAGGCTCAGGAACTGATCGACCACGCCGCCGAAACTATCGCCCGCTACAAGTTGCCCAAAGCGATCGTGTTCCGGCCGGTCATCGAGCGCAGCCCGGCGGGTAAGGCCGACTACCGGTGGGCCCGCGAGCAGGCGATCAGCGGCGACGCCTGAGCCGACGGCGTGTGCGGCTGCGCGCCATCCACAATGCCATGCCCGCAGCGGCCCGCGTGGAATTACTGAATGGCGGCGCGGCCCGGCCGGTGACGCTGAACGGCAGGTCGGTACCAACCACCGTCCGGTAGTGGCTGAACGCGTCGAAACCGGCCTTGCCGTGGTAGGCGCCCGTCCCGCTGTGGCCCACTCCGCCGAACGGCGCGGCTGACGGAATCATCTGTGCGCCAAAGTCATTGCGCGCCACCCCGCCGCTGCGGGTATGTCGGACAAAGCGCCGGAAGTCGTCGTTGTCGGGGCCGTACCAGTACGCCACCAAAGGCGAGGGCCGCTGGTTGATGTAGTCGATGACGTCGGTCAGGTCCGAGTAGGGTCGCGCGACGAGTACGGGCCCGAACACCTCTTCGTTCGCGATTCGCATCGTCTCGTCGACGTCGCGCACGATCGTGGGTGCGATCTTGCGCGTGAAGCGGTCGGGCAGCGATTCGCCTGGGGGACCGATGGTTTCGACGGTCGCGCCGTTGACCCTGGCGTCCTCGATCAAGCCGACGACGCGGTCGAAGTTGGCCTCGTTCACCGAAGAGCAGTAGTCGTCGTTCGGCACGATCGAGGGGAACATGGTGTGCAGCGTGTCGCAGGCGATGTCGACGAACGCGTCGAGGCGATCGTCGGGCACGAACACGTAGTCCGGACAGATACACACCTGTCCCCCGTTGATCATTCGAGCCGTGGCGATGCGGGTGGCTGATCGCTTGATGTCCGCATCGGGCGACACCACCACTGGATTCTTGCCGCCCAACTCGAGGGTCACCGGAACGAGATTTCGCGCGGCGGCCTGCTGCACCAGTGAGCCGACCGACGGCGAACCGGTGAAGAACAAGTGGTCAAGCGGCAGGCTCGAGAACGCGGCAGAGACTTCGGGGCCGCCCGTCACGATGTCGAGTTCCGTCGCGTCGAAATACCTTGGCGCCGTGGCCTTCATCAGCTCAGCGGTGCGCGGCGTGATCTCCGAAATCTTGATCATCACCCGATTGCCCGCGGCGAACGCCGCCGATGCAGGCAACACGACCAGCTGCAGCGGGTAGTTCCACGGGCCGATGATCCCGACCACGCCCAGCGGTGACGGCAGCACCTCCGCTTTGAGTCCGACCAGTCGCGCGGCACGCATCAGCTTGGTCGCGCGCATCCATTGAGGCACTTGGGATCTGGTGTGCTCGATCACCGAAACCATGCCGAGCACCTCGGTGAACAGCGATCCCGTCTTGGGTCTGGTGCCGAAATCGGCCTGCATCGCGTCGACGAACTCGTCGGCGTGGTCGAGCACGAGCGCGAGCAACCGATCAATGCGGTTGCGTCGCACCGCGACGGTGGGCGGGCCCTCTGCCAGGAACGCGGCGCGCTGACGCTCGAGGATTGCGCCCAAGGCGTCAGTCGCCTCTACGACGGTGCCGTCAACTCGCTCCTGAGTGGTGCTCATTCGCCCGTCCCATTGGTCATTGTCTGGCGGACCAGAATTGTTTACTGTCGACCTTACTGTCGGCCATTCGATGCTACGCCGACGGCCCAGTGCGGCGGAAAGGGTTGGTCGAATGAAACGCAAAGTCGTGGTGGTCGGCGCGGGGTCAGGCATCGGAGCAGCGGTTGCGAAACGCTTCCACGACAACGGCGACCATGTGCTTGCGGTGGACGTGCGCGAACACCAGACCCCTGCGACGGAGTATGTGCAGTGCGATCTGCGCGACCCGGCCGGCATCAATGCTCTGCTGGGCCGGATCGGCTCGGGATGGGACATGCTGGCCCACGTCGCAGGCATCCCAGGCACGGCACCGGCCGCCGACGTATTGAAGGTGAATTACCTTGGCATGCGGCTGATGATCGAAGGCATGTTGCCGCTGCTGCGGCAGGGCGGCTCGGTCGTCGCCGTCGCCTCGACAGCCGCGCTTGGCTGGGACCAGCGCCTCGACGTCCTGACCGGGCTTCTGGAGCTCACCGACCCCGAGGCCGTCGAAAACTGGCAGGCGGACCAGGACCCGAACTATCCGGTGTACAGCACGTCGAAGCAGGCCGTGATCGTGTACGCGAAGCGTCTCGCGGGACCGGCGTGGACGAAGTACGGGGTGCGGATCAACACAGTGAGCCCGGGACCCGTAGAGACCCCGATCCTTACCGATTTCGAACAGACCATGGGTAAGGACGTGCTCGACATGTGCCGCTCTACGGTCGGCCGCCACGCCGGCGTCGACGACATCGTGCCGGTCATCGCGTTCCTCGGCTCACCAGAGGCGCGCTGGATCACCGGCCAGGACATCCTCGTCGACGCCGGCTTCATCAACTGCATGACGTCTGGGACACCCATTCAGCTCTAGGCCTTATACTGTAAGGTTTACAGTACCTATAGCAGGATGCCTGCCCGTTCGACGATGCTGGAGATCAGCGGTGGAAAGCCCAGTGCAGGACGTCACGGCCGACGAGACGTTCGACCTCCTTCGTGACCCGTATCCGCTCTTTGCCCAGAAGCGGCGAGTATCCGGCGTCTTCAAGGGCAGCGTCATGGACTGGTCCAAGACGCCCGAATCGATGTTGCCGCAGCACCAATACGCCGCAGTGTCGTTCGACGCAGTGAACCGAGTGTTCCGTGACGGCAAGGTGTTCAACTCCCACATCTACGACAGCACCATCGGTCTGTTCATCGGCCCGACCATCCTCGCGATGGAGGGTAAGAAGCACTGGGAACATCGCAATCTGGTCTCTGCCGCCTTCAAGTCGAAGTCATTGCTGCGGTGGGAGCCGGAGGTCGTCCGTCCTGTCGTCAACGCGCTGATCGACGAGTTCGTGGAAGCCGGCGAGGCGGATCTGGTCAAGGACTTCACATTTGAGTTCCCGACACGCGTCATCTCAAAGCTGCTGGGCCTGCCCGAGGAAGATCTGCCGTGGTTCCGTAAACGTGCGGTCGAACTGATCAGCTATACCGTCAAGTACAAGCGTGCATTCGAGGCGTCGGCGGCGCTGAAAGACTATTTCCTGCAACAAATCGAGCAGCGCCGATCCAAGCCGACCGAAGACGTCATCGGTGATCTGGTCACCGCGGACATCGACGGCGAGAAACTCAGCGACGAAGCGATCTACTCGTTCCTGCGTCTCCTGCTTCCTGCCGGGCTGGAGACCACCTACCGGTCCTCGGGAAACCTGCTTTACCTCTTGCTCACCCACCCCGATCAATTTCGAGCGGTGCAAGAGGACCACGAGCTCATCGCGCCCGCGATCGAGGAAGGTCTGCGCTTCGAGACACCGCTGACCACTGTGCAACGGTATGCGACCGAGGACACGGAAGTGGAAGGCGTCGAACTGCCCGCCGGCGCGGTCGTCGACGTCTGCATCGGCTCGGCCAACCGAGACGAAAAGCGATGGGAGCGTGCGGAGGAGTTCGACATTTTTCGGAAACGGGTGCCACACCTGTCTTTTGCCGCCGGAGAGCACACCTGCATGGGACTGCACCTGGCCCGGATGGAGACTCGCGTCGCGCTGGAATGCCTGTTGACTCGGCTGACCGACATCAAGCTCATCACCGAAGGCAACCCGCACATCTGGGGCCAACCGTTCCGGTCACCGACGGCGATTCCGGTGACGTTCGACGCCGTGGACTGACAGATGGCACAACAGCGGCGACAACGGGAACGGGGATCCATCTCCGTCGACGAGATCATCAAAGGCGCCTTCGAGATGGCGGCGGAGGTCTCCATCGACAACCTGAGCATGCCGCTTCTGGCACGGCATCTGGATGTCGGAGTGACGAGCATCTATTGGTACTTCCGCAAGAAGGACGAACTACTCGACGCCATGACCGACCGCGCGCTCTCACAATACGAGTTCACCTTCCCCGGTATCGATGCATCCAATTGGCGTGAGTCACTGCGCAACCATGCGCTGACGATGCGGAGGCAATTTCTCGACGACCCCGTTCTGTGCGACCTCGTCCTCATTCGCGGGCACTACGGCAGGCAGGCGTTGCACGGCGCCCTACACGAGATCGAACAACCCGTCGCCGCGTTGGTCGATGCGGGGTTGACGCCCGACCAGGCCGTCGAAACCTACGGGGCGATCTCGGTGCACTCGCGGGGATCGGTCGTGCTGCAGCGGCTACAGCAGAAGACGGAGGGCTTTCCCGCTCAGCGCAGCGACGGCACTCGATACATCGGGTTCGCCGACGACATCGACTTCGACTACATCCTCGACAGCATCCTCGACAACGCTGCGCATCTCATCGAGGCGACCTAGTTTCTGCGACAAACCACACCCTCGCCCATTAGCCCTCTTTCGGTCGGGGCATCCGGCAGCCGATGGTCTTGGTCTCGAGATACTGCTGGAAGCCCTCGATGCCGCACTGCCGCCCGACACCGCTGTTCTTGTAGCCGCCGAACGGCGCATCCGCCCCGTAGAACATTCCGCCGTTGACTCCGAAGGAACCTGTGCGGACGCGGCGAGCGATGTTCATCCCGCGCTCCATCGACCTCGACATGACCGCGCCGGCAAGCCCGTACGCGCTGTCGTTGGCGATGCGCACCGCCTCGTCGTCGTCGTCGAACGGCATTACCAAGAGCACCGGTCCGAAGACCTCTTCCTGTGCGATCGCCGAGCTGTTGTCGACGCCGACGATCACGGTGGGTGCCACATAGTGCCCACCGCTGAGGTGCTCGGGCAGGTTGCCGACCTCACCCCCACCGACGGTTATCGAGGCGCCATCGCGGCGCGCCCGCTCGACCGCGGTAAGGACGCGATCCTTCTGTGCGGCGCTGATCACCGGTCCGACAATGGTTTCCGGCTGGACGGGATCGCCGACCGGGACCGCCGCGTACGCAGCGGTGATG
>C688J18823_10002243_pt1 | contig 12103 bp, 15 predicted proteins | sample HopSoiMetagenom1_FD_18823 | JGI IMG/M metagenome (IMG submission 18823) | reverse complement strand
GTCCCCACTCCCGTGAGCAGCTCCTCGTAGCCTTTCGGAGCTTGATAATCTCCGCGGCCGACACAGCCGAGATACCCTTCGGACCCGAGCGAATCGCGCTGCTTGGACACCTGGCGACGATTTTTGTAGAGGAGTTTTACTCGATTGGGCCAGCGAACGGCGCTGACCGGGACCGCAATCAGCGCAGCGTAGCCTGATTCACACCGTCGGGTAGATCACCACGAGGTATCGCGCCGCTCGCCACGGATCTGGCGCTCCGTCATGAGGTCGAGCAGCTCGGTGAGCTCTTTCTCCGAGAAGTGCCCGCATACGCGTCCGATCCGCTTGGCGATGTCGGCTCTCACCTTCTCTCGTCGCCTGCCGACGCTTTCCAACTCCGGGAAATCCCGGTTCCTTTCACGCTGTCCCGACAATTTTACCACCATGCCTGCAGGATTGTGCGGTCATGCACAATCAGGACCATAATCCGGACTCAGCTGGAAAAATCAGCCGGCGCCGATGGTCTCCCACTGCTCTCCTCGAGAGACGCGATCATAGGCGTGCTCGAGCATGTCCGCATTGCCGGCCAGGAACCGGCAACGCCCAGACGGACCGACGCTGCAATCGATCTCCATCACAGCGACGGGATAATCGGTGAGGCAACCCAGAAATCCGGCCAGCGTACCTGTCGTGAGGTGACAGCCGCGCTCACCCTCGCCATGTAGCTGCGCCTCCCAGCAATGCTCGATGTCGATGACGGCAAGCGTGTCGTGCAGCGATCGAAAAGTCACCCGGCCCCAACCCGCTGCCTGGAAAAATTCTCCAGCGCGATCGGAGAAATCGTCGACCGAGAGATCCTCGGCTTTGGACTCACCGCGATCGCCAAGCCACGTCTCGAATGCATCGAACAGAGAGCCGGAACCTGCATATCCGGCTTCGCGCAATGCATCTGGCCCGCCGCCACTTGCACCCGCAACGCGCAGGCGCAGGTCGCGTAGCGTGCGTTGAGCGAGGCCGATCAACTCTGGTGTCGGGGAAGCTGCCATTTCTTCTGGGACGATCTCACTCTGAAGATGTTGCGTCGGAATTCATCCGACGCAAGAGGTTGGCCTCGTCGATGATCTCGACGCCGAGGCTTTTTGCCTTGTCGAGTTTGCTTCCGGCTTCTTCTCCGGCGAGTAGAAAATCCGTCGCCTTCGAAACGGAGCCGGTCACTCTTCCGCCCGCTGCCTCTATCAAAGCGGTGGCTTTCGATCTGCTCAACGTCGGGAGCGTCCCCGTGATCACGAAGGTGAGTCCGGAAAAGGGCCCGCCGGCAACAACCGCTCGCGGCTCGGTGAAGTTGACTCCGCTCGATCTCAATTTTTCTATGAGGCGTTTCCCGCCCGGATCGGCGAAGTAGGCGACTACACCGTTGGCGATCGTCGCGCCAATGCCGCGAACGCTGAGAATGTCGTCCGCCGACGCGGCCATCAGTGCGTCCATTGTTCCGAAGTGCTGGGCCAGCAGCTGCGCCGCGATTGCGCCGACATGTCGTATGCCGAGCGCGCTGAGAAGGCGATTGAGAGGCTGCGACTTCGACGCTTCAATTGCCGCGATCAGTCCCTCCGCGCCTTTCTCGGCGTAACCTTCGAGCGCGAGCAATTGCTCGCGCGTCAGCGCGTACAGGTCGCCCGGATCCTTCACCAGACCTTCCTGAACCAGCTGCTCAATCCGCGCGTACGACAGTCCGCGGATGTCCATCGCGCCGCGAGAGGTGAAATGGACGAGCCCCTCCAGCTGGCGCCCTGGGCAGGCGACGTTCGGGCAATAGATCGCGGCCTCGTCTTCCTCCCGGGTGAGCGGCGTCGAGCATACGGGGCACTTCTTCGGCATGCGCCACTGCTGTTCGCTTCCCGTCCGTCTATCGGGGATCGGCGCGATGATCTGCGGGATGACTTCTCCCGCGCGCTTCACCTGAACCCAGTCGCCCACCCGCAGATCCTTGGCAATGATCAGATCTTCGTTATGCAGCGTGGCGAGCTTGACCACGACGCCGCCGATCTCGACGGGCTCCAGCACCGCGAAGGGGTTGATCGCTCCAGTCCTGCCGACATTCACCTCGATCGCCAGCAGCCTGGTCTCGGCGATGTCAGGCGCGAACTTGCGCGCAATCGCCCAGCGCGGCTCCCGCCCGCCTACCACGCCGAGCTCGTCCTGAAGGCGCAGTGAGTCCACCTTCACCACTGCGCCGTCGATCCCGAAGTTGAGCTTGCCACGGATGTTGTGCTCGAGGTCATGCGCCCACTCTTCGACCTGCGCGAGGGTCTTGGCGCGCTTGCGGTGCGGCGCCACCGGCACTCCCCAGTCGTCCAGAGCGTCGAGCAATTCAGTCTGGGTTTCGAAAGGCAGATCCTGACCGTCGGGCGCGACCACCGAATATCCGAAGAAGCGCAGCGGTCTCGACGCAGTCACACCGGGATCGAGCATCCGCAGACTGCCGGCGGCGGCGTTTCGCGGATTGGCGAACACCGGATCGCCGGCCCGCGCGCGCGCCTCGTTCATTTCCTCGAACCGGTCGAAAGGGAAATACACTTCGCCCCTGATCTCGATGCGTTCCGCGGGCGCCGACTCGTGCAGTCGCAGCGGCACGTCGCGGACAGTGCGCAAGTTGACGGTGACATCTTCACCGATCGTTCCGTTGCCACGCGTCGCGCCCATCACGAAAATCCGATTCTCGTAAGTCAGCGCGACCGCGGTTCCATCTATTTTCAGCTCCGCCGTGTAGCCTGATTTGGCGACGTCAGCGCCAGCGAGACGGACGAGACGCTCCTCCCATGCCCGCAGCTCTTCGTCGTCGAATGCGTTTCCGAGCGACAGCATCGTGCGCATGTGCTCGTGTTTCGCGAGCTGACTCTGCACTTCGGCGCCAATGCGCAGAGTAGGAGAGTCCGGAGACGCGCACTCCGGAAATTCCCGCTCCAGGTCCTGGAGCTCGCGAAAAAGTTTGTCGTATTCCGCGTCCGACATCGTCGGACGATCGAGCACGTAGTACTCGTGGGACGCGCGGGTCAGGCGCTCGCGCAGCTCGGCGGCGCGACTAAGCTGTGGGCCTTGAGGCTTCTGCGGAGGCTTTGGATTTTGGTGGGCCGCCTGGGACGGCGCTGCCCGTGCCTGCTGCTGGTTTGCTGACCGGCTTTTCGACATCCGTCGTGTCGTTCCCCTTACTCTGCATATGGGCTTTGAAGTCGCCGCCGTCGAAACGGATCACGCGGTTGCGGCCAGTCTCCTTGGCAACGTAAAGAGCCTCGTCTGACGCTCTGAGAAGCCCTTCCTGGTCTTTTACCAGAGGATGCGGTGACGCTGCCACCCCGCAGCTCATCGTCCGGCGAAGCGTTCCGCCCGAGTAGGTAAAGGTATGCTCGGCGACCTTTTCCCGCAGCCGCTCCGCGAAAGTGACGGCGGCGTCCAGGACCGTACCGGGAAGAATCAAAAGAAATTCCTCGCCGCCGTAGCGGCCGACCCTGTCGATCTCGCGGGCCTCATCCTTCAGGACCTTCGCGAACTGCTTGAGCACAGCGTCACCAGCCTGGTGCCCGTACTCGTCGTTCACGGCCTTGAACTTGTCGATGTCGCACATAACGAGGGCGATTGGCTCGTGGAGACGCACCGAGTGTTGCCACATGTCGTGCAGACGCTCTTCCAGCGAACGTCGGTTTTCGACCTCGGTCAGGCCGTCGGTGAGGGAGATCTGCCGCAGTTTGTCGTTAAGCTCCGACAATTCCTTGTCGCGTGCCTCGAGCTCTGACTGGAGCTTCTTCACATGCAGCTGCGAGCTCACTCGCGCCTCGAGCTCGGCGAAGTTGATCGGCTTGGTGATGTAGTCGATCGCGCCCGCGCCGAGTCCTTCGACTTTGTGCTCGGTGGTATCCAGCGCCGTCTGCATGATGATCGGAATGAACGGCAGTTCCTTGTTCGCCATTCTTGCCTTGAGTCGCCGGGCAACTTCCATCCCGTCCATCTTCGGCATCATCACGTCCAGCAGAATCAGATCGGGGACCGACCTGTCGACCTGCTCCAGCGCCGCCTGTCCGTCCGGCGCTCCGTCCACATGGTACCCGCGTGCTTCGAGACGAGCGCGGAGAAGCTCGATGTTGTCCTCGTGGTCATCTACGACCAGAATCCGAGGCTTCGAGTTACGCTCCATTGTTTTTGCCGAGAAATCTCTGGACTTCAGCGACAACCGCTCTCGGCTCGCAGGGCTTGGCCAGATATCCATCGCAGCCGACTTCCATCGCCTTCTCCCGATCAGACGCGAGAGCGTGAGCGGTAAGGGCGATGATTGGAATCGACTTCGTGGATGGATCGTGTTTCAACACCTGGGTAGCCTCCCAGCCATCGATGATCGGAATGGAGATATCCATAAGGATCAGATCAGGCTTTTCTGATCGAGCCTTTGCGATCCCTTCCTCGCCATTCAGAGCTTCGGTGACTTCGTACCCAAAGTGCTTCAGGATGGTGGAATAGACAATACGATTGTCCTCGTTGTCTTCCACCAACAATACCATTTTACCTGAACTGCTCATTCAGTACCCCTCGCACGGCTATTGCTGGGTCGGCTTTAGGGCAAATTTCTTACCACCCCCTAGAGCCTGATCTTATGTTCAATGCCGCCAGCCCGGACCCGCCGGGCACCTCGTATTCCAAAGCGCCGTTGCCCGGATCGATTCGTCAGCCCACAGCGGATGAATTTCGGGGCGAAATGGTTCCCGACTGGAACAACATCGGTCTGTTTACAGCGGGCATCGCCGTCGGCGCCATACTCGGCGCGGCGACGGCGCTACTTTTCGCTCCGGCGAGTGGCGGTGAGTTTCGAGACCGGATTTCGCGGCGGGTACGACGCGGTTCCGACGAGGACGTCTGGGATGCGCTGGCCGCGGAGCTCGAGCGAGCAGCTGACGACGCTGAGGAGGACGAGGACGCCGCCCGCGAAACCGTCGTCGCGCTGAAGACCTAAGCGCCTCTCAGGCCGGCGTCGGCCTCCGCCTTGTAGTGGCGATCGTTGTAATCCGTATTGGGCAGCTTCATTACCGCCTGCCACTCGGCACGCGCCTTCGCTTTGTCCCCCATGTCGCGATAAACACCGGCCAGGTCGACGTGATGAACGATGCGATCGGGCTCGGCGGCAACGGATTCTTCCATGTAGCGTCGGGCCTCGGACCAGTTCGCGGACTCGAAGATCTGTCCGCCGAGGAAATTCTTGGCCAGCATCCGGGTGAAGCCGTTCAGGCGCATCACCTCGGCGTTCCACATCCCCATCACATGCAGGCATCCCGCGTGCTTCGGCTCGATCTTCAGACATTCGAGCGCCTGACTGCGAACATCCTTCGCGTATTTGATCCGGGACTTGGGACTCTGCGTCAGCGCGTTCTTGCCGAGTGCGCGCGCGAGGTTGAAATGTCCTTCCGCCCCGCCGGGGTTGGCAGCTACAGCATCACGCGCGTACTTCTCGCCGTTCTTGAAGTAGGTGTCGCGCTTGTCTTCGTTTTGCTCATACGATCCGAGGTCGACCGCCGAGCGCGAGGCTTTCCACAATGCCGGGTAGTTCTTTGGATCGATCTTGATCGCTTCCTCATAGTGTTGTAGCGCGGCGGACGCGTTCATGGCGACATATTCTTTGTCGCCGAGTGAAACGTGGTCGGCCGCGGACTGACCGCGGGCGACAGCCGTGACGAGGACTATTCCCGCGAGGACGGATTGGAAGGTGCGCATGTGGGCTCCACTACGAGGTGACGTTGTTCGGACCTGATACCCCGGCCGGGACTAAATGATCGTACCGCGCCTGATCGAACGCAAACGCGATGGCGGGCAGCTCGCTCCCGAGGAAATTCGGGAGCTCGTTCTCGCTTACGCNGAGGGCCAGGTTCCCGAATATCAGATGGCCGCGTTGCTGATGGCCATCTACTTCAATGGTCTCGATCGAGGCGAGATGAACGCGCTCATGGCGACGAATGCTCGAGAGTGGAAGGCAGCTCGACTTCTCGGGCCTCGATNCGCCGCGCGTNGACAAGCATTCGACCGGGGGCGTCGGNGACAAGACATCTCTTATCCTCGCGCCGCTGATCGCATCCCTTGGCGTCGCAGTTCCGATGATGTCGGGCCGCGGGCTGGGCCACACCGGAGGCACTCTCTCTCGACAAACTCGAGTCGATTCCCGGCTTCAGAACGGGTCTCTCGCTCGCCGAAGCGGAGCGGCAGGTCGCGGCGATTGGCTGCGCGATGCTGAGCCAGACCGAGGAGATTGTCCCCGCGGATCGCAAGCTTTACGCGCTGCGCGACGCGACCGCGACCGTGGAGGTGATTCCGCTCATCGCCGCCAGCATCATGAGTAAGAAGATCGCTGAGTCTCTCACCGGACTCGTCCTCGACATCAAGCGCGGGTCGGGTTCGTTTCTGCCTCAACTGGAGGACGAGCTGGAGCTGGCCCGGGCGATGATAGATCTCGGAGCGCGGCACGATTGTCCAGTTGTCGCTCTTCTCACCGCAATGGATCGTCCCCTCGGCGAAGCATGCGGAAACGCGCTCGAGGTGCGCGAAGCGATTGAGGTGTTGAACGGACGCGGACCTGCCGACTTGATAGAAGTCACCATGGCGCTCGGCGCGGAGATGCTCGTTCTGGCGGGCGTGACGCCAACGCGTGAGACGGCGCGTCGCGCGATGCACGCCGCGATTGAGTCAGGCGCGGCGCGGTCCAAGCTCGAGGAGATCGTCGCCGCTCAGGGCGGAGAGCCGGGCGTCGTACGCGATCCGTCACTTCTGCCCAAGGCGCCGTTGCAGAAGCGGTTTGATGCGCCGCGAGGCGGCGTGGTGCAGNCTGTGGATCCGCGAGCGATCGGTTACGGGGTGATCGCCCTCGGCGGAGGGCGGACAAAAATGGAGGATTCCGTGGANCCGTCCGTTGGCTTCGTCATCTCCGCTAAACCGGGGGNGANGGTGGAGGAGGGACAGCCGCTAGCTGTCGTTCACGCTAGCAGCGAGAAGCAAGTCGCGTTGGGGATTTCAGTACTCGAAGACGCGATCACAATTGGTGACACACCTTCTGCCAGTCTGCCGCTCGTGTCGCATCGCATCACGGCCAACGGGGTGGAGGTCCTGTAGAGTCACCAGGGCCCCTTCAACCAGCCGAATAGAAATCCCCCTAGAACCAGCCCCGTGAACATCCCCCACAGCATACTGGTCTCGTCGGCGGGCAGCAGGGCGCGGTCGGTGTACTGCAGCCCGACCACAAAAGCCGCGACGACGATCAGCGCCAGGAGGAACTTCGAGTTGTGGGCGGAGCGCCGATGCGATTGCCGATCGGTGGGATCAGTGTTCAGCACGGCGACTAACCCTCATTGGTGATTTGCGCGCCCGCTTCGACAAGAAGATCGCGCAAAATCGAACGGTGACACTTTGTCTCGTCCTCGCAGTAGCAGCCGATCGAAAAATCGGTCTGCTGCGACATTGCCGCGAGCAGGGCAATGAGGCGCCGGGCCGGCGGCTTCTTCATTTGCGCGCGATACGCTTTTTCGTAGCGCGCCCAGCGCTTTGGAGTGAATGGCTCGGACAACGCCCACGACACGAGCTCGCCGCTGGGCGCGACGTCGGGGAGCCAGACGTCGAAGTAATCGCGTCGGCCGTAGTCCTCCTTACGAACTCCGCGTGGCGGACGGCGCACGGTTCCGAGGCGAGTGCCCTCGCCGGGATGGCGCGGCGCACCAAGGCGGACTACTCGTATTGCCATGCGTGCGGCTTACGAAAATGTCGCGCCCCGAAAGCGGGTGCGAGGAATTCAATCATCCTTCACCAGAGCGAGCAGTTTTTTTGGCGCCGTCATTCGATATCCATCCCGAAGCAAATCGAGGAGCTGGTCCCAGTCGACGTCCGCATCCAGCCAAACTCCCACCCAGCCGCTGGGTCCAACGTACGGCGGCGAAAAAAAACGGTCGGGGGCCGCGTCGATCATCAGTCGCTGGTTGACTGCCTTCGCTTTGCACCACACCGCCGGTCGACCTTCTCCGTGATGATTATCGGCATCCGCGTACATGGCGAAGATCTTGTTTTTCACACGAAAGGTAGGCTCGCCCCAGGCCTCGACTTCGTGGGCCTCCGGGAGAGATAACGCAAGTTTTCGCACCCGGTGCAGGGGACTGCGCGGCATCAGTGAATGGTGTCGCGGGTGCGGCGAAAAATCCAGAAAAGCTGTATTTTCAGGTTGCCCCCCTCTCCCCGTCCGTCCCCCTCGAGGTTGTTCGAATGATCTATCCGCTGAAATACGCCGCGGCCTTTCGTGCCGTAGCGATGGTTCTTTTTGCTCTTGCCACAGCTTGTACGCTCGACACCGACGTCTCGCAGCCAGCCGCCTTGATTCGCTACGCGGGTGATTCGCAGGCTGCGCCTCCGAACACGACGCTGCCGACGTCGCTGGCGGTGGTGGTAGTCAATCAAAACGGCGAGAGGCTCAAGAACATCACGGTCAACTGGTCGATCACTTCCGGCGGCGGAAGCCTCAGTGCCAGCTCAGTACTGTCGGATGACAGTGGCCAGGCCGCTGTAGACTACACGACCGCGACGGCCCCCGGTACGGCGGTTATAACCGCGCAGGTGCATGGGCTGCAGTCAATCACCTTCACTGCCACAACCTCAGCGCCCTAGCGCTTCCTGCGCCTGGTCGATGTGCCGGTGCTCGTGTCGCGCCACGACGACGAGCGCCGAGTAAGCGTTATACCGCATCCGCTCGCCGAAGGGCGATACGATTTCCACCCGGTCGAGTGGCAGCGCATCCGCTGATCTGATAATCGTCATGAGCTCCGATTGCAGGCGCACGAATTCCGAAATGAGCGCTCGCGTCGGCTGACGCCCTTGGGGAATGAAATCGGGTGTCGTCTTCACCTTGCCGATCCTGACGCGTCCGACATGATGCATCGGGCCGATCATCAGAGACAGAAACCATCCAACGGGATCCCGCCGGTAATTCGCGACAGGCGCGCTATGGAGCTCACGTGCCTCGGCAATCGCGTCGCGCAGTCGGGGAATGTACGCCCGCGAGGTCAGGTTCAAATGCTCGACGCAGTCAGCCGCCGACCACCGCGCTGGACCGGGTGGGACGCGCCAGGCGTCCTCAGGCGTCGTGTCGCTGAGGCGCCGCAGCCTTGCCTGCGCGTCTTCGAGCGAATGCGTCAGTGCAGCGAGTTGTTCCTGCAATGCGTCCTTCCCCCGAATCAGTGGTACCGCGGGGTCGGCGGCGCCAGCACGAGCGTATCGCCTGCGACGTCGACTCGGACGCTCAGGGTCGCGTCGGAGTTCGTGCCGACGAATATCGAAAATGATCCGGGCTCGACGACCTTCCGCATCTGCCGGTCGTACAAGGAGAACGCGTCCGGACCGATCCTGAAAGTCACCGTCCGGGTCTCTCCTGGCCGGAGGTTCACTCTTTGGAATCCCTTCAGGCTTCTCACTGGCTGAGCAACGCTCGCGACATCGTCGCGCAGATAGAGCTGCACCACTTCATCGCCTGCGCGATTACCGCTGTTCCTTACGTCCACCGAGACGCCGAGAGAATCACCCGCAGTGATGCGCGGTGCCGATAGCCGCAGGTTCGAGTACGCGAACGTCGTGTAGCTCAGCCCGAAACCGAAAGGAAAGAGAGGAGTCCACGGCAGATCGAGATACTTCGAGGTGTAGTGGTTCGCCGCATCCGCAGGTCGTCCGGTGTTTCTGTGGTTGTAGTAGAGCGGGATCTGGCCGGTCGCGCGGGGGAAAGTCACCGGCAGCTTCCCTCCCGGGTTGTAGTCACCGAACAGAACGTCTGCGACCGCGTTGCCGTGCTGGCTGCCGAGGAACCAGCTTTCGACTATAGCCGGCGCTTCGGCCGCCAACTCGGGAATGGCCAGTGACCGCCCGTTCATCAGAACAACCACAACCGGCTTGCTCGAACTGACGCTGCGCGCGGCGCGGATCACGGCGAGCGCGAGGTCGCGCTGCGACCCGGGCAGCTCCACCGAAGCGCGGCTCGAAGCTTCGCCACTCATGGTGTCGCGTTCGCCGAGAATGATGACCACTGCTTCCGCCTGAAACGCCGCCCTGCGTGCAGCGGCGAATCCCGTGGTGTCCGCCGTATCCACTGGCGCACCTCGCACGCTGGTCACGCGCACACCGTTGCCCAACGCGTTACGAATTCCTGCCAGGACGCTTACGGTCTCGCTGGCCTTTCCAGCTGCCGCCCAGTTGCCGAGCGCTGACTGAGCGTCGTCGGCCAGGGGCCCGATCACCGCGATGCTCCGCACGGTTTTGCGAAGCGGAAGTGTTCCGTTCGAGTTCTTCAGCAGCACGATGGCTTCCCGCGCGGCGGCGCGCGCCGCCGCGACGTGCTCGACCGCGAGGGTTAACCTCTTCTCGCGTTCCGTGTCACTGTACCGGTACGGATCGCTGAACAGGCCCAGCGCGTACTTCACGCGCAACACTCTTTTCACCGCAGAATCAACGAGCGCTACAGGTACGCGTCCGGAGCGAACGAGTGCGGCGAGATTGTCGGCGTACACCGCATCCGACATGTCCACGTCGATCCCGGCGCGAATTCCGAGCACCGCGGCGTCTGCCTTGTTCGCAGCGACACCGTGCGGGATCAGCTCGCCAATGCCGCCCCAGTCGCTGTCCACAATTCCCTTGAAGCCCCACCGTCCGCGCAACACATCACCCATGAGCCAATCGCTGGAGTGGACCGGCACTCCGCCAAGATCGTTGAACGACGACATCACGACAGCGGCGCCGGCTTTGACCGCCGCCTCATACGGCGGCAGATACGTCTCCCACAGCGTCCTCTCCGACAGTTCCACGGAGTTGTAATCGCGACCACCTTCCGCGCCGCCGTACGCAGCAAAATGCTTTACCGTAGCCAGCATCGCGTCCGACCTGCCAAGGCCCATCGCGTTGTCACCGCCCTGAAACCCGCGAACGCGCGCGGCGGCGAACAGACTGCCGAGATAAGGATCCTCACCGGATCCTTCCATTATCCGTCCCCAACGCGGATCGCGAGCGATGTCGACCATTGGCGCGAAGGTCCACGTCAAACCATTGGCAGTCGCCTCGACCGCGGCCAGGCGCGCTGCTCTTGCTGCGGCGGCAGTGTCGAAGCTCGCCGCTTCTGCCAGTGGAATCGGGAAGATGGTTCGGAATCCGTGGATGACATCCTGCCCGAAGAGCAATGGAATCCTGAGCCGCGATTCCCTGGTCGCGATGCGCTGGAGCTCCCGGGTGTATGCCGCTCCGTAGATCCCGAGAAATGAGCCGACGCCGCCGGTTCGTATGAGCGCTTCGCCACCCGCGGGGACTCGCGGTCCCGTCTGAGAGCCGCCGCCGGGAAGCTGATTGAGCTGTCCGACTTTCTCCTCGAGAGTCATCAACTTCAGAATGGAATCGGCGAACGCGGATCCACGCGCGGAAGTGAGCGGCGATTCCGTTTGCGCGTGCACGCGCGTGGTAACGGCCGCCGCGGCGGCAAAGAACGCGAACGTCAGATTGCGGGTCATCTCAGGTGGACTGATTGGTGGGTGAGCGTTCCGCAGCGGGTCTGTCGGGGGGCGATGTTCCAGCCTCGCCAAGATTCTTGGAAAGTCGCACGCCGGTGTGCTCGTAGCCGCGAGCCAGATAGAACTGATGCGCCTCCTTCCTACGGAGAGCCGACGTCAGGGAGACTTTGCGCGCGCCCTGCTGAATCGCCCACTCCTCGGCGCGTTTGACGATTGCCGATCCGACGCCCTTTCCGCGCATCGCCTCGTCGACGACGACCGCGGTGAGCCAGGCGACCGGCTCGCTGGTGTGCAACGAGTCGAACAGATGTACGGTGACCACGGCCACCGCTCGGCCACGNTGTTCAGCGACGAGCACTGCGGTGCCCGCTCGCGCGCGCAGCTTCGCGAGCCGCTCGGGGATAGGGTCGGCGCCGGTTGGATAACCCAGCTGCGTCAGAAGATCTGCCAGCGCCACGGCATCATCCGGCGTCGCGTGTCTTATGGTCAGAGAGCTCACAGACTACCGGGACCGGTGGGCAGCTCGTACCAGATCTCGACCTCGTATCCATCTGGATCGCTGAAGAAGAGATACGGCT
>C688J18823_10002242_pt1 | contig 12104 bp, 14 predicted proteins | sample HopSoiMetagenom1_FD_18823 | JGI IMG/M metagenome (IMG submission 18823) | reverse complement strand
AAGACAGCTTCCGCAACCTGTTCTAGAGCCTCGCGAGGAGGGGACTATGGATCTCGTCGTCCAGATGTGGAGATTTCTTGGCGAGCGGCGCAAGTTCTGGCTGCTGCCGATCATCGTCGTCACCGTGCTGATCGGGGGGCTGCTGGTCCTCGCGCAGGGCTCGGTCGTCGCGCCGTTCATCTACACCCTGTTCTAAGTCATGAAGATTCTCGGCATCTCGGCGTACTACCACGACGCCGCGGCGGCGCTGCTCATCGACGGCCTGGTGGCGGCCGCGGCGCAGGAGGAGCGCTTCACGCGCAAGAAGCACGACTCGCGCTTCCCGCACAGCGCCATCCGCGCCTGCCTCGAGCAGACCGGCACGCGGCCCTCTGAAATCGACTTCGTCGCCTTCTACGACAAGCCGTTCCTCAAGTTCGAGCGTCTGCTGGAGACCTATCTTGCCTTCGCGCCGCGCGGCTTCTCATCCTTCCGCACCGCGCTGCCGGTGTGGGTGAAGGACAAGCTGTTCCAGCGCGGCACGATCCTCCAGGAGCTGAAGGCGATCCAGGCGGGGATNGACTGGGACAAGCGCCTGCTCTTCTCCGAGCACCATCTCAGCCACGCCGCGAGCGCCTNTTANCCGTCGCCCTTCGAATCCGCGGCCGTNCTGACCATGGACGGCGTCGGCGAGTGGACCACGACCTCCGTCGCCCTGGGNCGCGGGCGCGAGCTCAAGGTGGTGAAGGAAATCCAGTTCCCGCATTCGATCGGCCTCCTCTATTCCGCTTTCACCTACTACACCGGCTTCAAGGTCAACTCCGGCGAGTACAAGGTGATGGGCCTTGCGCCTTACGGCGAGCCGCGCTTCGCCCAGCAGATCAAGGACCACCTGATCGACATCAAGGAAGACGGCAGCTTCCGCCTCAACCTCGAGTACTTCGACTACTGCACCGGTCTTCGCATGACCAATGCGAAGTTCGACCAGCTCTTCGGCGGCCCCGCGAGAAAGCCGGAAGAGCGCCTGACGCAGCGCGAGATGGACCTCGCCGCTTCCATCCAGGCGGTGACCGAGGAACTGGTGATCAAGCTGGCGCGCGGCGTGGCGAAGGAAACCGGCGAGAAGAACCTGTGCCTCGCCGGCGGCGTCGCGCTCAACTGCGTCGCCAACGGCAAGCTGCTGCGCGAGCGCTGCTTCGAGCGCATCTGGCTGCAGCCCGCGGCGGGCGACGCCGGCGGTGCGCTCGGCGCCGCGCAGGTCGCCTACTACCTGCATGGCAAGCGCCCGCGCTCAGTTGCCAAATCGGCCAACGGCGCCACGGACGGCATGCGTGGCGGCTATCTCGGGCCGCAGTACACCAACGAAGAGATCGCGCGGCGCCTGCGCGCCGCCGGCGCGGTGTTCGAAGTGCTCGACGAAGAGCAGATGGTCGCCGCGAGCGCCCAGGCGCTCGCCGAGGGCAAGGCGCTCGGGTGGTTCCAGGGACGCATGGAGTTCGGCCCGCGCGCACTCGGCGCCCGCTCGATCCTTGGCGATGCGCGCTCGCCCAGCATGCAGAAGCAGCTCAACCTGAAGGTGAAGTACCGCGAGTCCTTCCGTCCATTCGCGCCCGCGGTGCTGGCGGAAGACGCGCCGAAGTACTTCGGCATCGACTGCGAGAGCCCCTACATGCTGCTGGTCGCGGATGTCCGCGACGAGCACCGCATCGCCATGACCGAAGAGGAGCAGAAGCTCTTCGGCATCGAGAAGCTGAACGTTCCGCGCTCGTCGATTCCGGCGGTGACGCACGTCGATTACTCGGCGCGCGTGCAGACCGTGCACAAGGAAACCAACCCGCGTTTCCACGAGCTGCTCAGCCAGTTCAAGCAGAAGACCGGCTGTCCGGTGATCGTCAACACCAGCTTCAACGTGCGCGGCGAGCCGATCGTCGGCAGCCCGGAGGACGCGTTCCGCTGCTTCATGGGCACCGAGATCGAGACGCTCGCCGTCGGCAACTGTTTCCTGCGCAAGGAAGTGCAGAACCCGACGCTCAAGCAGAACTATGAGCACAAGTTCGAGCTGGATTAAGAACGCGGCGGTCATCGCCGGCGCCCTCCTCGTCGCGGCGGGCCTCGGCGAGGCGGCGCTGCGCGTCGCCGGTTTCTCGTACCCCAACTTCTGGACGCCGGACGCGGTGACCGGCACGTCGCTGCGCGCGGGCATGGAAGGCTGGCAGCGCGACGAGGGAAGAGCATACGTGCGCATCAGCAGCCAGGGGCTGCGCGATCGCGAGCACCGCATCGCCAAGCCCGCGGGCACTTATCGCATCGCCGTGCTCGGCGATAGCTACGCCGAGGCGATGCAGGTCGAGATGGACCATGCCTTCTGGGCGTTGCTGCCGGAAAAGCTGAAGGCCTGCGGCTTCGCCGGCGGCAAGTCGATCGAGACGGTGAATTTCGGCGTGTCGGGATACGGCACCTCGCACGAGCTCCTCACGCTGCAGAGCCGCGTCTGGCAATACCAGCCGGACATGGTGCTGCTCGCCTTCTTCCCGGGCAACGACGTGCGCAACAACTCGCAGGCGCTGGAAGGCGAGAAGCGCCCGTACTTCTCGCTCAAGGATGGCAAGCTCTTCCTGGACACCGCCTTCCGCGACGACCCGGAGTTCAGGGAAAAGCAGCGCATCGCGCAGCATCGGGCCTGGCTGCAGGACGCGCGCCTCTATCAGCTGCTGCGGCGCGTACGCGCCGGCAACATCGCCCAGCATTTCCATAACGCGCCGGTGGCCGCGGCCCTGGCTGCGGGCACCAAGTTGACAGAGCCGGGGCTCGATGAGCAGGTGTTCCACGAGCCGCGCGACGGCGCATGGCGCGAGGCCTGGGACATCACCGATCGCCTGCTCGTGGCCGCCGCGGACGAGACACGCTCGCACGGCGCGCGCTTCGTGCTCGCGGTGCTTTCTACGCCGGGCAGCGTCTACCCCGATGCGCAGCTACGCGCGCGCTACGCGCAGAGCCTGGGCGTCGGCTCCCTCTTCTATCCGGAGCAGCGGCTCGGCCGTGTCGGCGACGAGCACGGTTTCGAAGTCGTGGCGCTCGCGCCGAAGATGCAGCAAGTGGCGGACGCGAAGCAGCTCTACCTGCACGGCTTCCCGAACACCAAGCCGGGCTTTGGCCACTGGAACGAAGCCGGCCATGCGCTCGGTGCGGAGCTGATCGCCGCGAGTCTTTGCGGCAAGCGATGAGGCGCTGGTGGGTCGCCGGCGGCGCGGCACTGGCCGCGCTCGTCGTCCTCGAGGCGGCGCTGCGCCTGGGCAACTACGCCACGCCGGATCTGCATCAGCTCGACGCCCAGCTCGGCTGGAGTCTGCGGCCGCACAAGCAGGGCTGGTATGCGGGCGACGAGGGCCGCACGCGCGTGGTCGTCAACCCTGCCGGCTTCCGCGATCGCGAGCGTGTCCTCGACAAGCCCGACCCGGTCTATCGCATCGCGGTGCTCGGCGACGACTACTCCGAAGCCATGCCGGTCGCGCTGCGTGATACCTGGTGGTGGCAGCTCGAGCCGAAGCTGCAGCACTGCGACTTCCGCCCGGGGAAGCTCATCGAGGTGCTGAATTTCAGTGTCGCCGGCTACGGCACGGCGCAGGAGCTCATCGTGCTGCAAAGCGGCGTGATGCGCTATGCGCCCGACCTCGTCCTGCTGCAGTTCTCCCCGGACGACGTCGCCGACAACTCGTTCGCGCTGGCGGCGAACAAGCTGCGCCCGTTCTATTTTCTCGACGCGCACGGCGTGCCACGCATCGACGAGTCGTTCACGGCATCGCCCTGGTTCCAGCGCCGCATGCAGACGCGCTACCGCCTCGCGGCCGAGATCGCCGACCACACGCGCGCCTTGCAACTGGTGCGCGAGCTCGCGCGCATGAGCTTCATCCCGCCCGCGCACGCCGAACCCGAGCTCGGGGCCGGTCCTCTTTATGACGAGGCCTGGCGCCTCACCGAGGCGCTGATCGCGAAGGGTGCCGATTACACCCGGCGTAACGGCGCCGAGATGGCGCTGGTCGTTATTCCACCGGCGCGCCAGGCGGCGCAGCCGATGGGCCAGACAGACGCGCGCCTGAGCGCGCTCGGCGAGAAGCTCGGCGTGCCGGTAATCGCGCTCGGCGGCAGGCTGCAGAGCGCGCACTACGCGCATACGGGCGGCTGGACGACCGAGGGGCATCGCGCCGCCGCCGCCGCAGTCGCAAACCAGCTCTGCAGGGGTCAGGTCTTGAATTGATGCATAGCGTGCGTCAATTCAAGACCTGACCCCGTCTTTCGAAGGCGACGGCCCAGCCGGGCTAAGCGGCGCGGTCGATTCCGCGCCGTCCGGCGCCTACCCTGCTGGGCATCGTCGAACCGAATGAGTGCCGCATTGCCGCTTGATTCGCAGACCACGCGCTTCTACGAGGACCACGTCCGGCGCTACGGCTACACCTATCGGGCGCTCGGCTTCGGCCGCCGCTCATGGCAGGAGAAGCGCTTCGCCGCGGTGCAGGCGCTCGGCTCCTTCCACGGCAAGAGGATCCTGGATGTCGGCTGCGGCTTCGGCGATCTGCTCGCCTGGCTGCGCGCGCGCGGCATCGAGCCCGACTACACCGGCCTCGACATCTGCAAGCCGATGATCGAGCGCTGTCGCGCCCGCTTCGGACGCAGCGCCAAGTTCATGATGGGCGACGCGCTCACCTTCGTTTCCGACTACACCTGGGACTACATCATCGCGAGCGGCATCTTCGGCTACAACGCCAAGGACACGCGCAAGCGCCTGCAGCCGACGCTCGAGCGCCTGTACGACCTCTCGCGCATCGGGCTCGCGGTGAACTTCCTCTCGCGCCGCTCGCCGAGCCGCAGCCCCGGCCGCTTTTATGTGCATCCGGCGGACGTGCTGCAGTTCGCCCTGAACCTGACGCCCGCGGTGCGGCTCGACCACGCGTACCTGCCGAACGACTTCACCGTCTGCCTGTATCGCACGCCGCCCTGGGAGATGGCGTCTACCGCGACATCGCCCGCCTGAAGGCCGCGCTCGCGGCGCTCTTCCTTGGCGCCTGCGCGAGCGCGCCGCAGCCCGCGCCCGAGCGCGTCGCCGTCGTCTGGCAGCGCGTCGATGACGTGCAGGGCACCTGCCAGCGGCTGAGCGGCCGGCCGGAAATCTTCAAGCTGCGCGGCTGCTCGACGTGGACCGAAACCGACGCGCGCGGCCAGCGCACCTGCTCGATCTACGCGCCGGCACCGACCAGCGAACGAGACACGCAGGCCTTCGCCACGCTCGGCCACGAGCTCCTGCACTGTTTCGACGGCCACTGGCACGACCGCTGGGGACGCATGAGCGAACCCGAGCGTCAGGCGGCCGCCGGTGCGGCGCCTAAGCCGGGCGACGCGGCAGCCGCGGACTAGCGAGCGTCAGCTCCGGGCCTTGGACTTGTTCAGCGTCACGGCGGCGCGAACCAGATTCTTCAACGCTTCCTCGTCGATCTTCTCGCCCTCGCGGAAGTCGATGGCACGCCTGGTATTCCCCTCGAGGCTGGAATTGAAGACGCGCGCCGGATCCTTGAGCGCCGCGCCTTGGGCGAAGGTCATTTTCACGACGTTCTTGTAAGCCTCGCCGGTACAGATCAAGCCGTCGTGCGACCACACGGGAACGTTCCACTTCCATTCCTCGACGACCTCGCGATCGGCTTCCTTCACCAAGGCGCGCAGCCGGCTCAGCAGCTCGCCGCGCCAGTCGCCCAGCTCCTTGATTCTCGCGTCGATCAGCTGAGAAGGAGACTTGCCTTTCGCGGAGCCGCTCTTCTTCATGTGTGTCAGCCGAAAAAGCTCAATGGACAATGCTAGAACGTTTTGGCGGTCATGATGACGAGCTGCGGCGAGCGGATCGAGGCATCGGTCTTCGGCACGGGGAAGGCGAGGTCGACGTGCAGCACGTTGCCGGTCGCGGTGCGGGCGTTGAGAAAGCGAAGGCCGACGCCAATATCGCCGAGCCAGGCGTTGTTCGGGTTGGGTAGCTGGCTGCCCCAGGCGTGGCCGATGTCCGCGTAGGCGGCGAGCCCGACGCGGAAGAGGCGCAGCGGATACCAATCGGTGTAATAGCGCTGCTCGGCGGTGAAGAGCATGCGACGCGTGCCGCGCTGGTAGCGCAGCGGATAGCCGCGCAGACCGTTGTCGCCACCGAGCAGCAGGTCGTCGGCGACGTTCGGGCTCTTGACCATGTCGGCACTCGTCGCGAGGTAGAGAACGTAGTTGCCTCCCTGCGGGATGAAGTAGCGCGCGGAGGCGCCGAAGGCGCGCACGTCGCCCAGCGCGCTGCCGTACTGCGTCGAAAAGCTGAGCGAGCTGAGGAGCTGGTGGTTATCGGCGATGCGCAGGCCCTTGGTAAGGCTCGCCGACGCTTGCCAGGGCTCGTCGGTCGCGCCGAACGCCGCCATGCTGCGGCCGACCTGGACGTTCGCGTGCAGGCCCATCTGGAAGTATTCCGGGCGCTGGATGCGCTCGCGGTTGATGACCGGCAGAAAGTCGTCCTGCAGGACCTCATAGCGCACATAGGGGCCGGCGAGCGTGCGGTCCATGGGGAGCGGCGCGGGCAGCGGCTGATCGGCCAGCACCGAATAGCTGTCCTCGATGTAGTTGACGCCGGCAAAGTAGCGCTGGGTCCAGCCACCGATCAGGCCGCGCGACCAGCCGCCGTAGACCTCGCCGGCGGTGTTGCGATGGCGATACTGGGCGACGTTGTTGCCGGCCTCGTAGATCGCATCCCGGCGGTCGAAATTCGAGACGCTGGCGCCTGCGGCCCAGCGCGTGTCGAGTGCGTAGAACGGGCGCGCGATGCTGAAGGTGTTCGCCGAGCCGTCGCTGAACCTCGCATGCTCCAGGCTCGCCGAGGTCCAGCCGTCGAACAGGTGCTCGTGCGAAATCTCGATCGAGCGGCCGCTGCGGTCGACGCTGGTCGTGCGCTCGTAGCCGAGCGTCGTACCGGTGCCGAGGAAGTTCGTTTCCCGGATGTTGATCGCGCCGCTGTTGACGCCGCCCGCACGCCGGAAGCGCAGCCCGGGCTCGAGCGTCCAGGTGTCGCGCGTGCGCACCTCGAGGTCGACGATGCCGTCCTGATAGCGGAGCGGACGGACGCTGACGTCGTACACCGAGCTCGACTGGCGGATGAGGCGCACGGTCTCGTCGATCAGCCGAATTTGCACCGGCTCGCCGGTCTTGAAGAGCAGCAGCCGCCGGATCAGCCAGGGCTGCGTCGTGATATGCAGGAAGTTGGCCGCGCGGTACGGGAGCGCGCTTTCGTGCGGATCGTCGACGTCGAAGATGTTCTGCGTCTCGACGCGGATCTCGCCAATCGTGGCGCCCTGCGCCTCGAGCTCGGCGAGCGTCGGCAGCGCTTCTTGCTGCGCCGCCGCGGTGAACGCGATGCCGAGCGCGACGAGGGCGGCGAACCACCGGAGGGCGTGCATCGCGCGGCGATTATCGCCGCGCAACATGGCGCCCAGACGTTGGTTACACGATGTTTGACCCCGGCGATGGAGCGGGGGCTGCTAACAGCGGGACGACCAGCGCCTGAGCGTGCGTAGGCTTGACGCTACGCTCGTAGCAAGATTCTTACCGCGAGGCGCTCGCCGCCGGCGTCTTCGCTAGTCCCTGGGGGCTATAGATGAAGGTCCACTTGCTGTAATTTTCGGCGTCCTCGAACGACGCCTCGGCGGCGTCGAAGTTGCCGGTCTTGATCGGCGCTTCTTCGGAGCGGCTGTGCACGCCCATGATGCCGGCTTTGTCGGGCGTTTCCACCACGCCCCAGTCGATGCTTGCGGTCATCGGATCGCGATAGATCCGGCGCAGATGGTGCTGTGGCATCGGGAAGCGCTTATCCTCGATCAGGTCCTCGAGGTTTTTCGGATACGCCTTGGTGCCGGGACTCCTGTTGTAGTAGCTGGCGATGGCGTCGCGGAACTGCGCGCCGATGAAGAGCAGCTCTTCTTCCTTCTGCCGCTGCGCCGCGTGCGAGTGCAGCTCGCCAAACGCTGCGAGGCCGAAGCCCATGATGGCGACCAGCAGCAGCACGCCGAGATAGGTGAAGCCGGAGGCGCGCCGCAGGAGAAAGCGCGGGATGTTGCGCTCGGCTTGGCCATTTCTCATCGCCGGGTCCTGCACCAGGCGCACGCGCGGGCCGGCGCGCGGCGTCTGTGTGCGCCGGCGGAAAAACGCCGGATTGGCGATCTGGTTGCGGCGCGCCTCAGTAGCGCTCATAGCCCTTCGCGGCGCTCCGCACGTCGAAGACATTCCCCTTGCGCGTGTCGCCCGGCGGCACCGCAACCCAGGTGGCGGCGCTTTGGGTGAACGGATCCTTGGGGATCGCGCGCAGGTAGTGCTTCGCCACCAGGTCCTCGAGCGAGGTCGGATAGCGGCCGGTGTCGGCATAGTGCTTGTCGAGCGAGTCGCGCATGAGCGTGAGGTTCTCCTGGAGCACGGCCTCTTCCGCCCGGCGCATCTTGCCGATGTAGTCCGGCACCACCACCGAGATAAGGAGCGCGATGATGGTCATCACCACCATCAGCTCGATCAGCGTGAAACCGCGTCTTTTTTTCATTACCACTCCCTGTAAGGCACGCCGTTCAGCCCTGTGTCCGGGCTCTTCGAGTACACGTCGTACACATCCTTGCCGGGCTGCGGCTCGCTCGCCGGGCTGGCGTAGCTGCGCAGGCCCCACTCCACTCCGCTCACCGGATCGGGCGGGACCCGGCGCAGGAAGTAGAGCTTGGTGCCGTCGGTCTTGCGCTTGTCCGCCACGCCGTCCACCAGCGTGGCGAGGCTCGGCGGATAGCCCGTGGCGTCCGCCGCCTTCTCGATCGCGCCCTCATCGGCGGCGCGCCGGTACGCATCGATCGCCATGCGCAGCTCGCGCAGCGTCTGACGCAGATCCTTCTCCTTGTTGCGCTGCACCGTGACCTCCGCCAGCGGCAGCGCGACCGATGCCAGCAGCGCGACGATCGCCACGGTGATCAACAGCTCGATGAGCGTGAAGCCGGCCTTTTTCATCGCTGCTGGGGCTGCGGGCCGGCCGCCGGCGCCGGGCTGCCCAAGGTCGAAGGAATGGCCGGCTGCGGCGGCACCGGGGCCGGGATCGGCGCGGCGGGAGCCGGCGGCGTGCCGAGCGGCGGCAGCGCGAGGCTCGCGCCGCCCACCTCGGACTCGGTGCCCGAGTTGAACTCCTCCAGGCGCACATCCGAGCGCTCGATGTTGCGCACGACGTGCGGCGTGATGAGCAGCACCACCTCGGTCTTGTTGACCGTGCTCTCCTTGTTCTGGAACAGGCGGCCCGCGACCGGCATGTCGCCCAGTCCGGGCACCTGGCCGGTGGTGCGGCGATCCTCGTTCGAGATGAGGCCGGCGAGCACCTGCGTCTCGCCGTCCTTCAGGCGCAGCGTGGTGGCGGTGTTGCGCGTGCCGACCTGGTAGGCGATCGTGCCCGAGCTGGTCTTGATCTGGCTGCTGATGTTGCTGACCTCCAGCCCGACCTTGATGCCGACGTCATCGTCGAGGAACACCTGCGGCTCGACCTCGAGCTTCAGGCCGACGTCGAGGTAGTTCACCGACTCGGAGACGAAGCCCGTGGCGCCCGCCGTGGTGGTGATCACCGGCACCTTGTCGCCGATGTGGATGCGCGCCTTCTCGCGGTTCTTGGCCCGGATCCTCGGGTTGGCGAGGATGTTGTTGCGGCCGATCTGCTGGCGCAGGTTGAAGACGATCATCGGGTCGGGCACCGTGACGCGCACGAGGCCGCTCGAGAAGTGGGTCGCTTCCGTGCCGGTGATCTTGCCCGGGACGTTTTCCGCGCCCTGCAGGCCGATGCCGACCGAGCCGGGCCACTGGATGCCGGCGTTGGCAAGATCGTTCGAGCCCACCTCCAGCACCTCGACTTCCAACATGACTTCAGGCTCGCTCTTGTCCTGGTTGGCGATCAGCTTCTCCGCCATGCGAATCGCCTCGGGCGTATCGCGCATCACCAGCAGGTTCAGCTTCTCGTCGATGAAGAGATCGCGCGTCTTCACCAGCTGGCGCACCATGTTGGCGGTCGCCTTCACGTCGGCGTTCGCCAGATAGAACGAGCGCACCACCAGGTCCTTGTAGTCGCGGCTCTTCGCGGGCGTGTTCGGATAGATGAGGATGGTGTTGTCGTTCATCACCTTGCGCTCGAGCTGGTTGGTGACCAGCACGAAGCGGATCACCTCCTCGATCGAGGTGTCGCGCGCGAACACCGTGGTCTTGATGTCGGGCTGCACGTCCTTGTCGAAAATGAAGTTGAGGCCGGTCTGGCGCGAGATCAGCTCGAACACCGTGCGCAGCGGCGCATCGCGGAACTCCATGGTGATTGGCTTCTTCAGCGCCGCGTTCAGCTTCGGCGTCAGCGTCTCCTTTACGGTCTTCTCCTCGATGCGGCGGGAAAGCGCGCGCGCCTCCTTGTTCTGCGGGCTCTGCGCCAGCACCTCGCGCACCTTGTCCTGCGCCTGGGCGACCTGGCCGTTCTTGAAGGCTTCGTTCGCCTCCGTCAGCGTGCGCCGCTGCTCGCCGTCCATGCGCAGCGCCTCGAGTGAGCTCTTGGCGCGCTGGTTCTGGGGATCAACACGCAGCACGCGGCCATAGGCCTCGGCGGCGCGCTCGAGCGCGCCCGCGCCGCGGGCGTTGTCGCCCAGCGCGAGGTAGCGCTCGGCGCTCGCCTGCTTGTTGCGCAGGTAATAGTTGCGCAGCTCGACGTCCTCGGGATGCGCCTTCACTTCCTGCTCGAGGCGGGCGAGGCCCTGCTCCTCGTTGCCGGTCTCGACTTCGATGCGTGCCTGCTTGAAGTTCTCGTGGGTGGCGCACGCCACGAGGACGAGCGCCAGGGTGATCAGTGCGAGGATTTTTCTCATAGCGGGAGGGTCTGCTTGGCTTTCATAGGCAAATAGGTGAAGACGATCTCGGCGTCGGTAACCTTCTCGACGCGGTAGTCGCCGATGCGATCGCCGGCGGCGACCGCGACGCTGTCGTTTCCGTTCATCAGGAAGACCGCGAGCTTGTCGCCGTCCTGCATTCTTCCGATGTAGCGGAAGGGCAGCGGCGGCACCGTGGGCTTGGCGGCGGCCTGCGCCTGCGCCGGCACCACCGGCGAGAAGTTACGCGGCGCGAAGGCGTCGACCTTCGACTCCTGGGCATCGCTCGCCTGGCTGCGCTCCTCCAGTTTGCCGAGGTTGATGTCCTCGACTGCCGGCAGGCGCGTTTCGATGCGCGCGGCGGGCTCGCGCACCGGCGTGTACGTCCGGCTTTCGCGGCCGGCGACCACCGAGGCGAGGGCGCTCACCACCGTGACGCCGGCAAGAACCTGCTTGACGATCGGCTTCATGGCTTCACCATATGGAGAGTGAGGCGCAGCTCCGCCTGCACCGTGCCGTCGCGGCGGTTCTCGCGCTTGAGCGAGATCTGGTCGAGCGAGAGCACCGGGATCTCGGCGAGCGAGCGCTTCAGGAACTCGCGCATCTGCGTATAGCTGCCGGTGAGCGGCACTACGATCTCGTAGCGCTCGAGCTTGCCGCCGGGCGCGCTTTGCGACTTGTAGCTCGCCTGCGCCAACTCGACGCCGGTCGAGTGGCCGATGGCGTAGAGCTTCGCCAGCCAGTCGGTGGTCTGCTCGGGCTTGCGCAGGTACTCATATACCGCCGCCAGCTTCTCGCCGCTGTTGGCGGCGGGCGCTGCGCGGTTCTCGATCATGTCGGCCTTGGCGCCGAGCACGCGGTTCTGCTCCTTGAGCGGCTGCAGCACCAGCGTCATGAACGCGCCCGCGACCACGAAGAGCGCGAGCGCCACCACGCCCATGGCGCCGAGCTCGTCGCGCACCCGGTAGAGCTGCTGTGTGAGCCGCCGCTTCATCGCTTCACCTCGTTCCAGGCGGCCGAGATCGAGAAGGACACCGGACGCTGCGGGTCGTTCTGCCGCACCTCGTGCCGTACGAGCTGCACGTGCGAGAGCGTGTCGGCGCGGCTGAGATTCAGCACGTAGCCGAGCGCGGCGAGGTAGTCCTTGCTGTCACCGGAGATCTTCACCGTGCCGCTCTTGGTATCGGGCTCGATCGCGAGCAGCGCCAC
>C688J18823_10002241_pt1 | contig 12106 bp, 12 predicted proteins | sample HopSoiMetagenom1_FD_18823 | JGI IMG/M metagenome (IMG submission 18823) | reverse complement strand
AAGCGAAAGCCGCGGACCCGGGACCCGCGGCTTCGCAGAAACAGAAATCGTCAGGCGATGAAGACCCAGTCGCCGGTGAAGGTGCCGGCCGCAACGTCGAAGGAGAAGCCGTCGCCGGCCGTGGCGACGGCTTCGCCGTATTCGTTGGAGGCGGACGGAACGACGAACCAGCCGTGGTCCGCATAAGCCGCGGAATCGATCGAGAGCGACGCGAAGTGCTCGCCGTCGCGTCCGATCTCGCCGCTGCCGCCGCCATCGCCGCCGCTGCTGGGGCCGATGCCGCCGCGCTCGATCGTCAGCGCCGGGCCCTCGCTCACGACGCTGGCCACCGAAACGAGTTGCGGCGAACCGCCGGAGAGCAGGACCGGCGTGGTGTCGTGCAATGTGGGCATCGAGGCGGATGCGGATGGTCCAGCCGCCGAGGTCAAGACCGGCGCCTCGGCGCCGTGGCTCACGATGGTCGAAGCGGTATCGGCCCGGAACACGGGGGCCTGGGACCCGGGCGGCGTATCGTCCGGCACTTCGGTGAACGTCGAATGACCGCGAAACAGAACCTGCACGGGATGCCCTCCAGTAGAGCCGAAAAGGTATCACGAGCCCGGGGCGGCTTCAACCTGGGCGTGACCCGGCCAGTTGATCAGGCCGGAGTTTTCCAAGCGTTAATGCGGGACGCCAAATCCGGCTTGCCTGCGCGCAGCCGTTCTGGATGGATGGCGGGGTGCAGTCCGGTCCCGGCGAGGGGGTGATGCCGCAGTCCGAGCCTATCGATTTCTGGTTCTCCATCGGCAGCATGTACACGTTTCTTACGGTCATGCGCATCGACCGGGTGGAGGATACCAGCGACGTCCGCTTCGTGTGGCGGCCGTTTTCGGTCAAGGCCATCATGATCGAGATGGACAACCGGCCGATGTCGAAGCCGAAGAAGCTCGCCTACATGTGGCGCGACCTGCACCGCCGCGCCGAGATGTACGGCTTCGCCTTCGAGGGCGAGGCACCCTACCCGCTCCAGAACTTCGACCTGGCGAACCGGGTCGCGATCGTGGGGGCGGAGGAAGGCTGGTGCGCGGATTACGTGCGTGCGACCTACCGGCGCTGGTTCGTCGAGCATCAGGAATGCGGGATGGAGCCGAACCTTTCGGATTCGCTGCGCGAGATCGGCCAGGAGCCGGGGCGAGTGATTGCGCTGGCGGAATCGGACGAGGTGGCGCGCGCATATCGTGCGGCGACAGACGAAGCGGGCCGCCTTGGCATTTTTGGAGCACCGACATTCGCGACCCGCGGNGAGGTGTTCTGGGGCGACGACCGGCTTGAGGATGCCGTCACCTGGGCTCAGCGCGGGACGTTGGGCGCGCCACGGGCTCCGTGAGTCCTTTCATTGTCATCCCGGCCGGAGCGAAGCGGAGAGCCGGGATCCCTAACCGCCGTCCTCACGATACCGTATCGATCGTGGTTATGGATCCCGGTCTCGACCTTCGGCCTCGCGCCCGGATGACGGCGGAGTTAGTCCTTGAACTCCAGCTTCGCCGCTTTCACCACTTCGGCCGTCGTTTTGATGTCCGCATCGATCATGGCGCGGAACTCCTCCGACGCATTGCCGCCCGGATCGACCGCCATCGCCTTGAGCTTCGCATTCACGTCAGGATCGGCGATGACTTTGCGCAGCGTCTCTTCGAGCTTCTTCACGACTGGCGCCGGCGTGCCAGCCTGAACGAAGATGCCGCTCCACAGCGCGGTGTTCACCTCCGGGAGACCGGCTTCCGCCATGCTCGGCACGTCGGGCAATTCGGGCGAGCGCACGGATCCGGTCACCGCCAGCGCCTTCACCTGGCCTCCTTTGACCAGCGGCACGGTCGGCGGTCCATCGGCGATCGTCAGCAGGGTCTGCCCGCCAACCACGGAAACGAGTGACTCGTTGCTGCTCTTGTACGGGATCGGTTGCCCCGGCGCCCCGGTCTTGAGCTTGAACAATTCGGTTGCGATCGTGAACGCGGGTGACGACGTCGCGTAGTTCGATTTATCGGGATTGGCCTTCATCCAGGCGACCAGCTCCTTGACGTCCTTCGCCGGATGGTTTGCCGGCACCGCGAGGATTAGTGGAAAGCTCGCGATCATAGTCAGCGGCACGAAACTCTTGGTCGGATGGTAGCCGAGCTTCGGATAGATAGCGGACGCGATCGACATGCCGCCGCTCGCCGCGACCAGCAACGTGTAGCCATCGGCCGGTTGGTTCGCCGCATATTCGTTGCCGATGCGCGCGCCGGCGCCGGGCTTGTTCTCGATGACGACCGTCTGGCCGATCATGTCCTGCAGCTTCGCGCCGATCAACCGCGCGAAAATGTCGTTGCCGCCTCCGGCGGCGAAGCCGACCACAATGCGGATGGTCCTGTTCGGATAATCGGTTTGCGCCTGTGCGGGCACGGCAGTAGCAGCGAGCACGAATGCCAAAAGAATGCTGCGACGCGTTTTCGCGTTCATGTTCTCCCTCCCTTTTGCTGCAAGCCTAGCGCCAAGTCGGCGGGCGCGACAGTCCGAGGACGGTCAGGCGCTCATCCATGCGACCAAGGCGGCGTTCACGGCATCCGGTTGTTCCAGCGTGGAGAGGTGGCCGCAATGCGGTACCTTGACGAGCTTCGCGCCGGGAACTCCAGCAGCCATCTCGTCGGAGAGAAATGGCGGGGTGAGCTCATCCTGCTCGCCGACGAGCACGAGCGTGGGGCATTTGATCGAGCCCAGCAGCGGCCGCGAGTCGGCGCGGGTCAGGATCGCGCGCTGCTGGCGCACATAGGCTTCTGCGCCGACGTCGTGGCACATCGCGACGTGGATTTGCTTGAGTACGGCATCGCTGTGCCGGTCCGGGTGGACCAGCAGCGGCCACACCAGTTCGATTGCCTCATCGAAGCAACCGCTCTCGGCGAGTGCGATATTGCCGCGGCGCTTCTCCTGCGCCTCGGGCGAGTCGTCGCGTGCGTTGGTGTCAAGCAGCGCCAGCCGGTCCACGCGGTTGGGCGCCTGCCGCATGATCTCGAACGCGATGTAGCCTCCCATCGAGAGGCCGGCGAGCGCAAACCGCGGCGGCGCATCGGCGAGAATGCGTTGCGCGATGGCGGGCATGCTGTCATCGCGCGTGTGCCCCACGACCGTCACCGGGCCGAAGCGCCACAGCACCGGGATCTGCGGCGCATAAAGCCGCGCGGAGCAATCGAGGCCGGGCACGAGAACGACGGGGAGGCTTGGTGGCATTTGCGGGTTCCTCGCGGCGCGTTTAGCACCGGAAAGTAGGCTTCTGCGCGCGTTATTGCAGTGCAGCATATTGACTTTAGGGCGTTAATGATTATGTTCCTCGCCGACCCGGTCGGACAAGCAAGATTCGGCCGTCCCTCCCCGCGCAATTGATGTCATCGTTCCATATCCGGCGCGGTGTAGCTCCGGGGGCAGACGCTTAACTGAGGTTTCATGTCCTTCGCTAATCTAGGCCTTTCCGAAAAAGTGTTATCAGCCGTCGCGGCGACGGGTTACACGACGCCGACCCCGATCCAAGAACAAGCCATTCCCCACGTTCTCGCGCGCCGCGACGTGCTCGGCATCGCGCAGACCGGAACCGGCAAGACCGCGGCGTTCGTGCTGCCGATGATCACCATGCTGGAGCAGGGCCGCGCCCGCGCGCGCATGCCCCGCACGCTCATCCTCGAGCCGACCCGAGAACTCGCGGCGCAAGTCCAGGAAGCCTTCATCAAATACGGCGCCAAGCACAAGTTGACCGTCGCGCTCATCATCGGCGGCGTGTCGTTCGACGATCAGGACGCCAAGCTTATGCGTGGCGTCGATGTGCTGATCGCCACGCCCGGCCGCCTGCTCGACCATCACGAACGCGGGCGGCTGCTGATGACCGGCGTCGAGCTTCTGGTCATCGACGAAGCCGACCGCATGCTCGACATGGGTTTCATTCCCGACATCGAGCGCATCTGCAAGCTGGTGCCGTTCACGCGCCAGACGCTGTTCTTCACCGCGACGATGCCACCGGAAATCCAGCGGATCACGGAACAATTTCTGCACAATCCAGTCCGCGTGGAGGTGTCGCGCCCTGCGACAACGGTGGCGGCCATCACGCAGCAGCTGGTGAAGACCGGGCGCGAGCCGCATGACAAGCGCGACACGCTCCGTCGCTTGATCCGCTCGGCCGAAGGCCTCACCAACGCAATCATCTTCTGCAACCGCAAACGCGAAGTCGCGACCCTGCACCGCTCGCTGGTGAGTCACGGTTTTTCCGCGATCGCGCTCCACGGCGACATGGATCAGTCGGCGCGCACCGCAGCCCTCGATCAGTTCCGCCGCGGCGAGGTGAAGCTGCTCGTTGCATCCGACGTTGCGGCGCGCGGGCTCGATATTCCGGCTGTCAGCCACATCTTCAATTTCGACGTACCGCATCATCCAGACGACTACGTGCATCGCATCGGCCGCACTGGCCGCGCTGGACGTTCAGGCACTGCGATCACCATCGTGGCGCCGGCCGACGGCAAGGCTGTCACTGCGATCGAGCAGCTGACCGGTCAGACCATCGGCTGGGCGGAGGCGCCTGCCGGCTCGCATGCACCCCGCGCGCACGCACCTGCACCGCGCCACGAGTCCCGCGAGCACGATCATCCCCGCAAGGACCGTCCTGCACGCCCTGCACGCAAGAGCCATCAGGAACACGAGCCGGCGAAAGTCGCGCACATCGATCAAGCCCGTACGCGCCGCGCGGCTCCGCGCCCCGAGGAAGATAACGACTCCCATCTCCCCGCCTTCTTATTGCGTCCGGTCAAGCTCAAGGCCTGAGCTTCTGGGAAAAGTTATTCTCTTTATTGATCTTGGCTGTCGCGGCGTTCGCGTGCGGCTTAGGCCCGCATACCGATAAGAAAAAACCATACTGCCGGAATCGTTATCGACGATTCATCGCCTTGATGCCCGGCAATTTACTGGCCGTTTAGTCCTTTGCTCATAGGGTGACTGCCGCAAGGGCAAGTTGCGGGCCGGTGGGTTTGCAGGCGGAGCGGCAGCGGGAATGAGCGGCAAACACGAGGAGTGCGAGCGCACCTTGGCCTTCGCCGAGATCGCCGTCGGACAGATGAAGGCGCTGCGCCAGCCCGCCTATCCGCGCAACTATGAGGTCTGGTACGCGTACGCGACGGGCCACAATCCGTCGCTCAATCAAAGCATCAACGAGATGCTAGGCCGTAATGAGGGCACGCTGAGCCCGGCCGACATCGATCAGATCTACGAAACCTACCTTTCCCCAACACGGGTCACCGACAGGCTGGACAACGTCGGCAACCAGATCGTGGAGGAAATCGATCAGGTGATGGCGATGATCGAAGCCGCCGTCGGTTCGACCAGCCAGTACACCGAGAGCCTTGCGCACGCCACGCGGAATCTCGGCAGCACACAGGACCGCGATGGCTTGCGCGGGATCATCGAAGGGCTGGTGCGCGCGACCCGCGAGATGGACGCGCACAATAGCCGCCTCGAGACCAGCCTGAAGGTCTCCAAGCAAGAGATCAATCAGCTGCAGGCGAACCTTGAGGCCGTGCGGCACGAAAGTCTGACCGATCCGCTGACCTCATTGGCCAATCGCAAGTATTTCGATTCGGCGCTCGACAAGTATATTGGACAAAGTGTTGCAAGCGGCGAGCCGCTCGCCCTGCTGCTGGCCGACATCGATCACTTCAAGGTGTTCAACGACACCTACGGCCACCTGACTGGCGATCAGGTGCTTCGCCTCGTCGCGATGGCGCTTAAACAGAACGTCAAGGGACAGGACGTCGCCGCGCGCTACGGCGGCGAGGAGTTCGCGATCATCCTGCCGAACACGACGCTCCGCTCGGCACTGAGCGTCGCTGATCACATCCGGCGCGCCGTCATGACCAAGGAACTGATGAAGCGCTCGACCGGCGAACATCTCGGTCGCATCACGGTCTCGGTCGGCGTCGCCATCCTACACAAGGACGAGTCGGGTCAGTCGCTGATCGAGCGCGCCGACAACGCGCTCTATACAGCCAAGCACTACGGCCGCAATCGCGTCATGTGCGAGACGGACCCCGAGGTGGTTTCCGCGTCGACCGCGAAGGTGGCTTAGCGAATCTATCCACTCTCTTCGGCTTTTCCTTTCGGGCAGCCGCTCGCATCGCCACCGAATGCGCGCGACGCGCCCACTGCGCCAGCCCTTCCGCATCGTCGTAGAGCCGCTCCGGCATCCGCCAATAGGATGTCAGCTGGTGTTCGCCGTTCTTGGTGGCGTAGGTGAACGCGCCAAGCCCTTCTGCTTCGAAAGCCGGAATGGTTTCGGCATCGGCTTTGAGATGGATCACATCGCGCGCGACAAGCGCGATCATCCGCCCATCGACAAAGATGCCCTGGCCGCCGAACATGCGGCGGACCGACACGGGCCCGAACTCGCGAAAGAGTTCGTGGATCGTTTCGGCGTCCATTAGCGCGCCCAGCAAAAGTGGGTACCGGTTTTGCGTCCGGGCGCGCGAAAATGGCGTCAGAACGCGCTTAGTGCGCTTCGGCGGCGGCCGGATCAGTGGCCGGCGTCAACTGCACCGACTCCCCACAGCCGCAGGCCGAGGTCTGGTTCGGATTGTTGAACACGAAGGTCGAGGACAGTTTGTCCACCTTGAAGTCCATTTCGGTGCCAAGCAGGAACAAAACGGCTTTCGGGTCGATCAGCAATTTGATGCCCTTGTCCTCGACGATTTCATCGAACTTCGCCGCTTCGGCTGCATATTCCATCGTGTAGGACATACCGGCGCAGCCCCCGTTCTTCACGCCAACGCGTACACCCGCGATCGGCTTGTCGGCCTTCGCGATGATCGCCTTGATACGGTCGGCGGCTGCATCGGTGAGCCGCATGACCTGGGGTCGGGGTCGTGCCGTTGCCATCTTTCAAGCCATTCTGATCTTTGGCGAATCCAAGACTACCAGAAACGCCGTTGGTGTCTATTTGGGTACGCTGAAGGTTTGTTGCAACGATCTCACCACATGTTCAGCGAGGCGCGCGCTTCGTCCGACATGCGGCTCTGCTCCCAAGGCGGATCCCAAACGATGTTGACGGTCACTGGGCCGACGCCGGCGACGCTCGACACCGCGTTCTCCACCATGATCGGAAGTTCCTGCGCCGAGGGGCAATTCGGCGTGGTCAGGGTCATGTCCACCGTGACGGTACGATCGTCCGCAATATCGACTTTGTAGATCAGCCCGAGCTCGTAGATGTCGGCCGGAATTTCCGGGTCGAAGACGGTCTTCAGCGCGCCGACAATATCGTCGGTGATGCGCCCAAGCTCCTCGGGCGGGATGGCGCTACCGCCATGCGTTTCTACGGCGTTCGGCGCCGGCGCCTCCGCGGTTTTGGTCTCTTCGGTCATGAAAACATGTCCTGCGCCTTGATTAACGCGCTGGCAAGGCTGTCGATCTCGGCCTTCGTATTGTAAAGCCCGAACGAAGCGCGGCACGTCGCGGTCACGCCATAGCGCGCGAGCAGCGGCATCACGCAATGGGTGCCGGCACGCACCGCGACACCGGACCGATCGATGATGGTCGCGACGTCGTGCGGATGCGCATTCTTCATCTCGAAGGAAAGGATTGCGCCTTTTTCCTTCGCGGTGCCGATGATGCGTAGCGAATTGATTTCACGCAGCTTGTCGTGCGCGTATTTCACGACGTCGTTTTCGTGTGCCCGGATACGCGCCTTGCCGATCGACTGGACGTAATCGATCGCGGCGCCGAGCCCGATCGCCTGCACGATTGGCGGCGTACCGGCCTCGAATTTGTGCGGCGGTTCGCCGTAGATGACGCGATCCTGGAACACTTCCTTGATCATCTCGCCGCCGCCGTTGAACGGGCGCATGCTGGCCAAGTGCTCGTACTTGCCATAGAGCGCGCCTATGCCAGTCGGGCCGTACAGCTTGTGGCCCGTGATGGCGTAGAAATCGCAGCCGATGTCCTGCACGTCGACATCCAGATGCACCGCCGCCTGACTGCCGTCGACCAGCACAGGAATGCCGCGCTCATGCGCAATACGCACGACCTCCTTGATCGGCACGATGGTGCCGAGCGCGTTCGACATATGCGTCATCGCGACCAGCTTGGTACGCGGCGTGAGCAGCTTCTCGAACTCGTCGATCAGGAAATTGCCCTCCTCATCGACCGGCGCCCACTTGATCACAGCGCCGTGGCGCTCGCGCAGAAAATGCCACGGCACGATGTTCGAGTGATGCTCCATGATCGAAATCACGATCTCGTCGCCGGGTTCTATGCGCTCGCGCGCGAACGTATAGGCGACGAGGTTGATGGCTTCGGTGGCGTTGCGTGTGAAGACGATCTCTTCCGCGCGCTTCGCATTCAGGAACACGCGGACCTTCTCGCGTGCGCCCTCATAGGCCTCGGTGGCGGCATTCGCGAGGTAATGCAGACCCCGATGCACGTTGGCGTATTCCGACGTGTAGGCCTGGTTCAGCCGATCGAGCACGGCCTGCGGCTTCTGCGCGGACGCCGCATTGTCGAGATAGACGAGCGGCTTGCCGTAAACCTGCATCGCCAGCGCCGGAAAATCCTGCCGGATGCGGGCAACATCGTAAGACCCATTGGTGACTGCGGGATGCATATCAGCGCGCCTTCAGCCAAGCGGCGACCGCTTCCATGAGCGCCTCGCGCAGGCCGGCATGCTCGATGCCTTCGATGGCATCGCCAACGAAAGCCTGGATCAGCAGCGCCTCGGCTTCGACCTGCGGAATGCCGCGGGCACGCAAATAGAACAGCAAATCCTCGTCCAGATCGCCGGCCGTCGCGCCATGGCCGCACTGCACGTCGTCGGCATAGATTTCCAGCTCGGGCTTGTTGTCGACCTCAGCCTCTTCCGAGAGCATCAGCGCGTGCGAGCCCATCTTGGCGTCGGTCTTCTGCGCGCCGGGCTGGACGATGATCTTTCCCTGAAAAATGCCGCGGCTCTGGTCATCAAGAACGGTCTTGAATACCTCGCGACTTTGACAGCCGACGGCGGCGTGATCGACAACCATCGTGGTGTCGGCATGCTGCTTCCCCCTGAGCAGGGTGGCGCCGCGGACGCTCGCGACGGTCTCCTCACCGCCGAACCGCAGAAACAATTGGTTGCGCGTCACAGCGCCGCCCGTTGTGTACAGGAAGGTGTTGAACCGGGCATGCGCTCCGACGTCCGCCATCAACGACGAGATGTGCAGCGCCTTGTCGCCCTCGCGCGTCACCTTGATATGATCGGCGTGCGCGCCATCTCCTGCAAAAATCTGCAAGGCCGTGTTGACCTGATAGTCGACGCCATCGGGACCTTCGAAACTCTCAACCAGCATCAGCCGTGCGCCCGGCTCCATGATGACGATCGAACGCGGGTAAATCGCCGCAGCTGCCTGCCCGCTAAACACGTGCGCGAGATGAATTGGCTTCTCAATACAGGCATCCTTACGCACGTGGATCACCACGCCACCCGTCATGAACGCGGTGTTGAGCGAAACCGCGATGTCGCTGCGGGCCGCTTCGGGCAAACTGTTCAGCCGATAAAGGTTCTCCTCGGTCAACCACGCAAATAGCCCGGTGATGGTAACGCCTGGGTCATGTGCGTTGTCATCGGTCCAGTCCGGCGCGAGATAGCCGTCCGCAATGACAATGCGGCGCGCCTCAAGATCGCCGAGCTCCGCGCCTGCATTCTGCAGCTTTGCGAAAACATCCGCGCCGGGGCGAGGGGCAAGCGGCTTCGCATCGCGCATCAGAGCGCGCAGGTCGGTGTACTTCCATTCCTCAACGCGGCGGGTCGGCAGGCCGGCCTTGGCGAAGCGCTCGAACGCGGCCTCACGTAGCGGCACGGCGCCGGGGAGCTTCGCCTTGGCGGCGGCCCATTCGGCGGCGAGCTGTTGCTCGGCCGGGTTCTTGATGAGGGTGATCTCGGCCATCGCTATTCCGCCGCGACCGGCGCTTCCTGGAACTGCGCGTAGCCGCTTGCCTCGAGCTCCAGCGCCAGCTCTTTGCCGCCGGTCTTAACGATGCGGCCCTTCGACAGCACGTGCACGATATCGGGTACAATATAGTCGAGCAGACGCTGGTAGTGCGTGATGACAATCGCGGCGCGCTCCGGCGAACGCAGCCGATTGACGCCATCCGCCACGATCTTGAGCGCGTCAATGTCGAGGCCGGAGTCGGTCTCGTCGAGCACCGCAAGCCGCGGCTCCAGCAGCGCCATCTGAAGAATTTCGTTGCGCTTCTTCTCGCCGCCGGAGAATCCGACGTTGACCGCGCGGCGCAGCATGTCTTGGCTGATCGAGAGCTTGGCCGCCGCCTCGCGGACGCGCTTCATGAACTCGGGCGTGTTCAGCTCCGCCTCGCCGCGCTGCTTTCGCTGCGCGTTGAGCGCGGTGCGCAGAAACGTCATGGTGGCGACGCCCGGAATTTCGATCGGATACTGGAAAGCAAGAAACACACCCTTAGCGGCGCGTTCGTCCGGATCCATCGCCAGCACGTTCTCGCCGTTGAAGAGAACTTCGCCTTCCGTGACCTCGTAGTCGGCTTTACCGGCGAGCACATAGGCGAGCGTCGACTTGCCCGAGCCGTTCGGGCCCATGATGGCGTGCACCTCCCCCGCCTGCACGATGAGGTCGAGGCCGTTGAGGATTTTCTTGCCGTCGATTTCGACGTGCAGATTTTTGATTTCAAGCAGAGGCATTACGCGCTTTCTTTCTTGATCAACCAACCGAGCCTTCGAGGCTCACCGAAATCAGCTTCTGCGCCTCGACGGCGAACTCCATCGGAAGCTGCTGCAGCACGTCCTTGACGAAGCCGTTCACCACCAGCGCCGTCGCCTCCTCGGCCGACAGTCCGCGCTGGCGGCAGTAGAACAGCATATCCTCGGAGATCTTCGAGGTGGTCGCCTCGTGCTCGAACACCGTCGAGGAGTTCTTCGCCTCGATGTAGGGCACGGTGTGCGCGCCGCACTTGTTGCCGATTAGAAGCGAGTCGCAGTTGGTGAAGTTGCGCGCGCCGCTCGCCTTGCGATGCGAGGAGACAAGCCCCCGATAGGTATTCTGCGAATGTCCGGCCGCGATGCCCTTGGAGATGATGCGGCTCGTCGTGTTCTTGCCCAGATGCAGCATCTTGGTGCCGCTATCGACCTGCTGGTGGCCGTTCGAGATCGCAATCGAATAGAACTCGCCGCGCGAGTCATCGCCGCGCAGGATGCAGCTCGGGTACTTCCAGGTGATGGCAGAGCCCGTCTCAAGCTGGGTCCAGGAGATTTTGGAGCGAGCCCCGCGGCAGTCGCCGCGCTTGGTGACGAAATTGTAGACGCCGCCCTTTCCGCTCGCGTCGCCGGGGTACCAGTTCTGGATCGTCGAATACTTGATCTCGGCATCGTCGAGCGCGATCAACTCGACTACTGCGGCATGAAGCTGGTTCTCGTCGCGCGTCGGTGCCGTGCAGCCTTCGAGGTAGCTCACGTATGAGCCCTTGTCGGCGATGATCAGCGTGCGCTCGAATTGCCCGGTGTTCTTCTCATTGATGCGGAAATAGGTCGAGAGCTCCATCGGGCAGCGCACGCCCGGCGGCACATAGACGAACGATCCGTCGGAGAACACCGCCGAATTGAGCGTGGCAAAAAAGTTGTCGCTCACCGGCACCACCGTGCCGAGGTACTGCTTGACGAGGTCCGGGTGTTCGCGCAGCGCCTCCGAGATCGGCATGAAGATCACGCCGGCCTTCTTCAGTTCCTCCTTGAACGTCGTGGCGACCGAAACCGAGTCGAACACCGCGTCCACCGCAACGCGATTACGCGGAGCCAGCGCCTCGCCGTCCTCGCCGACTTCCCCTTCCTTGGGCTCCTCGCGCACGATGCCGAGCAGCGCCTCGCGCTCGCGCAGCGGAATGCCGAGCTTCTCGTACGTCTTGAGGATTTCGGGATCGATGTCGTCGAGGGACTTCGGCGCCTTGAAGTTGGTCGGCGCCGAGTAATAGTAGGCGTTCTGATAGTCGATCGGTCCGTACTTGATCTTGGCCCATTGGGGCTCGCGCATGGTCAGCCAGCGCCGATAGGCATCGAGCCGCCACTGGAGCATCC
>C688J18823_10002240_pt1 | contig 12107 bp, 10 predicted proteins | sample HopSoiMetagenom1_FD_18823 | JGI IMG/M metagenome (IMG submission 18823) | reverse complement strand
ACGTGGCTGCGTCATGGGCAAGAACAATCGATTCTCCGCGCTTGAGGCGGGGGCCGTCGCGGAAAAGAAGCGGCGGCATGGCCGCCGCACTCCACCGTCAGATCTGGTACATGAACGTGGCTGCATCATCGGCAAGAACAATCGATTCTCCGCGCTTGAGCTGATGTTCCGTGATCCGCTCACGCCCGGCGGAGCTCACGAGGAACGTGCCGTTGGTCGAGTTCTGATCGATGGCCCACACCTTGCCGTCGCGCGGCACGATCCGCACGTGCCGCTTCGACACGCGCGAGTCATCGACCACGATCTTCGACAGCGACGGATCGCGTCCGATGTAGATGCCGTCGTCTTCGATGATGAAGGTCTGTCCTTCCAGCGGTCCCGCCGTGCAACGCAGCATCCCGAACCACACCATCGCTTCGGTGCCTTGATGTGCGGCCGGTTCGTCGGGTTGCATCACGCGCGTGGAGCCGATATGCGGCGGCGTGGGTGGATCGGGTGGCGGCGGAGCTTTCGGTTGCATCGGCGGAATTTTCGCCGCCGCCGGCGGCGGTACCGGCTCCGTCCTTCGCTCCGCGTTGCGCTCCGCGCGCGCGGGCTTCATCCGCTGATACAGCGCGACGCCCACCGGCACGAATACGACCAGCAGTAGCACGACCGCGGCCGCGAAGAGAATCGATTCGAGCATCCCGGAACTTCCTCCCACATCCGCACGAACGAGAGCACTGCGAGGAGAGAACCTGGGCAAAGAATTGTTGGAATGGACATGATACTCGTGACAGAGCACGCATTTGTGCGTTCTGCTCCGCGTGCTTGCGAGAAGCGTGCTCGATCGTTCGGCGTGACAGCCGACGCACGCATTCCGCTGCGGCATCAAAACGTCGCTCGTCTTCGCGCTCTTCTCCGCATGCGCGTGGCATTCCTCGCACGACAGAGTGCGATGCGGCCCGTGCGAGAACTTCGCGTTGAGCCAACGCGCGGGGATCACCGGCGGCGTTGCGATCCAACTGCCTTTCGCATCGCGCTTCATCTCGTGACACAGCCCGCACTTCACTTTGATCACCTGCTCCGCATTGAGCATCGCGCGCTCGTCGACACTCGCCTGCCTGAACTGCGTCAGGATCCGCCGCAGCTCCTCGGGTGACTTGCCGGCGATGTCGCGATTGCCCGCATACGTCGCGAGGATGAAGCCGTACGCGTTGCGCGGATCGCCGCCGTGCGGCACTTCCGCATCGGGAAAACGCGGATCGAACGTCAGCCGATGACAGTGTTTGCAGTCGTTGTTGAACTTGATCGCCGCGGGATCGATCTTGCCGCGCACGTCGAACATGCTGTGGCAGAACGTGCAGTTCAACTCCTCGCGCATCCCCTGCGCGTTGAACACGCCGCCCTTCTGCAGATGCAGCTTGTGATTGAAGCGGAGCGTGTCGTGGTCCGGTTCGTAGGTGAGCTCGGGATGATTGACGCCGAATGAGACGACGTTCGGCGTGCTCGACGCGCGCCGCATGTGCGCGGCGATGTTGCCGTGGCAGTCGACGCAGAGATTGTTGGAGATCGATGCGAGCCGTCCCTGTCCGCGATGCTCGGCGTGGCATTCGGTGCACGAAGGCGGCGTCTCCTGATTCGTCGCGTGCTGCATCGGGCCATGGCAACGCTCGCAGCGGGAGCTCGTCGCGCCGAGGAATGGCTCGTGGCAGGTCTGGCAATCCATCGGATCGCCTTTCGTGTCGCGTGAATGCGCGGACGACACGGCGCCCGGCGCGAACAGCGTCTGCTTCTTCGGTTTGGTGATCTCGCCGATCACGATGATGCAAAAAATCACCAGCGCCGCGGTGACTGCGACTTTCGTCAGATACGGCCGTTGCAGCCGATATTCGCCGGCGTAATCGATCTTCGGCGCTTTGAGCGACGCGACGCCCGGCATCGCCACTTCCGCCACGGACGCTTCTTCGAAATCGCTGCTCTGCGCGCGCGTTCGTGTGACGCGGAGAAAGAGCGGCTTGGTTGGATCGGCCGATTGCACGTCGAGGTGCAGATCGCCGATCTCGATCACATCGCCTTTGCCGAGGCGCGTCGATTCGACGGGACGTCCGTTGACGTACGTGCCGGTGATGCTGCCGAGGTCTGTGATCGTGTAGCCGCCTTCATCGGCGGCGATGTTGGCGTGATCGAGCGAGACGGCGGGATTTTCCGATCGCAAAACAGCGCGCGTCCCGCGGCCGATGCTCAGCACATCGCCCGGCACCTCGGCGAGCTGCAGTCCGCCCGCCGCGACGCGCTGTACGAGGAAGCTCACACCAGCACTCTCCGGTAGAACAAGGCCGCCGCGATGTGCACGATGGCGAAGACGAGCAGCGCGATCGTGAACGGCACGTGGATGTAGAGCCAGGCCTCGAGGATATTTTTGTAGCGCTGCTGGAAGAGCAAGCGGATCAGCAGCTCTTTGCGCTGCCGCGACACGACGAGCAGTTGCCGCAGCTCCACTTCTTCATCGCGCGGCACGAGTGCGAGCAGCGATGAAAGGTCGGTCTGTTTTTTCGATTTCTTGCGCGCGAGCCGCGAGATGAGCAGGCGCCATCCGCCGAGCCATCCCGGTATCGACTCCTCGATGAGCTGGTTGTAAATCCGCTGGAACGGCGCGCTGCGGCCGCTCGCGATGCGCGCCATCTGCTTCGCCAGTTGATTGAGCTGATCGCTGATCTCGTCGACGGTCAATTCGCTTTCGACCTCGGTCAGCAGTCGCGGAATCGTGACGTAGAGAACCGCGCCGACGATCCCGCTGGCGACGACGATCGCGACGAGGATCAGCGTCGCGACCGCGATCTTGTCGTTGAACCGCCCGCCCGTGTGGAACAGCAGGATGACCAGCGCGAGGAGGCCGAGGTAGATGTGCGATTGCAGCCACTGCTCGAGCGTCCCAAACCGCGAGCGATACCAGCGCTTGCGGATGCCGAAGAAGGCGAGAAGCAGGATGAGCGCGTAGCCGATGGTGCCGTAGGTGAGGCCGAGGGTCGAGCCACCGTGGGGGAACTCTTTGCGCGCGTTGTAGAAGTAGGCGCCCACGACTGCGATGAGCAGCAGTAAGAAGATTCTCCGCCAGAGGATGCCTGAACGTGCGACTGGCATGACGTTGAGATTGAACGCAGAACGCAGAACGCAGAGTGAGAATTTAGAAAGAGACCGATTCTCAGTTCTGACTCTGCGTTCTGCGTTCTGCGTTCAATCCCTATCTCTCCCCTCGTGATATCACCAGCTCCTCCAACGTCTCCCGATACTCCTCCGGCGTCAGTCGTATCGCCGCTCCCGTCGGGCACGATCGCACGCACGCCGGCCCGCCCTTGATCCCGCGGCACAGATCGCACTTCACGGCAACCGTGCGCTCCACATCGTCTTTCGCGCCTTTGCTGAACAACGATTTCACCCAACCAAAGACAGAGAACGACGGCTCCTTGTGCACCATGAAAATATTGCCGTAGGGGCAGTTGCGCTCGCAGTTACCGCAGCCGATGCAGTTGCTCTTGATGTAGACCTCGCCGCGCGGGTCGCGGGCGATTGCGTCGGGCGGGCAGTCGAGCATGCAGAGCGGGTTCTCGCATTGCCAGCACGAATTCGGCGCGAGCAGGTTGTAGAGCTTGATGCCGGTCAGCGAGAGGCGCGCGTGATGGTCGTCGTGCACGCCTTCGCATGCGCTGATGCAGTTGTTGCAGCGGATGCAGCGATGCTCGTCGATGAGCAGCGTCTGCGTCCCCATCACCACTTCTTCGCGAATCAGATCGGCGAGGATGTTCCCCGATCCCGGCGTCGCCTCGGCCATGAATCCCGCGATGCGCCGCTCTTCGAGCTTGCGCCTCGGTGCGTCGCGCAATTCGGGATGCGCGCTGAGAAAGCGCTCGAAATCGTTCTTCGAAAGCTTGATCAGATCGGACGGAAAGATCGTGGTGACCGTCGCGGTGCGCAGCGATTCGGAGAAGAGCGCGGCCTCGCCGAAGAAATTGCCGGCGACGAGATATGACAGCACGACTTCCTTGTCGCCCGACTTCTTCGCGATCTTCACCATCCCGTTGCGGATCAGGTAGAACGCATCGCCCGGATCGCCCTCGGCGAACACGACGGCATCCTTGCCGAGCGTCTGGATCGTCGCTTTGTCCACCAGCTCACCGAGTTGCGCTTCGGGGATGCTCGGGAAGAGATAGCCGCCGAACGCGCGCAGCAGAAACGCCTGATCGACGAGCTGCTTCGCGCGCGGTGCGGAGGCGAGCATTTTCAGAATCGCCTTGCGCGGAATCTCGATGAGGCGCGTCGGTGTCATCCCTCGACCGTCTTCGCGGCTCGGAATGACACCCTCACCCTTCGCTTTCGCGGTCGCGGTGCGGCGGCGTCCCGAGATCAGCGACATCTCGCCGAAGAAATTGCCCGCGGTCAGCTCCGCGACTTTCACTTCATTCGATGACGCCTCGGGTCTTTTCCACAATTCGACGCGACCCGACGCGATGATCATGAAGTCGTTCGTGTAATCGTTCTGGCGAATGATCACTTCGCCGTCGCGATACTCGCGGACGCGCGCGGCGAGGAACGTGTCGCGCAGCTGCTGCTCGTCCGCGGCTTTGAGCAGCGGCACGCGCGCGCGGATCGCGGCGATGCGCTCGCGCACGGTGCCCTGCCAGAACGGGAGGCGCTCTTTCAGCACCGCTTCATCCGCGGGCTCGACTTCGCGGCCCATCAGATACTCGACGATCTCCCAGCCCTGGTTCATGCCGAGCTTGATCAGATCGCGGCCGCTCGCCGCGCCGATGAGGAAGAGTCCCGGCACCGCAGACTCGTGCACATCGGAGAGGATCGGACGCGCACCGGCGAACTTGATGCCGATCGATTCGAAGAACTTGCGCGGCGCATCGGCGCCGAGCTTGAGGAAGATCAGCTCCGCCGGGACGCGCGTCAGCTCGCCGCGAACCGACAAGTCGGCGTAACCGGGGTAGACCTGCTTCACGCTCGAGTTGTAGTTGACGGTCATCTGACCGCGCGCCTGCCGCGCGAGGATCTCCTTCGTCAGGATCTCGTTCGCGCGCGTGATCTCCGCGCCGCGCACGATCAGCGTCACGCGGTTTTCATCCGACAGCGCGATCGCGATCTCCAGCGCGGAATCGCCGGCGCCGACGACGATGATGTCCTGGTCCTGATGCTCCGCCGGATCCTTCAATCGATAGAGGACATGCGGCAGATCATCGCCCGGCACGCCGAGCTTGCGCGGATTGCCCTGCGTTCCCATCGCGAGGACGACGTTCTTCGCCGTGTAATCGCCAACTTTGAAAACGTCCCCTTCTTTCTTCAGCGACTTCACCTCGGCGCCGAAGACGACGTTGAGCTTTCGCTCGACGATGTGGCGCTGCCACGCGTCGAGGATCGATTCGCGCGAGCCCGCGTCGAACGGCACGCCGCCGCGCGTCGGGATCATCACCGGCTCGGCCATGACGAACTTGCGCGCCTGGTAGTTGAAGATCGTGTCGGCGAGATGCGGGCTGCGCTCGAGAAGGACATACGAGAGACCGTTCGTCTGCGCATGAGACGCGGTCGCAATGCCGGCGGGGCCGGCTCCGACGATCACCAGGTCGAGTGTGCTCATTGGGAGTTGGTCTTATTGCGCAGCATCTCGCGCTCGGTCGTCTCGCCGGGACGTACCTCGCGCGCGAGGTTGAAGATGAGGATCACGCGGCCGAAGCGGATCACGTCGTTGTCCGCGAGCGAGCGCGCCACCGTCACTTTCTCGCCGTTGACGAACGTGCCGTTGCGGCTGCCGAGGTCTTCGACGGAGAAGGTGTCGCCGGTGCGGGTGACGCGCGCGTGACGGGTGGAGATCGAGGCGTCGGCGTAGACGATATTGTTCGTCGCCGGATCGCGGCCGACGGTGTAGGTATCTTCGAGCAGCGCCTGGATGTCGCCGTTGTCGCCGGTGAGCGAGGCCATGCGGCGCTTCGGCACCATGACCGTCGCTTCGCCGATCGGTGCAATTTTTTCGGTCGGCTCGATCGGCTTCGGATCGTCGCGCGACAAGAGGCCGCGCTCTTCCATCGATCGAAGCAGCGCGCTCAAGTCGCTGCGCGACATGCCGCTTTCGGACACGAGGTCTTTGAATGCTTTACCGAGGCCGATGCGGAGGACGGTTTTGAATTCCTCGCCGGACATCGTGACCTGCGCTTTGTCCGCGTTGACGCGGAAGATCGTCAGGTCGGGATAGCTGTTCGCTTTCGCGAGCTGCTCTTCCGCGGCGGCGATGATCGCGTTGACGTCGCTCGGCTGCGCGTCGAAGCCGTCGGGAAGGATCACGGTATCGGCGAGTGCGAAGTTGGAGTCGGCGCCGAGTGCCTTCGCGACGACGCCGGTCAGGTCCTTCGCGTCGTCGGCTTCGCCCCAGAGCAGCGCGCCATCGCGGAAGATGAGGCGTATGCGCGCGCCATCCGCGGACTGAAGGTCGAGCGTGCCCGCGTGTTTGCCACCGCCCAGAAACCGCAGCAGTTCCGCCGGCGGGAAATGCCGCAGGCTCCCCTGCAGGATGACTTGCATCGTGAAATCAGGATAGCAGACAGCAGATAACAGATAGCAGACAGCAGATAACAGATAGCAGGGGCCCGCCGAAGCGGGCCCCGCGCCTGCTTTTGGTCACAACTCGAACAGCATCTTCAGATACGTCACGATTTCGCGCAACCGTCTGCGGTCCGCGTGCGTGATCCGATACGCGGGCTCGCCGAGCAGATCGCCCACCGTTGTTTCGAGCGCGGACGCGATCTCGACCACCGTCGCGATCGATGGATTCACCGCCGCGCTCCGGCGCCGTCGTCTGGCGACGCGGCGGCGATACGGGACATACGACTCGTCGTTCTCGAGGATCCGCGACATCGCCGGCGTGATCGGCGCCGGCTTGTCGGGATGCCGCTCGTTGTACTCCTGACGCCTGCGGTTGATCGCCTTCGCCAGCGCGACGATGTCGAACTGCGCCATGCGATCCCGAGGGTAAGGTACCTATAATGTCGTTCCGTATGAGGCAATATAGTGCTCATCTACCTGTAGATCGAATGAGCCTCCGAAAGAGAAAACATCTACGGTCCGTAGAGTCGCTGTTGGCGATGCTGGGCGGGATCACCTGTTTTCTCGTCGTAGTCACCATTCTTTGCCTCTTTGTGGCGCGTCAGCCGACCACGCTGCTGATGACCGCACTCGAATCGGCCATGGCGCCGCTGGCGTTCGCGGTCATCCAATACACGAAACGGTAAACATCCCGAACGAAACCCCCGCACCCCGTGTTGTTAGCAGCATGAAGAACTCATGGACCGGCGGCGAGGTGGCTGGCCGGATGCCGGAAGAGGCGGCGGAGAATCTCGCGCTGTCGGTCCATCGCTGCGAAGCGGGCGCGTTCGAGCGCCTGATCGACCGGTTCGAGAAGCCGCTCTTCAACTACGCGCACGGGATCCTCGAGAACGCGTTCGACGCCCAGGAAGTCGTGCAGGACGCGTTGATGCGCGCCCATCGCGCACTGACCCGCCAGTACGACGAAGCGCGCGCGTCGGCGCTCACACTGCGCCCGTGGCTGTTCCGCACGGTGCGCAACCTCAGTCTCAACAAGCGCCGGTCGAAGCGGAGCGCACTCGAGCAGCCGCTCGACACGTTCGACGACGGCCGCCTCGGGCCGTTCGTGCATCTCGAAGGCTCCTCGCTCGAAAAGAAGGAAGAGCTCGAGCTGTTGCGGCGCGCGATGTCGCTGCTGCCGGTCGATGCGCGCGAGCTGATCGTGCTGCGGTTCATGGAAGAAATGTCGTACGCGGAGATCGCGAAAACCGTCGGGCAATCCGAGGCGGCGCTCCGCGGGAAGGTGTTCCGGTCGCTGAAGCTGCTGAGGGATGCGCTGGAACAGAAGGGAGTGGCGTATGCAATGTAGAACGGTATTGACGCGCATCGATGCGCTGCGCACGCACGAGCTGCCGGCGATCGAGCAGACGGCGGTCGAGAGCCATCTGAAGACCTGCCGCAGCTGCTCTGCATCGACGAACGACGTCGGCTCACTCGCCAATGTCGTCAAGATGTTGACCGTCGCGCCGCCGAGCTCCTGCCGCGACGCCTGCTCCGATTCGTACGAACAGATCGGCGATGTGTACGTCGCGTTCACGCACGATCGCATTCGCTTGATCACGCACGATTCGCTCGACGAGCTCCGCGCGCGTTACGCGAAGCGCTTCGGCCGTGCGCTCTGCGAGGGAACGATGCCCGCTGCATTGCGCCGGCAGGTGACCGCCGCGCTGCGCGGCGACGGCGTCGACGAGCCGAAAGTCGACCTCGATGTGACGAACGATCTCGAGCACGACGTGCTGCAGACGCTCACCCGCATTCCACGCGGACAGGTGCGGACGTACGCATGGGTCGCGCGTCAGGCCGGCCGGCCGCGCGCGGTGCGTGCAGTGGCGAACATCATCGCGAAGAACGCGCTGCCGTTCGTCGTGCCGTGCCATCGCGTGGTGCCGTCGGCGGGCGGCATCGGGCAGTACGCATTCGGCACCGCGATGAAGCGCACGCTCCTCGAGCGCGAAGGGGTCGACGTTGCCGAGCTCGAACGCCTCGGACGCGAGCACGTCCGCTACATCGGCTCGCGCACGACGCACATCTTCTGCTTCCCGACCTGCAAGGACGCGGTGCGCATCCGGGAGACCAATCGCGTGCCGTTCCGCGATGCGGAGGATGCGATGGAGCATGGATATCGTCCGTGCAGAACGTGCCAGCCGGTGGTGGCGGCATGAGCGCGCTGCCTCACATCGCGGAAATTGAGACGCACGCGATCTCCCGTCCCGCGCGCACATTCACCGGCGACTTCTGGTTCACCCATCGCATGCACGACCGCCTCTGGTTCGCGATCGGCGACGTCGCGGGCAAGGGGCTGCCGGCGGCGCTGGTGATGGCGATGATTCAGGAGGAGCTCGAGCATCGCATCGCATCGTGTGCGCGCACGGGATGCGATCCGGCGACGACGGTGCAGCGCATCCACGCGTTCCTCCGCCCGCTCCTCCCGCGCAATCGCTTCGCGACGATGGTGATCGGCTGGCTGCGCGACGACGGCACGCTGCGCATCGTCAATGCGGGACACTGTCCGCCCCTCATCGTGCGCGCCGGCGGCCGCCTCGATCCGATTCCGTCGACCGGTCCGATCGTCGGCGTGCTCGAGTCGCCGCAGTGGCAATCGGTGACGCTCACCCTCGCGTCAGGCGAGCATCTGCTTCTCTACACGGATGGAGTGACGGAAGCGACCGCGGAGCACGATGACGAAGAATTCGGCCGCCACGGCATCGAGCGCGCGCTGCGCATGTCGCCGCGCGGTTCGGCGAGAATGGTCACCGCGAATGTGTTCGCAGCGGTGGAGCGGCACGCCGGTGGCATGCGGAGTGACGATCTGACGCTGCTGGCGGTATCGAAAGTTTGAACAAAGAGCGCTGGATCCTCGCGTCCACGATCCTCGGTTCCGCGATGGCATTCATCGACGGGACGGTGATCAACGTCGCTCTGCCGGTCCTGCAAAAAGCCCTCGGCGCGGACGTATCGCAGGCGCAGTGGATCGTCGATGCGTACCTGCTCGTGCTGTCGTCGCTGATGCTCGCAGGCGGTGCGCTCGGCGATCGGATCGGACGGGTGAAGGTCTTCGCGATGGGTGTGGCGCTGTTCGGTGCGGCGTCGGTGTGGTGCGGGTTTGCGAACAGCGCGACGATGCTGATCGCGGCGCGTGCGATGCAGGGGATCGGCGCCGCACTGCTCGTGCCGGGGAGTCTGGCGATCATCACCGCGGCGTTTCCGCCGGAGCGTCGCGGAAAGGCGATCGGCACGTGGTCGGCGATGACTTCGCTCGCGATCATCGCCGGTCCCCTCCTCGGCGGCTGGCTGGTGCAAGCGGTGTCGTGGCGCGCGGTGTTCTTCATCAACCTGCCGATCGCGGCGCTCACGTTGTTCGTCGTCTGGTTCAAGGTGCCTGCATTGGCGGCGAACGTGACCGGTCCGATCGACTGGCTCGGCACGGTGTTGATCACGATCGCGCTCGGCGCTGCGACATTCGCGTTGATCGAAAAGCAGTGGCTCGGCGGAGCGATCGCGCTGGTTGCATTCATCGCATTCGTGTTCGTCGAACGGCGCGCGCACGACCCGATCGTGCCGCTGTCGCTCTTCCGCTCGCGCACATTCACCGGCGCGAATCTGCTGACGCTGCTGCTCTACGGCGCGCTCTCCGCGGCGACGTTTCTGCTGCCGTTCAATCTGATCCAGGTGCAGCACTACTCGCCGGCGAAAGCAGGCGCCGCGTTTCTGCCGTTCGTGGCGACGATGTCGCTGCTGTCGCGATGGAGCGGCGCGCTCGCCGATCGGATCGGGCCGCGGATTCCGCTGATCGTCGGGCCGATCGTCGCCGGGGCGGGTTTCGCGCTGATGGCACTTCCCGGCATCGGCGGCTCGTACTGGACGACGTTCTTTCCCGGCATCCTCACGCTCGGCATCGGGATGTCGATCACCGTCGCGCCGCTGACCACGACCGTGATGACATCGATCGAAGACGAGCGCTTCGCCGGGGCGGCGTCGGGCATCAACAACACGATCGCGCGCGCGGCGGGGCTGCTCGCCATCGCGGCTTTCGGAACGTTGGCGGTGATGATCTTCGCGCGCGATCTCGACGGACGGTTGAGCGCAAAAGAAGCGGCGAAGCTGACGGCGGCGACACCGCCGCCGGGTGTGCCGAAGCACGTGATCGATGATGCGTTCGTGCACGCGTTCCGGATCAACATGTTCGCCGCTGCGGCGATCGCGGCGTGCAGCGCGGGCGGGGCGGTGGTGATGGGAGCGCGGCCGTCCCGGCCGCAGCGATCGGGCGTCTCGCCCGATCGCTAAACACGGGCCGCCGGGCGAGACGCCCGACGGCTGCGGGCGAGGACGCCCGCGCTCCAATTAGCCCGAGGCGTAGCCGGAGGCGAAGGCCCAGCGCGGGCCGGCGGTGGGGCCGGCCATGCCGTCGAGGGGGGTCATCATCAACTGTTGTGCGAGGAGCCGAAGCGTGAACATCAGGCCGACGGCCACGTCGAGTTGCGTCGGGTCGCCGTTCACGGTTGCGTTGAGGGCGTTGAGCAGCGCGGGTGGGGCGGTGGTGATGGGAGCGCGGCCGTCCCGGCCGCAGCGATCGGGCGTCTCGCCCGATCGCTAGACACGGGCCGCCGGGCGAGACGCCTGATCGCTAGACACGGGCCGCCGGGCGAGACGCCTGATCGCTAGACACGGGCCGCCGGGCGAGACGCCTGATCGCTAAACACGGGCCGCCGGGCGAGACGCCCGACGGCTGCGGGCGAGGACGCCCGCGCTCCGATTAGCCCGAGGCGTAGCCGGAGGCGAAGCCCCAGCGGGGGCCGGCGGTGGGGCCGGCCATGCCGTCGAGGGGAGTCATCATCAACTGTTGTGCGAGGAGCCGCAGCGTGAACATCAGGCCGACGGCGACGTCGAGCTGCGTCGGGTCGCCGTTCACGGTGGCGTTGAGGGCGTTGAGCAGCGCGGTGTAGCTCTCGTCGAACTGGGCGGAGAGCTGCACGAGCGGCGAGTTTGACGGCAGCTGCACCAGCGGCGGATTGTCGGCCATCGGGTAGACGCCTTCCGGATCGAACACGATGTCGGCGCCGCAATACGAATAGCCGACCGACGGCACATTCACCAGCCGTTTGCCTTTCACGATCTCGGAGAAGAGATAGTAGTGCGCGAGTCCGCCTTCGAGATCGACCGGCGTCGTCGATGTTCCTTCGCCCTGCTCGATGATGATGTCGATCGCGCGCACGGCCGAATCGACGTCCGTGACCGCGAACAGCTCGTCCGAGGGGAACCAGCCCGTGACCTGCAGCGACGGATCGCCGGTGAAGATGTCGTTGCCGAGGGCAACGATCACGCGCTGCAGCGCGCGATAGAACTGGCCGATGGTGTGGTAATCGCCGGTCGTTCCGGCGAGCACGCCGCGTGCGGACGGAAACGCGAGCGGCTGCTCCGGCTCCTCGATCGTCATGAACACGTTCTGCACGAGCTCGAGCGAGAAGCGGCGCAGCGGCACGATGAACGGCTTG
>C688J18823_10002238_pt1 | contig 12114 bp, 8 predicted proteins | sample HopSoiMetagenom1_FD_18823 | JGI IMG/M metagenome (IMG submission 18823) | reverse complement strand
GACAGTCGATAGAGTACCTTGTTGGGAGGAGCTAGGAGTAGTTTGACCGACTGATATGACGTTCAATAGCAGGAGTACCACAAGAATTGCGGGGGCACCTATCAACGAGTGATCTGGAAACCGCAGTGTCGTAGCGGGAAGCACAAGTGACCTGTTTCGAGATCACGAATTTTCAACGAATCTCGAGGCGCCACATTATCGTGGCCAGCGTTATCTAGTTTGCCTCTGATGCTTAATTGCAGCATCCGTCAAAACTGCCAGCTCTGCATACTGGAAAAACAGCGCTGATTCTCTTATGGCGCAACGTGCTAACACTACGCGCCCGCATATGCGCTCTGAAAGAACTACTAGTTCCAAGCCCTTCTTCCTGACTTCTAACGTCTGGCAGCACTCACTGAGCCCGTACGGCTTCGAAAAGAGCATGCAGCAGCGGGAATGGAAATGACGAAATTCAGGAATTCATACCTTGCGCTCGAGCTATCAGTTCTGCCAGTTATTTCGGATTTGTTAAATCACTACAATCAGCCTGAACTGCGACGCTCCGAGCTTGGGCGGCAATTTTAGGAGGCACACTGTGCAGAAACCCGCGTCCGCTGTGATCGCATTATTCTTCCTCGTGGTTGCATTGCCTCTACTTTGCGAAGAGCGTCATTCCAAATGGCAGGTTGGGACGATCATGGCTATTGCAGCCCACCACGCGGACAGCACTGACATTCGGAAATATGATGTTTCGGTCAAAGTGGGCAAAACAATGTATGTGGTGCTTTACGCGCCGCCCGATGGGACAGACACCATTACTCATCGTGCTGGCGTCGATTTGTTGGTATCGGTCGGTGCAAAGACGATGGCATTCAACAACCTTCTTGGACGGAAGATCGAGGTGCCGATCCTCAGTCGTAAGCCAGTGACCCCTTCCACCTAGACAGCAGTTGCGAGTAGCAGGTTACCGTTGGATGGCATCGTGAAGCCGATTTTTCTAACGGGCGAATCAACTGGATTGACCGATGTGCTGGTCCGAATGGAGATTTCGTATTTGGATTCAGCGACGCATTTCCGTGAATTCTTGCCGGGGGAACCCCGTAAGCCTAAGCGAAAAGCTAGGTGGACGGCGATCAAGGCGAAACTTGCTGAATACTTAACGCTTGGCGGCCGTCTTTTTATGGGTTTCGGACGAGATAAATCGAAACCGTCACCATCCAGCCGATGACGGCGAGTCCGTCGGCTGTCTCAACTATCTGACGGCAGGGTGGGAGGCCCTGACGCTCTTATGTTCATGAGCGGAGTATCTGCTCAAGTACATCGTTCCATTTTGTACGGCCTTTAGAGCTGGGAGCAGTTCGCTGGCGACATGAGTTTTGATTAGGTACGCCCACGCTCCACGCCGGAACGTCTCACAAATGAGCTCTGGTGAGGTTTGTTGCGAGATAAAGAGCATGCGTGAGCCAGGCGAGAGAACACCGATCTGTTGGGCAGCTTCGATCCCGCTCAGCAAAGGAAGACTAATATCGAGCAGAATGATGTCTGGCTGCAGTTCTGCAGCCTTTTGAACCGCAGCTACGCCATCGCATACTTCTGTGATAACCGCAAACGGAGCCTCGTCCTGTAGGAGTGCTCGAACATAATGTCGAAATGGATCGAAGTCGTCCACTAACAAAATTCTTATGCTCATTACTTTCAACTCGTTCTGACCTGCCGGTCCGTCTCTCAGAACACATCCGAAATCGCCTCAAAATGGCTGACCGAGGCAGAGTGTGCCTGTGTACCGGAACGGTGGTCTGAAATCCGCTCTTGAGACTAGAACGTAAGGACGGGCGAGTCGTTGCGCGGACGCAATATGAGATTCAGTCGGCGGAAGAATCTCGAAAGGTTCTGGTGCTATTGATTTTCAGTTTAAGTTCGAACTGAGGAATGCCGCTCTGCCGGGCAACTATTCAACTTCCGAGACTAAATAAAGGAACTGCTTCTGGCGTTCCACTCTCAGCACCACAGGAGAGCCAGACGAGAGCTTCGCCAACGCGGCGCGAATCTCGGCTACGCTGCGAACCGTCTTCCCATTGATCGCATGGATTAGATCGCCGACTTTTAAGGATGTTTCCGTACCCTCACGCTTTGCGCATTTTGCGGTGACAAGCACACCGGATCGCATCCTGATGCCTGTCAGTGTCTCAGCTATGTTGTTATCGACATCCAAGCCGACGATATCTAGTGTGCCTATCAGATTCCGATCCACGTCCACTGCTTGTTCTAGCGGATCGGAATCGGGAGCTTTCTCGACAACAACGACATTGGCATCAATCACCTTTTTCCCACGCAGCAGTCGCAGGGTTACGCGCTCTCCTGGCTTTCGTCGATATATCGAGGTGAGAAACTGCAAGGAGCTCTGGACGGGCTGGCCGTCCACCCCTGCAATTACATCTTGAGATTCAACACCCGCTTTTTCCGCCGAGAGCCCAGGACGTACGTCGGACACAATCACGCCTGTGCCTTCCGGCAGTTTGAGGCCCGCTGCCATAGTGGGCGTGATGGTTTGGACATTCACGCCGATGTCCCCTTCAATCACATGACCGGACCTGCGGAGTTGCTCGTAAACAAATTTGACAGTGTCGCTGGGAATGGCAAGTCCAGCCCGTTCGGCTTTCAGCATTGCCGAATTGATGCCAACCAGGTTGCCGGCTGTATCCACAAGCGCACCACCGCTATTTCCCGGATTGATTGCTGCGTCAGTCTGGATGTAAATCCGTGGGCTGTCGGGATCGATTTGTCTTGCGACGGAACTGATAATGCCTATGGTTGCGGCGTTTCGCAATCCGAGTGGACTGCCGAAAGCAACCACCATTTGGCCTTGTTGCAGATTTTCGTAGTTCGCAAACTGCAGAGTCGGAAGGCTGCTAGCATGAATCTTGAGGACAGCGAGATCTGTCTCCTGATGGACACCAACAACTACTGCATCATACGTTCGTCCCGGCGCTTCGAGATACGTCCTAATCGGCATTTCGACCGAGCGAGTCGGATTGAGAATAACCTGCACCCGCTTTGCACCTTCAACGAGATGGGCGTTCGTAACGATATAGCCATTGGAATCGAGTATGACGCCTGCTCCCGATAGCCGTTGCTTCACGAGACTGCGGCCATTGTCGCCGTCGTTGTCTTCACGATCATCATCTACACCGTATCCCAACACTTTCACTTCAACGACAGCTGGCGACACTCGCTCCGCAAGCTCTTTGAGGGAACTGTTCAACTGTTCAAGCAAGCTTTGCCGCAGCGGTACGCTCTGCGCGCCCACCTGCATGGAAACGACAACCGCGAATACAAGGAATCGACCTAAGATGTTTGACACGGTTCCGGCTTCCACTACTCTCATGGTGAACCTTTCCTTGCGGATTAAATGAACTAGCGACTCACGATCAAAGGAAGCAGCGCTGATCTTGTCGGATGTAGCTGGGATCGTAGTACTCCCCACTTTGCCCAGGCGAGGCCAACCCGTCTCATTTATTGTTACAGCGGATAAATGCCCGGCTTGCTGCTCGTCTGCCTTCTATACAGCCTTTCCCATAAGCACAGGGTATCTGAATGCTAGAAAAGCACATCCAATCGGGCTACTGTCAGAACTGCAAGCGCGTGGTGGCAGGCAAGGCGCTATCGGTCGGAGATGCACCTGCACAAAACTCTCATAGTGGAAACAAAGTCGCTGTAAGAAGTATCAGTTGTTCAGCTATCACAAGTGGCAGTACGACTGAGGCAGTCATATTACCTTCATATTCGTGATCCGCTATTTCTCTGCTTACGCCGGAAGTCCTCCCGATTAGCGTCGTGGTGACTCACCTGGAAGTCAGATGAACTAAGCTGCTACGTTCGGGGACGAGCAAAGTATGTCTGGAAACGGTACCCGCGATAGCCATGCCACAGTGTCGGAAGGTTCACAATTCCTCTCGTCCTTATATGAGCATGCCCAGGTTGGAGTCATACAGGTTGCATCCGATGGCAGATTGCGGCTCGTCAATCCCGCACTCTGTCGCATGCTGGGCTACAGCCAACATGAGCTGCTCGATAAAGCCTATGAACAGATTGTTCCACCAGAGGACCGCCATCAGAGAACTAAACTGCTAAAGAAGATCCTGACAGGTAAGTACGTATGCCTTGACGCAGAAGAACGCTTTCTGCACCGAACTGGTGCTCCCGTTTCAGCAGCCGTGACTTCATGGCTCGTGAATGGCAGAGGACCAGGCTCTTATTGCACAAACATTGTTCGGGGCGTGAGCGAATCTAAGGAAGCAAACCTGGCTTTCGGAATGATCGTCGAATCGGCGCCTAATCCGATGGTGATGCTAGGGGACGAGGGAAAGATCATTCTGGCCAATAGTCATTGCGAGTCATTGTTCGGCTTTGAGCGGGGCGAGTTGACGCAGCAGCCGATTACCACCCTGTTGGTAAACAAATTCGGATCAGATCAGTCGGTGGAGTGCGAGGGACACTCTACGTTCGTTGACAATAGGACATTAGACCTACGCGCCGAATTGATTGGCTTGCACAAAAGCGGCAATGAAATTGCGGTGGAGGTGAATTTGCACGCCATTCACTTTCACCATCATGAATGGGTGCTCGCTTCCATTAGGGACATTACCGATCGCAAACGTGCGCTGCAGAACCTGCAAGAGAGTGAGGAGCGGTTTCGCACAATATTTAACGATGCTCCGACCGGCATGGCACTGACCTCCACAGCCGGCCGATTTATCTTCGTCAATAACGCCTTGTGCGAATTTCTCGGATACGGCAGGAACGAACTCTCTACAAAGGATCTCCTTCTCATTACTCACTCCGACGATAAGGATGAGACTTTGAAGCAGTTGCTGCAGTTAGAAGCGGGCGAGGTATCAAACACTAGAATCGAACACCGATACATTCACAAGATGGGGCGAGTGCTTTGGGGAGACGTACAGAGGTCCGTGATTCGCGATTCCCAAACCGGAAAACCCAGGTACATCGTCTCGCAGACAGTGGACATCACAGAGCGCAAGCGTATCGAGGAGGAACTTCGGGAGAGAGAATCGGAGTTGAAGGAAGCGCAGCGGCTTGCCCAGCTCGGAAGTTGGACTTGGGAAGTAGGGAATGATGTTGTGCGGTGGTCTGACGAGATGTACTGCATCTACGGCCTTGATTCCAATCTGCCTCCCCCGTCACACAAAGAAACGAGCCGATCGTTCACCAGGGAGAGTTGGGAACAGCTTAGTGCTGCCATAGAGGAGGCGTGGCAAAAAGGAAAACTTCCCAACACTGATTTGGAGTTGATCCGCCCGGATGGAAGTAGGCGTTGGATATCCACGCGCGGGGAAGCGGAGCGCGATGCAAGCGGGGGCAAAATCCGACTTCGCGGCACAGCCCAAGACATTACGGATCGCAAACACATGGAACAAAGCCTGCGAGAAACGGAGGAGCGGTTTCGCACGATCGCAAACTCAGCTCCTGTACTGATATGGATGTCAGGTGCCGACAAGCTCCGAACATATTTGAATCGAGGCTGGCTTGATTTCACAGGACGATCGCTCGAGGAAGAGCTCGGCAATGGCTGGATTCAAGGAGTTCACCCGCAGGATGTCGAGAGTCTCTTACAGACTCACGCCAAGACCTTCGCCGAACGTACGCCGTTTACCATCGCGTATCGGGTCAAAAGACATGATGGCGAATATCGCTGGCTACGGGATACCGGTGCACCGACGTTCAATCCTGACGGCTCGTTCGCCGGCTATATTGGCTCTGGTATCGATGATACTGATCGCCGAACAGCAGAAGAGGCACTGCGAAATGTCAGCAGGAAATTGATTGACGCGCAGGAGAAAGAACGAAAGCGCATCGCCAGAGAGCTTCACGATGACATTAACCAACGTCTCGCGATGGTGGCGATAGAGCTTCAACAACTTGACTCATCACCTATTTTTCAAACGAGGCGTCACGAGCGTATCGAGCGATTGGTTAAGCGCACGACGGAAATAAGCTCCGATTTGCAAGCGTTATCACATGAGTTGCACTCTGTGACGTTGGAGCATTTAGGTCTTGCCGCGGCTATGAGGAGCTTCTGTAACGATGTCGGTCGCCATCAAAAGGTCAAAGTAGAATTCGCCGAAAAGGACTTGCCCGGTTCAATCCCTCCTGAAGTTGCGCTGGCACTGCTGCGCGTCGTGCAAGAAGGCGTTCATAACGCAGTGAAGCACAGCGGTGTGCGGAAATTCCAGGTAGAGCTCGTGGGAACACCCGACCAAATCCAACTCAAAATTCGCGATTTCGGCGTGGGCTTCGACCCGGAGCAAGCATCGAAGGGCGAAGGTCTTGGCTTACTGAGCATGAAGGAGCGTATTCTTCCCTTCAAAGGCAGCCTCTCAATCGTTTCGAAGCCAAAACAGGGTACCGAGTTAATCGTGCGCATCCCCATCCAGCTTTGATCTCAAATCTCGAGTGGAAGACATTAGTGCCTAGTTACTTGGGTCTCTTCCAAGGCCGTCGTTGATATTCCGGGAGGGCGTAAACCTGGCAGCCGTGGTCTGAGTACGGGTTCGTGCGTCTTTTGCTGTGATTCTGCCTTATGTGAGCCTCCGAGCACGAACAAGTGCGCCTTTACCTCGTCAAACTCTGAGGTGTTCACGATGTACGACTCTCGCTCGGGCAGGATTCTGGCAATTTCGGTTTGGCTCTTCTTGATTCGGCTGGTCACTAATGGATGCGTAGACAGGAGTCCGCCCCATTTGCCGACATTCTTCTGGTCAACGCCGGCCCGTTCCAGGAATGAGATGAATGCCTGTGGGTCATAGCCGGCCGCGTACACATATTCCAAACCAAGGTAGTCCGCCTCCGACTCGAAGTTCCGAGAGAATTTGAGCATTTCCATCGGCCTCGCTAAGCCCGCGACCAAGTGGACGGCCTGGCCCACTAATCCTCCTCCGGCAATGTCAAGCGGCAGTGACACAAGACTCAAGATGTTAGCCCGGGTCATCTGGCGAGTAGCGTGCCGCGCCGCCACGTGTGCAACTTCGTGGGCGATAACTCCAGCAACTTCAGCTTCGTTTTCAGCGCTGAGAATCACCCCGTGGTTCACGTACAAAAAACCACCTGGCAGTGTGAACGCGTTCAGTTCGTCCGAATCAACAACTTTGATCGTAAATGGCACCTTAGCGTCGGAATGCCTTACCAGCATTTGGCCGATGCGGTTCACATACTCGGTGACCAATGGATCGTCCAGGAACTTCAAATCGGCTTCCACCAGCTCGGCGTATTCCTTGCCCATGGCAATTTCGCTTTCAAATGAATACCAGTTGCCAAATCCTTTGTGGCCAACGTTGCGATGGCCGATGCGGCTGATGTCATCTTTGTCGCGGAGATGCCTAGTCGTTTGCCGAATGTCTGGAGATACTGATGGGGCAGAATCGATTATCTGCGCTGGTGCTACATTGGAAGAGATCGGGCAAAGTGCGAGTAAAAGTAGGATTTTCCCTGTCATAGCCCGGTGCTCCACTCTCTGAGTTGGTGACCGATCCATGCTGGTTTGGACGAAGCAAGAGATGAACTGGCAAGATTGCCAGAGCGCTATGCGTAGGTGCAAGGTGACCGTTCGCATCGTTAATGGCAAGAACCGTTATCTTCGTATTTGCCTGCCGCCAGCATCGCGCCGAGGAAATGAGAGCAGTTTGCAATCGTTTGGTACTCCGAGTCTCTCTCTAAAGCGTCAGGCGTTATTGAGTAATTCGCAGTACCCATGGATTTGCGAGCCTCCACCAGCTTGCGCTTCCATCGGTCAACCTGATTGAAATGATTCGTCAACAATCGCAAAGCATCCTGGTCCGAACGAGTTGAGACATCTACAGCTGCGAGATGAAGACCTTCAGCAGCGCGGTCGTGAAACACTCCGAGGCGGGTGCCGTCGCCAGGTACACCACGTTGGAGTGCCTGCGCAATTGTTGTATGCCAGTCCCTGATGATGGCCACATCATTGAGAGCTGCCGTCATGAAATCTCTCGTCATTCCTTGAACCGGCGCGCTGGCCTGAGTGGCAGACGAACTTGCTGGGAGGGAAAGAACCAACTGATGTCCTTGGATACTTGCTGTGCCATTGGCAAGACGGGCGAGTGCCGCGATGTCAACAAACGCTTGGCCGTTGATTCGATATACGAGAATTGTTCCGCTTTGGCCATTTAGAACTAACGTGTATTCCTGGACGTCCGTTTGCGCGAACGTCAATGCCGCAAAACCCAAGACCACTAAGATGAGCATCATGTTGTTCGGCTCCATGTGGACGGCACAAACCGCACTGTTCGCTATCTGATACTTCGGTGCATCGCGACCGACCAGAAAACAAATACATGAGAGCGGCGATTCATTTTGTACTGGCAAGAATCACAGGTGAAATTCATTCACGAGAACGTGACACGGCCTAGTCGCCTCAAACGCTGCAAGTTCTACCAGTCTCGCTTTACGTCGCTGAGACCACAATGAGATTGTGAAGTGTGTGATCTCCCAAAAGTTGTTGCAGAACATCTCATTCGTAAAACTGCGGTTCATCAGCCGCCATCTAATCGTTGCTTGCCTGTTCTGCGCGTCGACATGGTCACAACTCGCGAGCGAAGCGCCTGCGGCGGTCCCTTCGCCAGCGCGTAAAGATCCACTCGGGCGCAGCACGCCTCGCGGAACTGTACTTGGATTCCTCATCGCAGCCGGCAAAGGCGACAATCAAGTCGCTGCGCAATATCTCAACACTCGGGAGACCCTGAAAGGCGGCGCCCCTCTTGCGGGACAACTCTATGTCGTCCTGAACAGGCGTCTTCCCGCGCGCCTCAATGAGATTAGCGATCGACCAGAAGGCGATGCTACTAGTCTGCTTAAGCCTGACCTATATCTGGTCGGCATCATCAATGGGGCTGGTCTAGATGTAACTCTTGAGCGTGTTGAAAGAGAAGATAGTGGGCACATTTGGCTATTCTCCCGCACAACCTTAGAAGCTATTCCCGCGGTATATGAGGAAACCCACCAAGTATCAGTTGAGGATATCTTTCCAGCAGCCCTCGTGGACAACTACCTCGTAGGCATTCCCGCCTATGAATGGCTTTTTGTATTTGTTGGGCTGCCGTTGATCTACTTCTTAACAGGACTGCTGAATCGTTTACTGTTGCCTGTTGTTGGCTGGGTTCTCAACCGTTTGCGGCGGCGGACAGATCAACGTCCCCGACAGGTGTTGCCGCAACCGATTCGTTTGCTGATGATGGCGGCCTCTATTCGCTGGCTGCTCTCCGAGGTCGGTCTTTCGCTCATTGCGCGGCAGTTCTGGTCAACCATGGCCACGCTCATCACCATCTGTGGCTGTGTGTGGCTCTTGATTTTAATCAATCGCACAACGGAGCAATACTCTCGCAATCGGCTGCAAAGCAGGCCCTCCTCGGGAGCGGCCTCTGTGCAGCGTCTGATACGTCGATCCATAGACCTGGTGTTCGTCTTTGTGGGCTTCCTGGTCATGCTCCGGCACTTTGGCATCAGCCCGACAGCGGCATTAGCCGGCCTCGGCGTTGGTGGGATCGCAATTGCGTTGGCTGCCCAGAAAACGCTAGAAAATGTTGTTGGAGGCGTCTCGCTAATTCTGGACGAGGCAGTGCGAGTAGGAGATGTTCTCAAGGTGGGAGAAGTCACAGGCACCGTTGATGATATCGGCCTGAGATCGATCAGGATACGGACTCTTGATCGGACAATGCTGGTTATTCCCAATGGTCAACTTGCGAACATGAATCTGGAAGTCATTTCTTGCCGTGATAAATTCTGGTTCCATCCCACTATCACCCTGCGATACGAGACTAGGTCATCGCAGATAGCCTCTATGACAGATGCCGTGCGAAGTCTGCTGACAACCCATCCACACATCGATCGGGATTCTGTTCGAGTACGTTTCTTTCAGCTCGCTACCTTCTCTCTTAATATTGAAGTGTTTGCTTATGTAGTCGCGCTCGACTGGAATCAATTCTTGCGAATACAAGAAGATCTGCTACACGGCATAATGGCTATCGCACAGCAGGTCGGGGTGCAGTTTGCCTTCCCAAGTCAGACCACATACCTCGTAGCCGAGCCAAACAAGAAGGACTCTCCAGTGGAGTCTTTGCAGGCCGCTTCGGCAGCTCGTTAAGGCCTCTCTTTCATCTTGTCATATATCCATTTGACAGGCTGTAACTCTTGCCAGTGTTACCTGCGCTTACGTCTCTCTAGAGTGCGATCTAACGTCGATGTCTTCATAGATATCGGAACTGAGTGGAAGGTGACCGAGACTTCCCTTTCGAACTGAACTGAGAAACGGAGAACAACAATGACTTTGACAAAACTTTTTACTTTCGGAACGGTTCTGCTGCTCGGAGTAGTGGCAATGGCGCAGGAATACCCAAAGGCAGAGCTTTCCTTCGACTACTCGTACATGCACTTTGCCCCGGCCCAGGCATTCACGAACAACAAAAGCCTGAATGGCGGTGGCGGAGCATTCGTCTATAACCTCACGCATGTTCTTGGCATCAAAATGGACTTGCAGGGATACAACAGCTTTACGGAGTCCTTCGTTATTCCTGCCACGTCGACACTTCCTTCTGGAGCCCATGGCAACGCGTCAGGCAACCTGTTTACATATCTGTTTGGTCCCCAGCTCAAGTTCCGCAGCCAGCACATGGAGCTGATGACGGAAGCTCTGGCAGGTGCTGCACACAGCAACCTTTATGGCACCGCATTTAAGACAATCTGCCAGCCAATTGCCGGGAGCTGCGGCGGCGCTAAGGCTTCACCCTCAAATAATGGCTGGGCCATGATGATCGGGGGCGGAATCGACTTCCCTATCAATCACACAGTGTCGATCAGAGCGGCGGAGCTGGATTACGTCCTAACCCGCTTCGGGAACTTCTTCACGCAATCCAACGCCAATCAAAACAACTTCCGGTACTCAGCTGGAGTTGTGTTTAACTTTGGTCGCGGTCAGTAAATCTGCCACCGCAGTTTCTGTGGGGAACTCTCGGCAGGGTTCCCACAGAAATCCCAAGTAATTCCAGGTTATAGTTCCTTGCCTCCTTCTTCTTTGCTTTTCTTCCCGCCCAGTCGCACCTAAACCGGTAAGTCTCTACATACGTCCTCTACCTCTACATCTAACACTGCCACAGAATATTCTTACCAAAGCCAACAGAATGGCGGCTCGTATGAAAATGGCTCGATGGCTGAATGCTGACGGCTGATGCTGAGCCAGACACGATGCAACAAATCATGTGAGGGACGAACCTCACGGTAAGGAAGCTCCCAAGCCTACCGTCCGGCGACTGCTCCGGCGATGGTGTCTGGGACCATACTTTCCCGGTCTTTAGCTGGTGCTTCGAACCAGCGATCCTTCGGTACCACCTGAGGTTCGGCGGGATCACGCCGGTAGTGGGGTGTCATGATCTGCACTCCGTACTCATTGAAGACGTCTTGAATATTGCGGTGCAGCAGAGCCAGCGTCGGGACTCGCTCTTCGGCGAGTTCTATGTAGACATTTAGTTGATATCGGACAGCATAGTCACCGAGTGTCGTCTGTAACACGAAAGGAGCTGGCGTCTTTCTTATGTTTGACGTCCGCTCCGCGGCCGTCAGCAACATACCTTCTACTTGACGCCATGGCGCGGTGTAACCGATCGTAACACTGGTGTGGACGATGAGTCCCGTGGTGCGCTGCAGCATTGAAAAGTTCTTCGACTGAATAGTTACGACGAGCGAGTTCGGAATGTTAACGACTTCATTTTTGATTGTGCGGATTTTCGTAGAGAGCGCGCCGACTTCAACGACTACTCCCTCGGTGCCATTGATGCGGACGTAGTCGCCGGCTTTAAATGCGCGTGAATACATCAGCAATATGCCGCACAGAGCTTGACCGAAAACGCCTGATGATCCCAGCGTAATCAGCAATCCGAGAAGAACCGAGACCCCCTTGAACGCTTCAGTTTGGCTTCCTGGAAGGTTTGGATAGGCCAGAACCAGACCAAAAATCCAGATTCCGGCTACCGCCAGTCGCCTCGTCGGTGCCGCCACTTCAGGATGAATGAGCTGCAGAGTTATGTCACCCGATTTTATGGAGTAGAANAA
>C688J18823_10002236_pt1 | contig 12123 bp, 14 predicted proteins | sample HopSoiMetagenom1_FD_18823 | JGI IMG/M metagenome (IMG submission 18823) | reverse complement strand
GGCGCTGAATGCCAGCGACGAATTCCGCCGCACCTTGCCGCGCGCGGCCTCGCTGGAGGATGGAAAACGCTGGCGCGACAAGCCGTTCGAGGGCGATGTTGCGGCGAAGCGCCTGCGCGAGCGGGGTTCGCTCGATCCAGTCGCGGTGCCGATGCCGCCGGTCGAGGCACGCGGTGCGTCCGGTGCACTGCTTGCACGGGTTGCGGGCGCTGTCGGCCTTGCGGCGCTCGCCGCATTCGTGGTGGTCGGCGCGATGCCGCAGTCGCGCTTGTTTGCGACGGCCGCGCAGGAGCCGCCGCAGGTGAAGGCGGAGGCGATGGTGCCGCAGCCGGTTACGACCGCGCGCGTGTTTGTTCCGATCGATGCCGCCGCCCTTGCGGAGCGCTTTGCCGCCGTACCGGTAAAGGCGGAGACTGAGCCCGCGATTCCGGCGCGTGCCGTGCAGGAGCCGCCTGCACCTGCGCCGGCATTTCGGCCGCTCGATCCGGACGAGGTTGCGCTGCTGCTCAAGCGCAGTGACGATCTGATGGCGCAGGGCGACATCGCCTCGGCGCGGCTGATGCTCGCGCGCGCCGCCGAAGCGGGCGATGCGCGCGCCGCGCTCGCGCTGGGGGCTTCGTATGACGCGAACGTCCTGCGCAAGCTTGGCGTGATCGGAGTCGCGGGCGATGCCGCCAAGGCTCGCACCTGGTACGAGAAAGCCGCCGAATTCGGCTCGGGCGAAGCCTCGCGGCGGCTCGAGCAGTTCGCTCAATCTCAGTAGGTGGCGGCTAACGCCACCAGCGGCCGTAGCGCCAGGGCGCGTACCAATGCGCGCCCTGCGGCGCAGCTTCCGGAACGCGATCGATGCCCGCGGTGCCCCATGGATGGCAACGCAGCAGCCGCGCCAGCGTCATCCAGGAGCCGGCCCAAAGGCCGTAACGATCGAGCGCCTCGTCGGCATACTCCGAGCAGGTCGGCAAATGCCGGCAATGAAAACCGACCAGTGGCGATAATGTGTATCGATAGACCTTCACGAGCCCACGGCCGGCGAAGCGAGGGGCGTGCAGCAGGTTCACCCGGCGGCCTTCGCGGAGCTGCCATTGGGGGTGCGTTTGGCCTCGATTTGATTGATCGCATCGACCACGGCGTCGAACGTCAGCAGCGTGGAAGCGTGCCGCGCCTTGTAATCGCGGACTGGCTCAAGCACGGCAATGTCCGCCCATTTGCCCTCAGCCGGCGGCGCGCCGTTCTCCTTCAGCATCTTGCGAACCGCCTCACGCAAGTCCTTGAGTTCATCGGCTTTCGCACCGATGACGTTGCGCGCCATGATCGAAGAGGAGGCTTGGCCGAGCGCGCAGGCTTTCACCTCATGGGCGAAGTCCTTGACGGTGTCGCCATCCATCGTCAGGTCGACCGTCACGGTCGAGCCGCACAATTTGGAATGCGCCGTCGCCGAGGCGTCCGGCGCTTCCAGGCGGCCAATTCGTGGGATGGTGCCCGCCAATTCGAGAATCCGGCGGTTGTAGACGTCATTCAGCATGAATTTCGGCCCGATTCCGGCAACTTTCTGGACGATCGATTGCCGGCCTGCTTGTCGCGACTTATATAGGAGCGGAACCGCGGGCTGGAAAAGGGGGCCCGCAGGTTCGGGGCGATCTCTGGAGCGCCCGAAACGTAAAGGAGTGCGGCGTCCGCACGATCCGGGGCCTCCCGGAGAGGGCACAAGAGCCGCGGCCACCCGGTGACACCCCCGGAACGCACGGCACAGGCTGCGCGGTCCGGTCGAACGGAGAGACCGTCATGGACGCCGTCGTCAAGAATTTCCCGAAGGCCGCGCCTGCGGTCGAGAAGCCCGCGCTGTCGGATCACGTCCGCGCCGCGCCTGCGCCTGCGGTCCCACGCCCCTCGCGCGAGGTGGCCGAGGCGGCCGTGCAAACCTTGCTTGCCTATATCGGCGATGATCCGGGCCGCGAGGGCCTCATCGAGACTCCGAAGCGCTTCGTCTCCGCTTATGAGGAGCTCTTCCGCGGCTACCAGGAATGCCCGGTCGGGATCCTCGACCGCACGTTTTCGGAAACCGGCGGCTACGACCAGCCGGTGCTGGTGCGCGACATCCCTTTCTATTCGCACTGCGAGCATCACATGATGCCGTTCACCGGCAAGGCGCACATCGCATATCTGCCGACCGAACGCGTCGTCGGGCTCTCCAAGATCGCGCGGCTCATCGATGTCTATGCGCGCCGCCTGCAGACGCAGGAACACCTGACCGCGCAGATCGCGACCGCGATCGACGAAATTCTCATGCCCCGCGGCGTCGCCGTCATGCTCGAAGCCGAGCACACCTGCATGTCGATGCGCGGTGTGTCGAAGCCGGGCTCGACGACGATCACGACCCAGTTCACCGGCCAGTTCGACGATCCGCAGGAGCAGGCGCGCTTCATCGCGATGGTGCGCGGACCGGCGCGTTAGGCATGATCCCGAAAACCGGTTTTCGGACAAGATCACGCCCGAACTAGTCATGCGCGGGCCCTGCGCCTGCCACTGACGAGGCTGACATGTCGACCTACTCGTTCTCCGAACGCGGCACCACGCAGGCCGTCGAAGAAGGCCGCGCGCTCGCACCAAAATTCGATGCCGACGGGCTCGTCACCTGCGTCGCGACGGATGCCGCAAGCGGCGACGTGCTGATGGTCGCGCACATGAACGCCGAGGCACTCGCGCGCACCATCGAAACGGGTGAGGNCTGGTACTACAGCCGCTCGCGCCATGCGCTGTGGCGCAAGGGCGAGAGCTCGGGCCACGTTCAGCGCGTCACAGAAATGCGCATCGACTGCGACCAGGACGCCGTCTGGATTAAGGTCGAGCAGGCAGGCGCCGGCGCCTGCCACACCGGACGCCGGTCATGCTTCTATCGCGCGGTGCCCCTCGGCAAGGCGCCGGATGGCTCGCTCACGCTCGCGTTTGTCGAGGCGGGGCGCGCCTTCGATCCCGGCAAGGTGTATGGCGGGAAAGGGCAGTGAGTCTTGGGCTCAGGAACGGCTATACTGCTGCCTCCGTGAAGGAGCGGCGTGAGCCGTAGCCCGGTCATGCCGCAACTGGGAGAAACGGCGAAGAGGGGAAGCGCCGTTCTACGCGGATCTCGAATTCACGATGGTATCTATCGTTTGTCTCAAGCCAGCGTTTTCTCCAGAAGGCCCCTATTGCGCGAACGTCCGCCTCGCGCCCGGTATCCGCATAATAGAAATAAGCGCTTCGGAACTGTTCGATTTCGAGGTGTATGGCCCAGGCGGAGTAGCTCCGCCGCGCCCATTCAGCGACTGTTTGATGACTGCGCGCCGAGCAGTGCTGCAGCAATCCAACCGGTGCCGCTGTCCGTTTCGACCTCGACCCATTTGCCGGAGCGGCTCAGCTCTTTGACAGAACTGTCCTTGGCGACGGTGGCGACGACACGCCCGCCTTTGCCAGGCTTGGATCGGATGTTGGCGGGGCCGCGCATGACGACCAAGACAGTCTCATTCTTCGGTGCCGCTGCCGCTTGATCCGGCAGGGCGGCGGGCTGGTCTCGCATGGACGGCTGCGGTGCGGCGGGGGCAGTGGCCCTTGGCTCCTCGGTTTTTGGTGTCGCCTCGGCCGATTGGGTAGGCTGTTTGCTATCCGCGGACGAAGGAGCTTTCGCCGACTCTTGTGCCGTGGCGGCGGGCGGAGTCGATGCGGCCGCGGGCGTGGGAGCGGTATTCGGGGCCGGAGTGCTGGCAGACTGGTGGGATGAGCTCGGTGGCGGCTGCTGTGCCGACGATGGCTGCGCCGGGGTCGGTGCCGCCTTTGACGAGGCCGGGCTCTTCGGGTTTTCCACGGGAGGCGGCGCGGTTGCCGCCGGAGTAGTTTCCGAAGACGCCCGCATCGCGACCTCGGTGCCGGAATTGTCTCCGACGAAATAGTACGCGACAGCGCCCAGGAGGAGCAGAACGATCACACTGCCCACGACGGTCGGCGTCCTGCTCCCGCGGCGGGTCGCTGCGGGGACGCTGCCACTCTCAGGATTTCGATTTGAAGCTTCGGGGCTTTCGCTTGCGGGCACGCGCACGTCGTCTTCGGTGTTCATCGACCACTCTCCGCTCGCTCGAAGGATTGTCCCTCTCTCGGAATGCCGGCCGCTCGTCCAAGTTCCGCGAAATCGGCCGGCCGCGAATGTGCTTGAGACAGCGGATTGTGCACTCGCATGTGGCGCAGTGGTGGCGGCTTCGCCGTTGGCGCCCATTAACACTCCCCATAAAGGTAAATGCGCGAGTTTCGTTGAGCGGGTGCGCGGACGGCATTACCTTCGCGGCCGATCGGCGCTGTACATCGCGGCGCCGGAGGCCATCAGAGGTATCATCATGTCACGCGTTCTCGCCTCGCTTTCCGCCGCAGCGTTTCTCGCGCTCGCCGCCGCTCCGACGTCTGCATTCGCAGGCTGTTACGGATGCTATGTGCCGCCGCCTCCGCAGCCGTGCGTTACCTGCTATCAGCAGCAGGTCATCCCGCCGCAGTACCAGACTTATAACGAGACCGTCATGGTCTCGCCCGGCCAGCGCATCCCGCACCGCATCCCGGCGCGCTACGAGACCGTGATGGTGCCGCAAACCCGCATGGTCGCGCCGGAGAGCGTGGAATTCGAGGACATTGCGCCGCAGTACACGACCGTGCAGCGCACGCAGATGGTTGCGCCCGCGCGCGCCGTGATGGTTCCAGTGCGTCCGCGCTGCGGCAATTGCGGCTGGTAACGCGACCCCCACACCGGCTGAACTGAGCTTCTTTCCCGATGCGCGGGCTTCGGCCCGCGCTTTTTTATGCGCCGCCCTCCGTGCGCGCCAGCAGCCGCCGTGCGCGCGTGAGATGCGGCCGGTCATACATCACGCCGGCGATGGCAACGACGCCGGCATCCGGATTGTCCGCGAAGGCTTTAGCGACCGCCTGGGCCTTGGCGATTTCATCCGGGGCCGGCGTGAATACGTCGTTGATCGCCGCAACCTGCGCCGGGTGGATCGCCATCTTGGAGGTGAAGCCGTCGCGCCGTGCCTCGAGGGCTTCTGCGCGGAGACCCTCCATGTTGCGGAAGTCGGCGTAGACGGTGTCGATCGCCTCGACGCGCGCGGATGCTGCGGCAGCGAGAGAGAGATTGCGCGCCAGCCAATAGGGCGAAGTGAAGCGCCCGGCCTCGTCTCGATTCGTCTCCGCGCCGAGGTCGGCGGAGAGGTCTTCGGCACCCCAGGTGATGCCGGTGAGCCGTGGGCTTGCGCCGCGATATGTGCCGCAGAGAAAGAGCGACGCCGCCGTTTCGGTCGCCAGCGCGAGGATCTTGATCGCGCCGTCGGGAAGGCCGTGCAGCGCCTCGCGAGCGGTGAGCTTGGCGTCGAGATGCGTGACCGCCACGCCGCCTTCGGCCTTGGGCAACAGGATCGCGTCGGGCCGCCCCGCGACCACGACATCAAGGTCGGCGTCGGTCAGGCCGGTGTCGAGCGCATTCACGCGCACGACGAGCTGCGGCCGGTTCGTGCCGCCGGCATGCTGCTTGAGATAGGCAAGCGCGGTCTGCCGCGCGCCAGCCTTGCGATCCGCCGCCACCGAGTCTTCGAGATCGAGGATCAGCGCATCGGCCCCCGAGTCCGCTCCTTTCGCGAGCTTGCGATCGCTATCAGCCGGAACGAAGAGATACGAACGGATCATTTCGGCCGCATCAGCATGAAGGCCTGGCGCTTGCACTCGGCGACGAGCTTCTCGTTCTGGTTATAGGCACGGATGTGCAGGTCTACGATCCCGGCGCCGGGACGCGACTTCGACTCGCGCTTGCTCAGCACCTCGCTTGAGCAATGGATGGTGTCGCCCTCGAACAGCGGATGCGGGAATTTGACGTCCGTCATGCCGAGGTTCGCGATTGTCGTTCCGACAGTCATGTCAGAGACTTGAATCCCGACCATGAGACCGAGCGTGAAGAGCGAATTCATCAACGGCTGGCCCCAGTCCGTCTCCTTTTCGCAGAACTCGCGATCAATGTGCAGCGGCTGCGGGTTGAGCGTCATGTTGGAGAACAGCATGTTGTCCATCTGCGTCACGGTCCGCCGCAGCGTGTGCGGATAGAGGCGGCCGACCTCGAAGTCCTCGTAATACATGCCGCCGCGTGGGCTTCGTGTGGCTGTCATCTCCGCCATGTAGTCCTCCTGCGCCGGGACCGACCGGTTCCGGATTAACCCGTCATTTACCATACCCGCCCCATCCTGCGACGCGGCGGGGAAGTAGGGCAGTCCGGCCGGCCAAGGCGCGCCTATGGGCACCGACGCTGCAATCGACATGGCGACCCGCATCAGCGGGGCGACGGCTGATGTCGCAACGCGCGTCACCGGTGCGATCCGCGATGCCGCGCGCGCGACCGGCGCCGGCTTCGACTATCTGCTCAACACGGCGCTGCGCGAATCCAATCTCAATCCGAACGCCAAGAATAAGGGTTCTTCGGCAACCGGGCTGTTTCAGTTCATCGACCAGACTTGGCTTGCCACGATGAAGCAGTCGGGCGCTTCGCTCGGCTATGGCAAGTATGCGGACGCGATCAGCAAGACATCCTCCGGCCGCTACGTCGTGAACGATCCGGCGACGCGCAACGAGATCTTCGCGTTGCGCAAGGACCCGACCGCGAACTCGCTGATGGCGGGCGCGTTCGCCAATTCGAACGCAAAGGTGCTGACCGAGCGGCTCGGTCGCAAGCCGACCGACGGCGAACTCTACATGGCGCATTTCCTCGGCGCGTCGGGGGCATCGCGCTTCATCCGCGCGGCGGAAGCCAATCCGAACGGCAAGGCGGCGGCGTATTTTCCACGTGCCGCGAACGCCAATAGCTCGGTTTTCTACGACAAGAGCGGAGCCGCGCGCAGCCTGAAGCAGGTTTATGCCGGGCTCGTTTCGCGTCACAACGTGATCGGCAACGCCACAGAGATCGCAGATGCCAAACCTGCCGATGCGGTGCAATCCACCTCACTTGCGACGGCCGCGCCATTGCCGCGGGCGCGCCCGATTGTTCTGCCCGACGCTGTGCCTGCGACGGTGAACGTCGCATCGGCACACCCGGCTATGGCTGCCAGTGGTGCGGATGCGGCGCCTCCGAGCGCATCGCCGGTTGTCGCCCCGACGGCGGCGGCCGCGAAAGCGCCCGCGACATTCGCCCAACGTGTCGCGATGGTCCACGAGGCCACCGCAATGGCGTATGCGAGCGAGCAGCCGCAGGCGCCGATGTTTCAGTCGCTGTATCAGACCGATCAGCGGGGGCCGGTGGCGCCCGTCGTGCGCGAGTTGTGGGGCGCGCGCCACGCGACCTCGGTCGACACAGCGGATGCGGTTGCGCCTGCGGCGAATACAGGACCATCGGGCAATGGCGGGCCGCTTAACGCGCCGCTCGATCTCTTCCGCTTCCTGCGGCCTTCGACGCGGCGCCCGGCATAGTCCCGCAGCGGCTTTCGCAGTTTAACGATCCGCTAACAATCCCAAAGAGTTATGGTGAACCGATTGTTAAGCCGCATGGCTTAGTCTGCGCAGGTCGCCGCGTGTGATGCGGCTCGTTGCGTCGGTTGGTCATGATTGTTCGTCAGTTTCTCCAGTGGGTCCGAACGGCGGAAGCCGCCGAGCGCGCCGAAGCGACCAGCGCACTCGCCCGCGCGTACCTTTACTCCGACCTCTCAGACGATGATCGCGCCGCCGCCGAAGGCGCGATGATCCTGCTGCTCGACGATCCCTCGCCGCTGGTGCGTGGTGCGCTCGCGGACGCGCTGGCTCCGAGCGGCGACGCACCCGCGGCGATCATGCACGCGCTGATCAACGATCAGCCGGATATCGCGGCGATTGTGCTGGAGCGCTCGCCACTCTTGCTCGACTCCGATCTGGTCGATGCCGTGGCCGTTGGCGGTGGCTCGACACAGAGCGCAATTGCACGGCGCGAGCTGTTGCCGCGCGCGGTTTCGGCCGCGATTGCGGAGGTTGGGGCGGCGGAGGCCTGCCTGACGCTCATCGAAAACACGAGCGCCGACATCGCTGAATTCTCGGTGGAGCGCATCGTACAGCGCTTCGGGCATCTCGCGGCGATCCGCGAGTCGCTGCTTTCGTGGACCGGCGTTCCGGCCGCGATCCGCCACGCCCTGGTGGTCAAGCTCTCCGAGACGCTCGCGGGCTTCATCGTCGCGCGCAACTGGATGGAAGAGGGCAGGGCGCAGCGCATCGCGCAGGAGGCCTGCGAAAAGGCGACGGTTATTCTCGCGGCTGAGACGGACAGCGGAGATGCCTCGTTGGCGGGCCATTTGCGCGAGACGGGTCAGCTTACCGCGGGCCTTGTGCTGCGCTCGCTGCTCTCCGGCAATGTCGACTTCTTCGAACAGTCGCTGGCCGAGCTCGCCGATCTTCCGGTCGGGCGGGTCAGCGCACTTCTGCACGACCGCCGCGCCGCCGGCTTCAAGGCGGTCTACGAGCGCGCCGGGTTGCCGTCTTCCGTCTATCCGGCGTTCCGCGCCGCGATCGAGGCGATGCATGATGATGGATTTGCAGAGCGGGGTGGTGCCACGCGGCTCAAGCGCCGCATGGTCGAGCGTGTGCTGACAAGCTGCGCCGGACTACCGGCAGGCGACATCGAGCCGCTGCTGCTGCTGCTGCGCCGCTACGCCACCGAAGCGGCACGCGAAGAAGCTCGGCTGTTCTGCGACGAACTCGTCGGGATGGATAACTTGGTGCCGGCGAACGATACGGGACGGCTGGTGGCGGCGGCGTAAACTAAGGCACCAAGCTCGGCCCCAGGATCGTCTCCAGCGTATCAGGCCGATCACGGTTCTCGCGCAGCAAAAACTCGTCCGTCACCTGGCGCAGCTTTTGCGCAAGCTCGGACGCATATTTCCCGACGTCGCCGCGGGTGTTCTTGTGAACGATCGCGCGCACCGCATCGACATGCTGATCGACGAGCCGCAGCGGCAGGCGCGCGACCTCGGGCGTGTGCTCGATGAGGCGGCACAGGCTGTCGGCAACCGGCGCGACCAGTGGATAGCCGAATGTCGCCGCCTGTCCCTTGATGTCGTGCGCGGCGCGGAACAGCACGTCTCTGTTGCCGGCCGTGACACCCGAGGCCTTGACCGCATGGCGTGCGGCATCGAGGCGCGCGCATTCCTGATTCATCCAGACCGAGAAATCCGCGGCAAGCTCCGCCAGCGCGGCCTCGGCGCGCTCCACCGGATCGAACGGGATCTTCTCGCCGGGCTTGATCTTCTGCACCGCCTTCTTGAGCTTGTTCGGCGGGACGATCACCTCATGATCGGCGAACGTCGAGACCGCGGCCCGGTCGTCCTTCTTCTTGTCTTTCATCGGCCCGGTCCCGTGACGCCGGCTTTTTCGAGCAATGGCTGCTGCTGGATGATGTCAGCCTTCCCGCCCTTGCGCCGCTCCGGTCCGACATAGTTCGGGTTGGCGTTACGCCGCCGGTCCGGACCAAAATAACTGCGCGTACGGATGAAGGGCCGCGGGTTCGCCACCACATTGAGCACGCGCTGATAGAGCGCCTTCGCGGAAATCGGCTTGGCGAGGAACTCGGTGACACCGGCATCGCGCGCCGCGATCACGCGCTTCTTTTCGGAATGTCCGGTCAGCATGATGATGGGCACGTGCGGATTGTTGTTCGCGCCCGGCTGACGGATCATCTGCGTCAGCTCGAGCCCGTCGAAGATCGGCATCGCCCAGTCGGTGATCACGATGTCGGGCGAATAGTGAGTGAAGGCCTCGAGCCCCGCAGCGCCGTCCTCCGCCTCGTAGACTTCGCGCGTCCCGAAGCCGTGCAGCAGGGTGCGCAGGATGCGTCGCATGTGCGCGTTGTCGTCGATGACGAGAAAACGCAGCCGGTTGAAGTCGATGCGAACCATGAAGCGCGCGACCTGACGGGCGCGCCGGCGACTGCCGGCACGTCAGCGCAGGCTAGGAAATCGCCGTTAAGGAAGTGTTTAGGATGCCGCGGCGGTCAATACCCGAACTGCTCGCGCAAAATCCGCTCATCCAGGCTGTGCCCGGGATCAAACAGCATCGGAATCGAAATCTTGTGGTCCATGCCGATCTCGACCGAGCGCACATCGCGCACCTCGTCGTGATCGGCAACCGCCGCAACGGGCCGCTTCTCGGCCTCCAGCACCTCGATCACGACCTTCGCGCTATCGGGCAACAAGGCGCCATGCCAGCGGCGCGGGCGGAACGGGCTGATCGGGGTGAGCGCCAGCAGCGGCGCCTTGATGGGAATGATCGGTCCTTGCGCGGAGAGGTTATAGGCGGTCGAGCCGGCAGGCGTCGCGACCATGACGCCGTCGGCGACCAGTTCAGCGAGGCGCTCCTTGCCGTCGATCAGGATGCGCAGCCGCGCGGCCTGATGCTTCTGGCGAAACAGCGAGACCTCATTGATGGCGTGCGCCTCTTGCCGTCTCCCCTTGGCGTCGCGCGTGCACATCAGCAACGGATGGATCAACGTTGTCTCGGCCGCCGCCAAGCGGTCGGGCAATCCATCCTCGGAAAAATCATTCATCAGGAACCCGACCGTGCCGCGATGCATGCCGTAGATGGGTTTGCCCGAGGTCATGAAGGCGTGCAGGGTCTGCAGCATCAAGCCGTCGCCGCCGAGCGCGACGATCATGTCGGCGTCCTCGGGCGCGGTCTCGCCGTAGCGTTTTGTCAGGCGCGCGCGCGCGTCCTGCGCCTCGGCGATCGGGCTGGCGACGAACGCGATCCGCGGCTGGCGGGACTGTCCACTCATGGTCCAAGATCGGGTGGTTGGCGCCTCTAACCCGCCGGGAGGATGCTCATGAGCGAGCGCGCGGTGTTCGTCTATACGACCTATCCCTCCCTTGTCGAGGCGGAGCGGATCGGGCAGGCGGTGCTGGAGCGGCGGCTTGCCGCGTGCGTCAACATTCTGCCCGGCATGATCTCGCACTACTGGTGGGCAGGCAAAATCGAGCGCGGCGAGGAGGTTGTGATGATCGTCAAGACGCGCGCCACGCTGGCCGAAGCCGTGCGGGCGGCGGTGAAGGAGCTGCACTCCTATGACACGCCCGCAATCCTGGTGCTGCCGATCGAGGGCGGGGAGCCGGGGTATCTGGACTGGCTGATGGCCGAAACGGCGGCAGGCGCCGCGTCGGCCTGACGCAAGCGCCCGCTGCAACTGTGAGACGGGGTGGCGGTCAATACGTGACCGTACCTTCCATGCCGCCCTTGAGATCCTGGTACTCCTTGCACCCGGTGCCGCAGATCAGGCGGATCTTCTCGAGCATGTCGCCGGCTTTGAGCATGTTGCCCTGCTCGACCTGCCACATCCCGTAATACTGCCAGGTCTTCACGTGCTGCGGATCGATTGCGAGCGCCTGCTCGTACCAGTATTTCGAGAGATCGTAGTCGCCGAGCTTGCGCGCCGCGTAGCCGAGCTCGGTCGCGACATCGGGATGGTCGTCGGCTTCGAGCGCCTTGAATGCCGCGAATGCGGCTTGGTAGTCGCCGGCGAGTTTCAGCGCATAGGCGGCGCGATACTGATCGAGGAATTCCTGTTCGGATTTTTTCTGCTTCTTCTTGGTTCCGGTCGATTCCTTCTGCCCGGCAGCCGGCTTCTGGGTTGACGACGGACCCGGATTGCGGGCGCCGGGCGGATCGGGCTCGCCCGCCGCCAACGCAGCGCCGATGCCAAGCGACAGCGCAAACATAGACGCAATGGTCAGAACGGACAGGCGGCCAAAACGAGTCATCGAGTTCCCTCCCTGGGCAGGATGTGGTGCATCATACGACGGAACACGGCCCCGCTGTAGAGCATTCCCGGGGGCTCCTTCAACTCGCCGTGATTGGAACAGGAGGCCAGCAATAAGGCGGGCCTCCTCGCGCGTTAGTTCGTCCGCACCTTGAGGCCCGCATAGACGCCTGCACCTGGTGAGCGGAACGAGTAGACCTCCTCATAGCGCTGATTGAACACGTTCTCGGCGCGCACATAGACCGTCGACCAGGGGGTCGTGTCGTACGAGATCATGCCGCCGACCAATGTGTAAGCTTGAAGCGTTGTCGTCGAGGACGGGAAGGTGAAGATCGTGTCGGTCATCTGCCCGTTATAGATGACGTTGACCG
>C688J18823_10002235_pt1 | contig 12128 bp, 7 predicted proteins | sample HopSoiMetagenom1_FD_18823 | JGI IMG/M metagenome (IMG submission 18823) | reverse complement strand
ACCCGGAACAAGACGCCGTGGCTCATCGACGAGGTGCAGTGGACGCAGGACCTCATGGTTCGCGCCGTCATGTGGCTGTCGCAGCAGACGAACAAGGCGATTCTCAAGCTCACGCAGCGGGATTATGCGGAGCATAAGATGTCGGCGCTCGTGGCGAAGTATGGCTCGCCTGGCGAGGTGAATGGGAAGGTCTTCAACATCCTCGGCGCGAAGATTCGCGGGAAGTCGAAGCTGCCGACTCACCAGCGCATCATCTGCTTCTCGCCGCATCCCGACGACGACGTCATCTCGATGGGCGGCATCCTTCGGAAGCTTGTCGAGAACGAGAACGAGATCACCGTCGCGTACCAGACGAGCGGCAACATCGCGGTCTTCGATCACGACGTGCGCCGCTATGTCGACTTCCTCGTTCGCACCTCGGGCAATGGCCTGATCGATTCCGCAAAGGTCGACTCGCTCGCCGCGACGGTCTACGCGTTTCTCGATCGGAAGCGCCCGGGCGAAGTGGACATTCCCGAGGTCCAGGACATCAAACGGATCATCCGGGAAGCGGAAGCCGTGAGCGGCATCGAGACCGTTGGTTTGCCGCGGAGCGCGGCGCGCTTCCTCAACCTTCCGTTCTATCAAACGGGCAAGGTTCGCAAAGAGGAGATCGGACCGAAGGACGTCGCGATCGTGCGCGCTCTGCTCGAAGAGATTCGGCCGCAGCAGATCTTCGTCGCAGGCGACCTCTCGGATCCGCACGGGACGCATCGCATGTGCAAACAAGCGATCGACCAGGCACTCGCGGAGATTTACGGGAGCAATGGCCAGGGGCCCGAAACCTGGCTCTATCGGGGCGCATGGCAGGAGTGGCCGATTCACGAGGCGTCCTGGCTCGTCCCGCTGTCGCAGGAAGAGCTGCGACTCAAGATCCAAGCAATCTTCAAGCACCAATCGCAAAAGGACTCAGCGCCATTTCCGGGCGGATACGACGAGCGCGAGTTCTGGCAGCGCGTCGAGGCGCGGAACAAAGGCACCGCGGCGGAGCTCGACCGGTTGGGATTGGCCGAGTACTTCGCGATGGAAGCGTATGTCGTGGAGTAGGAGCAGATCCCTCGTCGCTTCGCTCCTCGGGATGACTGGTGGTAGTCATCCCGAGCGCAGCGAGGGATCTGCTCTTCGTTAGGCATGCCTAGCGGGATCTCGGCGCTCGACATCATTGTCATACTGCTGTACCTCACCGGCACGACCCTGCTCGGCATGTGGGTCGGTCGGCGACAGCGTGACGCGAAGGATTATTTCGTCGCCGGCCGGTCGATTCCCTGGTGGGCAGTGATGTTCTCCGTGGTCGCCAGCGAGACGAGCGCGCTCACGTTCATCAGCATTCCCGGACTCGCGTACGTCGGCAATCTCGGATTTCTGCAGGTCTCCGTCGGCTATCTGCTGGGACGCATCGTGATCGCGGCGGTGCTCCTCCCGCGGTATTACCAGGGTGAGCTCGTCACCGCGTACGCGCTGCTGGAGCAGCGATTCGGCCTCGCGACGCGCCGCTTCACCTCGATCGTGTTCATGGTGACGCGCGGTCTGGCGGATTCGGTCCGCGTCTTCGCCACGGCGATCCCAATCGCGCTCATCCTCGAGGGAGTGGTGCCGCGGCAGTGGGTGATGCCGACGGCCGTGCTCGTCCTCGGGACGCTGACCATTGCGTACACGTATCGCGGTGGCATGCGCGCCGTCGTCTGGACGGAAATTCTTCAGGCGACGGTGTACATCGTTGGCGGCATCTCAGCGCTGGTGTTGCTCGGCCACCTCATGACCGGCGGCTGGTCGCAGATCATCAGTGTCGCCGGGCCCGCGGGCAAGCTGCAGTTTATAGACTTCTATACCGGTTTCGATCGGCCGCACACGATCTTCGCGGGGCTGATCGGCGGGGCGTTTCTCTCGATGGCGTCACATGGCGCGGATCAGCTCATCGTGCAGCGGCTGCTCTCCGCGCGCACGCTGCGCGACGCCCAGACGGCCGTCATTGGCAGCGGCATCGTCGTCACGCTGCAGTTCGTGCTCTTCCTCATGATCGGCGTCGGGCTCTGGGCGTTGTACGGTCCGAATCATGGTTTCGCCAAGGCGGACGACGTCTTTCCGACGTTCATCTTGCAGTACATGCCGCATGGTCTGCTCGGTCTGGTGCTCGCGGCCATCCTCGCGGCAACGATGAGCACGCACTCGGGCGCCATCAATTCCCTGGCGGCAGCGGCGACGCACGACATCTACCTCCCGCTCACGGGGCGTCAGGCCGACGATCCGCGAACCCTGCGCGTCGGCAAGATCTTCGCTCTCCTGTGGGGCGTCGTACTTACCGGCGGCGCCCTGCTCTTCCCGCAGAACCAGCAGACGCCCGTCGTAGTGATCGCGCTCTCGATCGCGTCGTTCACCTACGGTGGACTTCTTGGTGGATTCTTCCTCGGTATCTTGTGGCGTCGCGCGACGCAGCCCGACGCTATCATCGGGATGTCGGTGGGCATTCTCGCGATGGCGTTCGTCGTGTTCGCCAAGCAGATCGCCGCGGCGGTCCCGGCGTGGCGCGGGGTCCTTCAGCCGTTAGGCACGATCGCCTGGCCCTGGTACGTTCTCATCGGAACCGTGATTACGCTCGTGATTGGAATGCTTGCTTCGTACGCCCACGTCGCGCCGCCGCGCGACGCCCTGGCATGACGCCGATCGTCATCGGCATCGACGGCGGCGGCTCAAAGACGCGCGCCATGGTCGCCGACGAGCATGGCGGGATGATCGGAGACGTCGTCGGGCCGGGAAGCGCCGTCAGGCCCGGACGCGTCGAGGAGTCCGCGAATGTCATCGCCGATGTCGTTCGCGACGCGCTCGCGTCGTGCGAGATGACGCACGTCATGCCACGCGTGCTCTGCGTCGGTGTCGCGGGCGTTGGACGCGAGGCTGAACGACAGGGGCTCTGGCAGGCGCTCGCGAGCCGCGAGCTCGCCGACGAGGTGGTGATTCATTCCGATTTCAGCGTCGCGCTCGACGACGCGTTCGGCGACGGCCCTGGCGTGCTCCTCATCAGTGGGACAGGCTCAATTGCGTTCGGCCGCGGACCCACGGGCAGCACGGCGCGGTGCGGCGGCTGGGGGCCCGTATTCGGCGACGAGGGGAGTGGCGCGTGGATCGGCCGGAAGGCGCTCTCCGTGGTCGCGGCGGCGAACGACGGGCGCGAGCCGGAGACCGCCCTCACCGGCGCGATTCTCACCGCCGCACAGGTGAACGAGCTTTCGGATCTGATCGGCTGGGCGGCGCAGGCGGCGCCATCGATGCTGGCGTCACTGGCGCCGGTTGTGATGAGCGTCGCCGACACCGGGGATTTGCGCGCGAACTCGATCGTTAGCCTCGCCGTCGAGGAGCTCTCGCTTCACGTTCGGGCTCTCGCACGCCAGCTCTTCGTCGACGAACGCGCCACCCTCCCGGTCGCGCTGAGCGGCGGAATGCTGCAGCGCGGCTCCACAATGCGTCGCCGCCTCGAGCATCGACTCAAGACCGCGGTTCCCGGAGCTCAGGTGAGCACGGACGAAGTCATCCCGGTTCGCGGCGCCGTTCGCGGCGCATTGCGCTTCGTCGGTTAAGCGCAGCCGATGCTGCAGTCCATAGCTATCAGTCCATAGTTATCAGGGACTTTGGAACGAAGCGTTCATTGGGATGAAAAGCAGATCCCTCGCTACGCTCGGGATGACAGGCACACCTCTGTCATTCCGAGGAGCGTAGCGACGAGGAATCTGATGGGAGTCGCGCGCTGCTCGCGCGCTCCTGCTCCTCTCACCCATCAACGCTTCGTTCCGTACTCCCTGATAACTATGGACTGATAACTGATAGCTGCTCCTAAGGCGTTTCCACCGCAGGCGCCTCGAGGCGTCGGCCTGCCATGGCATCGGCGACAGGAACTGATGCTCCGGGGCGATCGAACTCGCCGTCCCATCGGGCCATCACGACCGTTGCGAGGCAGTTGCCGAAGAGATTGATCGAGGTGCGCGCCATGTCCATCAAGGCGTCGACGCCGAGAATGACGGCCACGGCCTGCAGCGGAAGATTGAACTGCGTCAAGGCGCCGGAGAGGATGACCAGCGACGCGCGCGGGACCGCCGCAACCCCTTTGCTCGTGAGCATCAGCGTCAGCATCATCACGAGCTGCGTCGAGATCGGCATGTTGATGCCCGCCGCCTGCGCGGCGAACACCGATGCGAGCGCGAGATAGAGCGTGCTGCCGTCGAGGTTGAACGAGTAGCCGGTGGGCAGCACGAAGGCGACGATCCTGCGCGGAACGCCTAACGCCTCCATCCGTTCCATTGCCAGCGGAAGGGCCGCCTCCGAGGACGCAGTCGTGAACGCAATCAGCCAGGGCTCGCGGACCGCACGGAGGAATCGGCCGATCGGCACGCGCGCGAAGATCATCACGGGCACAAGCACCAGCAGCACGAAGATGACGAGCGCGCCATAGAGCGAGAGCACGAGAATGCCCAGGTTGCGCAGCACCCCGAGGCCGCTCGTCGAGATCGTGACGGCGATCGCGGCGCCGATACCGATCGGCGCGAACTTCATCACGATCCCGGTGAACTTGAACATCACCTCGGACAGGCTTTCACAAGCGCTCAACATGAATGTCTTCGCGCGATCCTGCCGCACCTGCGACAGCGCGACGGCGAAGATGATCGAGAAGAAGACGATCTGCAGCACCTCGTTCTTCGTCGCCGCCTCGAAGAAGCTCTGGGGCACCGTGTGCTCGAGCACGCCGCTCAGTGTCGTCTGATTCGCGGCGAGCTGGGTTCCTTCGCGCGACGATGCCGCGCCGAGGTCGACACCGCGCCCGGGCTTCACGACGTTCACCACGATCAGACCAACGGCGAGCGCCAGCGTCGTCACGACCTCGAAGTAGATGATCGACCGGAGCGCGAGCTTGCCCACCCTCTTCATGTCGTCGCCGTGACCGGCGATGCCCACGACCAGGGTTCCGAACAGCAGCGGCACGATCAAGGACTTGATCATGCGCAGGAAGACGCTGGACAGCACGTTCAGATCGGTGGCCGCCCAACCGCGATGGGCTTCGCGCGCGCTTTCGGGGAAGAGCCAGCCGACCGCGATGCCAATCACCATCGAGATGATGATCCACTGCGTCAGCGAGCCGCGCGAGCGGCGATGCGGCGGGGCCACGACGGCGCCGTTGGCCGCGAAGGGAACGTCGGAGTGCGCCATGGAGAATTGTGGGAAGCCGCTCAGTCCTGGTCCGGCGACACCGGTGCGGTGCCGCGCCGAAGCGTGGAGTTCGAGAAGCCGTAAGCGAAGTAAATCACGAGCCCGATGAGGAGCCACCAGCCGAACCGCTCCCAGGCCGAGCGTGGAAGGCCGTACATCGTGATCGCGCAAAGCGCCGCCCCGCCGAGACCGACCACCCAGACGAAAGGCACCCGGAATGGGCGCGGCCGATCAGGGTCCGTGTAGCGGAGGACGATCACGCCGATGCAGACGAGGACGAAAGCGAAAAGCGTCCCGATGTTGGTCAGATCGTACGTCTCATTCGCATCCCCGATGAGCGCCCACAGCGCGACGAAGATCCCGGTAATGATCGTCGTCACGTGCGGCACGCGGTGCTTCGCGCTGACCTTCGCCGCCCAGCGTGGAAGGAGACCGTCGCGCGCCATCGCGAAGAAGATGCGCGGTTGGCCATACTGGAAGACGAGCAGCACCGCCGTCATCGAGAACACCGCGCCGAGGGCGACGATCTTCGAGATCGCCGTCAGGCCGGTCGCGGAGAGGGCATACGAGAGCGGGTCCGCGGTCTTTCCGAGCTCGGAATACGGGACCATTCCGGTCAGCACGGCTCCGATGACGATGTAGATGACGGTACAGATGGCCAGCCCGCCAAGGATACCGATCGGCAGATTCCGCTGCGGATTCTTCGTCTCCTCGGCCGCCGTCGATATCGCGTCGAAGCCGATGTAGGCGAAGAAGACGATCGCCGCTCCCTGATGGATCCCGGTGAAGCCGTTAGGCGCGAAGGGCAAGTAGTTCGCCTTGTTGATGTGCGTCACCCCCATGACGATGAACAGGGCGAGCACGACGAGCTTCACGGCGACCATGATGTTATTCGCGCGCGCACTCTCCCGGACGCCCATGAGGAGCAACCAGGTGATGAGCATGACGATCGCGAATGCCGGCACGTTGATGAGGATCGCGAGTCCGCCGACGTGTGGCGCGGAGGCGAGGAGACCGTGCACTGCCGGATCAGAGCTGAGGAGTGCCGTCCGGTAGCCGGTGGTCAGCCAGGCGGGCAGCTGCAACCAGCCGCCAGTGAGCGTCTTGAAGTAGTCGCCCCAGGAGATCGCGACAGCGACGTTCCCGACGGCGTATTCGAGGATCAGATCCCAGCCGATGATCCAGGCGACGATCTCGCCCAGCGTTGCGTACGAGTAGGCGTACGCGCTCCCGGCTTGCGGAATCATGCTCGCCAGCTCGGCGTAGCAGAGGCCCGCGAGCGCGCAGGCGGCGCCGAGGAGGAGGAAGGAGAGGACGAGTGCCGGGCCGGCACCGAGGCGAACCACGTGCCCCGCTGCGTCGGTCTGTCCTGCGGCGGCCGAGCCGATCGCGCCAAAGATGCCGGCTCCGATCACCGCACCGATCGCCAGCATCACGAGGTCGCCGGCGCCCAGCGCGCGCTTCAGCGCGTTGGGGTGCTCGCCTTCGACCAGCAACTCGGCGATCGGCTTTCGCGAGAAGAGAGATGGCATCTAGTGCGTGTTGAGGAGCGTAAATGGCATCCGGAGCAAAGCGAATGATCTAGCGCCTCTTGTTAGTAGCATATCACTAACCAGAGGCGCCAGATCCTTCGTCGCTAACGCTCCTCAGGATGACAGCAGTGGCCTAACGAGCGGGTACGCGCTCCGGCGTGGCCGCCGGAATCTCGGTTGGTGCCTCCGACTCGATGCGCATGCCGTAGAACGAACGGTAGACGAAGAAGAGTGCCGCGAGGAGGAAGAGGGCCGCCAGCACCAGCGTGAGCTGCACGCCGCGCGAGCTTGCCAGAGAAACCGCAAGTTCCACTGCCAAGAGGCCAAAGAGCGTCGTGAACTTGATGATCGGATTCATCGCAACCGACGACGTGTCCTTGAATGGATCGCCGACCGTATCGCCAACGACCGTTGCCGCGTGAAGGTCCGTGCCCTTCGCCTTCAGTTCCACCTCGACGATCTTCTTCGCGTTGTCCCACGCACCGCCGGCGTTGGCCATGAACACCGCCTGGAACAGCCCGAAGAGCGCGATCGAGACGAGATAGCCGATGAAGAAGTACGGCTCGACGAACGCGAACGCGAGCGTGGCGAAGAAGACGGTGAGGAAGATGTTGATCATCCCCTTCTGCGCGTACTGCGTGCAGATGGCAACGACTTTCTTCGAGTCGCTCACCGACGCCTTGGTCGTGCCCTCGAGGCGAATGTTGGCCTTGATGAACTCCACTGCGCGGTAGGCGCCCGTGGTCACGGCTTGAATTGAGGCGCCCGTGAACCAGTAGATCACCGCGCCACCCGTGATGAGGCCGAGCAGGAATGGTGGATGGAGCAGCGACAGGTTGGCGATGAGCTCCGGGCGGAGACGATCGGTCAGTGCGACGATGATCGAGAAGATCATGGTGGTCGCACCGACGACCGCCGTACCAATGAGCACCGGTTTTGCTGTCGCCTTGAAGGTGTTCCCCGCTCCGTCGTTCTCCTCGAGGAAGTGCTTCGCACGCTCGAACTCCACGTCGAATCCAAAGTCTCGCTTGACCTCGGCGCGCACGTTAGGCACTTCCTCGATCAGCGACAGCTCGTAAACCGACTGGGCGTTGTCCGTCACCGGGCCGTACGAATCCACCGCGATCGTCACGGGACCCATGCCGAGGAACCCGAAGGCGACGAGTCCGAAGGCGAACACCGCGGGCGCAATCATGAGGCTGCCCAAGCCAAGCGTGCTGACGCCGTAGCCGATCCCCATCAGGGCGACCATGACCAGGCCGAGCCAGAATGCGCTGAAGTTGCCCGCGACGAGGCCGGACAGGATGTTGAGCGAAGGCCCACCCTCGCGCGAGGATGTGACGACCTCACGAGTGTGGCGCGAATCCACCGAGGTGAAGACCTTCACAAACTCCGGAATGATCGCGCCGGCGAGCGTGCCGCAGGTGATCACGGTCGACAGCTTCCACCAGAGGCTGCCGTCGCCAAGGTCCTTGATCAGCACATATGAGGCGATGTACGTGAGCGCCACCGAGACGAGTGACGTCAACCACACCAGCAATGTCAGCGGCGCTTCGAAGTTCATTCGGTCCACGGTCGCGTACCGCGCTTTGGCGATTGCTTCGTTCAGCAGATAGGAAACGCCGGACGCGATGATCATCACGATACGCATCATGAAGATCCACACGAGGAGCTGTACCTGCACCGTCGCGCTGGTCACGGCGAGCAGGATGAAGGTGATCAGCGCCACGCCCGTCACGCCGTAGGTCTCGAAGCCGTCGGCGCTCGGGCCGACCGAGTCGCCGGCGTTGTCGCCGGTGCAGTCGGCGATCACGCCGGGGTTGCGCGCGTCGTCCTCCTTGATGCGGAAGACGATCTTCATCAGATCGGCGCCGATATCGGCAATCTTCGTGAAAATGCCGCCGGCTACACGCAACGCCGCCGCGCCCAACGATTCACCGATCGCGAAGCCGATGAAGCACGGGCCGGCGTAGTCGCGAGGGATGAAGAGAAGGATGAACAGCATCAGCACGAGCTCGACGGAGATGAGCAGCATGCCGATGCTCATTCCAGCTGAGAGCGGAATCTGATAGCAGGGATAGGGCTTCCCGCGAAGACTCGCAAACGCAGTCCGAGAGTTCGCGAACGTGTTCACGCGAATGCCGAACCACGCCACGCCGTAGCTGCCGGCGATGCCGACGAGACTGAAGAGCAGGATGACGGCGACCTTGATCGGCGCGTAGCCATGGCCCTCGACGCCAGTCGTGGCATCGATGCCCGTTGGCGCGAGCATCCCGAAGTACACCGCGGCGATCAGGCCGATGAAGATCCAGAGCAGCAGGATGAACTTCCCCTGCTGCTGCAGGTAGGTCTTGCACGTCTCGTAGATCAGTTCGGAGACCTCGAGCATCGATCGGTGCACGGCCATGTTCTTGAGCCGCGTGTAAATCGTGAGGCCAAAGAGCAGCCCGAGCGCGCAGACGACGAGGCCCGACATGAGCAGGGTGTGCCCGTTCACGCCCAGGAAGCTCACCGACGACAGGTCGGGGATGATGAGGCTCGCCTCACCACCGCCCGCGGACGCCGGCGGGGCCGCGGCCTGCGCGAGCAGCGGCGTGGCGAACGGCGTCGCCAGCGCTCCGAGCACGCCCAGGAGCACGGGGAAGAGTCGTCTACGCAGAGTGGTCACCAACGAAGGCATCATTACGCGTTCTCCTGAAGAGCTGACGAGTCGTATCTCGATTTTCGATGGGACAGCCGAGGGCGCGTCGCGCCCTCACCTCACGCTCGTGAGGCAGCACTGGGTGGCGAACTTTCCACCCGGCGCCAGAGGAAATAGATGGGAATTCCGATCAGGACGAGCACCAGGCCCAGAAACGCATCCTGCCGCGTCGACGGAGACAACAGAATCAACAGCATGACCAGCGTCGTCAACGCGATGTACACCGCCGGCAGCACGGGATAACCCAACGCGCGGTACGGACGCTCGGCGTCTGGCCGCTTCGCGCGGAGGATGAAGAGGCCGATCGTCGTGAGCGCATAAAACACCAACGCCGCGAATATAACGTAGTTCAGCAGCTGGCCGTAGCTCCCCGTTAGGCAAAGGAGCGCCGTCCAGACGGACTGCACGATCAACCCGGCCGCCGGAACCCGGCGCTCGTTGAGCGTGCCGACGCGGCGGAAGAACAGGCCATCGCGCGCCATGGCGTAGTACACGCGCGCGCCGGCCAGAATGAGCCCGTTGTTGCAGCCGAAGGTGGAGATGAGGATGGCAATGGCCATGATCGTCGCCCCCGCCGAGCCGAACACCACTTCGAGCGCCGCGGTGGCGACGCGGTCCTGCGTCGCGTTGGCGATGCCCCGCGTCACGGCCGTCGCGCCGTTCGGATCCCCGAGCATCGGCAGCACGTTCAAGTAGCCGACGTTAGCGAGGACGTACAGGACCGTCACGAGTCCAGTGCCCAGAACGAGCGCCAGCGGAAGATTTCGCTTCGGGTTCTGCACCTCGGCGGCGGCGAAGGTCACGTTGTTCCAGGCGTCGCTCGAGAAGAGTGATCCGACGAGCGCCGCTCCGAACGCGACGACGAACGCGCCACTCACATCGACGGCACCGAAGAAATGGCCGCCATGAAAGTTCGCGGTGAGCGCCGCCGCGTTGCGGCCGACCGTAACGCCAATGATGATGAGGAGCGCGAGCGCTCCGGTCTTCACGACCGTGAGGCTCGTCTGAACGAGCTTCCCTTCACGCACGCCGCGGAGATTGATCCAGGTCAACACGGCAATGCTCAGGAGCGCGACGAGCCGCTGCGGCGTGAGGCCGAGCTGGATCGCATTCGCCGGATCGGTGCAGCCGAGCCAGGAAGCGCAGAGATCGGCGCTCGGAAACCATGCATAACGAGCGGGCGAGATCGTGGGCCAGAGCACACCGAGGAAGCGTCCGAACGCCACGGCGACGGCGGCGATGGTGCCCGTCTGGATGACCACGAAAAGGGTCCACCCGTAGAGGAACCCCATGAGTGGACCCATCGATTCGCGCAGGAAAACGTACTGGCCTCCCGCTCGAGGGAACATCGCCGCGAGCTCTCCGTAGGCGAGCGCGCCGAGCAGAGTGATGACACCAGTCACGATCCAGGCGAAGAGCAGCCAGAATGGTGAACCGAGGGTGCGCGACATGCTCGCGGAGACGATGAAGATCCCCGAGCCGATCATCGAGCCCGCGACGAGCATCGTCGCATCGGTGAGGGTCATCGCTTTGACGAATTCCGGATTGGCTTGCTGCAGCGGATTCGTCGACCCCGACGGGGACTTCGGGGCGGCCACGCTCGTCATTCAGCTCCTGGTGATTGCACGAGATTGCGATCATCAAGCTGCCGACGGGGAGGTCTGCCGGAAGCCCGTGAAAAATCGTGTAATTCGACGCGAGACGCTAGGCGCCCGGGTCGTTTACGGGAGCTCGATTGTCAGCTGGGCCTTCATGCGCAGAGGGCGACCATCGGGAGTGGTGCCGGCGCGGAAGCGGAAGCCGCGAAAAACTTCGCGGAGGCGCTTGTTGTAGTCCCCGTCCTTGGTGGGCGTGAAATCGAAGGAGAGAACATGCCCCGTGGAGTCCACGTCGAATTCCGCGATGATGTGTGATCGACGCGCTTTGTCCGGCACCGGCATTGGAGGGATGAAGAGCTCCATTACCCGTGGCGGGTAGTTGGCCTGGTTGCCGCCGCCGGTGCCTGGGCCCACGCCCGAACCGCGGCCAGTGCCCACGCCCGTCCCGACGCCACCGCCGGTGCCGGGGCCATTTCCATTTGTTCCATCGCGGCCGGTGCCGCCGCCGACACCAGGCGTGGCGGCGACGTCAGGCACCTTGATCGGTGGCGCGACCGCCACCTCTGGTTGTACAACCGGCGTCGGTGTTGGCTCGACTTTGACGGGCTCGGGAGGAGGAACGGGAGTCGGCGGCACGATCTGCTCAGGGGGCGTCGTTGCCGCGGCCGCTGGTGGGGCCACCTGAATGAATTGAAGCCGCTCATGCGGCGTTTGAACGCCACCGGTGCCGCCATGGCCGCCGCCACCACCACCCGCCGGACCCGCACCGCCCGCTCCCTGAGCGATCTCGACGATGGCGTGATGCACCGCGAATGGCGTAACGAGGAGCATAACGATGAGCGCGTGGAGCAGCAGCGACAGCACCGCGCTTGCGCGCCGGTTCTCACGGGCGCGAGGCAGCCCCAGCGCCGGAAGCTCGCGGCGCCGTACGAACGACGAGCTCGGTGCAGTCGTCGATTCCACGGGATAGGGACGTGTCGATGCGCTCATATGAAACCAACTATCAGAAAGGCAGGCGATATGCCCTCACGCCCGAAAATTATACGGCGGGCGAACCGTAAAGGT
>C688J18823_10002234_pt1 | contig 12128 bp, 9 predicted proteins | sample HopSoiMetagenom1_FD_18823 | JGI IMG/M metagenome (IMG submission 18823) | reverse complement strand
TGCTCGTCGACGGCGACAAGATGCCCGGCGCGCACTGGTTTCCCGAGGCGCGCCTCAATATCGCGCAGAACCTCCTGCGCCGCGGCGACCGCGGGGATGCCTTCGTTTTCTGGGATGAAACCGGATTCAAGCGCCGCGTCAGCTACTCCGACCTGACGAGCGACGTGTCGCGCGCTGCGCAGGCACTGCAGGCGCTCGGCCTGCGCGCCGGCGACCGCGTCGCGGCCTTTATTCCGAACATCCCCGAAGCCGGCATGCTGGCGCTCGCGGCGCTCTCGCAAGGCATCGTCTGGTCGTCGTGCTCGCCGGACTTCGGCGTCGAAGGCGTGCTCGATCGCTTCGGCCAGATCGAGCCGAAGGTGCTGTTCTGCGCCGACGGCTACCGCTACAACGGCGAGCGGCACGACTCGCTGGAGCGCGTGCGCGCCATCGCCGAGAAGCTGCCGAGCCTGCGCAAGGTGGTGGTCGTGCCGCACGAGGATCCGCGGGTCGACGTNTCGGACATCCCGAAGGCCGTCACNCTGCCCGAATGGCTGCGCCGCTACACGCCGGCCGACATCAATTTCACNCAGCTGCCTTTCGANCANCCGGTATTCATCCTGTTCACCTCCGGCACCACNGGTACGCCCAAGTGCATCGTGCATGGTGCCGGCGGCACGCTNCTGCAATGTCTTAAGACCTGCAAGCTGCAGTTCGACGTCAGGCCGGGCGACCGATTCTTCTATTACTGCACCACCAACTGGGTGGTGTGGAANCTTCTCTTCATGGCGCTGGCGGCGGAAGCGAGCGTCTGCCTCTACGACGGTTCACCGTTCGCCCGCGGCGGCAAGATCCTCTTCGATTACGCCGAAAAGGAGCGCTTCACGCATTTCGGCACTTCCGCGAAGTTCATCGATGCCTGCGCGAAGCGCGACCTGCGGCCGATCGAGACCCACGAGCTCTCGGCCTTGCGCATGGTGCTCTCGACCGGCTCGCCGCTCGTCGCGGAGAGCTACGACTATGTCTATGACGCGTGGAAGAGCGACGTCTGCCTGTCGTCGATCTCCGGCGGCACGGACATCATGGGGGCCTTTGCGGACGCGAATCCCGTACTGCCCGTCCACCGCGGCGAGATGCAGTGCCGCTCCCTCGGCATGGCCGTCGAGGTGTTCGACGACGATGGCAAGCCGCTCATCGGCAAGAAGGGCGAGCTCGTCTGCACCAAGCCCTTCCCCTCGATGCCGCTTGGCTTCTGGAACGACCGGGGCGGCGAGCGCTATCACGCCGCGTACTTCGCCCGCTATCCGAACGTCTGGTGCCACGGCGACTGGTCGGAGCTCACCGAGCGCGGCACGATGGTCGTCTACGGGCGCTCCGACGCCACGCTCAACCCGGGGGGCGTGCGCATCGGCACGGCCGAGATCTATCGGGTCGTCGAGCGCATCCACGACGTCGAGGAGTCGGTCGCCATCGGCCAGCTCTGGCCGCCCGACGATCCCAAGGACACGCGCGTCGTGCTCTTCGTCAAGCTGCGTCCCGGTTTCTCGCTCGACCCGAAACTCGAGGAGCGCATCCGCGCCGATATCAAGAAGCACGCCTCGCCGCGCCACGTGCCCGCGCGCATCGTGCAGGTACCCGACATCCCGCGCACCAAGAACGGCAAGGTAGTCGAGCTGGCGGTGAAAGCGATGGTGCACGGCATGCCGGTATCGAACACCGATGCGCTTTCCAATCCCGAGGCGCTCGACTACTTCACGCACGTCGAGTGAACCGCCGGACTAGCGCGGCCGCGCTGCTCGCTTGCTGGGCGCTCGCTGCGTCCGGCGCGGAGCCGCTGCCGGCGTTGCATGCGCAGCCAACCGGCATCACGGTCTCCGGCGTTTCCTCCGGCGGCTACATGGCGGTGCAGATGCACGTCGCCCACTCGGCGAGCATCGCCGGCGCGGGTGTGATCGCCGGCGGTCCGTACTACTGTGCGCACGGCAATGTATTCACCGCCTTCTATAACTGCATGACGCCGGGGAGGTGGACGCCGTTGCCGCACACCGCGACGCTGAAGGCGCAAGCCGACGCCCTGTCGCTCGAGCGGCGCATCGATTCGGTCCGCCACCTCGAGAATGCGCACGCCTGGCTCTTTACCGGCGGCAACGATCACACCGTGCGCCGCGAAGTGGTCGAAGGCCTGCGCGACTTCTATGCGGCCTACAAGACGCAGGTCACGCTCGTCGCCGACAAGCCGGCGGGCCATGCGATGGTCACCGACACGCGCGGCAAGAAATGCGGCACCACGGAGCCGCCCTTCATCGTCGACTGCGACTATGACGCGGCCGGCGCCCTGCTCGCGGCGCTCCTCGGAAAGCTGCAGCCGCGGGCGGCGAAGGAAAGCGGACGAGTGCTGCATTTCGACCAGAGCCCGTATGCCAGCGCCGACATCTCAATGGATGAAGCGGGCTTCGCCTACATTCCCAAGCGCTGCGAGAACGAGCGCTGCCGCATCCATGTCGCGTTCCATGGCTGCGGTCAGGGCGCGGCCGAGATCGGCGAGGAGTTCGTGCGCGATGCCGGCTATAACGCCTGGGCGGACACGAACGACCTGATCGTGCTCTACCCGCAGGCCATCAAGCGATTCAGTCCCTTCGTCTGGAATCCGCGCGGCTGCTGGGACTGGTGGGGCTACAGCGGCGCCGACTATCACACGCAGTCCGGCGCGCAGGTCCGCGCGGTGAAGGCGATGATCGATCGGCTGGCGAACTAGGCCTTCTTCGCTATCGCTGCGGCGATGGCCTCGATCACCGAGGCTTGCTCGCCGATCGGTGCCTCGCATGCGATCTCGATGCCCGGATGGCGTTCGCGCGCGGCCGCGGCGAGCTTCGGCAAATCCTGCTTGGTATGGCCGCCCGGGCCGAGGAACACCGGCACGATTCGGATCGACTTTGCGCCTTCGGAAACCAGCGCGGCGATGGCATCGCCGAGCGAAGGTGGCATCAGCTCCAGGTAGGCGAGCCGGACACGCGCATCGGTTTGCCGGGAAACGGTCGCTGCCAGCTCCTCGAAAGGCCGCGCCCACTCGCGATCACGCGAGCCGTGGGCAAAGAGCACGAGGCCTTTCAATGAACCGTGGCGCGGCGCCCTTCGTAGATGCCCTGCAGCAGGCGCAATGAGCCGAGGCTGATCGCGCGGTGCGAGAGGGCATGACCCAGGTCCTCGACGATGTCGAGGGTCACGGGCACGTGCAGGCCGGAGAGCACGCGCGCCGCGCGCTCGGCATAGACGCGAGACACGACGGAGTCGACCTCGCCGTGCACGAGATGGATGCGCGAGCCGATGCGCGCGCCGCGCGCTGGCAGTTTGGCGTAGCGCGATGCGAAGGCGACGACCGCCCCCGCGATGCCGGGCGTTTTCACGGCCTCGAGCGCGAGCGTGCCGCCTTGGGAGAATCCGATCAGCACCGTGCGGCTCGCGGTGACGCCGAAATTGGTCTGCTCGCGGCGCACGAGGTCTTCGAAATCCGGCAGCACGGCGGCCACGCGCTCGCCATGGTTGTCGCAGTGCAGGCCATCGGTCGGGTACCAATCTTGCGCCGCGCCGCCGTGCGCGTCGGGATCGAAGCCGCTCGGTACCACGAGCGCCGCGCTCGGGAACCGCGCCTGGAACTTGAAGGCAATGGGAATCATCGACTGCGCGGTTGCGCCGCAGCCGTGCAGGAATACGAACAGGTGGTTCGTGCGGTGTTCTTGCGAGGGGGTGAAGCGGAAAACCCGGCCCGAGGACATGCAGCACCAAAGTTACGCGCCCGTAACCGTTCTGTAAACTGATTTGCGTCCTTTCCGAGGTGCTCCATGCAAAACGCAGGATTCCTAACGTCTTTCTGGGCGTTGGCCAAACCGTACTGGGTCTCCGAGCGCCGCACGAAAGGCCTGGTCCTGCTCTTCGCCGTGATCGCGCTTTCGCTCGGCGCGGTGTACCTCGAAGTGCAGTTCAATACCTGGAACAAGGATTTCTACAACGCGCTGGAGAAAAAGGAGCAGGCGCAGTTCTACGGCCAGCTCTGGCGCTTCACCTATCTCGCACTGATCTGGATCGTGGTGATGGTCTATCGCCTGTATCTGCAGCAGATGCTGTACATCGAATGGCGTAGCTGGCTCAACGACAACTTCCTGCGGCGCTGGCTCGAGGACCGCGCCTACTACCGGCTGCAGCTCGTCGACCGCGGCGTGGACAACCCCGATCAGCGGATCGCCGACGACCTGCGCATCTTCGTCGACATGACGCTCGACCTTTCGATCGGTCTCTTGTCCGCGGTGGTGACGCTGGTCTCGTTCACCATCATCCTGTGGGAGCTCTCGGGCGACTTCACGGTCGCGGGCGTCGCGATTCCGGGCTTCATGTTCTGGATCGCCGTCGTGTACGCCTTCATCGGCAGCTGGATCGCGCACAAGGTCGGCCACCCGCTGATCGGGCTCGACTTCACGCAGCAACGCTTCGAGGCGGATTACCGCTACTCGCTCGTGCGACTGCGCGAGAACAGCGAAGGTGTCGCGCTCTACAAGGGCGAGGCGCTCGAGCTCGCGAGCTTCCGCGAGCGCTTCCATATGGTGATCCAGAACTGGTGGGGCATCATGAACAAGCGCAAGCAGCTCAACTGGTTCACTTCTTTTTATACGCAGTTCTCGATCATCTTCCCGTATGTCGTCGCGGCCCCGCGCTACTTTTCCGGCGCCGTCGGCATGGGATTCATCTTTCAGACGTCATCGGCATTCCGCAACGTGCAGGGGTCGCTCTCGTGGTTCATCGACGTCTATCCGCAGTACGCGACCTGGAAGGCGACGGTGGACCGCCTCATCACCTTCAATGCCTCGCTCGAGCGCGCTCGCGCCGAAGGCGCGCAGGTCGCGGGCGAGCGCGAGGAGGCTGCGGCCGAAACCCTCGGCGTAGAGGGGCTCGAGCTCGGGCTGCCGCAGGGGCGGCCGCTGCTCGCCAACACCTCGCTCACGCTGAAGCCCGGGGAGGATGTGCTGATCACCGGGCCCTCGGGCGCGGGCAAGTCCACGCTCTTTCGCGCGCTCGCCGGCATCTGGCCGTACTGGAAGGGACGTGTGCGCGTGCCGCGCGGCGCGAAGCTCCTTTTCCTGCCGCAGAAACCCTATTTGCCGATCGGCACGCTCAAGCGCGCCGTCACGTATCCGGCGGATAGCCCAAGCTTCGCGGATCGCGATATCGCGGACGCGCTGCAGGCGGTGGGCTTGGCGCCGCTCGCCGCGGATTTGGAAAGAAGCGAGAACTGGGCGCAGGTGCTCTCCGGAGGAGAGCAGCAGCGGCTCGCTTTTGCGCGCGCGCTCCTCAACAAGCCCGATTGGCTATTCCTGGACGAGGCGACCGCTTCGCTTCCCGAGGAGGCGCAGGATGCGCTCTACAAGCTGCTCAAGGAGCGGCTGCCGAAGACCACGCTGGTTTCCATCGGGCACCGCGCGAGCCTGCGCGGGCATCACGACCGTCAACTGCAATGGCAGGGGGAGCGCCTAGCCCCCGTTTAAGACGATGCAGGTCGTCGTGGCGTGCGCGAACAGCTTGCCGCTCGCGTCCTCCAGACGGCCTTCCGCCGTCGCAATGCGGCTGCCCATATGGATGACCTTGCCGATGGCGCGCAGCCGGCCGGTCTTGTCCGTGATCGCGCGCACCAGATTGGTTTTCGCTTCCAGCGTGGTATAGCCGCCGCCGGCGGGCGTGCGCGTCTGCACGCTGCACCCCATCGCCGAATCAAGGAGCGTCATCGCGAGGCCGCCGTGCACGACGCCGATCGGGTTGTAGTGCTGCTCGCCCGGCGTGCACTCGAACACCACATGGCCCGGGCCCACTTCCGTCAGGCGGAATCCAAGCAGGACCGCGATCGGCGGCGGCGGCAGGTCGCCGTCTCGCATCGCCTGCAAGAAATCGATGCCCGCCTGCGAGCGCGCGCTGGCGGCGAGCGCGGCCGGATCAGTCCATTGGATGCTGAGCGAGCGCTCCATCAGTAAAGCGGCGCCGGCTGGACGTCGGCGGCGACGGACGCGACTGCCGAGCGCCCGGCGATGAAGTCGGCGGCCGCCTGCGTGACCAGCTCGGAAGAAAGGATGCGGCCGTGGCCGAGGCCGTCGGTGCTCATGAGACGCGCGCCCGGCCAGAGCTGCGCGACGCGAGCGCCTTGGGTCCACGGCACCCAATGGTCGTCGCGATCGTGAATCACGAGTGCCGGCGTCGAAAGCCGCGGCGCGAGGCGCGCGGCTTCCAGGTTTTCCCACAGCACGCCGTACCGGTCCTCGATCGCGCTCTGCATCGCGCGGCGTACCGGCTCGGGCATCCAGTGCCAGCGTGCGAAGCGGCGGGAATAGCCCACGAGATCCGCCGGCGGGCTGACCAGCACCACTTTCTCGAAGCGCGTCTTGCGCGCGGCGAGCGCGAGCCCGGCTGCCGCAGCGCCGAGCGAGTGGCCGATGAAGGCATAGGCGCCGCCGTGATGCCAGGAGATTTCCGCCAGCACTTCGGCGAAGTCGGGAAGCCCGGTGAGCTTGCCCTCGGATACGCCGTGCGCCGGCTGGTCGTAGGCAATCACCTGGTAGCCGGCGCTCACCAGCGGAAATACGAACGCGCGCATCTGCGACGCATGGCCCCCCCAGCCGTGCGAGAGGATGACGAGCGGCGCGTCGCGCGAACCCCAGCGCCAAGTGGCGATGTGGCGCCCCTTGTGCTCGAGGAACGCCGAGCGCGCGTCGATGAGATCGAGCGCAGCGGCGGCGCCGCCGGTGCGTGGCGGCGTGAGGAACAGGCGCTCGGCCCAGGCGCCCGCGAGCTCGGGGAAGAGCAGCGCGGAGGCGGCAAAGCGAACGTTCGTGCTAATTCTGGGGAGCGAAAGGGACTGGGGCATGACGACTTCTCCTTAGCGGGATGCGGCTTTCAGCGCGCGCTTGGGCGCCGCGGCGTGGCGTGCGACGAGCCCCTCGAAGGCGACGAGGGCGCGCTTGCGCGCCTCCTTGTCGCCCAGGAGCCGGCGATGATTGTGGGTGGCGAGCACGATGCCGAGCAGTTCGAAGGCGATCTGCTCGGGATCGGTATCGGTGCGCAGGTGGCCTTCCTCGACGGCGAGGCGCACCGCCTTCTGCGTGATGGCATTGCCGCGACGCTGGTTGGCGATGACCGCGTCGCGGATCGGGCCGGGCCGGTCGTCGTACTCGTTCGCCGCCGAGATCATGATGCAACCGCCCGGCAGGCCGGAGGCGATCGTCCAATCGAGCCAGCGCTCGAAAAGCGCGCGCAGGCGCGGCAGCCCGCGCTCGATCTTCAGTACCGGCACGAAAACGCGCTCGCCGTAAAGCTGCGCAAAGTGCTCGAGCACCGCGAGCTGCAGATCCTCGCGCGAGCCGAAGTGCGCGAAGAGGCCGGACTTGGACATGCCGGTCGCGTCCGCGAGGCTGCCGATCGTCAATCCCTCGAGACCGAGGCGGCTCGCGATCTTCAGCGCCTCGTCGAGGATCGCGGTACGGGTCTGCTCGCCTTTGCTCATCGCGCGGCTAAAATAGTACGAACGTTCGATTCTGTCAAGAGCTTGCCATCCAGCACTTGGCGCAGGTAGTGCCCGGTGTGGCTGTCGCGCGAGCGGGCGATGCCTTCCGGCGTGCCGCTCGCCACGATGCGTCCGCCGCCGTCACCGCCTTCGGGGCCGAGGTCGATGATCCAGTCGGCGGTCTTGATGACGTCGAGGTTGTGCTCGATCACGACCACGCTGTTCCCGGCATCGCGCAGCCGGTGCAGCACCTCGAGCAGCAGCTTGATGTCGTGGAAATGCAATCCGGTGGTCGGCTCGTCGAGGATGTACAGCGTGCGACCCGTATCGCGCTTCGAAAGCTCGAGCGAGAGCTTCACCCGCTGCGCCTCGCCCCCGGACAGGGTGGTGGCGGACTGGCCGAGGCGCACGTAGCCGAGGCCGACGTCGATCAGCGTTTTTAGCTTGCGGGCGAGCGTCGGCACGGCGGAGAAGAATTCCGCGGCCTGCGCCACGGTCATCTCGAGCACCTCGTGGATGTTCTTGCCCTTGTAGCGGATTTCGAGCGTCTCGCGGTTGTAGCGCTTGCCATGGCAGACGTCGCAGGCGACGTAGACATCGGCGAGAAAATGCATCTCCACCTTGGTGACGCCGTCGCCCTGGCAGGCCTCGCAGCGGCCGCCCTTTACGTTGAACGAGAAGCGACCGGCGTCGTAGCCGCGGGTGCGCGCCTCGGGCACGCCGGCGAAGAGGTCGCGGATCGGGGTGAAGAGCCCCGTGTAGGTCGCGGGATTGGAGCGCGGCGTGCGCCCGATCGGGCTCTGGTCGACGCTGATTACCTTGTCGAGATGCTCGAGCCCGGCGATCGAATCGTGCGGCGCCGGCTCGACCGCGCCGCCGTACAGGTGGCGGGCCACCGCGGCGTAGAGCGTGTCGTTGATCAGCGTGGATTTGCCCGACCCCGACACCCCGGTCACGCAGACGAAGAGACCCAGCGGCAGCTTGAGCTCCACGTCTTTCAGGTTGTGCCCGCGCGCGCCGGTAATTACGATCTTGTCCGCGCTGGCGCGATTGCGGTGCGCCGGCATCGGGATCACCAGTTCCCGCGTCAGGTACTTACCGGTGAGGGAATTGCGGTTGGCGAGGATCTCGTCCACCGCGCCTTCGGCCACCACGTGGCCGCCGGCCTCGCCCGCGCCCGGGCCCATGTCGAGCACGTAGTCCGCCGAACGGATCGCATCCTCGTCGTGCTCGACCACGATCACGGAGTTGCCGAGGTCGCGCAGGTGCTTGAGCGTCCCGATGAGGCGCGCGTTGTCGCGCTGGTGCAGCCCGATGGAGGGCTCGTCGAGCACATACATCACGCCGGTGAGGCCCGAGCCGATCTGGCTTGCCAGACGGATGCGCTGCGATTCGCCGCCCGAAAGCGTCTCGGCGGAGCGCTCGAGCGAGAGATATTCGAGTCCGACATTGACGAGGAACTGCAGCCGGCTCGAGATCTCGCGCACGATGCGCTCGGCGATCTGGCCTCTGGCGCCTTCCAGCTTGAGGTCTTTAAAGAACGAGAAGCTTCGGTTAAGCGGCCAACGCGAGACGTCGTACAGCGTCTGGTCTGCGAGCCGCACGTGCCGCGCCTCGCGTCGCAGGCGCGCGCCGCCGCAATCGGGGCAGGTCTGCACGTTGATCAGCTTCGCGAGCTCCTCGCGCACGGCGAGCGAGTCGGTTTCGCGGTAGCGGCGCGCGAGGCTCGGCACCACGCCCTCGAAGGCATGCTGCTTCGTGCTCGAGCGGCCGCGCTCGCCGGGGTAGTGGAAGGCGATGGTTTCCTTGCCGGACCCCTGCAGGACGAGCTGCTGCACGTGGTCGTCGAGTATCTCCCAGGGCTGCTCGATGTCGAAGCCGTAGTGCTTCGCGAGCGATTGCAGCATCGAATAGTAAAAGTGGTTGCGCCGGTCCCACCCGCGGATCGCGCCGCTCGCGAGCGACAGGTTGGGATGAGCGACGATGCGCTTCGGATCAAAGTACTCGATCTCGCCGAGGCCATCGCAGCGCGGGCAGGCGCCCATGGGGTTGTTGAAGGAGAAAAGCCGCGGCTCGAGCTCCGGCAGCGCGTACTCGCACGTCGGCACGGGACAGGCGTACTTCGACGAGAAAAGATGCTCGTGGGCGTTGTCGGTCTCGACCACCACGGCGCGTCCATCGGCGTGGCGCAGCGCCGTCTCGAGCGATTCGGCCAGGCGCTGCTTGATGTCGGCGCGCACGCGCAGCCGGTCGACGACGACGTCGATCGAGTGCTTGATGTTCTTCTTGAGCTTGGGCGCGCTGTCGAGGTCGTGCACTTTGCCGTCGACGCGCACGCGAGTGAAACCCTGCGCGCGCAGCTCCTCCAGGAGATCCACCTGCTCGCCCTTGCGGCCGGCGATCACCGGCGAGAGCACCATCAGCTTCGTATCCTCCGCGAGCGCGAGCAGCTGGTCGACCATCTGCGCGACGCTGTGCGCCTGCAGCGCGAGTCCATGCTCCGGGCAGTACGGCGTGCCGACGCGCGCGAAGAGGAGCCTGAGGTAATCGTGGATCTCGGTGACGGTGCCGACCGTCGAGCGCGGATTGTGGCTCGCCGCCTTCTGCTCGATGGCGATCGCGGGGGAGAGGCCCTCGATGAGATCGACGTCCGGCTTCTCCATCAGCTCTAGAAATTGCCGTGCATACGCCGACAGCGACTCGACGTAGCGGCGCTGTCCCTCGGCGTAGAGCGTGTCGAAGGCAAGCGAGCTCTTGCCGGAGCCCGAAAGCCCGGTGATGACCACGAGACGGTTGCGCGGCAGCGCAACCGAAATATTCTTCAGGTTGTGCGTGCGCGCGCCTCTTATGCGGATGAAATCCAAGACGAAGCCGACGGAAAAGCGAAACTTGCTACTATAGCCCGTTTCATTTTCCCGCCGCACTGTCTCCTTGACCCCTGATCGGATGAGCGCCGCGGAACTGCGCGCCGGCGCAAGCCTCTCGGCTGTGTTCGGCCTGCGCATGCTGGGCCTCTTTCTCATCCTGCCGGTGTTCGCGGTGCACGCGCCGAAGCTCGCCGGCGGCGACAACCTCACGCTGGTCGGCATCGCGCTTGGCGCTTACGGCCTTTCGCAGGCCATCCTGCAGATTCCGTTCGGCATGGCCTCCGACCGCTGGGGGCGAAAGCCGGTGATCTACATCGGTCTCATCATCTTTGCCGCCGGCAGCTTTCTGGCGGCCTCGGCGAGCGACATCTGGATGGCGATCGCCGGGCGCACGCTGCAAGGCGCGGGAGCGATTTCGTCCGTGGTGGTGGCACTGGCGGCCGACCTCACCCGCGAGCAGCACCGCACGAAGACCATGGCGATGATCGGCGGCATGATCGGGCTCGCGTTCGCCACTTCGCTTGTGGTGGCGCCGATCCTCTACCAATGGATCGGGATGGGTGGTCTCTTCGCCGTCACGGGCGTGCTCTGCCTTGCTGCCATCCCGGTGGTGGCGCGCGCGGTGCCGGACGTCGCGCAACGCCCGCCGGCGCCGGCGGCCGCCAACGCGTTGCGCGACGCACTCGGGGCCGAGCTCCTGCGGGTAAATGTCGGAATTTTTGTGCTGCACCTGGTGCAAATGGCGATGTTCGTCGTGGTGCCGGTCAAGCTCGTGCAGGCGGGCCTCGAGCTTCCCAGCCACTGGAAGCTCTACCTGCCCGTGGTGCTTCTTTCCTTCGTGTTCATGGCGCCCGCCATCCTTTACGCGGATCGGCGCAATCGATCCAAACCGGTCATGGTGGGGGCGATTGCGCTCCTCATCGCGGTGCAGCTGTTTCTCGGCTCGGCACAAGGCGTGCCGGCGTATGCCGCCGCGATGCTGGCGTTCTTCGTTGCTTTCAACGTTTTGGAAGCATTGCTCCCCTCGCTCGTGTCGCGGCTCGCGCCGGCGTATGCCCGCGGCACGGCGATCGGCGTCTATAACACGACACAAACGCTGGGACTCTTTTTCGGTGGCTTGCTGGGCGGCTGGCTCGCGAAAAATCACGGCGCGGCGGCCGTATACGTGAGCTGTGCCTTACTATCGCTCCTATGGTTGCTCGCCGCCCTAGGGATGAAACCTTTACCTGCGGCGCGCGGAGCGGTCAACGACGTGGCGAGTCTCACGTTTACCATCGCATCGGGAGTGAATCTCGAGGGGTTGAGCGAGGCGCTGGCGCGGGTGCGCGGCGTGCGCGAGGCCGAGGTGCTGGCGCACGAACGCATCGCGCGCCTCAAGGTCGTCGCCGGTCAGTGGGACGAAAGCACGGTGCGCAAAATGCTTATTGGGGAGAGATGAAATGGCATCCGTAAACAAAGTCATTCTGGTGGGCAACCTCGGCGCCGATCCCGAGACCAAATACCTGCCGGGCGGCGACGCCGTGACCAACATCAGGATTGCGACTACCGACAAGTGGAAGGACAAGGCGAGCGGCGAGATGAAAGAGGCCACCGAGTGGCACCGCATTGCGTTTTTCGGGCGGCTCGCGGAGATCGCGGGCGAGTACCTGAAGAAAGGCTCGCAGGTCTACGTGGAGGGCTCGCTGCGCACGCGCAAGTGGCAGGACAAGGACGGCCAAGACCGCTATACGACCGAGATCCGAGCC
>C688J18823_10002232_pt1 | contig 12132 bp, 12 predicted proteins | sample HopSoiMetagenom1_FD_18823 | JGI IMG/M metagenome (IMG submission 18823) | reverse complement strand
CCTTGGTCGGAGCACCGGACTCGCCGGCACTGGCGGAGTTGGCCGCTGGAGTGGTGAAAGCCAACGCGGACGACACCGCGCTGGCGTGTGCGTACGTCCGGCTGCTCGAACCGCGAATCTGGGTGCAGGAAGGACACATTGAGCGTTTCCTGCCCGCCTACAGCCCGCATGTGGACGCCGCGCTCAGCGCGCTGGGACCCGACCGGTTGCATCCGGACTTCACGGTGCGCCTGCTGACCCTGGCGGTGGTGGCGACGATTGCGGGGCAGCCTTATCCCGCTGGTTGTGCGGCCCTGGCTGCCGAACCGGCGCTCGCCGGTGACGCCGTCGCGCAGGTGGTGACGTTGGTGGGCGACCACGTCATCATCCCGGCTGCGGTTCTGGCGGCGAGTCTCGTGCGGACCTCTGCGCGTGAGGAATCGGGGGAGCCCGCTGCCGGTGTTGACGAGTTGTTGGCACGAGCCGCCCAACAGCTAGCCGTTACGCGGGACTTCGCCGATCAAGAGATCGAGGACGCGGCGGTATTGATGGCGAAGATGTCGGGCGCTGAACCGGACGGCGCGTCGCTGCGCCGAAACCGAAAGCTGGTGGCAAAGCTGATGGCGCGCCGCGCGCAGCCGCAGCCATCACTGGCGACACCCATCCGGGAGAATCGCTGATGCCGATTTACGTTGTGGGAGAGCGCACTCAGCGTGTGCGTATTCCTAATCAGGCGCTGGCGCTGTCGATCACCGGTTCGGTTGCGGGCGCCGAATTGGACGTGCGCGCCGACACCGACCAGCCCGTGGTCCGGCCAACCGCACACCAAGCGGTTTTGCCGCACATCGCCGGCGACGTGACGATCGGCGTGCGGCCGGTGGGGACGCCGAGATTCGGTCCTGGCACGGTCGTTCATCTCACGATCGCGCATGACAACCCCGCTGAAGTCGATCCCGTGCAGGTGTTGTTCGACCCGGTCGACGTCAGCGGCGACTCGGGGGTGGTGTTGGCCGCCCTGCGGCCGCAGGGATCGCAGCTGGAGGTCGGCGTTACCGCGGTGGCCGACGTGCCACTGAGCCCGCTGGGGTCGGCGGCGCGCAGTTCTGCCCGGCAGGTGATCGGACGTGCACCGGAGCGCTCCGACGGATCGGTGATGGTGGCGTTGGACGTCTCGGCGTCGATGCGACCGTGGTTTGCCGACGGCAGCGCCGCCGCGGCCACCGACATCGTGGTGGGTGTCGCCGCGGCGGCCGGCATCCGCGATGTGTTGGCGGTGTTCGTCGGGGCTGAGGTCACCCCGGTGGGGGTCGGTCCGCCCGGCGCTGACGGCGTGGGTCTGGCCGACGCGGTGCGCCAGGCGCGGCCACGGTGGTCTGCCGGTGCCCGCTGGTCGCGGCTGGCGCCCGGCCCGCGCACCATCGCCTGCGCGGACTTCCCGAGTTCCGCTGTGCAGCAGGGACTTCCGGTTATCACGTTCTCCAATGACCGCCGGTTCGACGCCGTGGGGGCGCGCCTGCCGTCGCCGGGGCTTGGCCAGGACGCATCGGATGAGTTGCTGGCGCACCCGCACGTGTTGGACCGCATCACCGCCACTTTGGTGAGGGCGCTGGCGTGACGAAGTGCCCGCGGTGCTTCTCGGTGCTGACCCCCAATCAGCATTTGTGGATGATGCCCCCGCAAGCCGGGGGCAACCGCTACCTCGACGAGGTCGGGTCGGCGTTCTTTGGAGCGCCCGTCGAGTGTGGGCCGTTCTACAAGTGGGACCGCCCGCCGGGTTACCACGGCCCACCTCCGCCGCCGGCTGAAGCCAGTCGAGCGCTGCAAGGCCCCGTGGTCGAGGTGTGCCCGGTGTGTCACTACCAGCTGCCCGACGGTTGGCGCGACGGGCATGCGATGTGCATCGCGATGGCCGGTGCCCGCGCCACCGGTAAGAGCCTCTACATCGCCGTGCTGGTCAAACAACTCGAGCTGTTATGTGAAAACCTTGGCTTCTCAATGGAAGCGGCGAACCGCGCTACCGCGACGGCGTATTCGACGCATTACGAGGCGCCGCTGTTCATGCAGCGCGGGCTCATTCCGCCCACCCCCACCGTGCACACTCAGGCGTCGCTACAGCGGGAACCGCTGATTTTCAGCATCGGGATCTGGCAAGGCGTGCGGCGCTATCTGGTGCTGCGTGATGTGGCGGGCGAGGACATGGAGACTGGCGACCTGAGGGCGCTGCTGTTCCGGTTTTTCGCCAACGCCGATGCCGTGTTCTTCATGTTCGATCCGTTGCGGGTCAAGTCAATCCGAGACCAGTTGCAGGATCTCCTGCCCGCCCAGATGTTCAGCGGGGGCGATCCGCGCAGTGTGCTCAACAACGTGATGTCGGCGATCGGCAGGGGACAACCCAGGCTCGCGGTGATCCTTTCGAAGTTCGACGCGCTGCGGTTGCTGCGTGACGTGGAGGGATCCGAGTGGAGCTTGATCATGTCGAACGCCGGCGCGGCGTATCTTCGTGACACTTCTGATGCGCAGCACTACGACGACGCTGGTGGGCGGCTGCTGCACGAAGAAGTGCGCAGCCTGCTGATGCGGCTCAATGCGGGATCGATGGTTGCGGCAGTCGAAAACCCGTCCACCGGAATGCGATTGGCGCACCGATACTTCGTGGTGTCGTCACTCGGGCAGCCGCCCAGTGGCAACCGCCTGCACGCCCGCGGTATCGCCCCGTTTCGCTGCGCGGACCCGGTGCGCTGGACCACGTCGAGTTTCGGGTTGCTGTGAGGATGAAGCACGGCGGCTACGGCGGCGGCGATCCGGGCACCGCGCCCAGGGGTGATCCATTCGGCAGTGACCCGTTCACCGTTGGTCCGACCAGTCCCTCGGGGGCGCCTGCACCGACTTCCCAGCAGCAGGAAACAAATACGTTGGCCACGTTGTCGGTCGTGTTTGCGTTCGTGTTCGCCCCCGCCGGGGTGGTTCTCGGCCACGTTGCGTTGTCGCAGATCCACGAGACGAAAGATCGCGGCCGGGACCGGGCTCTAGTGGGGGTGACGTTGTCGTATGTGTTCATCACCGTCGTCGTGGTGGCGCTGGTGGTCTCGGCCGCCGGTGTTCATGCCCGATAACCGATCGATCGCCTGGCCCGGTCGCTAACCTCGATGTAACCGGATGAGGTGCGCAGATGAGCGACGGCGGGTATGGCGGCCCGACGGGCCAGTACGACGGTGACTGGTTCGCCGCCGCCGAACCCTATCCGCAGCCTCCCGTCATCTCGGCCCGGCCACCGCCTTCTCTGCAAGAGACGAACACCTTCGCCACCTTGTCGGTGGTGTTCGCGGTTGTCTTCGCGCCTGTGGGCGCGGTCCTCGGCCATCTCGGGCTGTCCCAGATTCGGCGCACCGGGCAGCGTGGCCGCGACCGCGCCCTGATCGGGCTGACGTTGTCGTACGCGTTCATTGTCATTGCGGTCGCAGCGCTGGTGATCTGGGCGGTCGTCGGCATGGAACCGCAACAATCCTCGACAACCGCGGCGCCCCCTCCTGCTGCGACGCGGTCAGCGGCACCGGACGAGCGGCTCGTCATGGCAGCTCAACTGCCGAACCTCTTGCTGAGTATCGATGAGGTCAAGCAGGCGGTCAACGCGCCTGGTCTCGCGAAGGTCGAGGATGGGTCGGGGTTGAGTGGTGACAAGGGCATCAACGTCACCCCCCGCGAATGCGTCAGCGCGTTATTCGGTGGCGGCGCGTCGGCCTACGAGCACAGCGCCACCCGCGCATCGTTCACGCGCGGCATCAGCGGCGACGGCAACGACGGTGTCATCTTGTTGAACGAAACCATGTCGACGTTTGAAAGTGTCTCCGCCGCAACCCAATTGGTGTCGCAGGTGGTCGGCCGGTGGCGCAGTTGTGCAGGCACGTCAGTGACGTTGATCGTCGACGGCAATCCTCTCACCCTCGACGTGGGGGAACCTATGCAGAGGGGCACGGTCATGGTGCTGCAGAACAGCCTCCGCGGCGGTAAGGCGGGCTTCAGCACTGACCGGGCCATCGCCGCCAAAGCCAATGTGATAATCGACGTGGACGCGCAGGGTTACGACCTCGGCGACAGCGTCGAGACAATTACGGACCGGATCCTCGAGCGGGTGCCGAGCTGACTTCCTGAGCGCTAGAGGAGTGTCGGTCACCGGGGCGGCGGTAGCGGCGTGGTGACCACGTGCACGCGGCGACGGTTGCTCATCGTGATAATCAGCCATATCCACCCCCAGCCGCCGCAGGCCCAGAAGGTCAGCAGTGTGAGTACCGCATGCAGTGCGTGGTTGGGGCCGGTGACCACGACGCTGGTCTGCATGGGCACAGGGTGCGGTGAAGACGCTGGCTGGCGCGGTGCGGACGCGGGCAGCGGCGGAGCAGGCATTGGCTGTTGCGGGGTGGCACGATGGTGTGCCGTCCAGTCGCGCCCATCGAAGTAACGCTGTCCGGGCGCACCGCTCGGGTTGGGATACCAGCCGGGAGGTGGCGGGTAGCTCATGGCGACTCCTCCCTGCCATTCACGCCTTGTGGATCGACTGTTCCGACGCTAGCTGGACCATTGGCGCGCATCACGAGCGCGTCAACGTTGCTGCGCGCAATGCTGCTCCGCCTTGTGCGGTCGCCTTGGGGGTGCCCGTGTGGGACACGTAAGTGCACTCGTTCAAGTCCATACATCTCCTCAATCGGGTCTCAGGGACTGGGGCGGTCTAGCTCGTCGGCGCGCCGGATCATGCGCGAAGCACTTAACGGTGCGGGATTTCGGGGACGAAGCGGTAGCCGACGGGGGTCGAGAGAACGCGGCCGGCAGAGGTGCCGGCGAAATGGGTGCCGAGCACAAGGGCATTCGTCGTCGCCGCATCCGCGAGGAGTTCGCGTCGAGTCGCGCGGGCCACGTCGGGATCGAGGTCGCCGCGCCCGGTCCAGTCGGGATGGCCCACCTGAATGGGGTGGTGCAGGACGTCACCGGTGATCACGCAGCGGTCGTCGATCCACACACTCATGTGTCCGGGGGTGTGTCCGGGCGTGCAGCGGAGTCGTACGTCGGGAGTGATGGCGGTGTCGGCTGTCACCGAGGCGACCAACCCGGCGTCGATGACCGGTTGCACGGAATCGGCGAACGCGGGGCCGTGCAAGTCGTCGTCGCAGTGCGCCCAGCAATCGATATCGGCAGCGCTGAAGAGGTACCGCGCGCGAGGAAACGTGGGGATCCATTCGCCGTTGACCAGATGGGTGTTCCAGCCGACGTGATCGACGTGCAGGTGAGTGCAGACGACGATGTCGATGGTGTCGGGGGCGAACCCGGCTGCGGTGAGGTTGTCGAGGAACGGCCGGCGCTGGTGATCGAACTCCGGGATCAGCGGTCGGTCCTTGGCGTTGCCCACGCACGTGTCGACGAGAATGCGATGCCCGTCGGCCTCGATGACGAAGGTGTGCAAGCTCATCAGGTACATGCCGTCGGCGTTGACGAAGTCCGGGGCGAGCCACGCCTCGGCGGCAATGTCTTGCGGCGTCGCCTCGGCGAAGAAGTCGGCCGGGAAAGGCATGACGAATTCGACAACCCGCGTGATGCGGACGTTGCCGACATGCCAGGTCATGTTGCGGACGGTACTCCGGACAATCGGTATGGCTGCCGCGCGAGGATGGCTGCATCCTCCAGTACTCGCACTATGCCACCCAGCGAACAGGCTCAATGCGCGAGCTATAGTCCGCCTGTCAAGGAGTGGGTAATGACCGAAGTGCTCGCCGCAATCGTTATGGTCGTCGCAATGTCGCTCTTTGTTGCGGGATCGCTGTGGTACTTCCGCCGCATCCGCCAAGGCCGCGCCGATCCGTTGGTGAATCCAAGCTGGACAACGACGATGAGACCACCACCAGTCCAATTGCCTGAGCCCGAAGCCCGCCAAGCCGAGACCAGCCTGTTTTACGACCCCAACAAGTCTGATGAACCGCACACTGGGTCGTAGCGGTTAGTCGTTGAACCGAAACTCGACAGACGTTCGGCGACAAACTTATGTGTCGAAGGCGATGGGGAGACTGGTCGGTCCGCTGAGGGCGGCCAGTGGTTTCCACGGGGCGGCCCCGGTGCGGCGCGGGTTCGAGAACTGTCGGGTGACGGCCTTGAGGGCTTCGGCGATTTCGAGGCGGGCAAGATTCGCGCCGAGACAGTAGTGCACGCCCGCGCCAAAGGTCAGGATCGGCGGCAGTCCCTGGCGGGTGATGTCGAAACAGTTGGGATCGTCGTAGATGGCCGGATCGCGGTTGGCCGCAGCGGTATTCGTGAGAACCATGGTGCCGGCGGGGATGACGACACCGGCGAGTTCGACGTCTTCGGTCGTGATCCGCATGGTGGCGCCGACGATCGGGGAGTGGCGCATGGTCTCGTCGACGGCGGGCAGGGCGAGATCGGGCTTGTCGCGCAACAGGTTCCACTGGTCGGGGTGGTCGATGAGGACGTCGATGGAGGCGGCGACTTGGTTGCGGGTGGTGTCGGTGCCGGCGAGGAGCAGACCGGAGGCCATCATGCGCAGTTCGCCGGCGGTGAGCCGGTGCCCGTCGTGTTCGGCGCGGATGAGATCGGAGAGCAGGTCGTCGGTGAGGGTGTGGCGGCGGCGGGCGACCATATCGTCGACGTAGTCGTCGAGCTCGCCCCAGGCGCGCATGATGTCGGGGATGTCGTGCGGGTCGAAGTTGAAGCCGAAGGCTTTGAAGACGTCGTCGGCCCAGAGGGCGAATTGTTGCCAGTCTTCGCGGGGTGTGCCGATCAGGGCGCAGATGATGGGGACGGGGTAGGGGCGCGCGATGTCGGTGACGACGTCACAGTGGCCCTGGCGGCTGAGCGGTTGGACGATTTCGTCGATGACGTCGACGATGGTGGCGTGTAAGCGCTCGACAGCTCGGGGTGTGAACGCCTTCGAGACGACGCCGCGGACGCGCTGGTGCTCGGGGCCTTCCAAGCCGAGCAGCGAGTTGACGATCTTGTCCCACAGGGGTCCGGAGGTGATGCCTTGGACGGCGAGATTGAGGCCGGGTGGTATCTGGAAGCGACTGTCGCGAAGGACGGTGCGCACGAGCTCGTACGAAAGAACTTCGGGGCCAAAGGGCCCCAGTGCGATAGGGGCCTGTTGCTGGGCCGCGACAAGCCGCGGATACAGCTGCGCGGGCGTGGTGGTGAGGTCGTAGTCGAGCGTCGGTAAGCCGGCGTCGAACACGCTGGGGATGGCGGTGCGGATGGTGACAGTTGAGGGCTGTTCTGTCATGTACTCACCGTAGGACTGACTTCGGTTCGAATTGGCGAAAAGGGGTGCACTCCTTCGAAGTGGCCCGCTGCTCGTTTCCGCAGCGCACGCGTCGGGTAGACGAGCGGAATGCCAGGGCACGACGCGGCGGATTGAACGCCGATGAGCGGAGATATGACCGTCAAGGGCGCGGTCAACCGCGCGACAGACAGCCCTGCGGTTCGGTTCTTCGCCCGCGCCGGATATTCGGTCAGCGCAGTCCTGCATCTTCTCGTTGCTTACATGATCATCCGGATTGCGATTGGTTCGGAAGGTGAAGCCGACCAGTCAGGCGCGCTCGCAACGCTCGCCAACAAAGGTGGCGGCGCCCTGTCTCTATGGATCGTCGCAGCGGGGCTCATTGCGTTGGCGATGTGGAGGCTCGCCGAGACTGTGCTCGGGCTGCATCCCGCGGAGAGCCGCAATGCCGACTCGCGTCGACCGCCGATCATGAACAGACTCAAGGCCTTCGGCTTGGCGCTCATGTATGGCGCGCTGGCCTTCACCGCCATTCATTTTGCGGTTGGCGGTAGCCGGCGAAGCAGTCGGCAGACTGTCGGCTTGAGCGCGAAGTTGATGCAGTCCGATGGGGGCAAGGCCCTTCTGGTGATCGTCGGTTTGGTGATCGCCGCGATTGGCGGCTACTACGTCCACAAGGGTGCGTCGAAGAAGTTCCTCAACGATCTGAGGCTGCCGTGTGGGCGGCTGATCACCGCGTTGGGTGTCTGCGGGCATGTCGCCGAGGGCTCGGTGCTTTTCGCTGCTGGCGTCTGCATCATCTTGGCGACGTATTCGAGCGATCCAGCCAAAGCGACTGGCCTCGACGGAGCCGTCAAGGCTCTCGGCGAAGCCCAGTTCGGGGGAGCCATCTTGATAGCCGCCGCAACAGGTTTCGCGGCTTACGGCCTCTACAGCTTCGCGTTGACCCGCTACTCACGCATGTGATGGGGGCTCGCGGTTTTCAGCCGCCGCGACGTTTCCGCAGGGAGTGATCGAGGTATTCGCTGGGCAAGAGGCCGGTCGTCAAGGCCGGTGTCACGAGGTAGGAGGCGGCATCGTGAGCGGAATGGATAAGGCCAAGAACAAGGTCGAGCAGTTGGGTGGCAAGGTCAAGGAAGCAGTCGGCAACCTGACTGGTGACGCCCGCACTCGTGACGAGGGCAGGGGCGATCAGACCAAGTCACACCTCAAGGATGCGGGTGAAAAGGTCAAGGACGCCTTCAAGCACAAGAAGTAGAAGGTGACTACACCCCCCGGACCCGGACCCGGCGAACACGCCGAACGTCGAGCGATGATGTGCGGTCGATTCGGCCTGGCAACGTGACACCTGTTGGCCCAGGAGGCTCGAGCGTGCTTGTTCGGGTCATCGCCGGCGCGCCGCTCAGCTTCGGGTGGCTGCTTGGTTTGTTCGTCACGACGCGGATTCAGCGAGCGGTCGGCCGACGGGGGTCGCGGCGGATCCAGCACACCCACTCCACCAATCTGCGCCGTCTACGTGCGGAGCCGTTGCGGGTTCTGGCGACGAGCCTGTTCTGGCTCGACGACCACAGATGGTGGCCGTACGTCCCGATCTTCGCCGGGGTGGTCGCGCCGGCCGAACGGCGGCTGCGTTGGTGGCGTTGGCTTTTCGTCGGTATCGCGGCCCACGTTGTTGCGACCTATATGGGTCAGACATATCTGCGTGTGTTGATCACGGCGGGTAGAGCGCCGAGGCGGCTGGTGAATGCCCGCGATGTCGGGGTGAGCTACTTCGTTTTCGGAGTTGCGGGCACGCTTTCGTGGCACGTCCCTCGGCCGTGGCGGTTGCGATGCCAAGAGGCGACTTTGGTTTCGTTGGTCGGCAATCTGGCGCTCAGGCCGACGTTCACGGAGGTGGGACACTTGGCGGCCTTCGTCGTTGGGCTGGCAGCCATCCCGCTCGCACCCCATCGCGATCGGGCGCCATATCCAATGCTGATTGGTTGTCAGCGCCACTGAAGCGCAAGGGCACCACAGTGCTGAGCACGCTGCGAGGGGCCCGCCAACAACGGCCTGATCATTCCTTGGATTCCGGTATGAACGGCGCTAATGTGCGGCTCATAGAACTAGCCATGCCGAAAGGAGGCAGAGCATGGGTAGGCGTTGGTCCATCGTGGTGGGCGCACTATTGTTTGCTGTGGGTGCGATAGGTATGGCGGTCTGGCTGTGGGTTAAGCGGAGGCAGTTGGCGCTTGCGGCGGCTAAAGCGGTACCGCAAGAGGCATCTGCGGCAGCTACGGAACAGGCGGCAGCGGTAGCTACTGCGATACCGGAACAGACCGACCCCCGCACCGGCATCGGGCAGACCTGATCCAGTTCATTCCCCCACCGCGGCGGGGCAGCGAGCGGCGCTCAGCACCCGACCAGCCGAGCTGCTCGGCCTTGGTGGAGTTATTGTTGCTGCAATTCACCATAGGTGGATAGTGAACAGATTTGACGCTCGTTCTGGCTGTCCTCCGTGGTCGGTCGCTACCCTCCGGGGTCGGTGGCAGACCACCCCGCAGTGGCTATCTCCAATCGGCCCAAGGTAATTGGAGCGTCGTCGGTTAGACGTAGCCCGAGCCGGGTAACCACTTCCCATACGCCGGTAAAGGCTTGGGTGAAAGGGTCGTCGCGGCCCAACAAGTTAGAGCGGCACGGGAGAAAGCATGTCACACGACGAAGCGCCGTCGGCCAGAGAAGGTCCGGGAAGGCACCCCAGCACCCGAGAAGCCCGGGGCGCTTCGGCGGTCTGCTTGCGCATCATCGTTAGCCGCGGGCCATGACCACCGCGATACAACCAGCAGGAGTCGCCGGCCCGCCGAGTTCCAGCAGCCTCGCCGACGTGGTGGATACCATCCTGGATAAGGGATTGGTCATCGACGCGTACGTGCGTGTTTCAGTCGTCGGCATCGAGTTGCTGACCGTCGACGCTCGCATCGTGGTCGCCAGCGTCGACACCTATCTCCGGTTCGCCGAAGCGGTCAACCGGCTCAACATCTCCGAGGAAGATCCGAAAGCAGACCTGCCGGGACTCGTAGGCGACGTCACCAACAAAGTCACCGAAGGTGTGGCAAAACGTAAGACAAAGGGTGCCCTGGAGTCAGCAGGTGAAAAGCTCAGCGAAATGCTCACCAAGGCTCAGCCTCAGCGCGAGAAGTCATCACAGCCGCGCAGGCGAAGAACTAGGTGATCTTGCCCCGTAAGGCTTGGGTGGCGCTGCTTTTCGGATCCCTATTGGATCGGTCCCCGTCGGGCGACCTGAGTGTCCGCTGATCGGGCGGCTGCGCCTTCCGGGGTTGTGACGTTTCTGTTCACCGATGTTGAGTCGAGTCCACCGCGGGACCGCTCGGCCTTCACAACGTGGTCGATACGTGCGCCGAGACCAACGGTCAGCTTCCTACGTCGGCCAGCATCCACATTCTCTTGAGCGGAAGCATCACGGCGCCGACCTTCACCGCTGAGCCTTGCTTTCGCGTCGTTTCTGCCGCTCGGCCGCGTGGGCTTGGCATGCTGCAAGTGCCGGCACATTGGTCGGCGAAGATGACGAGGGGTAGCAGCGGTGCGTTATCGCGATCAGCCCACAATAGAAGTGACGCAGCACGTTCGGTGCGATGTCGGCACGGCCTGGACGTATGTCACCGATATCGACCTGCCGGCGCAGTGCTCAACGGAGCTGCAGGCGGTGGAATGGCTAGGTGATGCAGACGGCGTCAGGCTGATGTCAGCAAGGCCGAGTTTGAGCCGCCGGTCGGGCGCCTGATCGGAGTGGTCGGGCTGGGCCGCGAGGGGCGGCGAGGAGATCACGCAACAGGTCGAGGGCGTATGCCCGGGCGCGCAGGTGCGTTGGTCCTCGGCGCGCTGCCCGCGCCTTCTTTTCCTGCGCCGTCGTGGTGGTGGTTGGCGTGGGTGGCCATGGTCCCGTTGGTGCTGGTGGTGCGCGCCGCGCCGACCGCGCGCGAGGGTGCCATGCGGGCGTGGTGGGGTCTTGCCGGGTATGTGCTGACCACGCAGTATTGGCTGTTGCCCAGCACAGGTCCGCTGCTGGTGGTGCTGGCCGCCGGACTGGGCGCGTTGTGGGTGCCGTGGGGGTGGGCCTGCCACAGATTGCTGTCGGCCCCGGTTGCTGTTGGCCGCACGCTTGCCGCCGTGGTCGTGTTGCCCAGCGCGTGGGTAATGGCCGAGGCGGTGCGGTCCTGGCCGAGTCTGGGCGGCCCGTGGGCACTGCTGGGCGCGTCGCAATGGAATCAGCCCGCCACCCTGGCCTCGGCCGCACTCGGCGGGGTCTGGCTGACGACTGTCCTGCTCGTCGCGGCCAACACCGCGATCGCCGCGGTGATCCTGCACCGGAGTGTCTCGGGTCGAGTCATCGCAGTGGCGGTAGCACTGGCGTGTGCCGGGCTTGGCCCGGCGTGGTTTCTGCTCGGACCTCCACCTGCGGTCAGTTCGACGGTGCGGGTGGCGCTCGTGCAGCCAGGCGTGATCGATGATTCCGCGGCCCGCCAGGCGGCTAGCGAAGCGCTCACCGCGACGTTGGCAGGCCAGCGACCGGACCTGGTCATCTGGGGCGAAAGCAGCGTCGGCGTTGATCTCGGCAGCCACCCCGATGTGCTGGCGCGCCTGGCCGGCCTGTCCCGGCGAATCGGAGCAGACCTGCTCGTCAACGTCGACGCGCCCGCTCCGAGCGGTGGTATCTATAAGACGTCGGTCCTCATCGGACCGAACGGATCACTCGGCACATACCGCAAGGTTCGGCTGGTGCCCTTCGGCGAGTATGTCCCGCTGCGCCCGCTGCTCGGCTGGATCACCCGCCACACCAAGGCAGCAGCGCAGGACCGGCAGCGCGGCAGTCGCCCGGCCGTGCT
>C688J18823_10002231_pt1 | contig 12132 bp, 11 predicted proteins | sample HopSoiMetagenom1_FD_18823 | JGI IMG/M metagenome (IMG submission 18823) | reverse complement strand
CGCTCGTCGACGAGATGCAGGGACCGCGTCCGGTCAAGCCGGTCAAATTGCTTGGCGAGCAGCTGGTGCTGTTCCGGGACGACCAAGGGCGTTACGGCCTGATCGAGCGACACTGCGCGCATCGCGGCGCCGACCTCGCATTCGGGCGGCTGGAGAACGGCGGGCTTCGTTGCGCGTTTCACGGCTGGCTGTTCGATGCGTCGGGCCAATGTCTGGAAACTCCGGCCGAGCCAAAGGACTCGCCGCTGTGCAAGAACATCCGGCAGCGTGCGTATCCGGTGATCGAAAAGAGCGGCATCCTCTGGGCTTACCTCGGCGAGGGCGAGCCGCCGGCGTTTCCCGAGATCGACTGTTTCGTCGCGCCGGAGACGCACACGTTTGCGTTCAAGGGCCACATCAACTGCAACTGGCTGCAGGCGCTCGAGGTCGGCATCGACCCGTCGCATGCCTCGTTCCTGCATCGCTTCTTCGAGGACGAGGACACCTCGGGCGCTTACGGCAAGCAGTTCCGTGGCGCCTCGGCCGGCAGCGAAATGCCGATGACGAAAATCCTGCGCGAATACGATCGCCCCATCATCAACGTCGAGCAGACCGAGTACGGCTTGCGCCTGATCGCGCTGCGCGAGATCGACGAGGAGAGGACGCATGTTCGCGTCACCAACCAGCTGTTCCCGCACGGCTTCGTCATACCGATGAGCACCGAGATGACCATCACGCAATGGCACGTGCCGGTCGATGACGAGAACTGCTACTGGTATGCGATCTTCACAAGCTATTCGGCCGCGGTCGACAAGAAGAAGATGCGCGACCAGCGGCTGGAGCTGTACGAGCTGCCCGACTACCGCTCGCGCAAGAACAAATCCAACGATTACGGCTTCGATGCGCAGGAGCAGGCGACCTCGACTTTCACCGGCATGGGCAACGACATCAACGTGCACGATCAGTGGGCGGTGGAATCCATGGGCGCGATCCAGGACCGCACCCGCGAACACCTCGGACAAGCGGACAAGGCTATCGTGCAATATCGCCGGCTGCTGCGGCAAGAAATCGAGACTGCCGCGTCGGGCGCCAAGCCTTTCATGTTCCTCGATGCCGCACACGCCCGAAGCATCCAGGGCCCCGCCACCATGGACGGCATTGGACCGACCAAGGGCTGGGAAACCTTCTGGATGGAAGTCGATGTCACCCGACGGCGCAACGCGCCGTGGGCGGCGCCAGTGCCGCAAGAGATCGCCGACAAGGTTCATCATCTCTCGGCCGCCGAGTGATGGTGTTTTTTCGCCTTTGCCGGCGAAGCGAAGCAGTCCATCCGTTCGGCGCGACGAAGAACGGCTGTCATCGTCGCGGCGCGCTTCGCAAACACGAGAGTTCGAGCATTCCATCGGCCGGCTTCGGACGGCGCGCTGACGGAGTGGCGCTTTGAATTTTGTCGAGCGCCACGGCCTATGGTCTGACGAACAGAAGGACGCCGCCAAGCGCATCGCGCGGGTCGTCGAGGAGCAAAAGCTCGAAGTCGTCAGACTGTCTTTCCCCGATCAGCACGGCATTCTCAGGGGCAAGACGCTGGTGGCCAACGAAGCGCTGGCCTGTCTTGGCAGCGGTTGCACCATCACCACCACGATGCTTGCCAAGGACACCTCGCATCGAACGGTGTTTCCGGTGTTCACATCCGGCGGCGGCTTCGGCATGCGAGAGATGGAGGGCGCGGCCGATGTGCTGATGGTTGCCGATCCGTTGAGCTTCCGCGCGCTACCTTGGTCGCCCGGCACCGGCTGGCTGTTATGCGACCTGTATTTCGCCGACGGGCGGCCGGTACCTTTCGCCACCCGCAACCTCTACAAAACCGTGCTCAAGAAACTCGAAACGCGCGGCTACGATTTCGTCGCCGGNCTTGAGGTCGAGTGTCATATTTTCAGGCTTGAAGACCCCAGGATGTCACCGGAGGACGCCGGCCAACCCGGTCAGCCGCCTACGGTGAGCCTGTTGTCGCAAGGCTATCAGTATCTCACCGAGCAGCGTTACGACCAGATGGAGCCGGTGCTGGAGATCGTCAGGCGCGATATCCTGGCCCTGGGCTTGCCGCTGCGGTCGATCGAGGTCGAGTTCGGGCCGAGCCAGTGCGAATTCACTTTCAAGCCGACCGTGGGGCTCGAGCCGGCGGATACCATGATCCTGTTTCGCAGCGCCGTGAAGCAGATCTGCCAGCGCCACGGCTATCACGCCACGTTCATGTGCCGGCCGCGCCTGCCCAACCTGTTCGCCTCGGGCTGGCATCTGCATCAGTCGATCGTATCGCGCGCCACCGGCGCCAATGCGTTCATGAGCGAAAACAAAACCGACTTTCTCAGTGGGTTCGGGCGCCACTATCTGGGCGGGCTGCTGGAACACGCCCGCGCCTCCGCCGTGTTCACGACGCCGACCATCAACGGCTACAAGCGCTATCGCAGCTATTCGCTGGCGCCCGATCGCGCGATCTGGGGACGCGACAACAGAGGCGTGATGGTGCGCGTGCTCGGTGGCGCCGAGGATCCCGCGACACGGCTGGAAAACCGCATCGGCGAGCCCGCCGCCAACCCTTATCTCTACATGGCCTCGCAGATTCTATCGGGGCTGGACGGCGTCGACCGGGCGCTCGATCCCGGCCCCTCCGCCGACACCCCGTATGAAGCGAAAGCGAGCCTGTTGCCGAAGACGCTGGCCGAAGCGGTATCGGCCCTGAAGGACGACCGCTTTTTCCGCGACGCGTTCGGCGCCGAGTTTGTCGACTACTACGTCCACATCAAGAACGCCGAGATCGAACGTTTTCAGGCGGAAGTGTCCGACTGGGAACACCGCGAATATTTCGAGATGTTTTAGCGGCACCCTGGCGGAACGGCGAAGTAAGCATCCAGAAGGCCGACGTGGGGTATGGTACAGAAATTAGCCTGGTAATATACCACCGCAAACCCTTGACAAACACGATCTCTTGTACAAAATGTTGTACAACCCTGTAGGAAGTACCTGTGGCACACGTTTCTTATAGCGAACTTCGCAACAATCTCGCCTCGTACATGGACGAGGTATGTGACAATCGAGCACCCCTCTTTGTGACGCGTCAGAACGCTCGCAGCGTAGTTCTCATGTCTGAGGCTGATTACGAGGGTCTTGTGGAGACAGTACACCTCCTGAAGAGCCCGGCCAACGCTGCTCGCTTGCTGCGTTCCATCAAAGATGCAGATGAGCGTAAGTTGACGGCGCGTGAGATCACCGAGCCAGCGAACTCTAATTCTGCGGTGAAATGATCACCGCTTGGACGGACGACGCCTGGGCCGATTATCTTCACTGGCAGAAAGAGGATCAAAAGATCCTCACTTCCATCAATGGTCTGATCGCAGACATCAAGCGCGATCCGTTTAAGGGGCTCGGCAAACCAGAGCCCCTTAAACATGCGTTGCAAGGCTGGTGGTCACGGCGCATCTCAGGCGAGCATCGCTTGGTTTACCGCGTTTCAGGTAAGGGCGACAAACAACAATTGGATATCGCTCAATGCCGTTATCACTATTAGGCAGCCGAGAGCGGAGTGAAAAGAGATGGCACAACCGCTGGACCGGGAATGCCCGCCTAAACCCCCAAATACCGATGCTGCAGATCTGGTTCGGCGATCAGTTGCTCGGAGGTGCCGCTCCACACTGCGCGTCCGCGCTCGATGATGTAGTGGCGATCGGCGATGCGGGTGAGATGCTCGATGTTCTTGTCTATCACCAGAACCGATTGCCCGCGCGCCTTCAGCATCGACAGGCAACTCCAGATCTCATCCCGGATCAGGGGCGCCAGCCCCTCGGTCGCTTCATCGAGAATCAAAAGCCGCGGATTGGTCATCAGCGCGCGGCCGATTGCGAGCATCTGCTGCTCTCCGCCTGACAGAGTATTGCCCATGTTGCGTCCGCGCTCGGCCAGCCGCGGGAACAGCGCGTGAATCTTTTCGATGGTCCACGGGTCGGGATTGCCGAGCCGATTGCCGGAGGCCGCAAGCAGGTTTTCGCGCACGGTCAGGTTCGGAAATATCTGGCGTCCCTCGGGCACCAGGCCAATTCCGAGTTGCGCGATCCGGAACGAGGGAAGCTTGCGGACCTCCTGCCCGGCGAAGCGGATCGCGCCGGCGCGTGCCGGCGTCATGCCGAGGATGGACCGGATGGTCGTGGTCTTTCCCATGCCGTTGCGGCCCATCATGGCGACCATCTCGCCAGAGCGAACCGACATCGACAGCCCGAACAGAACCTGGCTCAGCCCGTAGCAGGTCTCGATGCCTTCGACGTCGAGCAAGGATGTTTCGTCAGTCATGGCGGCTCACCGCATGCTGATCGCCGAGGTAGGCGCGCTTGACCTCCGCGTTCTGGCGAATCTCCGCCGGGGTGCCGGACGCAATCACTCGGCCGTAAACGAGAACGCTGATGCGGTCGGCCAGTGCGAACACGGCATCCATGTCATGCTCGACCAGCACGATCGAGACTTCGCGCCGCAACTCCTGCAGCAGCTTTACCATGCGCGCGGACTCAGTCACGCCGAGTCCCGCCATGGGTTCGTCCAGCAGCAGCAATTGCGGCCTGGTCGCGAGCGCAACCGCGAGTTCAAGCTCTCGCTGTTCGCCATGGCTCAGGCGCGAGACGAGGACGTTGGCGCGAGCGCCAAGCCCGACCCGATCCAGTGCAGCCTGCGCGGCGGTGCGCAGATGCGGCACCTTGCGCGCATCAGCCCAGAAATGGAAAGAGTGCCCGTCATGGGCCTGCGCCGCCAGCGCGACATTATCCGCGGCCGTGAAATCCAGCAGCAGCGAAGTGATCTGAAACGAGCGCGCCAGTCCGAGCGCGCTGCGTCGATACGAGGGTACTCGTGTGATGTCACGCCCGCCAAGGTGAATGCTCCCGGCATGTGGCACGAGCTGTCCGGTCAACTGGCTGATCAGCGTGGTCTTGCCGGCGCCGTTCGGTCCGATGATGGCGTGCAACTCGCCACGCGCGACATCGAGCGAGACGTGATCGGTGGCCACGATCCCGCCGAACCGCCGTACCAGTCCCTCGACCCGCAGCAAGGGTTCAGCCACGGCGCAGCCTCCCCAGCAGCCCGTCGATGCCGCCGCGTCCGAACAGCACGATCAGCAGCAGCAGCGGGCCCATGATCATCGCCCAATACTCCGTGACCTGCGACAGAAATTCTTCCAGCACCAGATAGACGACCGCGCCGATCACGGGTCCGAACAGGGAGCCCATGCCACCGAGTATTACCATGACCATCAGGTCACCGGAGCGCGTCCAATACATCACCGCCGGGCTGACGAAATCCGTGTTGTTGGCAAGCAAGGCACCGGCGAGCCCGCAGAGCGTTCCCGAGATCACGAAACAGACAAGCCGGTAACGCGTCGCCGGAAAGCCGATCGCCTGCATCCGCGCCTCGTTCGAGCGCAACCCCTGCACCACCATGCCGAACCGCGAATTGACGATGCGCCAGATCAGGTAGAGGCCCGCGAACAGGCAGCCGAGGCAGAGATAATAGAACTGCACTCGATTTGAAAGATTGATCAGCCCGCCGAAATCGCTGCGCTTGTAGATGGTCAGGCCATCGTCGCCGCCGTAGCGGGCGAGCCCGGATGCGACGTAGTAGGCCATCTGCGCAAACGCGAGCGTGATCATGATGAAATAGACGCCCCGCGTGCGCAACGAAAGCGCGCCTATCACGACCGCGAACAATGCAGAGGACAATAGCGCCACCGGCCATTGAACGAATCCCGAGCCTATGCCTTCAGCCGCCAGAATGCCGACCGAATAGCCGCCGATGCCGAGATAGGCGGCGTGACCGAAGCTCATCATTCCGCCATAGCCCATGATCAGATTCAGGCTTGCGGCGGCCAGTGCGAAGATCACGATGCGTGTGAACAGCGTCAGCGCGAAAACGTTTCCGCTCAGCGAGGTATAGAGCGGAAGCAGCAACAGGCCGGCGATCACCAGCCCCGCGACGATGTTGCGGGCGTCGAGACGGGTCTTCATGATCGATTGGCTGGGAACAGCCCCTCGGGCCTTGCCACCAGCACGATTGCCATCAGCAGATAGATCAGCATCGAGGAGAGCGCGGGCGCGGCCGTCGAAGCCGCGCTTGAACTCAGGATTTGCCGCAGCAGGTCGGGCAGGAATGCGCGACCGAGCGTGTCGATCATGCCGACCAGGATCGCGGCAAGAAACGCGCCGCGAATCGAGCCGATGCCTCCGATCACGATGATCACAAAGGCGAGAATAAGGATGTTTTCGCCCATCCCGATCTGGACGGTGAGGATCGGCGCTTGCATCAGCCCGGCCAGGCCGGCGAGCGCCGCACCCAGGCCGAACACCAGCGTGTACAGCAGCTTGATGTTGATGCCGAGCGCCCCGATCATCTCCCGGTTCGACGCGCCGGCGCGGATCAGCATTCCAATCCGCGTTCGCATCACGACCAGATAGAGCATCAACGCAACCGCCAGCGCGACCGCGATGATCGCAAGCCGGTACGCCGGATAGTAAATCCCGGGGACGATCGCCACCGGAACCGTCAGCCAGGCCGGCAGCGGAAGCGCCAGCCCCGCCGGGCCCCAGATCAATCGCACCGCGTCGTTGAAAAACAGGATCAGGCCGAACGTCGCCAGCACGTGATCGAGATGGTCGCGGCCATAAAGATGCCGCAGCGCGACCAGTTCCAGCACGATGCCGAGCAGCAGAGTGGCGCCAAGCGCGAGCACCACGCCGATGAGGAAGTTACCGGTCCAGGCCACGAAGCTGGCGGCGAAGTAGGCGCCCATCATGTAGAGCGAACCGTGCGCCAGATTGACGAAGTCCATGATGCCGAACACGAGCGTCAATCCCGCCGCCAACAAAAACAGCAGCAGGCCGAACTGCAATCCGTTCAGGAATTGTTCGACGACAAGAAGCACGGACACTTCAACCAGGCTGAAAACGAGGCGCTGATGCAAACAGCGGCGGCGCTCGAGCGCCGCCGCCGCAATGGACGCGATCCCGATGTTACTTCATCGGGCATTTGTCGTGGAAGCGATCTTGGTCGTCCTTGACGATCGTGGCCACGGTTTTGAGCGAAAGCTGGCCCTCGGCATCCTTGACCACATCCTGGAGGTAGAAGTTCTGGATCGGGATGTGGTTGTTGCCGTACTTGAACGGGCCGCGCAGCGACTTGAAGTTTGCCTTCTCCATCTCCGCCTTCATCGCGTCCTTTTTGCTGGTGTCGCCCTTCACGGCGACCACGGCGCTGTTGATCAATTGCGCCGCGTCATAGGCTTGCGCCCCGTAATAGGTCGGACGCAGGCCAGGGTATTTCGTGCGGTAGTCGGCGACGAATTTCTTGTTCTGCTCGTTCGGCAGATCGTTGACCCACTCCTGCGCACCCGGGATGCCGAGCGCATTCTCCTTCTGCAGCGGCAGCGACAATTCGTCGATGGTGAAGGCGGTGTACAGCGGGATCTGCTGTTTGAGACCGGCCTGCACATACTGGTTGAGGAATTGGACGCCGGCAGCACCCGGATAGAACACGAAGATCGACTCCGCCTTGGAAGCCCGAGCCTTGGAAAGCTCCGCCGAGAAATCAAGCTGGCTCGGCCATACCGTATATTCCTCGCCAAGCACCTGGCCTTTGAACGTGCTCTTCACGCCGGACAGCATGTCCTTGCCGGCGGCATAGTTCGGACCAATCAAGAAGACCGATTTCACGCCCTTCTGGTTCATGTAAAGGCCCACGGCCTGCGGGGTCTGGTCGTTCTGCCACGAGGTCGAGAACACGTAAGGCGAACATAGCTCGCCCGCGAGTTGCGAGGGACCGGCGTTGGCGCTGATCAGGAACGTCTGGGCGTCGACCGCGGTCTTGAGCGAGGCCAGCAGCACGTTCGACCAGATATAGCCTGCGACGAAGTCCACCTTGTCGGACTGAATCAGTTTCTCTGTCTTCTGCTTGCCCACGTCCGGCTTCTGCTGGTCGTCTTCATAGATCACCTCGACCGGCTTGCCGCCCATCTTGCGCCCGAGATGATCGAGCGCGAGCTCGAACGAGTTGCGCATATCGTTGCCGATCACGGCGGTGGGGCCGCTGAACGTGCTGACAAATCCGATTTTGATGGTATCCGCCGCGATCGCGGAGTTTGCCAAAGCCAGAGACGTAACGCCCGCCAGCCAGAATGCAGCTCTCATCGTCATTTTCCTCCTCGTTATTGCTTATAAGGGCAGTCGCCGGCCCGCCGCGTCGGAGCCGCGCTCGGCGCCGTTCCCCGGCCCCTCTTGTCGAGATGCCCTGTTTTGTGCGCGAAACGGCCGGCCAGCGGCAAGCACGAACCGGCAGCTCCCCCTAGAACCTTTGGCGCATTGCATCCGCAAATGCACCATAATTCGCCTCCCTCGGCGATGGCAAGAACTATAGTTCTGGTTGGGAGTTCATCAACGCAATCCTATTTGTGTGGGACAAGCGGGGGCCTATTTTTGAAAACCCGTGCTCCCGTTCAACGGTGAATTGAAGAGCCGCCAGCATGACGAGCGAAGCGCCAAGCCTGGCAAAGCCGCATCGCGTCGTGATCGTGGGCGCAGGTTTCGGCGGCCTGGAAGCGACCTACCGGCTTGCGGGCGCGCCGGTGAGCATCACGCTGGTCGACCGGCGCAACCATCATCTGTTTCAACCGCTGCTGTATCAGGTTGCCACGGCTTCGCTGGCGACATCGGAGATCGCCTGGCCTATTCGCTATCTGCTGCGCTCGCGTCACGAGGTCACGACCTTGTTTGCCACCGTGAACGGCGTCGATGCACAAGCCAAGCGCGTGCTGCTCGATGATGCCGACGTTCTGCCCTACGACACCCTTGTGCTCGCCACCGGCGCGCGCCACGCTTATTTCGGCCACGACGAATGGGAGCCGTTCGCGCCCGGGCTCAAGACGCTGGAGGACGCCACCACGCTGCGTCGGCGCATCCTGGTCGCGTTTGAACGCGCCGAGCGCGAGAGCGATCCGGAGCGCCGCGCCGCACTCCTCACCTTCGTCATCATCGGCGCAGGACCGACCGGAGTCGAACTCGCCGGCACTATCGCCGAACTGGCGCGCGAAACGCTGCCGCCGGATTTTCGCAACATCGATACCCACGACGCACGTGTGCTGCTGATCGAAGCCGGCCCTCGCGTGCTGGCGGGCTTTGCCGACGATCTCTCGGCCTATGCGCAACGCTCGCTCGAAGAACTGGGCGTCGAGGTCGTGCTGGGGCAGGCGGTCACGGAATGCAATGCCGAGGGGGTCGTGTACGGAGGCAAGAGCCTGAGATCGAAGACCCTGATCTGGGCCGCCGGCGTCCGCGCCTCGCCAGCCGCCGAATGGCTGGGCGCGCCGCACGATCGCGCCGGCCGCCTGCAGGTGCTGCCCGATCTCACCGTGCCGGGTCACCCGGACATTTTCGCCGTTGGCGACACCGTTGCCCTCAGCGGGCCCGACGGCAAGCCGGTCCCCGGCATCGCTCCGGCCGCCAAGCAGCAGGGCCGCTATGTCGCCGATGCGATAAAGGCGCGTTTGAGCGGAGATAGCGTGCCGCCGTTCCACTACAAACATTCGGGGAGCCTGGCGCAGATCGGCAAACGCAAAGCGGTGATTGATTTCGGACGCATCAAGTTGCGCGGCGCGATCGCGTGGTGGATATGGGGCATCGCCCACATCTATTTTCTCATCGGCCTGCGCAACCGGCTTAGCGTCGCGCTGAGCTGGCTCTGGATCTACATCCGCGAGCAGCGCGCGGCGCGGCTCATAACGCAGGGCAGCAGCAAGGTCGTGCGCTGACGGTCAAGCGTTTTTCGAGATTCAGCGGTGGCGTGCGCGGCGTTGAACGATCATTGATCGCGCGGCTCGTCGATCATGCTGACGTGGGCGGCGACGATTTTCCACCCCTCTGGAAACCGCACCCATGTCTGCATCTGCCGCCCCACCCTGCCCGGCGCAGTGTCGCGATAAAAAAGCGTNGAGGCGACCGCCGTGTCGCGGCCATAGGTCGTGATCACCGTTTTTGCAGTTCTGCGCATCAGGCCGACGGGCGAGCGGGCCGCGCGGAACGCCATGATCGCGTCGTAGCCGTAGAGGTTTTCGCCGATGCCGTAGCGCAGCGTGCGGTTGTCCGCGCGGAACAATTCATCGAGCACGGCAACATCGTTCGCCACCAGCGCCATTTCATACCGCTCAAACTGCGTGCTCACTTCGGCCAGCACTTCGGGAATGTCGACCTGCATTGCTATAACCCCCGCGGCGCCGGCGCGGAGACGACGCCCACGCGTTCCAGCGCGTAGGCGACGCGCAGCGCGATATCCTCGCGCCAGGGCGCCGCGATGATCTGGACGCCGATCGGCATCGGCTCGAGTGGCACCGGCACGGCGACAACAGGCAATCCGATGAACGAAATCGGCTGGGTGTGGGTGCCGATGTTGGCGCGCACCGGAAGCTCGACGCCATCGAGCACGAACGTCGTTTGGCCGAGCTTGGGGGCGACACATGGCGTTGCGGGCGCAATGATCACGTCCACCGACTTGAACAGCTCCAGCACCTGAGCGCGATACCAGCGGCGGAATTTCTGCGCGCGATCCACCAGCGGCGCGGGAATCATGGCGCCCGCCAGCAAGCGGTCACGCACCGCCGGATCGAAATCGCCGGGCCTTTGGCGTAAGCGGTCGAGATGCAGCGATGCCCCTTCGCTCGTCGTGATGACGTAGGCAGCGGCACGGGCCCGCGCCGCCTCCGGAATTTCCACTACCCGCGTGGTCCCGAGCGCTTTGGCGACCCGGGTGACGGCTTCGCTGGCTTCGGGAAAAACATTTTTGTGAAAATATCCTCCGGCTATCGCGAACCTGAGCGCGCTGGTGTCCTGCGCCAGTGACGGGCCAACCGGCTCGGCCGGGCGATCCGCACAGGCGCCATCGTCCGGATCAGGTCCCTGCATCACGTCATAGGCCAACGCGAGATCGGAAACATTTCGCGCGAACGGGCCGAGATGATCCAGGCTGAACACGAACGGAAAAGAACGAGCGCGCGAGAGCCGCCCGTAGGTGGGCTTCAATCCGAAGATCCCGCAGAACGACGAAGGCACCCGGATCGAGCCGTTGGTGTCGGAGCCGAGCGCCAGCGGCACCANCCCGCCNCCNACCGCGNCGCCGGAGCCGCCGGACGAGCCACCCGTCATCCGGGTCACATCATGCGGATTTCGCGACGGACCGTCATGGACATTTTCGCCGGTGAAGTCGTANGCGTATTCGCCCATGTTNAGAGCACCGACCAGNACCGCGCCGGCCGCCTCCATCCGCTCGATCAGAGTAGCATCGCGCGCCGAGGCCCGCAGATCGCGATTGATCTTCGATCCGGCGCGGGTCGGAAGTCCCTGAACATCGAACAGGTTCTTGACCGCGAACGGCACGCCGGCGAGNGAGCCCGCATTTTTTCCCGCCGCGATAACGGAATCGATNGCCCGCGCCCTGGCCCGCGCGCGTGTTGCGGTTACGTCNGTGAAAGAATTCAGTACGCCGTCATGCCTTTCGATTCTGGCCAATGCCTGCTCNGTGATGGCGACNGCCGACATTTTTCCGCNTTGCACGGCTGAGGCAATATCCAGCGCGGACAGCGCCTCGCCTTGTGCGGGGATGGCGTGATCAGGCGGTNAAGACACTGGCCGGCTCGGTTTCATCNGGCAGGGCAAATTCGTCGACCAGCCGCGCCAACCTCAAGGAGACCTCGAGGTTTGCTTTCACGGCNGGCTTCCAGGCATGGTCGACCGGAAGCGCCAGCGCGCTGGCGACGGCGTCGATGTAATCGTCGAGCGAATCGGCAGCCATTGCTCTCCTCATTTAGCGTATCGGCGGCGACGGATGAGGCCGCTCAGACATTTTCTTGTACAGGCATCCTGCCCAACGTCCAAGACGACAGAGTGTGCGTCCGCATCTTTCAGAGCGCGAGCATCGAAAACGAGCAGCCTGGTGGATTGCTGGTCATCAAGTCGGCCATAGCAACTCCTGCAATTCGAACAGGTCGTCCGCTTTCTGCTGCCAGCCATCGATGCAGATGTGACGATTGGGATCACTGGCACGATGAAGCAGAAGCAGTAGCATCAGTCGCCGCTTCAA
>C688J18823_10002229_pt1 | contig 12136 bp, 14 predicted proteins | sample HopSoiMetagenom1_FD_18823 | JGI IMG/M metagenome (IMG submission 18823) | reverse complement strand
CGAGATACAGCGGAATGCGCAGCTCGCGCGTCTGCGGCTTGGCCTTCGGACGCGGCAACTCGTCGACGCGATCGGTCGCGTACGCGATGCAATGCTTCCGCACGGGACACGCATCGCACGATGGATTCCGCGGCGTGCAGATCAACGCGCCGAGCTCCATCAAGCCCTGATTGAGCATGCGCGGGTCGTCGCACGCCTTCACAAACGCCTCGGCAGCTATCCACGGATCGTCATACGTTCCCGTGATCCGCGCGAGCACTCGTTTGACATTGCCGTCGACGATCGGCGCGCGCTGTTGAAATGCAATCGATGCAATCGCGCCAGCGGTGTAGCGACCGATGCCGGGAATCGTCAGCAATTCATCGACCGTCCGCGGCATCGTTCCGAGCTTCGCAACGGCCGTCGCGCCTTCGTGCAGCATGCGCGCGCGGCGGTAGTAGCCGAGGCCTGACCACATCGCGAGGACGTTATCTACGGATGAGCTGGCAAGCCGTTTGATAGTGGGGAAGCGGGTCATGAATCGTTCGAAATATCCGAGCACGACCTCCATCCGCGTCTGCTGGAGCATGACCTCGGACACCCACACTTCGTATGGATCGTAGGACTCGCGCCACGGCAACGGACGCTGATTTGCAGCGAACCAGCGCTCGATTGCGCGGGTGGTATATTTGATTTTCGAGGGTCCAAACATGGTCGATGATGCGCAGTCTGCTCAGCAGGATACTGAACAAGGACGATACGTCTACTGCATCATCCGGACGGATGTGCCGAAGGACTTTGGAGCGGTCGGCATCGGCAGCCGCGGCGATCGCGTCTACACCGTCCACTACAACGAATTCGCGGCCGTCGTTTCCAACTGTCAGCTGATCGTCTTCGATCCAACGCGCGAAAACGCGCTCGCACACGAGCACGTCAACGAGCTCGTCATGAAGGACTTCACCGTTCTTCCGATGAGCTTCGGTACGGTGTTTCGCACCGAGGACGACATCAAGGCGTTTCTCAAAGGGACGTATGACGCGCTCAGCGACGTCCTGCAGAAGATGGACGGCAAGATCGAGTTCGGTCTCAAGGTGAACTGGGACAAGGACCAGGTCGTGCGGGAGATCGAGAACGAGAGCGAAGAGATCCGGCGATTGAAGGAAGAGATCGCGTCGAACACCACGACCTCGACCTATTTCTCGCGCATGCAGCTCGGACGCGTGGTGGAGTCGGCGCTGCAGGCGAAGGCGGATGCATACGTAGGCGAGATCTACGAAGTGCTGCGCGACGCCGCGATCGCATCGCGGTCGAACAAGCCGATCGGCGACAAGATGATCATGAACGCCGCGTTCCTCGTCGATCGCGAAAAGACGAAGACCTTCGACGATCAGATCTCCGACATCGCCAAAAAGTACGAGAACAAGCTCTCGTTCCTCTACACAGGACCGTGGCCGCCGTACAACTTCGTGAACATTAGATTGAAGTTGGAGAGGGCGGAACGATGAGTTGTTGGGTTGTTGAGTTGTTGGGTTGCTAGGTTGCTGAGTTACTCGGTCGCCACCTAGCAACCCAGAAACCCAGCAACCAAGGACCTAACAACTCAACAACTCAACAAGCCAACAACCCAACAACCAACACCATGGCCTTCCTCATCGACGACATCCTCCTCGCCCCATTCAAGGCGCCGGTTGCCGGCGTCCGCTGGGTGATGTCGACCATTCAGAAGATGGTGGATGAGGAGCTGATGAACGATCAGCCGTGGAAGGAGCGGCTGATCGAGTTGCAGATGATGCTGGAGGTCGGCGAGATCAGCGAAGAGGACTACACGCGCGAGGAGAAGGTGGTGTTCCAGGCGTTGCGCGACATTCGCGCGCGGCGTGAGGAGATGGCGCGGGCCGCGCGCGGCGACGACGAAGACACGGGGATCGGCATCTACACCGGATACGGGGAATGAGCGCGCTCGAAGCGGCGCTGGATTCTTTGGCGTCGCGGCGTGTGATCCTCTTCGGCGGCAAAGGCGGAGTGGGGAAGACGACGATCTCCGCGATGGCCGCCTTGCACCTCGAGGCGCTGCTCTTCACCACCGATCCTGCTTCGAATCTGCGCGATTTCGATCTTCCGCTCGCCATCGAAGAACTGGATGCCTCGGCGCTCTGGTCGCGCTTCCTAAAAAAAAATCTCGAAGCCTTTCTCGAGATCGGCGATCGCGGGACGTATCTCGATCGCGATGAATTGCGCCGGTTTTTCGAGCTCTCGATCCCCGGTGCGGACGAGTTGATGGCGTGGATGCGCATCGGCGAATTGGCCGAGGAACATCCGGAGAAGATCATCGTCGTCGACACCGCGCCGACGGGACACACGCTGCGCATGCTGTCGGCGTCCGCGCATTTCACGCAGTTTGGCGAAGCGCTCGATGCGATGCAGGAAAAGCATCGGAGCCTGGTGCGTCAGCTCGCGCGGCGGTCGGTGCGCGATGCGATGGATGCATTCATCGAAGACTTTTCCGCGACCGCCGCACGCCGGCGCGAACTGCTGCTCGATCCGAAGCGCACGGCGTTCATCGCGGTGATGCTGTCGGAGCCGTGGGTGGTCGGGCAGACGAAGCGTTTGCTCGCGGAAGTGGAGATCGACAAGCCGTTCGTCGTGCTCAATCGCACCGCGCCCGATTGCGATTGCGCGCGATGCCGCGAGCAGGCGAAGCGCGACGCGGAGGCGCGTCGCGAGTTTGCGAATGTCGTTGACGTTCAGAGGTGGTGCAAGCCGTGGCCCTGACGTTTTTCGCCGGCAAAGGCGGCGTCGGCAAGACGACCTGCTCCGCTGCGTACGCGCTCGGGCTCGCATCCGCACATCCGGAGAGGTGCTACATCGTGATCTCCGTCGATCCGGCGCATTCGCTGCGCGATGTGTTCGCGGATCAGCCGCCGCCCGCGAATCTGCAGGTCGAGATCATCGAGACCCGCGAGAAATGGCGCCGCTTCCGCGACACGCTCGGGGAGGAGATCGAGCGCGCCGTCGACGCGATCACGCCGAGCGGGATGTCGGTCGCGTACGACACCGACGCGGTGCAGAAGCTGATCGAAGTCGCGCCGCCCGGCGCGGACGAGCTGTTCGCAATCACGCGGCTCGCGGATCTGCTGGAAGGAGCGCGGACGTCTCGTCCGCAGCGAGCGGGCGTCTCGCCCGATCGCCAGGGAACGTCGTCGTCGAGCGAGACGCTCGCCGACTGCGGGCGGGACGCCCGCGCTCCAGCGGAAATCATCGTCGACACCGCGCCCACCGGGCACTTTCTCCGTCTGCTCGATCTGCCCCAAACGGCCGGCGAATGGCTGCGCGAGTTCATGCGCATCCTCCTTCGTTACAAAGAGCTGATTCCGCCGGGATCGTTGGGCGAAGAGCTGGTCAGCGCATCGAAATCGCTGAAAGCGGTCGATGAAGCGCTGCATCACGACGCGAAGGTCATGGTCGTCACGCGGCCGGAACGAATCGTGATCGCGGAGACCAAGCGATTGATGCACGAGCTCGAAGCACGCTCGATAAAAATCGGCGGCGTGATCGCGAATTACGTCACGCCGATGACGGATTGCAAATGCGATCGCTCGATGCGCTCGTTCGAAGAAGCGGCGCTCGCGGAGCTGCCGGACGCGATCCGCATCGAGCGCCGCGATGCGCCGGTCACATCGCTGACCGACCTCGCCACGCTCCTCCCGTCATCCCGAGCGTAGTCGTGGCCGCCGCACTCCGTGACACAATTTCGCCGTGGCCCTATACGTCTACGCCATCACGCACGACACCGTGACACCCGATTGCGAGGCAATCGATCAGTCGCGTCATTTCGACGCGATCGGGCACGACGGCCTCTTCGCGGCGTACACGACGGTAGACGATGAGCAGTTTTCGCAGGAAGCGATCGATCACCGCGCCGGCGATCTGGAATGGCTCGGCGCGATCGGCTATCGCCATCAGAACGTCGCGGCGGAGCTGATGAAATCGACGGCGATCATTCCGCTCCGCGCGTTCACGCTCTTCTCATCGCGCGAAGCGCTCGATCGCTACCTGCACGAAAACCGCGAAATCCTCAGCAAAACGCTGGAAAGACTGGACGGCAAGCGCGAATGGACGCTGCGCGTGGAGTTCGACGCGGAGCGCTTCAGCGAGGCGCTGACGAATCGCGTCGATGCGCTGCGCGAGCTCGCGGCGCAGATCGAATCGGCGAATCCCGGCCGCGCGTTTCTGCTGCGCAAGAAGCTCGACGAGGAAAAAAAGAAAGCATCGCGCGAGGCGGAGCAGCAGGTGGTCGGCGAGATCGAGAGCGCGGTGCTCGACAAGTTGAAGTGCGAGACCGTCGCCGAATCGCGGCTCGATCGCGACGGCGCGTTCCCGCAAATCAACGTGCTGCTCAACCGCGACGAGGAATCGACGTTGCAGGAACTGCTCGACGAGCTCGCACCGCGATACGACAGCGAGGGTGTGACGCTCGCGCTCACCGGACCGTGGCCGCCGTACACATTCGCCAATGGATGAAACACTCGAAGAACTGAGTCTGCTCGAGGCGCTCGATCATCTGCTCGATCGCGGCGTGGTCATCGCCGGCGAAGCGGTCATCTCCATCGGCGACGTCGATCTCCTCTACCTCGGCCTGAACATCGTCCTTGCGAACGTCGACGCGATCGTCCGGACAGGCCGGAAATGAAGTCGGTGATCATCGGCGCGCATCTGCAGCGCGACGACATCGAGCCGGTGGCCGAGGCTCTTGCAGTGGGCGATCTGTTTCTGAGCGGCTTGCCGGTTGCCGATGACCAGCCACTCGGCGATCGCGACCTGCTGCTGCGCGTCGCGAAGGTGCGCGCGGCGCTGCTCGATCGTGCGACCTTCATCGCGATTCGCTACGGCTTCGCCGGATCGCCGCCGGAAGTTGCGAGCAAGTGCGCGGCGCATGTCGAGCGATGGCGCGCGTTGCTCGAACAGCATCGCGATGAAGTGGAGATGACGCTGAAGGTGGTCGCGCCGGAACAGCAGCCGCGTCCCGATCGCCGCGATTTCACCAGCGGCGGCGAGTATCTGAAAGCGCTGCACGCGGCAACGACGGCGGTGGATGTCGATCCGGACTTCCGCGCTGCCGTGGAAAATGCGATCGGGAAAGGCAGATGGCTGCATCGCGATCAGGCCTCGCTCGAATTCGCGGCGCTCGTCGCACGCGACGCAGTCGAGCGCGTGCGCGTCGCGGGCGAGGAGCTCAAGCAGCGATTTCCGCGCGTCCCGTTTTTGTTGTCCGGACCGTGGCCGTTGGAGGTGTTTGCAGATGATCGTGGCGAATGACGAAGCGACGCTCCGCCAGCAGCTCGCATTCACCGATTCGATGATTCCCGAGCGCATCTCCGCCGATCCGGAGATCGTCGAGAACGGACTCGCGAAGCTCGTGCTCTCCATCATTGAACTGATCCGCCGCCTGCTGGAGAAGCAGGCGTTGCGTCGCATGGACGCCGGCAATCTCAGCGACGACGAGATCGAAAAACTGGGCACCGCGCTGATGAAGCTCGAAGAAAAAATGAACGAGTTGAAGCGGACATTCGGGCTCAGCGATGACGACCTCAACCTTAAGCTCGGACCCGTAAAGATGTGGGAGTAATTGAGTTGTTGTTGCGATATCCTTCCGGGCCATGCCGATCGAGCCGCGCCAGCCGCAAGGATTGGTCGACATCCTCGACAAAATTCTCGACAAGGGGCTGGTCGTCGCAGGCGACATCAAAGTCTCTCTCGCCAATGTCGAGCTTCTGACCATCCAGCTGCGCCTCGTGATCTGCTCCATCGATAAAGCAGAAGCGATCGGCATCAACTGGTGGCGAGCGGATCGGTTCTATTCGAGCGCGGCGGCCGCGCTTCCTTCGGCCGGCGAGTACGACGCGTTGAAGGCGCGGATCGCCGAACTGGAAACCAAACTCAACGATCGTGGCCTCCCGTCCGGGAAGCCGGGAGAGAGGAAAGGCAGGTAGACCATGGCTGTCGAACGTGCACCAGGCGGCACAAGTCTCATTGACGTACTCGACCGGATCCTCGACAAAGGTATCGTCGTCGACGCGTGGGTTCGCATCTCCCTCGTCGGCATCGACCTGATCACGGTTGAAGCGCGCGTCGTCATCGCTTCGATCGATACGTACCTCAAGTACGCAGAAGCAGTCGGTATCACGTCGACCGTCGCGCGTCCGGCGCTCGGACCCGGCGAAGGCGGCGGAACACCGAGCGGATCGACTTCGTCGCCGGCCGGCACGACGCGGCCGTAATCGCCTCGCGGTGCTGTGTGCTGAGTGCTGAGTAGTGCCGGGTCTTGCGACCCAGCACCGAGCACCCAGCACTCAGCACTACCGAAGGTATTGCTCCAGCCACCCCAGCACCGTCTCATGCCACAGCTTTGAGTTCTGTGGCTTCAACACCCAGTGCCCTTCGTCGGGGAAATACAGCATCTTCGACGGCACGCCGCGGCGCTGCAGTGCGGTGAACAGCTCGAATCCCTGTGACACCGGCACGCGGTAATCGAGCTCGCTGTGCACGACGAGCGTCGGCGTCTTGAAGTTCTTCACGAAGTTGCTCGGCGACCATTTCTGGTAGAGCTCGGGGTTGTCCCACGGATTGCCCTTGAACTCCCACTCCGCGAACCAGAGCTCCTCGGTCGTGCCGTACATCGCCGGCAGGTTGTAGACGCCGTCGTGCGAGACGAGCGCTTTGAAGCGATCGGTGTGGCCGAGGATCCAGTCGATCATGTAGCCGCCGTACGACGCGCCGGCGGCGCCGAGGCGGTTCGCGTCGACGTACGGAAGCGCGGCGAACTTGTCGACGCCGTTCATGATGTCGATGTACGGCTTGCCGCCCCAATCGGCCGAAACGTCCTCGACGAATTTCTGTCCGTAGCCCGTCGAGCCGCGCGGATTCGGCATCAGCACCACCCAGCCGCGCGCGGCAAACATCTGCGGATTCCAGCGATACGACCAGCTGTCGCCCCACGCGCCCTGCGGACCGCCGTGGATCAGCACGACGCCGGGATACTTCTTCGTCGCATCGAACATCGGCGGCTTCACGATGAGCGCCTGCACCTGCGCCCCCTCGGCGCCCTCGTACCAGATGTCGCTCGCTTCACCCATCGCGATGTTTTTCAGCAGCGCGTCGTTGTCGTGCGTGATCTGTTTCGCGCCGCCGCCGCGAGCGAGCGACCAGATGTCGTTCGGATGCGAGATCGTCGCGTGATCGAACCAGATCGTCTTGCCGTCTTTCGACACGGCGATCGCGTCGTTCGTGCCTTGTCCGTAAACCGTGGTCATCGGACCGTTCAGCGGCACTTCGTAGATCACGGTCTTCGTTTTCAGCGGTGCCGTGATGAAGAGCGATTTCGAGTCGGGCGCCCACGCGAGGTACTCGACCCAGTCGTTGAGCTCCGGCGCGAGGCGGCGCGACTCGCCGGTCTGGCGATTCATCACCCAGAGCTCGAACAGGTCGGATTCGTAACCGTAGCGCGACTGCGAGCGCCACGCGATCCACTTGCCGTCGGGCGAATACTTCGGACTGGTGTCGGCGCCTTTGCGCGTGGTGATGCGCTTCGCTTCGCCGCCGGTCAGCGAGTAGACGAACAGATCGGCGTTCGTCGAGAGCTCGGGATGCTCGTCCGTGTTGCGCGCGTAGACGAGCTCGGAGCCGTCGGGCGAGATGTCGAATTCGTCGCCGCCGCCGATGGAGAACGGAGGCGCGTCGAACGTGCCGGGCGTGAGGTCGCGCGCCGATCCGCCGGCAACAGGCACATAAAGAATGTGGCTGCGCGTCGGCTCCTGCCATGCGGTCCAGTGCCGGTACAGCAATCCTGTCAGCACGCGTCCCTTGCTCGGCTTCGACTCCTCGGCAGTCGTCCGGTTCTTGATGCACGACGGATCGACGCCGCAATCGGGATAGATGTCGGAGACGAGCACGAAGCCCTTGCCGTCCGGCGTCCATTTCACGCTGCCTGCGCCGCCTGGCAGGTCGGTGACTTTGTGCGACGTGCTCGCCGCGACGTCGTAGAGCCACACCTGCTTCGCGCCGGAGTCGCGGTTCGAAACGTACGCGATCGTCCTGCCGTCGGGCGACCAGGCCGGACCTTCGTCCTGCTTCACGCCGTCGGTGATCTGTTTCGATGCGCCGCCCGCGGCCGGCACGAGGAAGATCGCGCTGCGCCGCGCATTCTTCGCGAGGTCGGGCGTCGACGCGTCGTACGCGATCCACTGCCCGTCCGGCGAGAGCTGCGGCGCGCCGACGCGATGAAGCGCCGCGAGATCGTCAAACGACAAAGGATGCTGCGCGAACGCTGTGGTGGCGACGAAGAACGCCACGGCAGCCATGAACACCCTTCTGCCTTCTGCCTTCTGCCTTCTGCTTTTCATCTGATGTACCCCAGTGATTTCAGATTTTCGTAGTACTCCTCGTCGACCTTCGTGGAAGCCGAGGAACCGGTGCGATTGCCATAGGTTGCGATGCGTGGGATGTCGCCTGCGAGCGACGCGCCGGGCATTTCGCTCGACGCCGGAAATCCGAGGAGCGCGCAGAGCGTCGGGGCGACATCGTAGGCCGATTTGCCCGGGGAGATTGTGACAGTCGAAGCAATAACGGCGCGGCCGGTCTGATGATCGCCCGGCATCCCGATGAGGATCACGTCGTAGCCACGCGACTTCAGCGCGGCGATCGTCTGCGACAGGTGATCGAGCGCGCGCACCGATTGCGCGAGCTGCGCGGAGCGGTCGAGCGGCAGGCGGTTGAGGATGACGTCGAGGGCCGGCAGGTAGACCGTTACGAATTGCGCGTTACTGCCGAGCGCGTGACGCGCGGCGATCGTGTCGACGGCGAGCGGATCGCCTTTCGCCTGCGCGAAAACCGTCTGCTGCGTGACTCCTTCGCTGCTCGTCCACCAGTTCACCGCGAGCACCTGCATGCCGCGATGCTCGAACACTTCCCACACGAAATCGCGGCGGCGGACCGTGGGCGGAAGCGGCTGACGCGTGCCGAATGCGCGCACCGGAAAATCAAAATCGGAGATGGTCTGGATGATGTGCGAGCCGCCGAAGAAGCGGATCCCTTCGATCGCGCGGACGCCGTGGATGCGTGTCGGGACGCCGGTCCCGACCGACGCCCAGCGTTCGGTCGTCGAGGCGCCGTCGATCGTCTGCACGGAGCGTTCGCTGACAAAGGGCCGCACGAGATCCGCACGCGAGGCGAAGATTTCGAACGTCAGTCCATCGATTGCGACCAGCGCGACGCGGCGCGTCGCCGGCGTCGTCACCACCTGCGCCGGCTCCTGCGCGCTCGACTTTTCCTGCGCCGGGATGAAGAGCAGCGCGAGCATCACGACCGCCGCGATCGTCATCGGCACGGTTCGCGAATGCGCATGAATCGCGGGGACGCGCTTCAGCTCGTAAATCGAAAACGAGAGCAGTGCAGCGGAGACGACGATCGTCGACATCAGGAAGAAGACGATGGTGAGTCCGATGCCGGTGACGAGCTCGGGGAGTGTGGGCGGGGTGGCGAAACGCGACCACCAGATGCCGATCAGCGCGGTGAGCAGCGCGGCGGCGGCGAGGGAGATGACCAGCAGCGCGCGCGGCGTGTCGACGGCGAGCGCGGGACGAAGCTTCAGCACGAGCGCGATCAAAACAATGAAGCCGAATACGACGGCTAGCCAGGTTGCGCCGTAGATCAGGGCAAGAGCGCTGACTTCGATCGGGGAGAGAGGATGGTTCCGGAACAACATGACCGCGGTGGGCGGGAGCACGCCGAAGAGCGCGATTACGAGCGCTGCCTTGAGCGCCACGACCGCGAGCTCGAGCCAGAAGGTGCGCGAGCTCCACGGATCGAGTGCGAACCAGCGTTCGATGCCGTGCGACAGGTACCCGCGGTCCCGGAGCTGCTGGCGGAGAACGTCGACACTGCGGTCCGGCACGCGCGCGATTATCGCGAAATTCCGCCGTCGCGTCCCTCAGTTCTATCGATGACCTCCATGTCGTCGACAACCCCCGATCAGATCGCGCCCGTTGAACCTGCGAAGCGCTGGTGGAATCCGCGCCGCCTGGTGAGCGGAGCTCTGCTCGCGATCGGCGTGGTCCTGCTCAAGCTCAAAGCGATCCTCATTCTGATGATCGAGCAGGGGCGCCTGCTCTGGGTGAATCCGTTCGAAGGATTCGGCGCCTGGCAGTTCGCGGTGGCGGGCGGCTCGATGGCGTTGTCCATCGCCGCGTACGCGAAGCAGGCGAGCCTCGAGATCGGCATCGGGTTCGTGGTGATCATCGTCATTCACGAGGTCGGACATGCCGTGGTCATCCGCGCGAAAGGATTGCGCGCCGGTTGGATGGTTTTCATCCCGTTCATCGGTGGTGCGGTGACGGTCAAGGATCAGCCGCGCACGGCATACGATGACGCGCAGATCGGACTCGCCGGTCCGATCGCCGGCACGTTCGCGTCGCTCGCCGCGCTGCAGATCTTCAAGTGGACCGGGAACGGTCCCTACCTCGTGATCGCATTCGCCGGCTTCTCGATCAACCTGCTGAACCTGCTGCCGATCGGTCTGCTCGATGGCGGCCGCATTTCCGGCGCGATCACCAAATGGATGTGGCTGCTGGGCGGCGCCGTTCTGACCTACAAAACGATCTCGCATCCGAACGTGTTGCTCGTTCTGATTCTGCTTTTGTCGCTGTTTCAGGTATACGCTTCGATCGTGCGCGAACAGAGCGAGGAGTTTTACCGCGTCACCGGCATCCAGCGGGCTGCGGTGGCGGTGGCCTATTTCTCGCTCGTCATCTTCCTCGGCCATCAGGCGCTGATGGCTTTTGATCGTCTGGGGACGATCGCAAAATGAACGTACTGCGCATTCTTCCGCTGGCGATGGCGCTGTTCGCCGCCCCCGCCGTCATCCCGAGCGTAGTCGAGGGACCGGGGTGTGTGGTGGCGCGCATGACGTCCCGCGCGGCAACGGCCGAGGTCGAATACGACGAGCCCCGCATCCCGCGCGAAGCGCCGCTCGTTGCGCACGAGATCCTCGCTGCCCCCATCATTCCTCTTCGCGGCGCCGCCACCCCCCGCGCCCCAGCCGTGTAGGACAACCTCTCAGGTTGTCCGCGGCAGTGTGTAGGACAACCTCTCAGGTTGTCCCCGGCAAGCTGAGAGCTTGCCCTACACGGCTTGCCCTACACCATTCGAAGAAGGGGATTCACCAATGATCGACAAAGTACTAACTGCCATTTTCGGCTCGAAGCATGACCGCGATGTGAAGCGGATGCTGCCGATCGTCCAGCAGATCAATGACCTCGAGCCCGAGATCAGCGCGCTCTCCGACGACGGCCTGCGCGCTAAGACCCAGGAGTTCCGCGAGCGGCTCCGTCCGCTCGTCGAAGCACTCGACGCGGTGAAGAAAGAAGTCCCGCGCGAGGAATCGGCGATCAAAGCCGCACAGCAGGACGTCCAGTACGCCCTCGACGATGTTCTGCCCGAAGCCTTCGCCGTCTGCCGCGAGGCGGGCAAGCGCGTGCTCAACATGCGGCACTTCGACGTCCAGCTGATGGGCGGCGTGGTCCTGCATCGCGGCAAGATCGCGGAGATGAAGACGGGCGAAGGAAAGACGCTCGTCGCCACGCTCCCGGTCTATCTCAACGCGCTCACCGGCCGCGGCGTGCACGTCGTCACCGTCAACGATTACCTCGCTCGCCGCGACTCCGAGTGGATGGGCCGCCTCTACAAGTTCCTCGGGCTGACCGTCGGCGTGATCCAGAACCATCACGGCGATCGGGAACGGCAGGAGGCGTACCGCTGCGACGTCACGTACGCGACGAACAACGAGGTCGGCTTCGACTATCTCCGCGACAACATGAAGTTCGATCTGGAGTCGATGGTGCAGCGCGACCCCGTCTTCGGCATCGTCGACGAGGTCGACTCGATCCTCATCGACGAAGCGCGTACGCCGCTCATCATCAGCGGTCCGTCCGAGGAGTCGGTCGACAAGTACTACGCGGTCGATCGCATCATCCCGAAGCTCAACGCCGAGACCGATTTCCAGGTCGATGAGAAGCAGCACACCGCGGTGCTCACGGAAGAAGGTGTGGCGCACGCGGAGAAGCTGCTGAACGTCGAGAACCTCTACGACCCGAACAACATGGAC
>C688J18823_10002228_pt1 | contig 12138 bp, 11 predicted proteins | sample HopSoiMetagenom1_FD_18823 | JGI IMG/M metagenome (IMG submission 18823) | reverse complement strand
TTCCAGTCTCCCTCAATTGATCGGGGATACAACATCACATTGCAGCGAACGTTCCCACGGAACTCCAAGAGATTTCTGAATGCTTGTTCAGACACTCATGGTTGCGTGGTGGCTGTCTTCGTAGAATGGGTAGAGCGCAGCGAAACCCATCGGCCCCAAACGCCGGCGTTGATGGGTTTCGCTGCGCTCTACCCATCCTACTCAACGCGTGCCCACTGAGGGACCTCCGGCGCCTTCATTTACTTTGCGTGGGACGATGCACGCCCTGCTTGCGAATTGCCGAAGCCCGGCGCATCATCCGCACCATAAAAAATACAGGGGGAGCGTTGCCATGAGCGGGGTTTCACGCCGTCATTTTCTGAGCCTGACCGGATCGGCTGCTATTGCTGCCGCGTCCGGCGGCGCCAACGCCGCGATGGGGCCGAACGACAAGTTCGACCTCGTGATCAAGGGGGGCGACGTGCTGGACCCCAGCCAGTCGCTCAGGGGCAAGCGCGACATCGGCATTCGCTGGGGCGTGATCGAGGCGGTCGAGAACGATATTCCGGCCGCCCGCGCCGCCAAGACCATCGACGCCTCGGGCAAGCTGGTGACGCCCGGCCTGATCGACCTGCATTCCCACGTCTACCCTTACGGCTCGGCGATCGGCATTCCGGCCGACGAGCTGGTGCAGGCGCAGGCCACCACCACGGTGGTGTCGGCGGGCGATGCCGGCGTCAACAATCTTGCCGCGCTGCGGCGCTACATCGTGGCGCAATCGCGGGCGCGGATTTACGCCTTCGTCCACATCGCCAACAACGGCCTGTCCGGCTTCCCGGTCGCCGAGCTCTACAACATCGATTATGCGCAGGTGGAAGCCTGCGCGATGGCGCTGGCGGAAAATCCGGATTTCCTGCTCGGCGTGAAGGTGCGGATGTCGGAGAACGTCATCGCCAAGCATGGCGTCGAGCCGCTGAAGCGCGGCATCAAGGCCTGCGAAATGTCCGGCTGGCCGGCCAAGATGATGGTGCATATCGGCGGCGTCGAGACCAAGGAATTGATGTCGGAGATTCTCGATTTGCTGCGGCCGGGCGACGTGCTGACCCATTGCTATTCCGGCGCGCCGAACATCGCCGGGGCCTTCACCAACATCGTGCAGGACGGAAAACTGCTGCCGGCGGCGCTGTCCGCCAAGCAGCGCGGCGTGATGTTCGATGTCGGCCATGGCGGCGGCAGTTTTGATTTCACGGTGGCGGAAGTCGCGATATCAGGGGGCTGCACGCCCGATACGATCTCCTCCGACATCCACGTCTTCTCCGGCAATACGCCGGGCATGCCGTACTTGCCGAACGTCATGAGCAAGTTCATCCCGCTGGGATTTACGGTGGAGCAGGTGGTGGCGATGGCGACCACGGCGCCCGCAAAAATCATCAATCGTGCGCCGAAGATCGGCACGCTGCAGATCGGCGCGCCCGGCGACGTCGCGATCATGGATCTGGTGGAGGGGCAGACCTCGTTCGTCGACACCCGCAACAACAAGCGCGAGGGCAAGCTGCTGCTCAAGCCCGTGCAGACCGTGATCAACGGCGTGCCGTTCGGCCGGCCGTATCAAGCGCCGTTTGCGGTGCGGTGAGGAAGTCGGCTCGATAACGCGAGGGCTTGCGAGCTGGATGAAGGCCAATCGCAACCTGTCATCCAGCGTCAGATGCGCGTTCGGGGCCTAATGTAAAATCAGAACGAGCCGAAAGCCAAGAAGATACAAGATGCAGTTCCGAGTAGTGACGCTCAATCTCGAGCAAGATCATAAGCGATGGAAAGAGCGGCGGCCGCTTATTCTTGAAGGCCTACAGAAACTGAAGCCCGATGTCATTGCGCTGAACGAGGTGAGTATCATTGAGCAGTCAGCACGAGGATTGCAAAAGGGCCTGAACTCGCTTCCGGGTACGTCTTACAATCTGGTTCAGCAGACGAAGGTCAACGGTCTTGCAGCGATCGAAGGGGAGGCGTTGCTAACGCGTTTTGCTGTAATGGAAACGGCGAACCTGGACTATCAGGCACGGGACATGGTGGCGCAGGTCGCTCGTGTGATAGTTGATGATCGGCCAATAGATATTTACGTCACACATCTGTACATGTCTCGCGGAGACGACGCGCTGCGCCTGTTTCAGGTGCAGCAGCTCTTGACATGGGTCGATTCCCGCAACGATGTTTCGGACCGCATCGTTTGCGGAGATTTCAACGCGACATTGGATACCCCTTCGGCTGCATTGATGGCGACCAGATTTCAACCGTCTCAAACCAGGCCGACCGCATTCACGCCACTCGCTGGGGCCGATGGTTTAATATCCCATCCTTATTGGCCACGTATGGACCGATGCATCGATTACGTCTGGACCGCCGGAGCGATCAAGACAATAGATAGCGGCGTCTGCTTCAATCAGCCCGCTGCGAGTGATCCGTCGTTGTGGCCATCGGATCATGCGGGGGTTTGGGCCGATTTAGAATTTTAATACGGTGTGAGCCAGGCTGGCGAACGCGAACTGAAGGTTTGCGTCCCGGTCAACTTGATCGCCGCTGCGTCCTGATATCGCCGATGATGTCGGCAATGACGGCGCCCATCACCAGGGCGCCGCCGGCGAGGACCCGCAGCGTCGGAACATCGCCAAATCCCACCCAGATCCAGAACGGCATCAGCGGCGTTTCCAGCGTCGAGATCAGGGCGGCCTGGCCTGACGGCAACAGGCGCGAGCCGAGGAAGAACAGGGTGAGGCCGAGCGCGACCTGAAGGCATCCGAACATCGCGAGGATAAGCAGGTCGAAGCCAGTGATCGCCGTTATCCCGTGGGCGAAGGGAAGGCTGATGGCGCTGCCCAGAAAGTTCGACAGCGCGGCGGCGGCGATCATCGACGTATTCCTGTGCCGCCGCACCATGACGGTCATTGCCGCGATCGCCAGCGCCATGAAGCAGGCGAGGGCAACGCCGAGAATGTCGGCGCCGGCGCGTGCGCCGCCGACGATGATGACAACGCCGCCAAGCGCCACCGCGCTCGCCAGCATGGTTCGCCGATGGGGGATTTCCTTGAGCCATATCCAGGCCAGCCCCGCCGCGAGGAAGGGGCCGGTCGCGACGATGATGGCGACATTGGAGACATCCGTGAGCTGCAGCGAAGGGATGAAGGCGATCATCGCCAGCGTCGAAAACGACGCCACCAGCCAGCCGTTGATGTCGATCCTGGCCAGATCCCGCAAGCTGGCGCGGCCCTGCAACAGCACCATCAGGACCATGATCATGCCGCCGCCGAACAACCCGCGCCAGAACAGGATGGTCCAGGAATCATAGGGAAGCAGCCGTGTGAAGAACGGCGCGGTGCTCCAGGCAATGGCGGCGGCGACGACGAGGGCAATGCCGAGGCGATGCTGGGAGCGCGTCTCCGTCATGTGGGGATCATCATGGCCCGAGGCCTCGGCCGAGCAGCTTGCCCACGAGATGTGTGGGATCGTCAGGGATGGTGTCGCCACGCCAGGCGATGTGTTGATCGGTGCGCGTCAGAATCAGCTTGTGGTCGCTGGGCGGTTGCGCTTTGGGAATATCGACGATGTTGAACGGCACGCCGTTGGCGTGCATCGCGTCCGTCAGGGGCGCAACCGCAACACCGGAATCGTAGCGCAGCAGCGTGTAGCCCGGCCCGAGTGCATCATAGACCGGCCGTCCGTCGGCCAGCTTCGCGAATGGAAGCCGGCATCCCGGCGTCGAGGATGGCGTGAAATCCGCCATCGTAAAGCCCGGCTGCTCGGCGCCGTCATAGGCGATGATCGGGGACTGATCGTAGAAATAGCCGAAGTTGAGGCCGGCGCAGCAATATTGCTGCACGTTCAGATCATAGGCGGCTTGCCCCACCTGCTTGCGAACGGCGTCGCCTTCAGGACCCGGCTGTTCGATTTCATCGGGAACGGTGCGGCGCTGGCTTAGCACCTTGCCCGCCATGTCCATCGCAAAGCGAGAAACTTGCTCGGTGATCGGAAGGCGCTCGGCCTCATAGGCATCGAGGATGCCGCTGGCGGCCCATCCCTGCAGATAGGCCGCGAGCAGCCATGCGAGGTTGGTGGCGTCCGCGATCCCGGCATTCATGCCGTAGCCGGCATAGGGCATCCACAGATGCGCGGCGTCGCCGCAGATGAAGGCGCGCCCCTTGCGAAACCGGTCGGCGACCAGGCGGCGGCCGACCCAGTCCTCCTTGCTGAGGATTTCGTATTCGAAATCGGGGCCGACGCCGAGGATGGCGCGGATCGAGGCGTCGCGATCAACCGACTCGAAGGTCTCGTCTTCCTTGTTGAGGTGGTTATGGATCAGCCATTTTTCGTGGCCGTCGATCGCAACCACCGTGCCGCAGCGGCGCGGATTGAGCGACAGCGTCATCCAGGCGGGCGCGTCCATCAGGGCGAGCAGCGCGGGCGCGTGGATATAGGTCGATTGCACGCGCTGGATGATCGGCGTTCCCTGCAGATTGGCATCGATCGCCTTGCGCACCAGCGAACGCGCCCCGTCGCAGCCGACGATGAAATCGGCATGAATCTGCGAGGTGGTTCCCGTATCGAGATTCCGGACCGTCGCAACGACGCCGTCATTCCCCTCGCTGAAATCCTCGAACGCGGTGCGGTTCAGAATCTGAAGCCCGTCGATGGCTGCTGCGTGCTCGAACAGCACGGGTTCCATGTAGATCTGGTTGATGCGGTGCGGCGGCTCGGCCGTCGGCCATCCGGTATCCGGTCCGCTCGTTGCAGTATAGCGATCGCGCCGGCAGGGAATCAGGATGCGCGAGAGCTCGATGCCGGTTGCCGTGGTTCGGTAGGAGCAATCGTTCGGATAGTCGGCCGGCAATCCCGCGTCGCGCAGCTTCTGCGCCAGCCCGAGCCTTCGAAAAATTTCCATCGAACGCGACGAGACGTGGTTGCACTTCACGCTCGGCGGTTCCCCGGCGAAGCGCGTTTCCACCACGGCGACGGATATTCCCCGATGCGCGAGGTCCATCGCGAGCGTCAGTCCGACCGGACCGGCCCCCACCACGAGAACGCGAGTCTTCACCATGTTGCTCGCCGCCTTGTCGCTTGCTGCGCTGGGACGATCATGCATAACTGACAGCCACAAAAAAAATCATCGGGGGACCTGCATGTTTCCGTCGATCCGGCGAGCCTTAATCGGAACCTTCGTTGCCGCCTTGCCGCTGGCGCTATCGGCGATTGAAGCAGCAAACGCATATCCTGATCAGCCGATCAAGATCATCGTGGCGTTTCCGCCCGGCGGCAGTTCCGATATCGTGATCCGCGCCCTGCAGCCGGCGCTCACGGAATCTCTGAGCCAGCCGATCGTCGTCGAGAACCGGGCGGGCGCGGGCGGCAATATCGGGGTCGGGGCCGTGGCGCAGGCCGCGCCGGATGGTTACACGCTCGGCGTCGCGGCGGCCGGCGTGCTGACCGTCAATTCCCATCTCAATCGTGCGGCGATGCCGTTCGATCCGATCAAGGATCTGGCGCCGGTTACCTTGCTGGCGGAAATCCCGTTCGTGCTGGTGTCCTCGCAACAATCGGCCATTGCCTCGGTCACAGGCCTCATTGCGAAAGCCAAGGCGCAACCGCAGGGTCTGTCGATCGGTCATGGCGGCAACGGCACGGCGATGCACCTGACGTCGGCCTTGTTCAACCAGAAGGCCGGCGTCGGCATTCAATTGATCGCCTATCGTGGCACCGCGCCGGCTACAACGGACGTTCTTGCCGGCCACATCCCGCTCGCCGTGCTGGATATCCCAGCGTCCAGGCAATTGATCCTCGACGGCAAGTTGAAGGCGCTCGGGGTCTCTGCCGCAAAACGCGTGGTCTTCCTGCCCGACGTTCCCACGCTGGCCGAGCAGGGCCTCAGCGAATTCGAATCCGTCGGCTGGTTTGGCATCGTCGCGCCCGCCGGCACGCCGCCCGAGATCATCGGCAAGTTGAACGCGGCTTTCGTGAAAGCGTTGAGCGATCCCGCGGCGATCGAGAAAATCCGCGTTCTCGGCGCCGAACCCGCGCCCACCTCGCCGGAGGCTTTTGCAAAGTTCATCCAGAGCGAAAGCGCAAAATGGGGGAAGCTGATTGCCGAAGCCGGGATCAAAAGCGAATAATTTGATCCCGATCAATGCGGCGGCCCTTTCGCTTCGCGATCATGGCGGGCGAAAGGATCGAGCGTGACCCGTAGCGAAAGCCTGTCCCATACCGAAGCGCGTTTGAACCGTCCGGTCCGGCCGATCCTGCGCGACGAGGACGGCCGCCTGCCTCACGAAAGCGAGTTTCTCAGGCAACTCGGGATCCGCGTGCGCGAGATGCGCGCGCTGCGCGGCATGTCGCGCCGGGAGCTCGCCCGCCTGTCCGGTCTTTCCGAGCGCTTCGTGGCGCAGATCGAGGCCGGCAAGGGCAATGTCTCGATCGTGCGGCTGCTCCGAATCGCGCTGGTGTTTCGCTGCGAATAGGGCGCCGCGCGACAGACTGAGCCCCAAGCGCGCTCAGCTCCGCGCGCGCTTCTCCACATTCGCAATTCGTTCCGGCACGCCAAACTCCTTGCGGCAAACCTCGGCGAGCACGGCGACGCCCTCGCGGATCTGTTCCTGTGAGGGGCTGGCGAAGCACAGCCGAAGCCGGCTGCCGGCATAGGTCTTGTCGGTCGACCATTCCGGCCCGGGATTGATCGCGACGCCGGCGGCAAGCGCGGCCTGATAGAGCTTCAGCGTGTCGACATTGTCGGGCAGCTTCACCCACAGGAAGATGCCGCCCTTGGGATCTTCGAATTCGGCCGCGGTGCCGAACTGCTCGTTGAGCGCTTCCATCAGCGTATCGAGCTTGGCGCGCAGGCCGCGCGTCAGTTTCGGCACATGGGTGGAAAAATGCGGCGCGCAATATTCCGCCAGCACCATCTGCTCCAGTGCGCCGCTTCCCGCATCGGTCTTCAGCGCCAGCATCCGCGACATCATTTCCCAGGGCGCGACGATGAAACCGACCCGCAGGGCTGGCGCAATCGATTTCGAGAACGAGCCGATGTGAATGACGCCGCCATGCGGGCTCATGGCGTAGATCGCGGGCGGGCGTTCGCCGTTCCAGATCAGATCGGCGTAGCAATCGTCCTCGAAGATCGGCACGCCGTATTGCTGTGACAGCTTCAGCATCTCCGCGCGGCGGGCCTCCGGCATGATCGACCCGGTCGGATTCTGCACGGTCGGAATGGTGTAGATGTATTTCGGCGTGATGCCGCGGCGCTTATGGTCGGCGAGGGCGGCCGCCAGCGCGTCCATCCGCATGCCCTTCATCCAGGGGAATGCCAACCGCCTTGACGCCGAGCCGCGTCAGCCGGTTCAGCGCGCCCTGATAGGTCTCCTGTTCAACCAGCACGGTGTCGCCACGCGCCAGCAGCGTTTGATTGACGAGATCGAGCGCCTGCAGCGAGCCCGACACGATCATGATGTCGTCGGCGCCGCAGGCGATGCCGGCGTCGCGCTTGAGTTTTGCGGTGAGGAATTCGCGCAGCGGACGATAACCCTGCGGGCCGCTGGCAAGCCCGTAGGTCGCCAGCGTCTTGCCCTCGCGCCGGAGCACGGCATTGATCGCGTCGATCAGGCCGTCGACCGGAACCTGGTCGGGGTCGTTGTTGCCGCCGACGAAGCTGTATTTGGCAAGGCCGGTCCACCGCGCTGCCGGCGCCGGCAATCCAGCGGGCAGCAATGGCGCAAAGTCGAAGGGGCTTGCGGTGGACATGGATATTCACTCCCGTTTTGTTTTTCGTTGAGAAGGTCTTTGCGACCCTCCGGCAGGCTAGTTTCTTTGATTTGAGCATGATCTTATCGGAAAACCGGTACCCACTTTTCCGGATCATGCTCTAGTTCTTGATAACCCTGATCGGCCGCCCCTGGGTGATGAAGGCGTAATGCCCGGGTCCGACGCTGCCGACCATCAGCGCCTCGACCGCAGGCTCGGCGATTTCGCTCGTGGCCGCCCAGTCGACCACGAAATTGGCTCCCGTTCCGCCGCGCACGTCATTCGCGGGAATGAAGACTTCGACGGTCGCGAACGGTTTTAGCGCAACCGGCGACTTGAGGTAGCTCTCCACCATCTTGCCTGATGTGTCGAAATAGGCGATCCGCTTCAGCACCAGCGGCCGGATTTCGGAGGCGTTGTGGACGCTGAGCGTGACCGAAAAATCCGCCCGCAGCTTGCCCTGGCTCATCGAGACGCTGGAATAGACCGGCACGTAGAAGGCGCCCGAGACGGCGAGGTTTTCCGCAGGGACAGCGGTGAGGGAGGCGGCGAAGTTCTGTTCGATGGCCCCGCTCTGCGCGCATGCGGCAGGGGAATATAGGATCGACAGCGCGGCCAGAATCGCGAGAAAAGCCCCCATTCCATGGCTGTGACACATTGCTTGTTTGACCCCTGCGCCGGGACCTCTAGGTTGGGGTAGGGGCAAGATCGGAATCATGCACGAACTTATTGGCGATATCACCTTATGTATCCTGTTCGCCTGGGTGCTCGGCCTGTTGGCGCATTTTTCCCGGCAGCCGCTGATCCTGGCCTACCTTATCGCCGGGTTCCTCATTGGTCCATTCGGCATGGGCTGGGTCAAGTCCCAGGAATCGATCAACGTCATCTCCGAACTCGGCCTGATCTTCATGCTGTTCATGATCGGGCTGGAAATCGACCTGAAGAAGATCGTGCGCGCCGGCAAGGTCATCCTGTTTGCCGCGGGCGGGCAACTGATCGGCGGCTGCCTGCTCGGGATATTGTTCTTTATCGGGATCGGCCTGTCGATGGGTAGCGGCCATTTCGACGCGCTCTATCTCTGCGTCGCCTGCGCGCTGTCGAGCACGGTGATCATCGTCAAGGTGCTGTACGAGAAGCGCGAGCTCGACACGCTGCCCGGGCGCATCACGCTCGGCGTGCTGGTGCTGCAGGACATTTTTGCGATCCTGTTCCTGGCGGTGCAGCCGAGCCTCGATAATCTGCAAGTGAGCGTGATCCTGATCTCGATCGGCCGGGTCGGCGTGCTGGTGGCGACCGCGCTGGTGCTGAGCCGCTACGTGCTGCCGCGGCTGTTTCACCAGATCGCGCGCCGGCCGGAACTGATCCTGCTCGGCGCGCTGGCCTGGTGCTTCCTGATCGGCGAGATCGCCGAAAAACTGCATCTGTCGCGCGAGATGGGCTCGCTGGTGGCGGGCGTTTCGCTGTCGACCTTCCCCTATGCGCTCGACGTCACCGCCAAGGTGACGACGCTGCGCGACTTCTTCATCACGCTGTTCTTCGTCTCGCTCGGCATGACGATCCCGATCCCCGGAGCGTCGGTGATCGGGCTGGCGCTGATGATTGCCGCCTTCACCGTCGTCAGCCGCGTGGTGACGACGTTCGCGCCGCTCTATCTGATGAAGCAGGGCCTGCGCGCCAGCCTGTTGCCGGCGATCAACCTGGCGCAGATCTCGGAATTCTCGCTGGTCGTGATCCAGACCGGCGTTGCAGCGCACCATATCAGCACCGAGACGTCGAGCGCGGCGTCTTTCGCTTTCGTGGTGCTGGCGGTCCTGAGCACCTTTGTGATGGGCCGCAGCGATCAGGTCACGCGCGGCCTGATCGGCCCCCTGAAGCGGATCGGCCTGCGCGATCTCGATCACAAGCATGACGCCGACGCCGGCCACGAGGGCGGGCACGGGGAGGCGCGGCGGATCGTCATTCTCGGTTTCTTCCGCGCGGCCAGCGCCTTGTTGAGCGAAATCGAGCGGCGCAGTCCGGATGTTCTCGAGCAGATCACCGTGATCGATTTCAATCCGCTGGTGTTCCGGACCTTGACCGACCGCGGCATGCACGTGGTCTATGGCGACATCAGCAGCGTCGATACGCTGGTGCATGCAGGCGTCGGCAAGTCCGAACTGATCATCCTCAGCATCCCGGACTCGCTGTTGAAGGGCGCCGACAACGAAAAGCTGGTCCGGCATGTCCGCTCGCTCAACCCGACCGCCAAGATCGTCGCGACGGCGGAGATCCTGGCCGAAGTCAACGATCTCTACGAGGCCGGCGCCGACTATGTCACCGTGACGCGGCTCAGCGATGCCCACGAGCTCTACAAGGTGATCGAGGCCGCCCAGGCCGGGCTGCTGGAAGACAAGCGCGCCGAGATCGACGGGTTGCTCAGCGAGCGCCGCGAGGTGCTGCCGTAGCACTGGTCTCGGCCGGCTATCGGCCGACAGCGGAAAGCTTCCGTTAAGTACGTCATCATTGGCTGAGCCGAGCGCAGCGATCGCTGAGGTACAATTTGCCGTCAAGCAATTTGGTGTTCACCAAAAGGGCAAATCCGACGAATGGCCATCGAGGCTGTCCTTCTGCTCCTCGTACCCTACGCGCTGCCGTTGCTGACACCGTCGTGGCGGTGGCTGCTCGCCTATGCTTTCGCAATCGCCATCCTCCTCGGCATCTGGTTCGCCATCTCATACCAGGCCGTCATGACAGCTACGACCCGGACCGGGTTGGAGGGGATCGGCTTGGTTTTCATCGCGCTACCAGCGATTGCAACCGCCGCGGGGGCGGTGGTGCGAATGGTGACGCTCCTGACAGGAGAGCGTTTCGTCGCCGCCATCAATATTCTTGGCGCGATATTTTCATATGCTGCAGTTATCGTCTGGGCCTATTGGATCCACGGGTAACCTGGCCAAGCCCGACATGCCAGCAGGGGAACGGTCAGCGTCCGCGTCTCCGAAGCGACATTGCCAAGCACCTCGTCACAAACTGCTGTCCTGCGCCATCGCCTCCGCAAACGCCGCACGCCGTCGCGCAATGAATCCCGCGATCAAAATCGCTGCGACCAGCAGCCAGATCGCAACAGCGATCGGGCTCTCGACATAGATCCAGGGATCGCCCTGGCTCAGGAACAGCGCCTCGCGAAAATGCTTCTCGATGTTTGGCCCGAGGATGAGGCCGACCACCAGCGGCGCGAGCTGGAACTTCATCTTGTTGAAGAAATAGCCGAGCACGCCGGCGCCGAGCAGCACCCAGATGTCGAAGATGCTGTTGCGGACGCTGTAGGTGCCGATCACGGATAGCACCAGCAGCAGCGGAATGAACAGATAGTGCGGAATCCGTAAGAGGCTTACCCAGACGCCGACCATTGGGATATTCAGCGCCAGCAGCATCACGTTGCCGATATAGGCCGAGGCGATCAGGCCCCAGAAGATTTCGGGATGCTGGGTGATCAACAGCGGCCCGGGCTGGATGCCCTGCACCAGCATGGCCGAGATCATCAGCGCCGCGATCGGCGTAAAGGGAATGCCGAGCGCGAGCAGCGGCACCAGCGAGGCGGTGGCCGCCGAATTGTTGGCGGCTTCCGGGCCGGCGACGCCTTCGATGGCGCCGCTGCCGATTTCGGATGCGTATTTCGAGGTCGCCTTTTCCAGCCGGTAGGAGGCGAACGAGGCCAGCGTTGCCGCAGGGCCGGGCACCAGGCCGAACAGGAAGCCGAGGAACGTGCCGCGCAGCCATGATGGCACCGCGCGCTTCCATTCGGTGCGTGTCGGCAGCAGCTCGCGCATCTTGACCGACTGCGGCTTGTTCGCGGCATGCGCCCGGTCCTCGACCAGCAGCATCAGTTCCGCAAAACCGTAAAGCCCGACCACGACGGGCACCAGCGATACGCCTTCGGCGAGATCGGGAATTCCAAACGTGAAGCGCGTCTCGCCGGTGACCGCCTCCTGGCCGATGGTCCCGAGCATCAATCCGATCGTCATCGGCAGCAGCGCGGATGCCAGCGTGCCGCCCGAAATCCGCGACATCACGACCAGGCCGCCTGCGGTGAGCGCGAAAAATTCCGCAGGCCCGAACAGGATCGCGACCTGGGCGAGCAGGGAAGAAAACATCATGACGCCGATGACGGCGAGCGTGCCGCCGACAAAGGAGCCGACGGCGACGATGGTCAGCGTCGCGCCGGCGCGTCCCTTCTTGGCGAGCTGATAGCCGTCGATCGCAGTGACGACGGAGGCGGATTCGCCGGGGATGTTGAGCAGGATTGCCGTGGTCGAGCCGCCATACATCGAGCCGTAGAAGATGCCGGCCATCATGATCAGGCCGGCGGTCGGGTCGAGCGAGAAGGTCAGCGGCAGGATCAGG